>WNGD01000029.1_pt1 | contig 104578 bp, 89 predicted proteins | sample 5400671 | NCBI WGS metagenome assembly WNGD01 (sample SAMN13153369, study PRJNA577476) | soil metagenome | isolation source: 40 cm soil or saprolite under grassland replicate 2 | place: USA:California | collected 2016-06-15 | reverse complement strand
ACGAGGCGGCGACCCGAATCGACCCCCGATTCGCAGACGCCTTCGCGCGCATGGCGTTCGGGTACGGGTTGTTTCTCGAGTGGAGCTGGCCCTCCCCTATCACACCGCGCGACTCTCTCCTAGCCCGGGCGGTGGCCGCAGCCGACCGAGCGCTCGCGCTCCGACCCACGTCTTCCGACGCCTGGGTGGCGCGTGGCCAGCTCCTCAGCGTTCCCGATCTGAGTTACCGCAGCCCGCTCCGGGAGGACGCGGTCCTCCAGGCTTTCGAGCGAGCGATCGCTCTCGATCCGCGCAGCGCCGAAGCACATCATCAATTCGGAGGGCGCCTGCTGTTCCGAGGCGCGGATTCTGCCGCCGTCGTAGCATTCCGGCACACGCTGGCTATCGAGCCCGAGCGTCCGCTCACACTGGCGGCACTGGCATTGGAGCGCGTGGTCGCGCGCAGCTACGGCGAAGCCCGTCGCTGGCTGGACAGCGCGCTCACTGTGGACCCGACGTTCGCCATCGGATACGCGCATCGCGGCATGCTGGCCGTGCAGCTCGGTGACTTGGCACAGGCCCGCGCCGATGGAGAGATGGCCCTGCGGGTGGGAGCGGGATATCCGCTGCCCGGACTGGCGGTCCTCACCATGGTGGACGCGCGCAGCGGGGACACGCTGGGGGCCCGCGCGCGCTTGCAAGAACTGGTGCGAGCGGTCGTCGACTCGCTGCACCCTTCGCCGCGGGATGCGCGCTACGTAGGGCCGGCGCTGCTCGCGACCGAGGGAGAGAATCGGCTGCTCGAGTTCCTGGAACGGGTCGAGCCGCGCCGCGCGACGCTGTGGTTCGACTTGCGTCTGCCCGAGTACGACTCGGTGCGAGCGAATCCGCGCTTCCGCCGCCTGGTAGAGGAATCGCGGCCGCTCGGGGCGCCGCGATAACGGTCGGAACGGATGGACCCCGGGCCGCCGGCCCGGGGTCAGCCGCGCCCATGCGCGCCGCCCATGGCTGACCCCGGGGCGATGCCCCGGGGTTACATCTACCCCAGCAGCTCGAACCCCGCCGTCACGAAGTCCGTGTCGAATGCGAAGGCCGCCCCGAGGCGCTCCTGCCGCATCAGCTCGAAGCTCACGGCGTCGGTGAGCGAAAAGTGTTGGTCGCGGAAGCGCTCGAGCCACCCGGCGATCGCGGCCCGGACGAGCGCCACCGGCACATCCCGCCACTGGTAAACGGGATCGTCGAGCAGCGCGGAGACCACGGTTCGAGCGGCCGCGGGACCACGGCGGTGCAGCACATGGCCGTGGAACTCGGCAAGCACCAAGGCGGTCCCTACCCATCGGCCTCCGCTCTCCAGGAAGCGACGCCCTGTCGCCACGGCGCGCTCGTGATACTGGTCGCGGGGATTGGCGAGCGCGAGCAGCGCTCCCGTGTCAATCAGGACCCGGGCGCTCGGAGGTGTGCTCGCCGCCGTACAGATACTCGTCGTGACGCGCCGCCAGGTCCGACGGCAGCGCGGGGTCGTCGCCCAAAACGCCGACCACCCGATCGAAGGACCAGCCCGGAGCCCGCTCGGTGAGCACCTCGTCGGCCATGCGGCGCAGGCCACGCCGCAGCAGCTCGGCGCGCGGCAATCCCGTGCGCGCGGCCAACTCCTCCAGCAGACTGCGATCGACTTCGTCCAAGTAGACCTGCACCGGCTCCCGGACGCGCCGACCGCGCGGAGCCTCAGTCATGGTCCCTCACGCGTGTCATGATTGTGTCGCATGTATGATATAAATGCTATACATGTATAATTAGAATGCAATGGCGCCAGAACGAAAGAACCCCCCCCCGTCTCCCGCCGCGCAAGCGGGCGCCTCGCAAGTTGGCCTCCTGCACACGCTTGACGGTGAGCGCGCCGCCCGTTTACGGGCAGGGCCGAGCCGCGAGTTCACTCGCGAACTCCTGCGGCGCCGTCTCACCTAGCCGGTCGCCACCAGCACCATGATCCCCCACGCGAGGGTCAGCAGCGTCACCGGGACCCCGACGCGCGCGTACTCCCCGAACCCGATCCGTGCGCCGCGTGCCTCGGCCTTTTCCGCCACGATCAGATTCGCCATCGAGCCGATAAGCAGCAGGTTGCCGGAGAACGTCGAGCTCATCGCCACGACCCGCCACACCAGCTCCGGGTGCGAGAGGTGGGGGACGGTAGCGCGCCACAGAATCACCGCGGGGACGTTCGAGATGAGGTTCGACAGCGTGGCCATTACCGCGCTGACCGCCGTCGCGGCGCGCCAGGGCGAGCTACTCTCGACCAGATCCAAGGCGTGCCGGTCGATCCACGCGACGGCGCCCGCCTGCTCGAAGCCGCGCATCACCACGAACAGCGACCCAAAAAACAGCAGGAGGCTCCAGTCGACCCGCTCGATCGCGTATGCCGGATCGCGCTGTGCCACGAGCACCATGAGCGCGCCGGCGGCGATCGCGACGAGCGGCAGCGACCCGCCCGCGAGCCACCCCGCCACCGCAACCGCGAACATCGCGAGGCCGCGGGTTACGAGCGGCCGGTCGAGCGCCACGGGTACGGCCTCCAGGCGCTCGCGGAACGGCTCGCGCAGCTCCCCGCGGTACACCCACCGCAGGTAGCCGTAGGTGAGCGCGAGTCCGCCCAACGCGACGGGCAGCATGTGGACGAGGAATCCGCCGAACGTCGCGCGGCTCCAGATCCCGACGAGCATGTTCTGCGGGTTCCCGGTGACCGACAGCACCGAGCCGACGTTCGCACCCATCGCGAGGCCGATCAGATACGGGTTGGGCCGCACCCGCATGGGCCCGAGTGCGGCGAGCAGCACGGGCGTGACGACCAGGCAAATCGTGTCGTTCACGAAGAATGCGGACAGGAGACCGCCGCCCACCACGACCCCGAGCAGCAGCCGCTCGGGTGTGCCCGCCCGCCGGAGCACCCACTCCGCCGCCCACTCGAAGAACTTCCCCACTTCGAGGTAGCCGACGATGAGCATCATGCCGAGCAGGAAGACCAGCACGTCGAAGTCGACGGCGGCGTACGCGTCCGGCAGCGGCAGCACGCCGAACACGACCATCGCGACCGCCCCTACCAGGCTCGCCGCCGGGCGGTTCAGGTGCACGAACGGCAGCCGCTGGACGGCGATGAGCAGATACGTCAGCGCGAAGATGACGAGGCCTGCGGTCAGCCTCAGATCTCCCAGTTGGAAAACAGCACGCCCTCGGTGGGATGCGGCTCCGGATAGCCCTCGTACGTCATGCGCAGGTCGGTCCAGCGGACGCGGTAACCGCGCGCCACGAGACGGCGGAACGCTTCGTCGTAGCGCGTCTGGCAGCGAATCGCCACGCGGCGGATGCCGAGCCGCGCCGCGGCAGCCTCCGTAGCCGCGACGGCGGCGTCGAACGTCGCCATGTCGCGGGCGACGAGCTTGAGAACCCGTACCTCATCCTTGGGCCGCCCTTCCGCGAGCGGCGCCGCGTGCCACAGCACCACGGCGTTCAGGCCGTCATCCCCATCCACCAGCGACGCGTCGCCCAGGCCGAGCTCGGTCGTGAGGAGCAACTCGCGACTGAAGTCGAATCCGGCGGCGAGCTGGTGCGCCAGCCGGCGGGCGGCCGCCAGCGCCGCCTCCCCGGCAGCTCCCCTACGCTGCGACAACAGGGCCGGCGCCGCGTGGCCGCGCGTGGCGATGTCGTTCGTCATCGTCACGGTGAGGTACGCCGGGGAAAAGCCGAGCCGGGCGTAGAAGCCGATGTTCTCGACCGTGCGCGGCATCGTCTCGAGACCCAGGGTGGCGACCCGCTGCTCGAGCAGCCAGTCCACCGCCGTGCGGACGATCGTCTTCCCCACGCCGCCGCCCTGGCGGTCGGGTCGTACGGCGAGCGGGCCCATCCAGCCTTCGGTCCCGGAGCGGTGCGCGATGTTGAACGCGACGATATGCCCCGACTCGTCGCGCCACAGCATCGAGCCGGCGCCGGCGTCGAGTAGCGCGTAGCGCCACACCTGCGGATTCAAGTAGGGCACCCGCACGCCCACGAGCCCGTCGCGCCGGTAGCGGTCGGTGAACGCGTCGGCAAAGACTCGATTCAGCCCCGGCACGTCCCGCTCGGTCGCGGGCTCCGGGCCGTAGACCTGCTGCTCAGGCAGCCACGCCCGCATCGGCGGCTCCCAGCGTTGCGGTGTCGTCACGCACGACACTCGTGCCCTGCGCGACGTCGTAATCGACGCGGATCACGCGGTCGAGTCCCTCGCGCACCTGCTCAATGTGGGTGATCAGCACGACCTGGGGGAAGCGGTCCGCCAAGCGCCGCAGCAGTCCGACGACGTGCTGGCGGCGACTCTCGTCCAGTGAGCCGAAGATCTCGTCCAGCACGAGCAGCGTGAGCGGCTGCCCGGCCCGCTCGGCGATCATCTGCGAGATCGCGAGGCGCAGCGCCAGGTTTGCCACGTCTTCTTCACCCCCGGAGATCACCGGTTTCGACACGCCGTCGTCGATGATCGTGACCCGGTAATCGTCGTTCAGATCCACGGCCTCGTACCGCCCGTCGGTCAGGTCGGCGAGAAAACCGGAGGCGAGCTCCGCGATTTCGGGCCGCATGGCGGCGTTCAGCTCCGCCCGCAGGTCGCCGAAGGCGCGGTCCAGCTCGTGGTGGAGCCGCAGCCGGACCTTGAGCTCGGCGATCTGGCGCTCCTGCGCGGCGCGCTCCGCCGCGCGACGCTGCACTTCGCGGACGCCCGCCTCGGCCGACGTGAGCTCCCCGCGCGTCTCCGCGACGGCAAGCTCCGCTTCGCGCAGGGCCCGGGCGGCCCGGTCATGCCGTTCGCGCGCCGCCGCGAACCGCTGCTCCGAGAACCGCTCCGCCGCCACGGCGGCCGCGAGCTCGCGGGCGCGGCGCTCGTGCACCGACAACGCGTGCTCCGCCAGCTCGGCCTCCTTGACCAGGATCTCCGCCCGCTTCGCTCGCTCCGCGAGCGTCGCCGCCTCGAGCGCCACAGGCTCGAGTTTCGTGAGCTCGGCCCGGACCACGTCGTGCCGCTGCCGGTCGTACCCCGTGGGCCGGGCCCGAATCAGGCCGTCGAGCACGCGCGCCCGGGTCTCGAGACCGCGGCGGTGCGCGACGGCGCGGTCGCGCTCCTCGAGCTGAGCGCGCAGCTCGCCGGCGCGCTCGCTCGCCCGGCGGCTCTCGCCCAGCAACGCGTCGCGCGCCGTCTCCGCGGCCGCCAGCGTCGCGGGCGGCTGGGCCAGCTGCTCGAGCCGCTGCCGGAAATACTTCCCGTCGTCCACGATCGCCTGCATCTGGCGGTCCAGGACGCCCAGCACCTCGGCGTACTCGGCGCCGAGGGGCCGGCGACACGTCGGGCACGTGCCCTCGGGCCCGAGCTGCTCGATCTTGTCCCGCTGCTCCTTCACTTCGTCGTACTGCTTGAGCAGATCGGCGCGGCGGGTGGTCGCGTATTCCTTCTCCCGCACCCACGCCGCCCACTGCGCTTCGGCGGCCTGCTCGGCGACCTCGAGCCGCTCGCTGAGCGCCGCCGCTTCGCGCTCCACCCCGGCGAGCGCCTCCGTCGCCGGCGCCAGCTCCGCGATGCGGCGGTTCAGCGCCACGATGGTCCGCATCAGCTCCGCCAGCTGCCCTTCATCGGCGCGGCGGGCCGTCTCTTCCTTCTGGAGGTGCTCGAGCTCGGCCTGCTCGCGCTTCAGCCGCTCGATCGGCTCGAGCTCCGCGCGCAGCGCGTCGAGCTGGTCGCGAGCGTTCAGGGCTTCCGCCATCTCCCGGTCGAGCCGCTCGCACTCCTGCTTGGCGACGGTCACCGCCTGCTCGGCCATGCGCCGGTCGCCGTCGAGCGAGTGGACCCGTTTCTCTTTCTCCATCCAGTCCCGCCAGCGCGGCTCCTCGCGCGCCTCCGCCTCCTGCGCCCGGCCGCGCCCCGCCTGGGCCGCCCCGGCGGCCCTCCGCGCCTGCTCGAGCCGCGCGGCCGCGGCCGCCCGCTCGCGCTCGAGCGCGGCCTGCTCGGGGAGCCCCGCTTCCCGCCCGTGCAGCTCCGCGGTCAGGGCGTTCTTCTGCTCCCGGATCCGCTCTTGCGCGAGGCTGAGCTGCTCGTAGCGCAGCACGCGCGACAGGAACGCCGCGCGCTCGGGCCGGCTCAGCTGCGCCATCACCGCGAGATCCTTCTGCCCTGTGAAGTAGGTGTTGAAGAACTCGTCGTGCGTCATCCCGAGCCGGCGCTCGAGCTTCGCCGTCACCTCGGTCAGCGAGTTCGCGACCAGCTGCCCGTCCTGGTACAGCTCGGCGTTGTGCAGCCCGCGGACCACCTTGTACTCGTGCGCGCCGACCCCGAACTCCATCTCCACCCGCACGCTCGAGCGTGCCTTGGCGCGCAGGTTGCGGATCGACTCCTTGTCCCCGCGTGCGGCGGCGTTGCCGTAGATCGCCCAGGCGATCGCCTCGAGCAATGTCGTCTTCCCGGAGCCGTTCGGCCCGATGATCCCCGTGATCCCGGGTCCGAACACCAGGTCGGTGTCGGCGTGCTGGCGAAAGTTCAGCAACCGGAGCCGGTGCAGCCGCATCAGCCCGACCCTCCCCGCCCCTCCGCACCTTCCCCGCCCACCCGATCCAGATACTCGACGCCCAGGCGCACGAATTCGTCGCGGTCGAGATCGGCGTCGAGCGGGCGCCGGCCCAGAAACTCGCGCAGCGTGTCGGGGAGCATCTGGCGCCGCCCCGGCGCGCCGACGCCGACCACGCGCTGCGGCTCTGGCCGCCGGACGTCGAGATGAAAGTTGAGTGCGCGGGCCTTGTACTGGCGGATCGCTGGATGGTCCAGATCGCGCGCGGTCGCCGCCGCCACGTCGTAGACGATGAGGCGCACCACGTGATCGTCGATCGCCGGCTTGGAGCCCGCCACCCGCTGAGCGATCTGCTCGTCCAGCTGCCGGGCGGCGAGCCCCGCGCCGTGGATCGGCGGCAGGTCGAGGTGCCGCCGAGCCGCCGCGACCGGCCGGAAGGTCGTATGCGCCCCCGGCACGTCGACCAGGAGGTACCCCTTTCCGGGAACAGCGCGACTCGTCTCCTCACGCACCTGGACCCAGGCGCGCGGGTTCACGTACTCCAGGCTCCCGGCGTACCAGGCGTTCGCCGCCACGTCGTGCAGCACGTGATATCCGCCGAGCGCCACGTAGTCCCACTGCGCGGCGGCGAGGTCGGCGCGGGTGAGACGGGCGCTCCCGTAGTCGGAGACGCTCCACTCGGGATCGATGATGTCCTCCAGCACGCCGTGCAGCACCAGGATGTTGTGCGCGGCGCCGCGCTCCGGACGCAGCGCCGGCCGCTCGGCCTGCATCAGCGCCTGGTGCGGCACCGCCAGCACCGCGCAGTCGAGCCGCGGGAACGAGATGCGTCGGGCCTGATCCGCGACCACGTGGACCCCGAGCGCCTCATACAGCTTGAGGATCGTCCCTGTCTCGACCGAGCGTGGCGTGTCGTGATTCCCCGCGATGACGACGATGGGCGTGTCCGCCAGCCCGGCCCGCAGCCGGTGCAGCTGCTGGAACAGGAACAGGATCGCCGGATTGGTCGGCCGGACGGAGTGGAAGACGTCGCCCGCCACCACGATCAGGTCGGGCCGTTGCACGAGCAGGTCGTCCACGGCGCGACGGAACGCCTCGGCGACGTCCGCCTCCCGCTGATTCCCGCCGCGCGGCGTCTGCCGGTCGTACTGGCGGAACCCGAGGTGGAGGTCGGCGAGGTGAGCGAGCTTCACGCGATCAGTACGGCTCCTCCGAGATCGGGTTGAGCGGCGGCACCGCCTCCCGGGCGGGCGCCGTCGCCGGTCCGACCCGCGCGCCCAGTATCCGACGGAAATACGCCAGCGCATCGTCGGGGCGCGTGCGCCGCACCGCCGCTAGCGCGCGGCGCACGTCGTCCGGGCGCCGCTCGGCGATCAGATCCTTCACCTGGTTCGGCCGGATGCGACGGTCCAGCCGCGCCAGCTGGCGAACCACGGCGTCCTCGAACGACAGGTCGGCGGCCGGCGGAAAGCGCTCGACGCCGTCCCGCCCGCGCAGCACCGCGGGCCGCGGGAAGCGGACGAAGATCGGCTGCGTGAAGTGGGGATGGCGCACCATCAGCTCCCCGATCGGCAGCGTGGCGAGCTTGATCTTGACCGCGGGCGAGAGCACGTGGTAACCCGGCGTGGCGAGCTCGTCGGCGTCCATGCGCCCGAACAGCGTGGTGCCCGCGTTCCCGACCACCCGCCGGTGCACCTGGGAGCGGAATTGCTCCGCCGCGAACAGCACGAGACCAAGGTAACGCCCCCGCTCCGAGATATCGAGCAACATCTTGCGCACGTACGTCTCCGGTCCGTCGCCCGGCGCGTACTTGTTGAGCTCGTCGACGAAGACGACGACGGCCTCGACGCCGAGATCGCGCCGCTCCAGGTGCTCGCGCAACTTGGAGACGGCGCGCGCGAACACGAGATCCTGGCCGAGCGGATCGACGTTCGCGACGTCCACCACGTACACGGTGCGATCCTCGAACCGGCCCCACGGGAGGTCGCTCGACGGACCGTCGTCGGTGACGAGGCCCTTGCAGCGCGTGGAGATGTTGGAGAGCCGATTCCGGACCTTGCGAATGGTGGCGATGTGATGCGTGCGCCACATGTCGCTCCGCCCCGACAGCTCGAGCCCGTCGAAGATCGCCCGGAACAGCCCGTCCAAGTCGGCGAACGTCTGCACCCGATGGCTGCCGCCGAACCCGTCGTCGAACTCCTTGTTGAGGACGCGATCGGACAGGAAGTCGATGAACGCGTCCGCCTTGGCGTCGATGTCGTCGCGATTCAGCAAGACTTCAGCGAAATCGAGCACCTCCGTGAGCCCCCACACGAGCGGCTCGACGTCCCCGACCAGGTCGGGGTGCGTGCGCAGCGTGTTGAGGTTCACCCCGTCCGCCTTGAAGGGCGCGTAGTAGCGTACTCGCTCGAACGGCTGAGGCGTGATGCCGAGGCGCTCGTAGCGCCGCCGGTCCGCGTCATCGAGCGCCCCCGGGCGATCGAGGAAGCAGAGATCGGGGCCCTTCACGTTGAAGCACAGCGCGGCCACCCGGCCCTTGTGGGCCGGGAAGTGCTGGAAGATCGAGGCGAGCAGGAATTCGACCGCGCTCGTCTTGGTCGCGAGCCCCGACACGCCGGAGATGTTCAAGTGCGCAGCTTCGGGGCCGAGCAGGAAGTCGGCATCCAGGTAGACGGGCGCCTCGAGGCCCGCCGCCGTGTAGAGGCCGACCGGAATCCCGCTCGGCTGCGCACCCGTCACGTAGGCGTCCATGCGCAGCGCCTGGGCGACGTCGGCGTCGCTCGCGACGTAGACGGCGCCGAGCGGCACGGGTTGCAGCGGCTCCTCGGGCTGCTGGCGCAGCACCGCCGCCGTCCACAGGCGGATCTCCTGGCGGACGCTGGGGCTCTCGGCCGCCCGCGCCGGGTCTCCCTCGGCGCCGACCACGTCATGCAGCGGGGTCGCGAGGTCGGAGTACGCGAATCCGTCGGTCACCACCCCGTAGACGACCCTTCCCCCTTCCCCCTTTTCCGGCCGTTTCCCGGTCTCTGCGACCCGCACGACCGCGCCGATCCCGATCGTCGTTTCGTTCGCGGTCCAGAAATGAAACTGGTGCGGCGTGGCCGGTTTGAGCTCAGTGGCGACGACGCGCCCGATCGGTTCAGGTTCCCGGGTCCGGATCACGATCCCGTTCTCGGGAGGCGGGAGGCGGGATGCGAGAAGAGGTCGCGTGGCGCGCGGCTTCGTAGATAGGTCTCCACGTCATGTATAGGATACAACAGCCGGTCCCAGCGCGCGTCGGGCGTGGACAGGGGGGACCGCTCGCGCATGAGCCACGCCGACACCGCAGAGGCGCGGGCGACGGTCGCGGCATCCGCCAGGGCCTCGACTCGCAGCAGGCCGTACAGCAGGTCGTTGCCCTCCCAGGGCCACAGCCGGAGGTACCAGGAGTGAATCGCCCGCCGCGCTCCGCGCCTCTTCGGCTGGAACACGCTGGTGCGGTGGCCCGCGGGCAGGGTGAGGGCCCGCTCGAGCTCGGCGCCCTCGAAGTACTGCGCGCCGTGGCTCTTGATCACCCCGAGCGCGCGCGGGTGCGCCGAGAGCGCGGCCGAGTCGGACAGGACGCCGTCCACCACCAGCCACTCGTCCGGGCCGAGTGCCGCCAAGCACTGCTCGGCGAGCTCGCGCTCCTGGGCCAGGCGCGCCCGCTCCAGCTCCCGGCGCGCTGCCTGAATTGCCCGGCTGGGCTGCCCCACGTCCTCCTCGGCGAGCCCGAGCACGTCGACTCCGGACGCCGCCAGCGCCCGGCGGAGCGGTTCCGCGAGCGATTCGATCCGGGTAATGGCGAGCTCGCGCGACGCCTGGGCGGCGGTGCGAAGCCGCCGGTCCGGGCCGCGGCGGCGCACGGCCGCGGCCACGTAGCCGCGCACAATCGGCGTCACGCCGCCGTACCCCACGACGCGCCACTGCTCGATGCCGTCCAGGAAGGCGACCGTGCCGGGGGCGAGCGGGCGCGAATCGGCCACGGAGTACGTCCGGAGCGCGACGTCCTCGACCCCGTCGGCGCCGGTAAACTCCTCGAGGTCGGTGCGGCCGGCGCTCGCGTCGGGAACGTAGGACGCGGGCACCGCGCCGGCCGCGAGGATCGCGTCCACCCAGAAACGGGGCACCGCTAACGCGTCCGCAGCGCCCAGCCGAGGTACGTCACCGTGAGGTCATCGGCGAGTATCCGACGGCCGGTCCCGTCCTCCGCGCGCACGATCCCTTTCATTTCCTGCACTACCATACCGTTGCGCTGCAGACCATCGGTGAGCTCGCCTGGCGTGATGAAGCGCGCGAAGTCGTGGAATCCTTCCGGCATGGTATGGTGCACGTACTCCTCGTCCCAGATCACCTGCAGGAAGGCCGCGATGGTGCGGTTGTGCGTGAGGAATCCCAGGCCGCCCCCCGGGGCCAGCACAGCGGCGATCGCTGCCAGCGCCCGGTCGCGATCATCCACGTGCTCCAAGACGTCTACAGCAAACACTAGATCGAAGGGTTCAGGGAAATTGCAAGACGCCAAGTTTTCAGCGGTTGCCAAACGATAGCCAATAGACAGTCCGGATCGCTTGGCGTGTTCACGCGCCGCACCGAGGGATTTCTCCGACGGATCGACCCCCGTTACGACGGCGCCCTCCGCCGCGAGGGCCTCGGCCAGGATGCCGCCGCCGCAGCCGATGTCGAGCACCCGCTTGCCGCCAAACCCCCCGAGGACGCGGCGGAAGTACTCCACCCGCACGGCGTTCAGCTCGTGCAGGCCGGCGAACGGCCCCACGCCGCTCCACCAGACGTCGGGCGCAGCCTCCACGAGGCGCTCGAACTTGTCGGGCTCGGCCAGGCCGCCGACCCGCGGGAGCGGATCGCTCATGATGAGACTCGTACCCCGATCACGAGCCCGTCGCGAATCGGCGCCACGGCCGAGACGACCCGGGGATCCGTAGCGGCGAGGTGGTTGAACGCCCGCACCCCCTCCGTCCCGGCAGAATGATCCGCGTCGTCGACCACCGACCCGTGAAAGAACGCATTATCGCACAGCAGCAGGCCGCCGGGGCGCAGCAGCCGCACGCTCCAGTCGAAATATTGCGCCAGCGGCTCCTTGTCGGCGTCGACGAACACGGCGTCGAACCCCGGCGCCAGCGCGGGCAGGACGGCGAGCGCGGCGTCCTCGATCAGCTCCACGCGCTCGGTGAGCCCGGCCTCGGCGTACGCGCGGCGCGCCAGGGCGGCATGGCGCGGATCGCGCTCGATGGTCGTGAGGCGACCGTGGCGCGGCAACGCGCGGGCCAGCCAGACGCCCGAGTATCCCGCCAACGCGCCGAGTTCGAGCACCCGGGTCGCCCCGACGGCGCGCAGCAGCACGTGCAGCAGCTTCCCTTCGTCGGCGGAGATGAGGATCGGTGGAAGCCCGAGCGCTGCGTGTCGCGCCCTGATGGCGGCCAGGATCGAGTCTTCGGGGGCGAACAGCTCGGTGATGTAGCGTTCGAGCCGCTCGTCCACGATCAGGCGGTCGCCTCGACGTTCGGGAAGGGCGGAACGTCGAGGAACCACAATCCGACGAGGCGCGACTGCTTGTCGACCTCGACGAGCAGCCGGTCGGCGACGCGCACGACGGTCGCAGGACGGGTGCGGCCCACACGGAGGTGGAACACCGATTCCTGGTGATTCTTCTCGACCGTGAGCGCCGTGTCCACCTCGACGGCGGCGACACCCGGCTGGGACTTCCGGCTCGGAAAGGTGACGCTGCCCTCTTTGCTGGGCTCCGGGATCGGCAGCAGCTCCACCGTTCGGATGTCTTCGGGCCACGTCACCACGTCGACGCCGCGCAGACACCCGCCGGCGACGTCGATCACGACGAAGGACCCGTCGCGCCCCTCGAGATCCACGGTGCCGTTCAACCCGCTCTCCTTACCGCCGCCTTTACAGGCGACGGAGAGGATGTCGGTCTCCGGGTCCCAATGGTAGCTGACCTTGGGAAGCTTGCCGTCGAGCGGCTCGATGCGCGCCTCGAAGCTCATGCGGCCGACACCTTCCAGTGGTCCGGGAGGGCGGATAATATAGGCCGCACTTCGGGGAGGGGCCAGGACGATGGAGCGGCGGGAATTGCTGGCGGCTGGCGCCGCCGTAATTGCGGATTGGCGATTGCGGATTGCGGATTCCCCCCCGCCCAATCCGCAATCCGCAATCCACAATCCACAATCGGCTCAGGAGCCCACCCTGTCTCCCGAAGTGTTCGCCCGCCGTATCGAGCGCGCCCAGGCCGAGCTCAAGAGTCGCAAACTCGATTCCCTGATCGCCACGCCCGGCACCAACTACGAGTACTTCACCGGCTACAACCCCGGCCGCAGCGAGCGCCTGATCGCCGTCGTCGTCCCCGCCACGGGGAAGACGGTGGTGGTGTGCCCCGCGTTCGAGGTGGAGCGGATCAAGCAACACGGCGCCATTGCGGACGCGCGCGGCTGGCAGGAGCAGGAGAACCCGTACAAGCTGGTCAAGAACGTAGTGCGGGAGCTGAAGCCGCGCGGCAACGGCGTGATCGCGCTCGAGGCCACCACCAGTTACGACGTGTCTCTGGCGCTGGCGGACCAGCTGTCGGGCTGGAAGTTCGTGAACGCTGCGCCGGTGACCGAGCGACTGCGGATCATCAAGGCGCCCGAGGAAGTCGCCCTGATCCGGCGCGCCATCGAAATCACCGAGGCGGCCATCGCCGCGACGTTCGCGCAGCTCGCGGCGGGCCAGAGCGAGCGCGACGTGGCGCAGCTCCTGTCCCGCGAGATGCAGCAACGCGGCGCGCCGGGCGGCGGGCTGGTGCAGTTCGGACCGTCGAGCGCGCTACCCCACGGCGGCCCGGCGGGGCCCAAGCTCGAGCGGGAAACCGTCGTGCTGATCGACTGCGGCTGCCGCGTCACCGGGTACGAGTCCGACATCACCCGCACCATCTGGTTCGGAGACAGCCCGCCCGCCGAGTTCAAGAAGGTCTTCAATCTGGTGCACGACGCGCAGACCGCCGCGATCGAGCTCGGGCGGCCGCTGTACACGCCGTGTCAGGAGATGGACCGCGCCGCCCGCAAGGTGATCTCGGACGGCGGCTACGGTCCCTCCTTCACCCACCGGCTGGGGCACGGCCTGGGCATGGATGGCCACGAGGTGCCCTACCTGGTCGAGGGCAACGAGACGCGCCTCGAGCCGGGGATGGTGTTCACGATCGAGCCGGGGATCTACCAGCTCGGGCATTTCGGGGTGCGGATCGAGGACGACTGCCTCATGACCGATAAGGGCGTCGAGGTGCTGAGCCATCGCCCCGGGAAATACTAACCCCGGGCGCTAACCCCGGGCTTGCGCCCGGGGTCAGTCGCTGAGCTTCTTAGCGAATCCAACGATCCGATCCAGCGCCTGGGCGATGTCGTCCGTCGCCGCCGCGTAGCTCAAGCGCGCCCAGCGATCATCCCCGAACGCCGCGCCCGGGACGAGCGCGACGCCCGTGGACGTGATCAGCCGCGTGCAAAAGTCCGTGCCGCTCGAGCCGCCGAACGAATCCACGCGGAAAAAGAAGTAGAACGCGCCCAGCGGGTCCACGAACTCGACGCCCGGGAGGTCCTGGCGGAAGCGGCTGACGACGAGCTCGCGCCGCTTGCGGAACTCCGCCACCATGCGCGCTACGTCCTGCTCCACACGCTCGTCCGCCAGCGCCGCCGCCGCGGCCCACTGCGCCGGGTGGTTGGCACCGGTGGTCGTATGCGACTGCAGCGCGGCCATCGCCTTGGCCACCTTCGGCGGGGCGAGCGCGATGCCGATCCGCCACCCCGTCATCGCGTACGCCTTGCTGACCCCGTAGATGATCACCACGCGCTCCAGCAGGTCGTCCGGCAGGTCGAGGAACGACGGCGCCGGACCCGGCCCGTAGTGAATGCGGCGGTAGATCTCGTCGGCGATCACCCACGCCTTGTGATCGCGCGCCCACTGGGCGATCGCCTTGAGCTCGGCGAGCGTGTACACCGAGCCTGTAGGGTTGCAGGGCGAGCAGAGGATCAGCCCCTGCGCGCCCGGCACCACGCGTTGCAGGTCCCGCACGCTCAGCTTGAGCCCCCACTCCGGGTCGCCCGGCACCAGGATCGGCCGCGCGCGCGTCAGGTGCACGATCTGCGGATACGACACCCAGGCCGGCGCCGGAATGGCGACGACGTCGCCGGGGCCGAACACGCTGAAGCAGACGTTGAAGAGCGATTGCTTCGAGCCGTTCGAGATGACGATGTGGTCCGCGTTCACCGGACGGCCACCCGAGAGCAGCGATAACTGCTGCGCCGCGGCCGCCCGCAGCTCCAGAATCCCTTCGTTCGCCGCGTAGTGCGTCTTGCCCTCGCGGATCGCGCGCACGCCGGCGTCCGCCGGGATCGACGGCGTGGGGAAGTCGGGCTCCCCCGCTCCCAGGTCGATCACATCTTCCCCCGCCGCCTTGCGCCGCTTGGCTTCCTGCGAGATCGCGATGGTGGCGGAGGTCTCGAGGTGGTGGAGGTTCGGGGACAGGCCGAATAGCGAGCCCTGGGTCGTCATGGGCGACTGACTCCGCTGCGTTTTCACGATGACGTTGCCTTTCGGTTGCCCGGAAGGTACCATGTTCGCGCCCTTTGACAACCGAGGATCGTGTGACGTTGGACGAAGCCAAGGCCGCGCTGCAGCGCGGCCGCCACCTGGTGCTGGTCCTGCCACCGGACGTGGACCAGGCGGCCGCGGTGTGGGAGCTGGTGAGTGCACCCGCCGTGATCGTGTGCGGGGATCACGGCTCCGCGGCGGAGTGGGCGGCGGCGGCTCCGGCGGGCATGCGCGTCCACGCCGTCACCGGCCTCGCCCGAGCCACGCACCTCCTCAAAGAGCGGGCCGTCCCCCTGCTCGCCGGTGCAGTGCAGGACCTCGCCGCGCTGCTGGCGCGCTCCGCGCTCAAGCTGGACGCCGTCGCCACCGTCGTCGTCGCGTGGCCCGAGGCCCTCGCGTCGGGCGAGCACTCGGCCGCGCTCGACACGCTGCTCGCCGAGGCGCATCAGGCGCGTCGCATCGTGCTCAGCTGGAATCCCGCGGCGCTGGGCGATTTCCTCGAGCGCCACGCCCGCCGGGCCCTGATCGTAGGGACCCCGCCCGTGGACGGCAGTGGTGGTTCGCCCGGTCCCCTGGGGCCGGCGCGCTATGCGGTCGTTCCGCGGTTCCGCCGTCACGCTGCCGGACGCACGGTGCTCGAGGCGCTCAACGCCCAGCGCCCGTTCCTCTGGGACGGCGGGCCCCTCGACGCCACGGCGGGCACACCGTCCCCCGACGCCGTCCTGTGCACGCGGCTGCCTACTCGCGAGCAATTCGCCGCGCTCGCCCGGCTCGGCGAGCCAGTGCTGCTCGTCACGGCGGCGCAGCTCCCGTACATCCGTTCCCTCGCCGCCCCGCTCGCGCCCGTGCCGCTGCCGTCCTCAGCGGACCGGGCGCGCGACCGCATCGACACGCTCGGCGCCGAGATCGAGCGGCTCGTCGCCGATGGCGCCGTCGACGCCGAGCTCGCGCTGCTGAGCCCGCTGTTCGAGCGATTCGACCCGGCGGAGGTAGCGGCGGCGTTACTGGCGCTCAGACGTCAGACGTCAGATGTCGGCCAGCCTGCTGTTACGCCGGCGCCGACATGGACGCGGGTGTTCGTGAACGTGGGGAAAAAGGATCGTGTCGCGGCGAAGGATCTGGTGGGGGCGCTGATCCGCGAGGTGGGACTCGAGAAGAATCACATCGGCCGGATCGATGTGCGCGACACGTTCACCCTGCTCGAGGTCGCGCCCGCCGTCGCGGAAAAAGTGGTGCGTGGCTTCACCGGCGTCACGATCAAGGGGCGCCGCGCGCAGGCGCGGCTCGATCGGCAGCTCTAAACGCCGACGGGCCGCCCAGCGGGGCGGCCCGTGATCAGTGTCCCACACCCGACCGTGTGGGTTATTTCCGGTTGTTCACGGCCATCTTCAGCTGCTTTCCGGCGCGGAACGCCGGCGCAATCGAAGCCTTGATTTGGATCACGCCGCCCGTCTTGGGATTGCGGCCCATCCGCGCGGCCCGCTTGCGCGCTTCGAAATTCCCAAACCCCGTGATCTGCACCTTGGCGCCCTTCTTCAGCTCGCCGGCGATGATGCCCTTGTCGTCGAACAGGGCTTCGATCGTCCGGCTCGCGTCGGCCTTGGACATCTTCGTCCGCATGGCCAGCGCACCGGTCAGCTCGGCTTTGTTCACGGTATCTCCTTGTGAGGGTCTAGAGCCCGGAGAAGCCTTGGAATTCCGCCCCTTTTTGGCACGGGGCGCCGGAAAAGCCGCATAAAACCACCACAATATGGGGGTATCCCCGGAAAATCCGCAAGATAGCTGCGTTTCCTTGACCCACCCGCCTCGAGAAACTACCCTTCCACCCCGTTCCCAGGCGCCAAGCCGCGGCTTACGGCTGTCAACCCAGGGTTCAGGCATGCAACACGGTACCCGCCCCGGTCGCATCGAAGTGATCGCCGGGGTCATGTTTTCCGGCAAAAGCGAGGAGCTGATCCGGCGGGTGCGACGTGCGGTCATCGCCAAGAACCACGTCCAGGTGTTCAAGTCCCACTTGGACGCCCGCTACGCCGGGCTGTATTCGATCAGCACGCACGACGGCGGCATCGTGGAGGCCGAGCCGGTAGACTCCTCCGAAGAGATCATCACCCGCCGCCGGCGCGAGACGCAGGTGCTCGCCGTGGACGAGGTGCAGTTCCTGGACGACGGCATCGTGGCCGTGGCCAACACGCTCGCCGACCAGGGCGTGCGGATCGTGCTCGCCGGGATCGACATGGACTTCCGGGGCCTCCCCTTCGGGCCCATGCCGGCGCTGCTCGCCATCGCGGAGATCGTCGACAAGCTCCAGGCGATCTGCGTGGTGTGCGGAGAGCCGGCGAGCCGCAACCAGCGTCTCGTCAACGGCCGGCCCGCCCTGTGGGACAGTCCCACGATCATGGTCGGGGGGCGGGAGTCGTACGAGGCGCGGTGCCGGCAATGCCACAAGGTTCCGAGGGCGGATGAGGATCAGACGGCGCTGCTGTAATTGCGGATTGCTTCCATGCTCAACGTAGCCTTAACGGGGAACATCGCCGCCGGCAAGTCGACGGTCGTCGAGCTGTTCCGCGGTTGGGGCGCGACGATCATCGACGCCGACGAGCTGGCGCGGCAAGCCCAGGCGCCGGGCGGCGAGGTGCTCGCCGCCATCGCGCAGCGCTTCGGGTCGGACGTGCTCGCCCCCGACGGCGCGCTCGATCGCGCGGCGCTGCGCTCCAAGGTCATGGGCGACCAGGCCGCGCTCGACGCCCTCAACGCCATCGTCCACCCGGCGGTCCGGCGCCGCCGCGACGATCTGGCGCGTGAAGCGCGCGAGCGGGGCGACGTGCTGCTGGTGAACGACATCCCACTGCTGTTCGAGGTACTCGATCCCGGGCAATTCGACGCCGTCGTGCTGGTGGATGCGGGCGTCGCTCTGCGGCGTACGCGGTTGCGCGCGATGCGGGGACTGTCGAACGAAGAGGCCGACCGGATGATCGCTGCGCAGATGCCGGCAGAGCGCAAGCGCCCGCGCAGCGACTTCGTCATCGACAACGACGGCTCGGTGCCGCAGCTGGAGCGGGCGGCGCGCAGCGTGTTCGAGGCATTGCGCCGTCGCGCGGCCCGCGCGGCGCTCGGTCGGCCCGCTCAATCGCTGCTGCTGGCGGCGGCCGACGGGGAGGGCAAACGCGCGGCCTCCCCCCTGGACGCGATCGTGGGCCGCTACTCGGACGCGGGGTTGGCGGTGCGCCGCGTGACGGGCGGGAGCGCGGTCGAGAAGGCGCTGGCGCGCGCCGACCCGACGCCCGACGCCATCGTGGCGACGGTCGGGGCGGCGGCGACCGTCGAACGGGCGTGGGAGCGCGCCGGGCGGCCCGGACTACTCGTCCTCTTGAGCGATGACCCCGACCCGGTCGCGGTGCGGCTCGACTTGCGCCCCTGGGGTGCCGACCGGCTGCGGCTGGTCGAGCCCGGTGCCTCAGGCGTGGCACCGCGGCCGGATCTGTTCCCGTCGGCCAACCCATTGGGTTGACAGGAGTTTGGTGCCCCGGTAACCTTCGCCGCGACCTTGGTGAGGCCTCGAGCCTGAGCGAACCCCGCATGTCGAAAACGCCGCCGGACCTGCGCTACACCGAAGAGCACGAGTACGTCAAGGAGACCGACGACAAGGCGGTCGTACAGGTCGGGATCACCGATTATGCGCAGGGCGAGTTGGGCGACGTCGTATACGTCGACTTACCCAAGGTCGGGGCGACGTTCGCGCGCATGGACGTGTTCGGGACAATCGAAGCGGTGAAGGCCGTCTCGGAGCTTTTTTCCCCCCTCGCCGGCACGGTCACGGAGGTCAACGCGGCGCTCGAAAGTGACCCTGCCCTCGTCAACCGCGACCCCTACGGCGAGGGCTGGATGATCCGGCTCCGGGTCAAGAATCCGAAAGAGCTCGACCAACTCCTGGGGAGCGAGGAGTACCAGAAGCAGATTGGCGAATAACCCCTCCATCATGCCCACGGCACGCGCCTCCCTGCTCCCCGCCGACCGCTTCGTGGCGCGCCACATCGGGCCGAGCCCCGATGAGACCCGGGCGATGCTGCAGCTGGTAGGCGCCGCGTCGCTGGACGAATTCATCGACAGCGTGGTGCCCGCCGACATCCGGCTGGGCCGACCGCTGGCGCTCCCGCCCGGACGGACGGAGCGCGAGGTGCTCCAGGCGCTACGCGGCCTCGCGGCGCAGAACCAGCTGTACCGCTCCTACATCGGGATGGGCTATTACCACTCCTTCACGCCCCAGGTGATCCAGCGGAACATCGTGGAGAACCCGGGCTGGTACACGGCGTACACGCCGTATCAGCCGGAGATCGCCCAAGGGCGGCTGGAAGCGCTCCTCAACTTCCAGACGATGGTCGCCGACCTCACCGCCCTCCCCATCACCAACGCCTCCCTGCTCGACGAAGCCACCGCCGCCGCCGAGGCAATGCATCTGACCGAGGCCGTGGCGCGGCCTGCGGCGGGCGTGACGCCCGTGTTCATGATCGCGGACGGGTGCCACCCTCAGACGATTGCCGTGGTCCGCACGCGGGCGGAGGCACGGGGCGTCCAGACCGTGGTCGCCGACCCGATCGGCTTCGAGTTCAGGCCCGGCGTGATCGGCGCGCTGCTGCAGTACCCGACGACCGACGGCCGGATCGAGGACTACCGCGCGGTGTGCGAGCGGGCGCACGCCGTGGGAGCGCTCGTGACGGTGGCGACCGATCTGCTCGCGCTCACGCTGCTCAAGCCTCCCGGTGAGTGGGGCGCCGATATCGCGGTCGGCAACTCGCAACGCTTCGGCGTGCCGATGGGGTACGGCGGCCCGCACGCTGCGTTTTTCGCCACCCGCGAGGAGCACAAGCGGTACGTCCCCGGGCGCATCATCGGCGTCTCGCGCGACGTGGGCGGCCGGCCGGCGCTGCGCATGGCCCTGCAGACGCGCGAGCAGCACATCCGCCGCGAGAAAGCGACGAGCAACATCTGCACCGCGCAGGTGCTGCTCGCCGTGATGGCGAGCATGTACGCGGTGTACCACGGCCCCGAGGGCCTGCGCCGCATCGCCGAGCGGGTCCATACGCTCACGGTGCTGCTCGCGAGTGCGGTGACGCGGCTGGGCTACCGCGTGGTGCATGCGACCTTTTTCGACACGCTGTGCATCGAGGTCGAGTCGTGGGCGCTGCCGCGACTGATCGACGCGGCCCGCGCGCGCCGCATCGATCTGCGAACCATCTCACCGACCCGCATCGGTGTGTCGCTCGACGAGGCCACCACGCTCGGCGACCTCGCGGACCTGGTGGCCGCGTTCTCGCTCAACGAGGTCCTGCCGTTCATGGTCGAGGATCTCGGGGCCAAGGCCGACACCGCCATCCCCGACCCGCTGCGACGCGGGTCGTCCTATCTCACGCACCCGGTGTTCCACCGCTATCGGTCGGAAACCGAGATGCTGCGCTACATCAAGCGGCTCGAGGCGCGGGACCTGTCACTCACCACGTCGATGATCCCGTTGGGCTCGTGCACCATGAAGCTCAACGCGACGACCGAGATGGTGCCGCTCTCGTGGCGGGAGTTCAACCGGCTGCACCCCTTCGCCCCGCGCGAGCAGGCGACCGGCTATCGCACGCTGTTCCGGCAGCTCGAGGACATGCTCGCCGAGATCACCGGCTTCGCGCACGTCTCGCTGCAGCCCAACGCGGGATCGCAGGGGGAGTTCACCGGGCTGCTCGTGATCCGCGCCTATCACCGCTCGCGGGGTGAAGCCCACCGCACCACCTGTCTGATCCCGACCTCCGCCCACGGCACCAACCCCGCCAGTGCCGTCATGGCCGGGTTGACCGTGGTGCCGGTCCAGACGGATGCGCGCGGCACGATCGATCTCGCGGACCTGCGCGCCAAGGCGGCCCAGCACAAGGGCACGCTCGGCGCGCTGATGGTCACCTACCCGTCCACCACCGGCATCTTCGAGGGGACGATCCGGCAGGTCTGCGAGATCGTGCACGCCCACGGCGGTCAGGTCTATATGGACGGCGCCAACATGAACGCCCAAGTGGGCCTCTGCCGGCCGGCCGACATGGGCGCCGACGTCTGCCACCTGAACCTCCACAAGACGTTCTGCATTCCGCACGGCGGCGGCGGGCCCGGAATGGGACCGATCTGCGTGGCCCCGCACCTCGGGCCGTTCCTGCCTGATCATCCGGTCGTGCCGCTGCGTCGGGAGCAGCCGTGCGGCACCGTGTCGGCCGCCCCGTGGGGGAGCGCCTGGATCCTGCCCGTCTCCTGGGCCTACATCGCCCTCATGGGTCGGGAGGGGCTGGTCGAGGCCACCAAGATGGCGATCCTCAACGCCAACTACGTGGCGCGGCGGTTGGCGCCGCATTACGAGGTCCTGTACACGGGGGCCGCCGGCCGCGTCGCCCACGAATGCATCATCGACACGCGCCCGTTCAAACAGTCGGCGGGGATCGAGGTCGAGGACATCGCGAAGCGCATCATCGATTACGGCTTTCACCCGCCGACCGTCTCGTTTCCCGTCGCCGGCACACTGATGATCGAGCCGACCGAAAGCGAATCCAAGGAAGAGCTCGACCGCTTCTGCGACGCACTCATCGCGATCCGCGCAGAGATCCGCGAGGTCGAGGAGGGGAGGCAACCCCGCGGCAACAACCTCCTCACGAACGCGCCCCACACGCTGGAGGACGTGATTGCCGACGTGTGGGACCGGCCCTACTCGCGCGAGCGCGCGGCGTTCCCCGCCGTCTGGACCCGCCAGCACAAGGTGTGGCCTTCGGTGGGCCGCGTGGACGGCGCCTACGGGGACCGCAATCTGGTCTGTGTGTGCCCGCCGGTGGAGGCCTATGCGCTCGCTGCTGACTGAGACTCCATCGTTCCATCTTTCCATCTGTCCAGCGGGCCGCTCCGGGCCTGAGAACATGGCGCTGGACCAGGCATTGCTCGACGCGGCCGAGCGCACCGGCGGGGCGTTCTTGCGACTGTACCGCTTCGAGCCCGCGTGCATCTCGTTCGGCCGGAACGAGCCGGCCCGGCACAGCTACGACCAGGACGCCATCGCACGGCGCGGGATCGACGTCGTGCGCCGGCCGACCGGGGGCCGAGCCGTGTGGCACCAGCACGAGGTCACCTACGCCGTCGCTGCGCCGGTCACCGCCTTCGGCACGCTGCGCGAGGCGTATCGCGCGATCCATGCACGGCTCGTGGCGGCACTGCGCTTCCTGGGAGCCGATGTCACTCTCGCACCCCACCGCCCTCGACCGCCCTCGACCGCCCTCGACCGCGTGAATTCATGCTTCGCAGCGCCCGTCGGCGGCGAAGTCCTCATCGCAGGCCGCAAGGTGATCGGCTCGGCACAGGTCCGGCAGGGAGGGGCCTTGCTGCAACACGGCTCGATTCTGCTGGATGGATCGCAGGCGATGCTGCGAGCCGTCAGCCGTCAGCCATCAGCCGTCAGCGGGGAAACGACGCTCACCGCCGCGCTGGGCCGGAGGATCACGTTCGAGGAAGTCGCCGAAGCGATCGCCGCGACATGGGACGATACCCTGACCTTGACCGCCCTCGACCGTCCTCGGCCGCCCTCGACCGCCCGCTTCTCCGACCCCGCCTGGACCTGGCGCCGCTAGGCCGGCGATAGAATGTTAGGCACGATGCCATCCGTCCGACCGCGACCGTCAGGGAGTCCTTTAGGGTCCGCGACCGTCTGGGCGCCTCGTAGGGCGCGCTGGTTGGCCCTGACCACCCTCGCCGCCGCCGGGCTGGTCGCGATCACGTCGTGCGAGCGCCGCCGCGGCTGCGCCGGCGATTATTGCGGCACGCTGGTGTTCGCCACGGCGGGGGAGCCCGACATCCTGCTCCCCCCAGTGACCCAGCAACAATACGCCCAGGACATCTTCGAGCAGCTCTTCCTGAAGCTCGCGGACCTGGGACTCTCGCAGAACACGATTGGCGACGAGGACTTCCAACCGCAGCTCGCGCAGCGGTGGGAGTGGGACGACCCGCTTACCCTCGTGTTCCACCTCGATCCGCGCGCGCACTGGCAGGACGGACGGCCTGTCACCGCCGCGGACGTCGCGTTCACGTTTGACATCTACACCGATCCGCTCGTGAACTCGGCGTTCCGCTCGTCGCTGCGCACGATCAGCGCGGTTACCACGCGGGACTCGCTCACCGCCGTCTTTCGGTTCCACGCCCGGTATCCGGAGATGTTCTACGACGCGGTGTACCATATGCATATCCTGCCGGCACATCTGCTGCGGCCGGTGCCACGCTCGCAGTGGCGCAGCGCGGCGTTCGGGCGGGCCCCGGTGGGCGACGGCCCGTACCGCTTCGTGGCGTGGAAGGCGGGCGAGAGCGTCGAGCTCGCCGCAGACTCGACCTTCTTCCTGGGACGCCCCCACATCCGCCGCCTGATCTGGCGCTTCACCCCCGACCTCCAGGTCGCCATCACGCAGGTGATCGCGGGCGACGCCGACGCGGTGGAGGTGCTGGGCCCACCCGACAACGTGAAGCGCGCCCAGGCGGCGCCCAACCTCACGCTCTACCCGTATCACGGCGGGCTGTACGGCTTCCTCGCGTTCAATCTTTCTACCAACGGCGACACGGCCAAGCCGCACCCCCTGTTCGGGGACCGGCTGCTGCGGCGCGCGCTCGCGATGGCGGTGGACCGCGCGGGGCTGCGCCAGAGCGTTTGGGGCGATCTCGCTCAGGTCCCGCCCGGCCCGCTCGCCCGCATCTGGTCGATTTGGGACCCCGAGACCCGGGAGCTGCCGTACGACACGGCCCAGGCCGGCCGGTCGCTCACGCGGCTCGGCTGGCGCGACTCGAACGCCGACGGCATCCGGGAGCGGGACGGTCAACCGCTGGCGTTCCGCATCCTGGTGCCGACCACGAGCCAGCTGCGGCGGCAGTACGCCCGGCTCCTGCAGGAGCAGTTCCGTCGCATCGGGGCGGATGCGCAGCTCGACGAAGTCGAGTTCAGCGTGTTCGACCAGCGGACGCAGGCGGGCCGGTTCGACGCGGCCGTGATCGCCCGGACGACCGACCCCACGCCTTCCTCGTCCATTGGGCAGGTGTGGACATCCGCCGGACGCTCCAACGCTGGCCGCTACGCCAACCCTGCGTTCGATCGGCTGGTGGACGAGGCGATCGCTGCACCGCGGCGCGACGCGGCGAAGCGGCTGTGGCGCCGCGCGATCGAGACGCTGAACCAGGACGCCCCGGCGATCTTCCTGTACGCGCCCGACAATGTGGCCGCGGTGAATCGCCGGGTGACGGACGTCGTCATCCGGCCGGACGCTTATTGGGCGCTGGTGCGCACCTGGCGCATCCCCGCCGACCAGCTGACCGATCGAGACCGCGCGGAGCGCTAGGTGACGGTGTGGCTCGTGCGGCGTCTCGCCGCCGCGATCGCCATCGTCTTTGCAGTCGTCACCATCACCTTCGTGCTCATCCACCTGGCGCCGGGGACGCCGTTCGGCGCGGACGAGCAGCGGCAGCTCGACCCGGAGGTGATCGCGCAGCTGCGCCGCCAGTTCGGCCTCGATCAGCCGCTGCCGGTGCAGTACGTGCTGTATCTCCGCAACCTCCTGCATGGCGAGCTGGGACAATCGTTTTCCCAGCATCGCCCCGTTGCCGCGGCCATCGCCGACGCCATCCTCCCCACCCTGACGCTGGCGGGGGCCGCGCTCTTCATTGACTTCGCGCTCGGCCTGGCGCTCGGCGTCTACCAGGCCGTGCGCGCGCGGCACCTCGGCGATATCGCGCTCGGCAACATCGCCCTGTTCTTCAATTCGGTGCCGACGTTCTGGCTGGGGCTGGTCCTGCTACTCGTGTTCGGCCAGTGGCTGCACGTCTTTCCGATCGGCGGCATGCGAGACCCGGTGCTGTGCCCCAGTGTCACGAGCGCGCGCTGCTTCGGGGACCTCCTCTGGCACCTCACCCTGCCGGCGCTGACGCTGGGGCTGGTCGGCGCCGCCGTGACGGCGCGCTACCAGCGGGCCGCGCTGCTCGAGGTCGCGGGCCAGGACTACGTCCGAACCGCTCGGGCCAAAGGGCTGCGCGAGCGTCGCGTCCTGCTGGTGCACGCGCTCCGCAACGCGTTGCTCCCGTTCATCACGCTGTTCGGCCTCGCCTTCCCCTTCCTGCTGACCGGCGCCGTACTGGTGGAGCGGGTGTTCGCGTGGCCGGGCATGGGCCGGTTGTCGGTCGCGGCGATCTTTCAGCGCGATTACCCCCTCGTCACCGGGGCGGCGCTCGTGGCGAGCGGGGTGGTGGTGCTGGGCAGTCTCGTGGCGGACGTGCTCTACGCCGTCGCGGATCCCCGCATCCGCGTGCGCGGCGCGGCGCCGTGACCGTCTTGACCTGGCTCGCGCTCGGGGGCGCGGTCGCCGTGGCACTGGTCGCGGCGGCCGAAGTGCGGCGCTACGCCGCGGTGCGGGCGGCGGGGCGACGGTTTCTCCGCCACCCCACGGCCACGGCGGGCGTGTTCATCCTGGTGTTCTTCATCACGACCGCGCTCGCCGCGTCACTCGTCGCGCCCTACGCCCCCGCCGAGCAGATCGACCCCGTGCATCTGCAGAACCAGCCTCCCTCGATCCGCTTCCCGCTCGGCACCGACGTGTACAGCCGTGATGTGTGGAGCCGGCTCGTGTACGGCGCACGGCTGTCGCTCGGCATCGGCACGATCGCGATGCTGGTCGCGGTGACGGTGGGTGCGGGCGTGGGCGCGGCCGCAGGGTATTGGCGCGGCGGGATCGACGCGGTGCTCATGCGGAGCGTGGACGTGGGGCTCGCCATGCCCCGCATGTTCGTGCTGCTCATGGCGGTGGCGCTGTGGGAGCGCCTGCCGCTCGCGGTGCTGGTGCTGCTCATCGGGCTCACGGGGTGGTTCGGCACCAGCCGGCTGGTACGGGCCGAGGTGCTCGCCCTGCGGGAGCGCGAGTTCGTCGCCGCGGCGCGGGCCGTGGGCGCGGGACCGACGCGCGTGATTTTCCGCCACGTCCTCCCCAACGCCGCCGCCCCGATCATCGTGTCCGCGGCGCTCGGCATCGGCAACGTGATCCTGCTCGAAGCGGGGCTCTCCTACCTCGGGCTCGGCGTCCCCTCGCCGCTCCCCAGCTGGGGCAGCATCATCTACGACGGTCAGCCGTACATCGCCACGGCGCCCTGGACCGCGGGGTTCCCCGGACTCGCCATCGCGCTCGTCGTGCTGGCCCTCAACGCCGTGGGCGACGGGCTGCGGGATGCCCTCGACCCCCGCAAGGAGGCGACGTGACGGAGCCCCTGCTCCGCGTGCGCGACCTGAAGACCTACTTCGTGACCGAGCACGGTAGCGGGACGGCCCGCGCGGTCGACGGCGTGTCGTTCGACGTGTATCCCGGGGAGACGCTCGGCGTCGTGGGCGAGTCCGGCTGCGGCAAGACCGTGACGTCGCTCTCCATTCTCCGCCTGATCCCCGAGCCTCCCGGTCACATCCGCCCCGGCAGCTTCATCGAGTTCGAGGGACGCAACCTCCTGACGCTGGCCCCCAAGGAGCTGCGCGCCGTCCGCGGCAACCGGATCGCGATGATTTTTCAGGAGCCGATGAGCTCGCTCAACCCGGTGTTCACGGTGGGGTACCAGGTCGCCGAGGCAGCCATCGTCCATCAGGGACTGTCGCGCCGGGCGGCGCGGGCGCGCGCCATCGAGATGTTGACGCTCGTCGGCATCCCCGATCCGGGAGAGCGGGTGGACCACTACCCGCACCAGATGAGCGGGGGCATGCGCCAACGGGTGATGATCGCGATGGCGCTCATTTGCCACCCCCAGCTCCTCATCGCCGACGAGCCGACCACGGCCTTGGACGTGACGATCCAGGCCCAGATTCTCGAGCTGCTCGATCGGCTCCAGCGGGAGCTCGGCATGGCGGTCATGCTGATCACCCACGATCTGGGAGTCGTCGCCGGCTCGGCCGACCGCGTCGTCGTCATGTACGCCGGACAGGTCGTGGAGCAGGCGCCCACCGCGGAGCTGTTCGCCCGGCCGCTGCACCCCTACACCGAAGGTCTGCTGGCGTCGGTGCCCCGGCTCGATACGCGCGTCAGCCAGGTGCGCGGTCGCCTGCACAGCATCCCCGGCCAGGTCCCGGCCGCGACCGCCTGGCCCGCCGGGTGCCGCTTCCATCCCCGGTGTCCGTACGCGTGGGACCGCTGCACCATGGAAGAGCCGCCCTTGCTCGACAGCGCCGGCGGCGAGGCGGGAACCCACACCGTGCGCTGCTGGCTCCTCACCGAGCCGCGGCGCCGCGACCGTCACGCGTGACGCAAGCTCCGCTCGTCCAGGTCGAAGGCCTCGTCAAGCGCTTCCCCGGCGAGCGGGCGCTGTTCGGGTTGGGGCGCGCCCGTCGGACGGTGCATGCCGTGGACGGCGTCTCGTTCGCGATTGCGGCGGGACAAACGCTCGGCCTCGTAGGCGAGTCGGGGTGCGGAAAGTCGACCGTAGGGCGCACGATCCTGCGGCTGATCGAGCCGGACGCGGGGCGGGTCACGCTCGGCGGGGCGGACGTCGTGGCCCTCCGGGGACACGAGCTGCGGGCCCTGCGGCGCCGCATGCAGATCGTGTTCCAGGATCCGTACGGTTCCCTCAATCCCCGGATGACCGTGCGGCAGACCCTCGCCGAGCCCCTCGCCATCCACCGGCTCGCGACCGGAGCCGAGGCCAAGCGGCGGGTCGCGGCGCTGCTCGAAGAGGTAGGGCTCGATCCGGCGTTCGCGGCGGCGTATCCCCACGAGCTCTCCGGCGGGCAACGCCAGCGCGTCGGGATCGCCCGGGCGCTCTCGGTCGAGCCACAGTTCCTCGTGCTGGACGAGCCGGTGAGCGCGCTCGACGTGTCGGTGCAGGCCCAGGTGCTGAACCTGCTCGCCGACCTGCAACGCAAGCGCCGACTGACGTACCTCTTTATTGCGCACGACCTCGCCGTGGTGAAGCACATCGCGGACGACGTCGCCGTGATGTACTTGGGCAAGATCGTGGAGCGCGCGCCTGCGACCGGGCTGTACGCGGGGCCACGGCATCCCTACACGACGTCGTTGCTGTCGGCCGTGCCCGTGCCCGACCCCAAAGCACAGCGGCAGCGCATCGTGCTGCAGGGAGAGGTGCCATCGCCCGCGGCCCCTCCGGCCGGGTGCCCGTTCAACCCGCGGTGCCCGCACCCCAAGAAAAATGACCGCTGTCGCACCGAGCCGCCCGCGCTGCGCGAAGTCGCCCCCGGACAGTTCGCCGCGTGCCACTTCGCGGAGGAGCCGATGTGATCAACCGCCGTGCGCGATCTTGGGTGCGGCTCGCAGCCCCTGGACCTCGCCCGCGAGCGCCAGCACGTAACCCGCCGTGAACACCCAGCCGCCGTAGGCCAGCGCGCCCGCACGCAGCGTCTCGATGAAGTAAGCGATCGTCGGCATCCCGCCGGCGATCAGCAGCAGCAACGGGAAACGATCGGTCTTGCTCCCCCGCCCCTGTCCCCAGTACAGCAGCCCGCCGGTGACCACGAGCGCCGCGAGCACCGGTCCCAGCGCGGGCCAATCGGCGCGCCCCGCCGTAGCAGTCGCGAGGTAGGCCCCGACCAGCACGAAGTACACCATCCGCAACGATCCGTGCAATGCTTGCCCGTGCCGCCCGTGGAACCGGGCGAGGGGCGGGGCGAACGTGTGCAGCACATAGACGAACGCGAGCAGCACCGGGAAGCCCTGGAACAGCACTTCGGCCGCGTTGTGCCACACGCTGGCAATGACGCGGACGTCCGGGCTGTATGGAAGGAAGAGGCCGACCGCGACGAGTGCCGCGCCGATTTTTCTGAGCAAGGTCCAGGTCCTCCGTCAAGGCTGCGGCCTGCCGCCTAAGATAGGACTTCCCCACCGATGTGGTTAGCGACAGTTTCGATGCGGCCCATCCCCAGAGGAACTGTCATGCTACTCGCCTCGCGCACGCGAGCGTGCTGCGCCGCCGCCCTCGTGCTCACGACCGTCACCGCCCCGGCACCCGCCGCCGCCCAGCAGCGCTCCTTCACGATCGAGCAGGCGCTCTCCGCGCCGTTCCCCGACGAGCTCGTGGCGGCGCCGGCGGGTGGGGCGCTCGCCTGGGTCTTCAACGCGCAGGGCGTGCGCAACATCTGGATCGCGACGGGCCCCGACTATCAGGGGCGGGCGCTGACGACCTACAAGGAGGACGACGGACAGGAGATCGGCGAGCTCGCCTGGATCCCGGACGGACGGGCGCTCGTCTACGTTCGTGGCGGCGACGCCAACGGGCGCGGCGAGTACCCGAACCCGCTGTCGCTGGCCGCGGGCGCCGAGCAGGCGCTCTGGATCGTCGCCGCCACGGGCGGCGCGCCGCGCCGCCTGGGCGAGGGCCACGCGCCCACGGTCTCCCCGAAGGGCGATCGCGTCGCGTTTCTCAACAAGGGACAGGTTTGGTGGACGCCGCTCGCCGACAGCGCGAAGCCCGAGCAGCTCGTACACGCTCGTGGCAGCGCGCAATCGCTCCGCTGGTCTCCCGACGGCACGAAGCTCGCGTTCGTCAGCGGCCGGGGAGATCACGGCTTTGTCGGCGTGTACGACGTGGCGACGAAGGCGCTCAAGTTTCTCGACGCAAGCGTCGACGACGACGGGGAACCCGTGTGGTCCCCCGACGGCGCGCAGCTCGCCTTCATCCGCATCCCGGCGGCGGAGCGCACTTTACCGTTCACGCCCCGGCGCGCCGCTCCACCCTGGTCGATCCGCGTCGCCGATCTTGCGACCGGTCGCGGCCGGGAGGTGTGGAAGGCCGACACGGGTCGGGGCAGCGCGTTCCGGGGGATCGTCACCGAGAATCAACTGCTATGGGCGGCAGGGAGCCGGCTGGTGTTCCCCTGGGAGAAGGACGGCTGGACGCATCTGTACGCAGTGCCGCTGTCCGGCGGCGCCGCCACCCTGCTGACGCCGGGGACGTTCGAGGTCGAGCACGTGGCGCTCTCACCCGACGGCCGAGAGGTGGTGTTCTCATCCAACCAGGACGACATGGACCGCCGCCACGTGTGGCGCGTGAGCGTGCCGGGAGGCCGGCCGCAAGCCGTGACGAGCGGTACGGGCATCGAATGGGCGCCGGCCGTGACCAGCGACGGCAAGGCGATCGCGCTCCTGCGCGCGGACGCGCGCAAACCCCCTCGCCCGGCGATGATCGTGGGTTCGGGACCCGCCCGCGATCTGGCGGCCGGCGCGATCCCGGCCGACTTCCCCGAGGCGGCGCTGGTCGAGCCGCAGCCAGTGCTCGTGTCGGCCTCCGACGGCATGATCGTCCATGGCCAACTGTTCCTCCCGCGGAACCTTCGCGCGGGCGAGCGGCGTCCGGCGGTCATCTTCTTCCACGGCGGCTCGCGGCGCGAGATGCTGCTCGGCTGGCATTACCTCTATTACTATCGCAACGCCTACGCGCTGAACCAGTACCTCGCGAGCCGGGGCTTCGTCGTGCTGTCGGTGAACTATCGCAGCGGCATCGGCTATGGGCTCGAGTTCCGCGAGGCGCTGCATTACGGGGCGCAGGGGGCGAGCGAGTTCGCGGACGTGCTCGGCGCCGGCCTCTATCTGCGCGGCCGCGGCGACGTCGATCCGAAGCGCATCGGCTTGTGGGGCGGCTCCTACGGCGGGTTCCTCACGGCGATGGGCCTCGCCCGGGCGTCGGAGCAGTTCGCGGCCGGCGTGGACCTGCACGGCGTGCATGAATGGAACGTGGAGATCCGCAACTGGGTGCCGGACTACGATCCGCAAAAGCGCGCCGACTTTGCCAAGCTCGCGTTCGAGTCGTCGCCGATCGCGTACGTGAAGGACTGGCGCTCCCCCGTGTTGCTGATTCAGGGGGACGACGACCGCAACGTGCAGTTCAGCCAGACGGTCGATCTGGCAGCGGCGTTGCGTCCGCTCGGCGTGGAGGTCGAGCAGCTGGTGTTCCCCGACGAGGTTCACGACTTCCTGACGCACGCGCACTGGCTCGCGGCGTATCGCGCCGCGGCGGAGTTCCTGGAGCGGCGGCTGGGGGGAACAGCGGTGGGGGCGCGGTAGCAGGGAAGCAAGTGACCCCAAGCGGGATCCACTGACCCCGGGCGCCAGCCCGGGGTTCAAGGCCGGGGTTCAGGCCTGGGGTTGGAAGGCCTGCGCGTTCAGGTGCCTAACGGCAAGAATCCGGTACCGCGACAAGCGAGCACACCCCTAGGTTTGGTGATCCCCGAGCTTGAACCCCGGGCCGGCGCCCGGGGTCAGTGAGCCCGGTCCCTTTGTCCCGAATCCCCGGGCTTGAACCCCGGGCTGGCGCCCGGGGTCAGTGAGCCCGGTCCCTTTGTCCGGAATCCCCGGGCTGGCGCCCGGGGTCAGTGAGCCCGGTCCCTCTGTCCCGAATCCCCGGGCTTGCGCCCGGGGTCAGTGAACGACGGTTGCAGACACGAAATGTCCGGTCATCAGGCTTACCAGATGTACGCTCATATTACCTGGCATACCTGGAAGCGAGTCGGGTGTGTGGACTCTGCCGCAGCGGGCGACGTACACAGTGCCGTGGCGAGCGCGTGCCGAGCGACCGGCGTGCGAGTGCTCCGGGGTGCCGTCTTGGCGGATCACGTGCATCTCGTCGTCAGCTTCCGCCCGAACACTCGAGTAAGCGATTTTGTGCGGCTTGCAAAGTCTGCCGCGGCGACACGCGCCAATCGGCGCACCGCCGCGGCCGTCCGCTGGGCGCGCGGCTACTTCGTGACAACGATTCACAGACGGGATCTCACTCCCGTAATCAACTATGTCGCACGTCAGTTCCAGCGCCACCCGGATCTGATCCCGCGAGAAGCGCGGGTCGCTCGGGCCCCACTGACCCCGGGCGCCAGCCCGGGGTGACCACAGGCCCGCTCGATACTGTCCCACTGACCCCGGGCGAGCCCGGAGTTCAAGCCCGGGGTCCGGAGCCGGTCTCCCCGGCCGGCTAGCGCACGCCTCCCATCAGGTTGCGCACCGGCCTGATCAACAGGGCCATCACGAACGCAGCGCCCAGCGTCACGGCCGCGGTTACACCGAACAAGGTCGGAAGCGGCGTCGTGCTGATGAAGCCGGCGGACCAGCCCGCCAGCTTGTTGCCGAGGGCGTTCGAGAGGAAGAACACGCCCATCATGAGGCCGACGATCTGCGCAGGCGCGAGCTTCGTCACGACCGACAGGCCCACGGGATAGAGGCACACCTCGCCCAGCTCTTCGATGAAATACGCGCCCACGAGCCACAGCGGGCTGACCTTCATCCCGCCCTGCGCGGCGGCCCCTGCCGGCATCAGCAGCACGAAGGCCAGGCCGACGAACATCAGCGCCAGCGCGAACTTCGCCGGGGACGACGGTTGCCTGGGCCCGAGCCTCACCCACAGCCACGCGAACAGCGGCGACAAGATGATCACGAACGCGGCCTGGACGGCCACGAACCACGATGCATAGAGCTTCAGGCCCAACAAGTCGAGCCGCACGTAGCGGTCGGCGAACAGCGTGAGCGTCGACCCGGCCTGCTCGTACGCGCCCCAGAACAGCGACGCGAACAGGAAGAATACGACCACGGCGGCGATGCGCTTCCAGTCTTCGGCGGTGAAGCCGCCCTGGCTGATCCCGGACGCAAGCCCGGGGGTCACGGTCGTCGGCTTCGGGCGCGCAGCGAGGCGGTCCAGGGCCGGCTGGAGGCGCCGCCGGCCGGCGACGTACTGGATCAACCCCAGGGTCATGCCGACGCCGGCGCACGCGAACCCGAGGTGCCAATCGATTCCCTCGGCGATCTTGCCGGCGACGATCGGCCCGAGCAGCGCGCCGAGGTTGATGCCCATGTAGAAGATCGAGAACCCGGCGTCCCGTCGCTCGTCCCCCTGCTCGTACAATGACCCCACGAGGGTGGACGCGTTGGGCTTCAACAGTCCCGTTCCGATCACGATGAGCGAGAGGCCGGCGTAGAAGAAGGACAGTGGGTGGAAGGCGAGGGTGAAATGGCCCAGGGCGATGATCGCCCCCCCGATGAGCACGCTGCGGTATTGCCCCAGCCAGCGATCGGCGACGATGCCGCCGACGATCGCGACCAGCCACACGCTGCTGACGTAATTGCCGTACACCGCCCCCGCGTGCTGGTCGGTGAAGCCGAGCGCCTTGACCATGTAGAGGATCAGGAAGCCCCGCATTCCGTAGTAGCTGAACCGCTCCCACATCTCCGTGAAGAAGAGCGTGGACAGCCCACGGGGATGCCCGAACCAGCCTGTGTCGGCCATCAGTCGAACAGCTCATTTTGATCCACGGGCTCGGGCGCCCGCGGCGCGCGCAGCAACTCCCCCAGCCGCTGTTCCCACGTCTCGATGTCGAAGTGGTGCTCCTGTTGCAGCGTCCGGCGCAGCACCGGCGAGAGCTCGTGGAACGCGGCGAGCAGCTCGGTGACCGCTTCGCGCAGCGCCTGTCCCTGAAACCCCGTGTCGCTCGCCCCCATGTCCTCGAGGATGCTCTGCTCGGTGCGCGACGCGATGATCGGCTCCGCGCGACCCTGCACGAACACGTTGGTCCGGCGTTTGGGACCACGCTCCTCTTCAATGGGCATCAAACCGAGAATGGTGTCGGAGCGCCAGTACTTGCCGTAGCCGAGAAAGACCATGCGGTCGCGCTTGATTTCCATGGTGCCTCCGGAACGTCGTCCGTCGCGTGTGGCGCGTTCCCCGTACCACTCGACCAGGGTCGCTCGGATGCGGGACCACCAGCGACCCAGCGCGCTCACGGCTGGCGTCGCTTTAGGATGTCGTCCAGCGCCACCCGGTCGATTTTGCCGTCCATCCGCACCCGCACGTCGTAGTTCTCCCAGTACATGAAGTTCGCGAGCGCCTCGAGAAACTTGCGGTTCGCGACACCCTGGGGCGCCGCGAGCCATTTCTCCGTTTGGTTCCGCGGCTCGCGCAGCAGGATCGGCTCGAGGCGCCGCACGACGTCGGGGGTGATCGCGATCAAGTCCTCGGGCCGGCTCGTGAAGAAATAGAGCCGGTGCAGCTCGTACAGCCGCGCGAGCTCACGAATCGGGTTGGTGTCGTCGTACACGCGGATGTCGATGTAGCGGTCGTTCGCGCCCAGGTAGCCCGCGTTCTTGCGCACCACCAGCAGCGCCGCGGATTCCATGCCGCGTTTGTCGCCGCCCCCCGCCTGCCCGGCCACGAGCGCCGCCATCAGCCGGTCGGCCAGCGATCCGGTGGAGCGCTCGAACGCCCCGGCCATGTTCTTTACGGTCTGATCGGACACCATGATGTTCGCCTGCGCCGCGTACGTCCGGCCGGCGATGACCTGGCCCTTCCCACCAACCCCCTGACCGCCGACTCTCCCCCCGGCCCAGTCGAAGCACGAGTCTCCGGTCCAGCTCGCCGCGTTGCCCCGCGCGTCGACCATGCCGACCTGGCGCTGGGACGGCCGCGAATCGCCGCGCATCACGATGCGCATCGCCTCGGGCGCGGTCGCGCCTCGCGCCAAGAGCTCCAGCCCCTTCTCCCCGTAATCGGTATTGCCGAGCGACTGGGTCGCTACCGCGCCCACCCCCGCCTGCGCCCACGGCACGATGCCGCCGACGTTCGGGAATTTCGACTGCACCGCGACGCCCAGGTCTCCGGTCGCGGAGTCGTAGGCCACGATGCTGTAGGTGTGGGCACGCTTGATGAGGTCCGGCGGACGCTCGGGCGGGTGCTGCAGTGCGAGACTCGCGAGCACGAGCAGCATTGCTTCAATCCTTCTTCATCTTCTTCTTGAGCTCGCGCAGCTGCCGGTCCGCGGCGGCCTCGCGCGCCGTGTGGTCCAGGTCGGACTGGAGCAGGTCGCCCTGCAGATCGGTGTCGGGGCGCACCCCCCCCGCCTGCTGCAGGTCGCGCCAGGCGCGCTCGGCCGAGCGCTCGGCCTCGGTGAGCGGCCGGTCCCGCTCGGCGCGCCCGAGCTGCGCTTGCATATCGACCAGCTCGCGCTCGTACAGCCCCAGCTCCTCCTTCAGCGCCGCCAGCTTGCGCTCCAGCACCCCCACGCGCTCGCGATGCTTCGCGGCGAACCGCGCGGCCACCGCCACCGTCTCCCGGTCCTGAATCTCGCCCGCCAGGCGGCCGCGCCGCTCGGCGTCGGCCAGGCGCTGGCGCTCGACGGCCAGTTCGGCCTCGGCGCGGGTCACGGCGGCGCGCGTCTCCTGCACCGACACCTTCGCCTCCACCACCGCCTCCCGCATCCGACGCGCCAGATCGCGCAGATTCCCGGGCGGCGTCGCCGCGTCGAGGGCGGCGCGCAGGGCGTCCCGCAGGCGCTCGAACACGAGGGCGCTCTAGCTCTTTCGGACGGTCTTCGCGAAGAACGCTGAGTACACCTGCTCCACCGCGCGTGACTTGCACTTCGGACAGGCGGGCCGCTTGCGATCGTGCTCGACGATCCCCTGTTGCTGGCTGAAGCGCCGGCGGCACTTCGTGCAGCGGTACTCGTAGATCGGCATGGCGGAGTCAACGTTATTCCCCGTCGAAACGGGGGTCAAGTTGACGGAAACTCGGGGGCGGTGAGATTGATGTCGCTATGCGCCCGCGCGCTCCGGCGGCGATCGTCCTCGCGGCAGCCCTCGCCTGCAACCAGGGGCTCGAGCCCGCGCCCGTACCCACGAGCTGCCCTGCGGGATTCGTCGGGGTGTGCGGCACCGTCACGTTCCGGGGCACGGAGCCGGACAGCACCGACGGTGTCTTCATCGTCGGCTACCCTACGTTCCCGCAGAGCCGCAACGACCTCCTCGCGTTCACGCCGTTCCCTCCTCCGTCATCGTTGCAGCGACCATTCACCGGGGCGCAGTTCTACACCCTGAGAATCCCCAACGGGCGGTACGAGTGGGTGGTTGCCGTGTGGAAGAAGACGGGAACCTTCGCCCCGAACTTCAGCAATGCCGACTCGTTGTTGAAGGAAGCAGGCTTCTACCGGGACCATGCCGACACGACGACACACGGCTCGGGGGTCGTCGTCGTCAACAGCACGGGAACCGACGCGATCGACTTCGTCATCGACTTCGACGAAATGCACGCGATTTCGTACTACTTCCCCGCGCCGTCGCAGCCTTGAAGTTCCTCGGGCTCGTCGGCGCGCTCATCTGGTGCCAGGGGCTCGCGCCCCTCGCCGCCCAGGAGATCGCGGTCCTCTATGGGTCGGTCCGGGACTCGAGCGGGCAGCCGCTGCGCGCAGTGGTGAGCGTGGCAGGAGGGACGCGGCGGAGCGCCGCCGACGCCCAGGGGCGCTACCTCCTCCGGCTGCCGCCCGGGCGGCAGATCGTGCGCGTCGCCCACATCGGCTTCGCCTCGATCGTCGACACCGTGCCGCTCGCCGCCGGGGACTCAATAGCTCGCGATTACACGCTCGCGGCCGCGGCCGTGGAGCTGCAGCCGACGGTCGTCACCGCGGCCAAGCGCTCCCAGCTGCTCGATCAGGCGGTGACCAGCGTGGCGGTCGTCAGCGACACCGAGCTGGCGCGCCGCGCCGTGAACACGGTGGACGAAGCGGTCGACAAGGCGCCGGGCGTGCAGTTCCTCAACGGGCAGGTGAACATCCGCGGCTCGACCGGCTACGTGCAGGGGCTCGGGAGTCGCGTCCTCCTGCTCGTGGACGGCGTGCCCGCCAATCAGGGCGATCGGGGAGGCATCAACTGGGACCTGGTGCCGCTCGAGGAGGTGCAGCGCGTCGAGGTCGCGAAGGGAGCGGGCTCGTCGCTGTACGGCTCGTCCGCATTCGGCGGCGTGGTGAACGTGATCACGCGAGACATCGCCGCAGGCTGGCACGCGCGGCTGCGGGCGAGCGGCGGGGCGTACGCCAACCCGCCCTACGAGGCCTGGCGGTTCCGCGACTACACCGGGGGACGGGAGGGCCTTGACGTCAGCGGATCGTACGGCACGAACTTCGTGCGCGGCAGCCTCACCGCCGGCGGGTGGCATTCCGACGGCTATCGGGAACAGGACCGGCAGAATCACTGGCAGGCGGCCGCGAAGGGCGTGTGGCTGCCGCGCCCCGCCACCCGCATCACCGCTTCCGGCTCCTGGGCGAGCGACCAATACGAGGTGCCGCTCGTGTGGTGCACGCGAGGCGCCTGCGACGACCGGGGATTGACCTACCAGCCGTTCAAGATCGCCACGCAGGACACCGGCACGTTCACCCGCTCCGACAAGGGATACTTGACGGCGCTCGTCGAGCGGACGTCCTCCGACCACCTCGCGTGGCAGGCGCGCGGCTCGTGGCTGCGCACCCGCTTCACCGACCTCCGCCAGGGCGCCGACGACTTCGGCCTCGCGAACCGGCTCGGCGCCGAGCTGCGCGCCGTCTCGCGGCCCACGGCGGGCCGCATCGTCACGGTGGGCGCAGAGCTGGCCCGGTCCGACGTACGCACGAACATCTTCACGGGCGACACGAGTAGCACCGACACCGTGGTCCGCACCCACACCCAGGCGGAATTCGCGGCGTACGGCGAGAGCGAACAGCTGGTCGGCCGCGCGCGCATCACGGGCGGCGCGCGGGTCGACTACATCGCGGTCGACGGCGGTGGCTTGTCGGCTGTCGTGAGCCCGCGCCTGGGTGGGGTCCTCACCACCTCGCGCGGCGCCTGGCGGGCGTCGCTGGGCCGGGGCTTCCGGGCGCCGTCCCTGGCAGAGCGGTTCGTCTCCACCACCGTCCCGCCGTTCCGGGTCATTCCCAACCCGAACCTGCGCCCCGAAACCGCCTGGTCCGGGGAGCTCGGCAACGCGACCCGGCTCGCCTCCGGCCTGCACGCCGATGCGGCGGTTTTCTGGACCGAGGCGTACGACTTGATCGAGCCGAGCGTGAACGGAAGCGCCATCCAGTTCCGCAACGTCACGCGCGCCCGACTCGCCGGGCTCGACGTCGCGCTGACCGCCCAACGGCTCATCGCACGACTCACCACGTCGCTCGCCTACACCTTCCTCTACGCCCGCGCGCTGGCGAGCGACAGCGCGCCCGGCGGGCCGCTCGCGTTTCGCCCGAAGCACCTCCTCACCCTGAGCGCCGACTACCAGTGGCACGCCGCGTCGGTCGGCGGCGACTTCCGCTACGCGAGCCGCTTCGAGCGGGTCGAGCTCTATCCGACCGACGACCGCGTGGCCGAAAAGGTGCTCGACCTGAGGGCCGGCGTCGAGCAGGGACCGCTCTCAGTCCGCTGCCGGCTCGCGAACGCGCTCAACTACATTTACAACCAGGTGCCGCGCACGCTCGCGCCGGTGCGGACGCTGTCGGTCACGCTGACTTGGACATATTAGATTGTGGCGATGCTCGGCCCCCCCCTCGTCCCCTGGCTGATGACCCTCTGCTGGGGAGCGCTGCAGGGTGCTCCGATCGACGGCACCTGGGAGCTGGGCCGCATCTTTCGCTCCGGACCGACGGCCGCCAGCCACACCATCCCGATCGACTCCACGGTGTACCTGCGCTTGACCCTGAAGACGATGCCCGGCGAATGGATCACCGGGCGACTGTACCGCCGCTATTACGGCAAGGAAGAGCGATCGAAAATCGAGGCGGGCCCGCTCGGCCGGACCGGGCGTTACATCATCGGCGCAGATCTGGACTACCCGGCGTCCCAAAAAGCCCGCACCGCCGCGTGGCTGGTCGGCGACGCGCTACGGCTCGGCACGCCGTTCGTTCCGGACGCCGACAGCCTCGAGCTGCGGCGCGTGAGCCCGGACGCCCCGTATCCCGCCACGGTCACCGAAGTGCTGACCGCTCGATGAGGCCCGGTCACGCGACACGGTTCCCCGCGACGCTCTCTCGCGTGACGCCCTTTCTCGTGACGAGTCTTGTGGTGCTGTCGTGCGGCGGCGACCGGTCGCGCTCCCCGACGTGCGGGCTGGCGCTGCTCGTGGGGCCCCGCATGATCCAGCAGCAGCTCACCATCCTGCCGTTCGTGCTGACCGACGCACCGCGCGGTTTGTCGGCGTCGCTCCCCGCCATCGTGGCCGGCACCTCGCACCAGGGTGAGGTCACCGTGGCCTACGAGGGGCCACGGCTCGCCCTGACCTATCAAGGCCCGAGCTTCCCACCGTTCCCGACGGACTCGGCGGTGTACGGCGTGCTCGTGGTGGACGACTCGACGCAACGCGCCCAGGGGGTGCTGATCTACGAGTCCGTGCGGCCCCCGCCTTCGTTCCCGCAGCTCGGCACGGTGCGGGGAGGAGGCGGGGGGACCGACAAGACGATTCCGCTCTACGGCGTCCGCGTGGACTGGCCGAGCGTGAGCAACTCCCGCTGCCCACTGCTCGGCCCACCCGCGCAGGCGCCGCGTTGAGCGACGTCGTCGCCGTCACCGCCCCGCTCCGCACCGACGCGGACCGCGAGCGCGTGGCCCTCAACACCGCCTACGTGCGTGCGCTCACACGCGCCGGCCTCGTGCCCCTGGTCGTGCCGCCGATCCTCGACCCCGAGCAGGCGTGCGCCGCCCTCGACCGGGTGCGCGGCCTCGTGCTCACCGGAGGCGAAGACGTGGCTCCCGCGCGCTACCACACCCGGCCGCACCCCAAGCTCGGCGAAACCGACGTCGCACGGGACGCAGTCGAGCTGGCCCTGATCGCGGGTGCCCGTGCCCGGCGGCTCCCGATCCTGGCGATCTGCCGGGGGATCCAGATCCTGAACGTCGCGCTCGGGGGGACGCTGTACCAGGACCTGGCGAGCGAACGCTCGAGCGAGATCGATCACGCCGACGCCCACGCCCGCCACGGCCTGCGGGTCGAGGCCGGCTCCCTGCTGCACGACTCCCTCTCAACTCTCGAGACCAGCGTGAACACCCGCCACCATCAGGCGATCCGCGACCTCGCGCCGTCGCTCTCCGCCACCGCCTGGGCCCCCGACGGCGTGATCGAGGGCGCCGAGCCCTCCGACGGCGCGCCCTGGATGCTCGCGGTGCAGTGGCATCCTGAGGACGACGTCGAGAGCGCCCTGTTTCGAGCCTTCGCGGCGGCGCTGCGATGAGCCTTGCTTTCCCTTCCCCTGAGTGGGTCAGCGCGTACGGCACGGAGATCAACGCGAGCGAGAGCTACCGCACCGCCTCCAAGGAGTGGACCCACGGCGCGGTCGCGTTGGTAGTGAACCCCCAGCCCGAGATCGGAATCGCCAAGCCGGTAGGCATCTGGCTCGATCTGGAACGGGGCCTCTGCCGCGAGGCGAAGGTCGTCTCGCAGACCGAAGCCGAGCAGGCGCCGTTCGTCATCACCGGAGACTACGGTCAGTGGAAGCGGGTGATCCGCAAGGAGCTCGGGCCGATCGCCGGGATCATGCAGCGCAAGCTGGCGCTCAAGGGGTCGTTGCCGATCGTGGTGCGGTTCGTGAAGTCGGCGGAAGAGCTGGTGCAGGCGGCGACGCGGGTGCCGACGAAATTCTTGGACGAATGACGCCTTACAGGTTTCGAAGTATCTTTTCCGGCGTGCTGACGTGCGGGAAGAATACCCGATCGCTCAGGCGGTTGAACGCGACTCGGAGCGTAGGGAACCGCTGAGCGGCGGCGCGATAGATCCCGGCCACGCCGAATCGCGCGGCCAGGCGGTGCTCGGAGGCGAGGCGGTACCCTTGGCGGCCGAGCTCGTCATAGTAGGGCAGGTCGGGTCCCCCTTGACGACTGCGCCGGGCCTCGACGTAATCGGGGAACAGGCCCGCGAGCCAGAGGCTGTAGTTTCCAAGATGCACACGCAGCAGGAAGCCGCGCTCCCCGGCCTGGTCCACCCCGGTCAGCTCGCCGACCATGTCGACGAGATAGTGATAGGTCTGGTCGTCGGCGCGCCCGATGCGGCGGTGGCGGTCGTGGTCGCCGAACTCGAGGACCAGCGCCGCGAGGTAGTCGGCGAGCTCGCGGTCGTCGACGCCGGCGGCGAGGAGCGTGTGCCGCACCGCTACGTAGGCGAACAGGGCCGGCGACGGCACGACGAGGCTGCGCAACACGAGCAGCGTCTCGAGCAGGCCGCGCTCGTCGAGCACCCGGTCCGGCCCCTGCTCGAGCAGCAGGCGCTCGTAGTGCTCATGGCGCACCGCATCGCCCCGCGCCAGGGCGAGTGCGACGAGCCGGAAATCCTGCGCTCGCAGGCGACCACGGACGTTCGCTAGGATCATGCCCAAACCTCCCTCTAACGCTGCTACCCCGCGCCCGGCGGTCGAGTTGTTGGCGCGGCTGACGAGCCTCTCCCAGGAGCTGGCCGGCGCGTTCCGGCCGGCGACGGTCATCGAGCTCGTCAGCCGGACGTTGCAGGAGCTGCTCAAACCCGACCGGCTGACCGTCGTTCTACTAGACGCCGAGACGAACCAGCTCGCCGTGACCCACGACACCAACGCGGTGCCCGCGCGCACGCACGACCCCCTGCTGCAGCTGGCGCTGCGGCGCGGGCCCCTCGCCTTCGCGCGCAACGTGAAGGAGGAGGCCCGCCGGCGCGGCGCCGACCTCACCGAGGAGCCGCCCAAGTCGTGGCTCGGCGCCCCGCTGGTGGCAGCCGGCCGCCCCGTGGGCGCGGTTTCACTCACGAGCGAGCGCACGGGCGCCTTCGGCAAGACGGAGCTGACGCTCGTCACCGCGGTGCTCGCTCAGGCCGCCATCGCCCTCGAGAACGCCCGGCTCGTCGAGCTCCTCTCCTCGGCGAAGCGGGAATGGGAGAAGACGGTCGACGCGATTACCCAGGCCATCTGCATTATCGATGCCCACGGGATGGTCCGGCGCGCCAATCGCGTCTTCGCCGAGCTGATCCAGGTGCCCGTGACGGCCATCCCGGGCCGCCCATGGCTGGGCCTGCTGCCGCCCGCCTGGTCGGACCCTGTGGCCCGCGCCCTCGCCGAGCCGACCGCGACCCTGGTCGAGATCCGTGCCGGCGAGCGCACGCTGTCCTTCACCGCGATTCCCATGGCCGAGCCCGGCTCCGCCGTGCTGGTGTTCGAAGACCAGACGGAGCGGCGGCGGTTGCAGGAGCAGCTGATACAGTCTGAGAAGATGTCGGCGATCGGTCAACTGATCGCGGGCGTCGCCCACGACCTGAACAACCCCCTCGCCTCGGTGGTGGGGTTCTCGGATTTCCTCGCGGAGCTCGGGGACATCCCGCCCCAGTTCGCCGAACCGCTCCAGGTCATCCGTCAGGAGGCTGAGCGGGCGGCGACGATCGTCAAGAACCTGCTGTCGTTCGCCCGCAGCCAGGAGGGCGAGCGCAAGCGACAGCCGATCGGCTCGATCCTCGAGTCGACGCTGGCGCTGCTGCGCAACCAGCTGATGGCGAACAAGGTCGAGGCCACGCTCGAGGTGGAGCCGGGACTGCCCGACGTCGAAGTCAACGGCAATCAGATCAAGCAGGTGTTCGTGAACCTCATCAACAATGCCAACCAGGCCATCGCCGCCGACGCCCCGAGCGGCCGGATCTGGGTCGCCGCGAAGCCGCAGCGCGACGGCGTCGCCGTGAGTATTACGGACTCGGGGCCGGGGATGACGGAGGAGATCGCCGCGCACGTCTTCGAGCCCTTCTTCACCACCAAGGGCGAGGGGGAAGGAACGGGCCTGGGACTCTCCATCTGCCAGGGAATCGTCAAGGAGCATGGTGGGCGCATCACCCTCGACACGAAGCCGGGCGTGGGCGCCACCTTCACGGTCGAGCTCCCCGCCGGCGCGCGGACCCCGCTCGTCGAGGCCGCCCCGCCCCCGGTCCCCGAGGGCAAGCAGCTGCATATCCTCGTCGTGGACGACGAGCCCCACATCCTTTACTACATGCGCGCGACGCTCGAGAGCTGGGGGCATTCCGTCGAGGTGGCGAGCGACGGAGCGTACGCGCTGGAGCGCGCCATCGCGGGTGATTTCGACGTCATCATTTGCGATCTCCGCATGCCGCACCTCTCGGGGCGCGACATGTACCAGAAGCTCGCCCGTCAAGACCCGCGCGCGGCCGAACGGATCATCTTCGCGACCGGCGATACGGTGCGGGGCGATACGCTGCAGTTCCTGGAAACGCTCGGCCGACCCTACCTCCACAAGCCGTTTACGCTCTCCGAGCTGCGCGCCGCGCTCGGTCACGCCGCGAACCAACCCGCCTGAGCATGCTGCGCGTCCTCCACGTCGACTCGGGACGCGTGTACCGGGGGGGACAGAATCAGGTTCGGCTGCTGGCGCGCGCGCTGGCCCGCGAGCCCGACGTGCAGCAGCACCTCGTGACGCAGCGTGGCAGCGAGCTGGCGCGGCGCGTGGCGGCCGCCGGGATTCCGGTGCTCGAGGTCTCCTGGACCATCGGGCTCGATCCCCGCGCGTGGTGGCGGCTGTTCCTGCTGGCGCGCGAGTGGCGCGCCGACGTGATCCACGCGCACGACGGCCACGCGCTCGGGCTAGCCCTGGCGGCCCGGCGCTGGCTCGACGCCCAGCCTCGGATCGTGGCGACTCGGCGGGTCGTGTTCCCGGTGCGCCGCCGCAGCGCCTTGTTCCGTGCCGACTACATCGTGGCGATTTCTGCGGCCGTCCAAACCGGGCTGGTCGCTGCCGGGGTGTCGCCCGCCAGAATCGGCGTCGTCCCGTCCGGCATCGATCCCGATGAGGTACGCGCCGCGGCCGCCCGCCCGTTCGGCATCCGGACGCGCCTCGGCCTGCCCCGACACCCGCCGATCGCGGTGAACGTGGCAGCGCTCGAGCCGGCGAAGGACCAGACGACCCTGGTGCGCGCGGCACAGGCGGCGCGGACGCTCCGACCGGACCTGCACTGGGTGATCGCCGGGACGGGGGAGGAGCGGCGCAGGCTCCAGGTGCAGATCGGCGCGCTCGGACTGGCCGACCGCGTGCACCTCGTCGGTCAGATCGACCCTGCCGATGCGTTGATCGGCGAGAGCGACGTCCTGGTCATGTCGTCCAGAGAGGAAGGGCTGGGTAGCGTCGTGCTGCACGCGCTCGCCCTCGGCAAGCCCGTCGTCGCGACGCGCGCCGGTGGTCTCCCCGAGATCGTGCCGGAGCAGTGGCTCGTCCCGGTCGGGGACGCGGACGCGCTCGCCGGCAAGGTCGTCCAGGCAGTCGCTCACCCTTCCCCGCTCCCCCTTCCCCCGCAGTTCACCGTGGGCGCGATGGCCCGCGGCGTCTTGGCCGTGTATCGGTCGCTCGTCTAGATTGCAGGGCCATGATCTACGTCTGCGTTCCGGCGCATAACGAAGCCCGCACAGTCGGACTCGTTTTGTGGAAGGTGCGGCAGGTGTTCACCGCCTTTCCCCGCGAGTACCAGCTGCTCGTCGTCGACGACGCCTCGAGCGACGGGACCGACGCCGTTCTGGCATCGTACGCCAAAGTGTTGCCGCTCGGCATCGTCACGCACCGGGAGCGGCGCGGCTACGCCCGGAGCCTGGAGGAGCTGCTGCGTCTGGCGCTGCAGCGCAGCGACCGCGCCAAGCGTGACTGTGCCATCACGCTGCACGCCGACTTCGTGCACTCGCCCGAGAGCATGGAGGAGATGGTGAAGCGGATCGAGTCCGGAGCAGATTTGGTCGTGGCGGAGCAGCGGGAGGAGCGCGGCCGGGCGCCGCGGGCACTGTGGCTCGCCCGCCGCTGGACCCCGCGGCTGCTCCCCGTACCGGGACTCAAGGACACCGTGTCGGGCTTCTGCGCCCTGCGCCTCAGCGTGCTGCGCCAAGCGCTGGGAGGGGGGTCGGGGGGAGGACGCGATGCGGGGCCGCTGCTCGCGACCGACGGCTGGTGTGCCAGCGCGGAGCTGCTGGCGCGCCTCGCGCCGCACGCCCGCCGGGTGGACGCGATTCCCGCGGCCGCGCGCTACGACCTCGTGCAACGGCCCTCGCGGGTGCAGCCGTGGCGACAGCTGCTGGCGGCGTGGCAGGCGCGCGCCGTCATTCGCGCCGCCCGTACGGCGGTCGTCGCCCTCGTCGTTTCCGCGGCTGCGCTCAGCGCCCAGTCGGACAGCGCCCGCTCCGACAGCGCCCGATCCGACAGCGCCCACTCGGACTCGGGCCCTCGCGACGCGCTGCTCCAGATCGGGGCGGTCGCCCCGGCGGTGCCGTTCCCCGTCGGCGAGCGCCTGGTCTATCAGGCGAAATTCGGCATCTTCAACGTCGGCACCGCCACGATGGAGGTGGCGGGGATCGACACCGTGCGAGGTGCCTCGGCCCTGCACCTGGTGTTTCGCATCAGCGGCGGCGCGCTGTGGTACCATATCGAGCAGACGCTCGAATCCTGGGTCGGGAGGAGCGACTTCCGGTCGCGCCGCTTCTGGAACCAGACCGTAGAGAAGGGCAAGTCATGGGAGCGGAAGTTCGACATCTACCCGGACTCCGGCTTCTATCGGGAGGCTGGTCGCGACACCACGCTCGCCACGGTGCCCGACCCGCTCGACGACGCCGCGTTCCTCTACTGGATCCGCACCGTCCCGCTCGAGATCGGCAAGCGCTACGAGTACCACCGCTACTTCCGGCCGGAGCGCAACCCGGTGATCGTCGAGGTGCTGAAGCGGGAGCGCGTGGGCGTGGCGGGCCGGAAGTGGAACGCGATCGTGATCCGCCCGCGGATCCCGAACGGCGGTGGCATCTTCGCGGAGCGCGCCGACGCGCGCATGTGGCTGTCGGACGACGACCACCGCGTCATGCTCGCCCTGCAATCGAACTTTTCGTTCGGCCAGGTCACGATGAAGCTCAAGGAGTACTCCGACCCTCCCGCGGGGCGCCCATGACCGAGTACCGTGAGGCGGACTTCTCCCGACTCAAGACCGTCTCCATCGCGCAGCGTCCCAACAAAGTCGACCCGTCCCTGCTCGGGCACCCGCCCGGCCGCGACCAGAGCTTCGCCGCTTTCTGGCGCTCGCTCCCCGACATCCTCGCCGCGAAAGACCTGCGCTACGTCGCGGACCAGGTCGCGCGGGCCGCCGGACACCGAGGGGTCGTCGTGCTCCTCGGGGGGCACGTCATCAAGGTCGGCCTGGGGCCGTTGCTGCGGGAGCTGCTGGGGCGCGGCGTGATCACGCACCTCGCGATGAACGGGAGCGCGGCGATTCACGACTTCGAGCTCGCCGCCTTCGGCGGCACGAGCGAGGACGTCGCCCGCGGGCTGGCGGACGGCTCGTTCGGGATGGCCGAGGAAACGGGACGCGAGATGAACGCCGCCGTCGCGGCCGGAGCGCGGGCGGGGCGCGGCATGGGCGAGGCGCTGGCGGAATACCTGCGGGGCCGGGCGACGCTGGCAGCCCCCGAGGTCTCCGTGCTGCTCGCCGCCGCCGCCGCGGGGATCCCGGTGACTGTGCACGTGACGATCGGCGCGGACATCACGCACCAGCATCCCAGCGCCGACGGGGCTGCGCTGGGGGCGACGAGTCACCGCGACTTGAAGCGGCTGGCGGCCTCCCTACCGGCGCTCGACGACGGCGGCGTGGTGCTCAACTTGGGCAGCGCGGTCGTGATGCCGGAAGTCTTTCTCAAAGCCCTCACGGTCGCGCGCAATCTGAACGGGGGAAAGCCGAAGGGGTTTACCGCGTGCGACTGCGACATGCAGCGTCACTACCGGCCGCGGGTGAACGTGGTCGAGCGTCCCACGCTCGCCGGCGGTCGCGGGGTGCAACTTACCGGCCACCACGAGATCCTGATTCCGCTCTTGTGCTGGGCGGTGCTCGAGCAGCTCAAGCGTCTGTCGGACGACCCTTGATCATCTCGCGGATCTTGTCCGCCGTGCTCGGGCTGACGAGCCGGAGCACGAAGTAGAGAATGAAGCCGATCGCCGCGAGCTTCAGGATCCACAAGGCGAGCCCGAACAGGCCGCCGAGCAGCCCGAAGAAGATGTTGAGTGCCACGAACGCCAGCGCGGCGAAGATGGCGAACCCGATGATGCTCCTGAACATGGCCGGTTTCCTCCGTGAGACCCGACGCTCGGGCCGTACGTCGGAATGTAGCAGCGGGTTTCAGGAGGGCGCCAGCACGTGAACGTCGTCGACGTCGCCGTCGTCGGCGGCGGGGCGGTGGGCGCGGCGTGTGCCAGGGCCTGCGCCGCTCGCGGCCTGCACGTCGCCATTTTCGAGCCCGGACCCGACCCGGCCGCCGCGTCCCCGGCGTCCGCGGGGATGCTGGCCGCACAGATCGAGCCGACCGACGACGCACTCGTCGGACTCTCGGTGCGGGCGCGCGATCTGTACGAGCCCCTCGCGCCCGTGTTGCGCGAGACCACCGGCATCGACATCGGCTTCTGGCGCGCCGGCATCGCAGCCGTGGCGTTCGACGACGCCGCCGCCGACCGGCTCAAGGAGGACGTGGCCCGCCAGCGCCAGGCGGGACTGCGCTGCGACTGGCTCGAGGCCGACGAGGTGCGCGAGCGCTGGCCGGGCGCGGCCCCGGACAGCCGCGGGGCCCTGTTCGCACCGGAAGACGGGGCGGTCGATCCCCAGGGGCTCACCCGTGCCTGCCTCGCCGACGCCCGCCGGCTCGGCGCGGCCCTGCACCCGGAACCCGTCACCCTCGTGGACACCGGGAACGGTCGAGCCCGCGGCGTCGTCACGCGGGCCGGCAAGACGGCCGCGGAACACGTGGTGCTCGCCGCCGGGGTGTGGACGCCGCAGATCGCCGGCGTGCCGCGGCCGCTGCCGGTCGAGCCCGTGCGCGGGCAGCTGGCCGCCACCGCCTGGCCCGCGGATACTCCGGCGGCGATTCTGTATCACGATCGCGGCTACGTGCTCGCCCGCGGCGGTGAAGCCGTGCTCGGTACGACGATGGAGCACGCCGGCTTCGATTGTCGCGTCACCAACGAGGGCCTCGCCCAAATCTTCCGGGGAGCCGTCCGTCTCCTCCCAGCGTTGCTCAATCACGCCGTGCAGCGCATGTGGGCGGGGCTCCGGCCCGTGACCAGCGATGGCCGTCCCATCGTCGGCCCGGATCCGGACGTGGAGCGACTGTGGTACGCCGCGGGGCACGGACGGAACGGCATCCTGTTGGCGGCCCTCACCGGCGAGATCATCGCGGACCTGGTGACGAAAGGCGAGACCGACGTGGATGTGAGCGGGTTGAGCGTTACAAGACTCAAGCCGCAAGCCGGAAGTTGACTCTTACGGCTTGCGACTTGCGGCTTAGGGCCAGCGACTGATGTATCGCACTTGCGCCTTCTGCAACAGCAAGCTCGACGGCGACGGCGGGCCCTCCGGATTGGGCGTCGGGAGGCGTCTGGCGTTCGACGAAGGGAAGGGCCGGCTCTGGGTCATCTGCCCCAAGTGCTCCCGCTGGAACCTGGCGCCGCTGGATGAGCGTCTCGAGCGGATCGAAGCGCTCGCGCGAGCGGCCCGCGAGGGACGCATGGCGACCGCGACCGAGCAAGTGGCCCTCATTCGGTGGCACGGATACGACTTCGTCCGCGTCGGCAAGCCGCCCCGCCTCGAGTTCGCCACGTGGCGCTACGGCGAGCGCCTCAAGGCGCGCCAGCGCGAGCAGCTCAAGTTCGTCGTTCCCCTCACGGTGGCCACGGTGGGACTGGCGGTGGCCGTGAACGTCGCGGCGGGCGGATCGGTCGGCGTGTTCGTGTGGAACATGCCGCGCATGGCGCGATGGATGTACACCGGCATCGTGGGTCGTCGCGCCGTCGGCCTCGTCGAGCCGCCGATCTGTGAGCGCTGCGGTAGCGTGATGCGGCTCCGGGCCAAACACATGGCCCACGCGCGCGTCGTGCCGGACGCCAAGGCCGATCTCGGCCTGGTCCTGAGCTGTCCGAACTGCCACGCGGACGGCGCGATGCTGACCGGCCCGGAGGCGCAGGCCGCGCTGCGCCAGGGACTGACCTACTTGGCACTGACCCGCCGCCGCGGGCGGGAGCGGGCCGAGGACGCGGCGCGCTTGGTCGAGGGCGCCGGCGGGCCCGATCGACTCGTCCGCGACGTCGCCCGGCGTGAACTCACGCTCCGCAGCATCGCGCCCGATCGCAGGCTCGCCCTGGAGATGGCGGTAGACGAGCAGGCGGAGGTCGCGGGGCTGGAACGGCAATGGCGGGAGGCCGAGGAAATCGCCGAGATCGCCGACGGCCTGCTCTCGACGACGGCGGAACTGGAAGCCGAACTGCGGCGCTTGAAGGAGCGCGGCCTGGATGGCGGTCAACCATCTGGTTGAAATTCGACCTTTTGTCGCCTTCCGGCCTTCACTATCTTCCCCAAGCCTCATGGCCACTGCGCTTACCCAGATCGCCGCCCGCAAACCCGCCTGGCTCAAGGTCCCCGCCCCGGGGGGCCCGAACTACCTCGCATTGAAACACCTCATGCGGGAGCTCAAGCTGCACACCGTGTGCGAGGAAGCGCATTGCCCCAACGTGGGCGAATGCTGGGAGCACAAAGCCGCCACCTTCATGATCCTGGGCGACGTGTGCACGCGCAACTGTGCGTACTGCGCGGTGGCGCACGGCACCCCCGCCCCGCTCGATGCCGGTGAGCCGGTGCGTCTGGCCGAAGCGGTGCGGCAAATGGCGCTCCGGCACGTGGTCATCACGAGCGTGGACCGGGACGACCTGCCGAACGGCGGGGCCGAAGTCTTCGCAGCGTGCATCGCGGAGATCCGCCGGCGGACGCCGGGCACGTCGATCGAGGTGCTCATCCCCGACTTCAAGGGCAGCGAGCGGGCGCTGCGCCTCGTGGTGGACGCGAAGCCCGACATCCTGAACCACAACCTCGAGACGATCGAGCGTCTCTATCGGTTGGCGCGGCCGGGCGGTCGCTACGCGCGGGCGCTGGAGCTGTTGCGTCGCGCGAAGCAGCTCGACCCGGGCGCGTTGACGAAGTCGGGGATCATCTGCGGCCTGGGTGAGGAATGGGACGAGCTGCTCACCGCGATGCGCGACGTGCGCGCCCAGGGCGTCGACATCCTCACACTCGGCCAGTATCTGCGGCCCTCCGACCAGCATCTGCCGATCGCGCGTTACTACGCACCGGCCGAGTTCGCCGAGCTGCGGCGGCTCGGGATGGCGATGGGTTACCGCCACGTCGAAGCCGGGCCGCTCGTGCGCTCGAGCTATCACGCGTGGGAGCAGGTCGAGCATGCGACCGCCGCCGTCTAACCGGAACGCTCGCCCCACATGACCAGCGCCACGGCTCAGCCCAAGGCCGACCAGTCCCAGGTCGAGCTGGCGCGGCGGATGTTGCGCCAGATGCTGCTGATCCGCCGGTTCGAAGAAAAGGCGGCGGAGGCGTACGCGCTCGGCAAGATCGGCGGGTTCTGTCACCTCTACATCGGTCAGGAGGCAGTGGCGGCCGGATCGCTCGCCGCGTTGCGCCTCGACGATTACGTCATCAGCTCCTACCGCGAGCACGGTCAAGCGCTGGTCCGGGGTGTCTCCGCCAAGGCGGCGATGGCCGAGCTGTATGGCAAGGCCACCGGCTGCTCGAAGGGCAAGGGCGGCTCGATGCACCTGTTCGACGCGGCGAAGCGGTTCATGGGCGGCCATGGGATCGTCGGCGGCCACGTGCCCCTCGCCGCGGGTATCGGCTTCGCGATCAAGTATCAAGGCGGCGACCAGGTGTGCCTGTGTTACTTCGGGGAGGCGGCCGTCAACATCGGCGCCTTTCATGAAGCGCTGAACATGTCGTCGGTCTACCACCTCCCCGTCATCTTCTGCTGCGAGAACAACCGATACGGCATGGGGACCGCGTTCGAGCGCGTGGCCGCGGTGACGGACGTGGTGGAGCACGCCTGCAGCTACGACATGGCGGCCGAGCTCGTGAACGGCATGGATGCGCTCGCGATGTACGCCGCCACCCAGCGCGCTGTCGAGCGCGCGCGCCAGGGCGGTCATCCCACCCTGCTGGAGGTGCGGACGTATCGCTTCATGGGGCACTCGATGTCCGACCCGCTGCACGGCGTGTACCGCACCAAGGACGAGGTCGAAGAGCAGAAGAAGCGGGATCCGATTTCCCAGCTGACGGCCAAGCTCAAGGAGGACGGCGCGCTGGATCAGGCCGGGCTCGACGCGCTCGACGCGGAGGTGCGGGCAGAAGTCGAGGAAGCGGTGAAGTTCGCCGACGAGAGCCCCGATCCGGAGCCCGCGGAGCTGTTCACCCACGTGCTCACCGACTGAGCGCATGCCGACGCTGACCTATCGCGACGCGCTGAATCAGGCGCTACGGGAAGAGATGCAGCGCGACGGCAACGTGTTCCTGATGGGCGAAGAAGTCGGAGTGTACCAGGGCGCGTACAAGGTGAGCCGCGGGCTGCTCGAGGAGTTCGGTCCGATGCGCGTGGTGGATACGCCCATCGCGGAGCTCGGGTTCGCGGGGATCGGGGTGGGGGCGGCTATGGCGGGGCTCCGGCCGGTGATCGAGTTCATGACGTGGAACTTCGCGGTCCTGGCGCTCGACCAGATCGTGAACTCGGCCGCGAAGATCCTGTACGAGTCGGGCGGGCAGCTCCCGATCCCGATCGTGTTCCGCGGCCCGAACGGCGCGGCCCTCCAGCTCGGGGCCCAGCACTCACAAGCCTGGGAGAGCTGGCTGAGTCACATCCCCGGCCTCAAGGTCGTGGCGCCGGCCACGCCCGCCGACGCCAAGGGCCTCCTCAAGGCCGCGATCCGCGACGACAACCCCGTGATCGTGCTCGAGGGCGAGATGTTGTACAACACCAAGGGGGACGTGCCCGAGGGCGAGTACGTCGTGCCGATTGGCCAGGCCGATGTGAAGCGGACGGGGCAGGACGTGACCCTGATCTGCCACTCCAAGACCGTCGCCGTCGCCCTCAAGGCCGCCGAGCAGCTCGCCGAGCAGGAAGGTATCTCGGCGGAGGTCGTCGATCTGCGCTCGCTGCGGCCGCTCGACAAGGCGACGATCACCGCATCGGTCGCCAAGACCAACCGCGCCGTGGTCGTCGAGGAAGGGTGGCCCCAGTGCGGCATCGGCGCGCAGGTGGTGGACGTGATCCAACGCGACGCGTTCGATCACCTCGACGCCCCGGTGCTGCGGGTGACGCAGGCCGACGTGCCGATGCCCTATAACAAGCAGCTCGAGCGCCTCGCCAAGCCCAGCCCCGAGAAGGTCGTCGCCGCGGCGCGGCGTGTGCTCTACCTCGACTGATCATGGCCACCAAGGTCTTCATGGAAGCGCTCTCCCCGACCATGGAGGAAGGGCGCCTGGTGAAATGGCATAAGCGGGAAGGCGACGCGGTGAAGACGGGGGAGACGCTCGCCGAGGTCGAGACCGACAAAGCGGTGATGGAGCTGGTCGCCCGCGCCGACGGGGTGCTGCGGCAGGTCGCGGTGACGGAAGGGCAGACGGTGCCGGTGGGGAACGTCGTCGCCGTGATCGCGGCGCCGGGGGAGACGGTCGGACCAGCGGCGCAAGCCCCAGCCCCGGCGCTTGCGGGGAAGGGGGAAGGGGGAGGGGCCACGCCTGCGCCGGCACGTGCGGCCCCCACGGCGGCAGCGATCGTCGTCGCGGACGCCACGCGTGTCAAGGCTTCCCCGCTCGCGCGGAGGATCGCGAAGGAGGCGGGCATGGACTTGAAGCTCGTGACAGGCTCAGGGCCTGGTGGCCGCGTCGTCAAGAAAGATCTCGAACGCGGACCCAGCCCAACCCCGCCGGTGGCCCCGGCCGTGGCGGCCGCCGTTTCGTCTCCCGTTTCCCGTTTCCCGCTTCCCGAGCGCGCCGAAGGCGCCTACCAAGACGTCCCCCTCACCCAGATCCGCAAGACGATCGCCAAGCGCCTGGCGACGTCGCTCGGCCCCATCCCGCACTTCTTCCTCACGACCGAGGTCGACATGGAGCGGGCCGCGGAGGCGCGCGACGCGCTCAACCGGCAGCTCGGCGACCGCGGGAAGGTCTCGTTCAACGATGTCATCGTCAAAGCCACCGCGCTCGCGCTGACGAAGCACCGCGCCTGCAACGCCTGGTTTCAAGACGATCACATCCGCTACTGGACCGAGGTCCATATCGGGGTGGCGGTGGCGGTCGAGGACGGGCTCATCACACCGGTGATCCGCAACGCGGACCTGAAGCCGCTGCTCGAGATCGGGCGCGAAGCGCGCGAGCTCGCCGAGAAGGCGCGGAGCCGCCGGCTGCAGCCGAGCGAGTACACGGGGGCGACGTTCTCCGTCTCGAACCTCGGGATGTTCGAGATCGACCAGTTCACGGCGGTGATCAATCCACCGGAAGCGGGCATCATCGCGGTCGGCACGATTACCCCCAAGCCGGTCGTGTGGGACGGCCAGGTAGTGGCGCGCCGGCGCATGCGGATCACCATGAGCTGTGACCACCGCGTGATCGACGGAGCGACGGGGGCGGCGTTTCTGAAGACCCTGAAAGAGATGCTCGAAAACCCGCTGGCGATGCTGTTGTGACTGCAGAGGGGGAAAATTGGCCAGTCAATTTGACGTGATCATCCTGGGTGGGGGGCCGGCCGGCTACGTCGCCGCGATCCGTTCGGCTCAGCTCGGCATGACCACAGCGGTGATCGAGCGGGACAAGCTCGGGGGCGTATGCGTAAACATCGGCTGCATCCCCACCAAGGCGCTGCTCCACTCGGCGTACATCGCGAAGCTGCTGCGGGAGGCGAAGGAGTTCGGCGTCGAGGCAGGCAGCGTCAAGACCGACTACGGCGTCGCAATGCAGCGGTCCCGCCGCGTGAGCGACCAGAACTCGAAGGGCGTCGAGTTCCTGATGAAGAAGAACAAGGTCACGGTCGTGAAGGGCAGCGGGGTGCTCCAGCCCGGCCGCAAGGTGAAGGTCGGGAGCGACGTCTACGAAGCGAAGAAGGCGGTCGTCATCGCCACGGGATCGCGCGTGAAGGGCCTGCCGCAGATCGGGTTGGAGATCAACAAGACGACCGTCATTTCCTCGGACGAGGCGCTGTTTCTCGAGAAGGCGCCGGCCACGCTGGCGATCATCGGTGCCGGCGCCGTGGGCATGGAGTTCGCTGATATTTTCAGCGCCTTCGGCACGACCGTGACCCTGATCGAGGCGCTGCCGCGGATCCTGCCGCTCGAGGACGCCGAGGCGTCGGACGCCCTGGCGAAGAGCTACAAGAAGCGCGGCATCGAGGTGATCGCCGGCGCCAAGGTGAAAAAGGGGACGCCCGCCAAGGACAAGGTGACGCTCGAGGTCGAGACCAACGGCGCGAGCCGAAAGATCGAGGCCGCGGCGGTGCTGATGGCGGCGGGTCGCGCCGTGAACGTGGAGGACATCGGCCTGGCGGAGTGCGGCGTCCAGGTGACCGAGCGGGGCTTCATCAAGGTCGACCCGGGCCTGCAGACCACCGCACCGGGGTATTACGCCATCGGCGACGTGGCCGGGCCGCCGATGCTCGCTCACAAGGGCATGCGGGAGGGCGTGACTGTCACCGAGCTCATCGCGGGGAAGAAGCCACACGCGATCAAATACGATAACGTACCCAGCGTGACGTACTGCCATCCCGAAGTGGCCAGCATCGGGCTCACCGAAGACCAGTGCAAGGAGCGAAACCTCGAGTACGTGGCCGGCCGGTTCCCGTTCTCGGCCAACGGCAGGGCCCGGGGAACGGGCGAGACCGAGGGGTTCGTGAAGATCCTGCGCGACAAGAAATACGGTGAGATCCTGGGCGCCCACATCGTGGGCGGGCACGCCTCCGAGATCATCCACGAGCTGACGGTGGCGCGGGAGAACGAGTACACGGTGGAAGAGGTCGAGCTGGCGATTCACGCACACCCGACGATGTCCGAGGCCGTGGCTCAAGCGGCGCTCGATTCCCTGGGTCGAGTGGTGGACATGTGAAAGACCCGCTCGCGATCGGCCTCGGCGCGCTGGCGTGCGGCGCCGGGCTCGGCGGGGGAACCATCGTGGCCGCGCTGGTCATCGTACGCACGCTGGAGCATCACGTCAGCGCATCGCATTACCAGGAGAGCGCGGCCGACCCGGTCCTCGCGGGCACGCTCGCCGGCCTCGCGGTCGGCGCGACGTTCGGCTGGCGCCGCAGCCGCTGGCTCGACAACCTGTGGCAGCGGGGCGTGATCGCCGTCCTGGCGTGCGTCGGCACCCTGCTGCTCGGCTTCATCGCCTGGCCGATCGACCATCTGCTCGGCGTCGCCGGTCTCGCGGTGTGGGGTGTCGCCTGCTTCGTGCTGGGCGGCGCGGCGAGCGCGTGGGCCGTCCGAGGGAGCCGGGACGATGCGTTGAGGGACGCGGAGTGACTGACCGCACGATTGACGTGATCGAGGCCGGCCTGGTGCCGTACCAAGAGGCGCTCGAGTGGCAGCGGTCGCTCGCCGAGGCGCGGATCGAGGGTCGGCTGGGGCGGGACGTGATCCTGCTGCTCCAGCACCCGCCGGTCGTGACGCTGGGCCGGAACGCGCGCGCGGGCCACGTGCGCGAGGCGCGCGACCTGCCCGTTTTCGAGGTGGAGCGCGGCGGCGACGTCACCTTCCACGGCCCCGGGCAGCTCGTCGGTTATCCCATCCTGGACCTGGGCGGCTACCGCCGCGACCTGCATTGGTACCTACGAACGCTCGAGCAGGCCCTGATCGACGCGCTCGCCGAGCTCGACATCCCGGCCGAGCGCAAGCCCGGCTACACCGGCGTCTGGACCCGAGGGGGAAACCGCAAGATCGCCAGCATCGGCGTGCACGTGAAGCAATGGGTCACCTGGCACGGCTTCGCGCTCAATGTCACCACGGACCTCTCCCACTTCGACCGTATCGTGCCGTGCGGGATCGCGGGGGTGGTCATGACGTCAATACAACGGGAAACGGGAAAGCAGAAAGGGGAAACGAATCTCTGGGAGGAGACAGTAGCCGCAGTCATCCGCGGGTTCGAAGGCGCGTTCGGCGTCACGAGCCGAGAATGGTCTTGCTCGCGTTCCGAAACTTGTTGATCTCATGTTGCGTCAGGCCCCGGCCGCCGTAGCGCTCCTCCGTCCACGGATCACCCCGCATGTGATACCCGTTCTGCTCCCAGAATCCCGGCAGGTCCTCCGCCAGTAGCTCGAACCCGCGCACCCACTTCGCGCTCTTCCAGAAATAGAGATGCGGCACGAGGAGCCTTGCGGGCCAGCCGTGCTCCGGCATCAGCCACTCGCCGCTCCACTTGAGGGCGATCAGGTTCTCCGGCCGGTCGAGATCCGCCAGCGGCAGGTTGGTCGTGAATCCCTGCTCGGCGAGCACCAGACAGAACTTCGCCGCCGACTGCACCCCGGCCCGCGCCAGGAGCGCCTGCACCGGGACGCCCTCGAACGTATTCCCGAGGCGACTCCAGCGTGTGACGCAATGAATGTCACACACGACGGTCGTGCGCGGTAACGCCAGAAGCTCGTCGTAGGTCAGTGTGAACGGGCGCTCGACGAGCCCCGACACTCGGAACGTCCAGGTCGTGGTGTCCACCCGGGGGACGTCGCCGTAATGCAGCACCGGCCACTTCGTCGTTGCGACCTGTCCGGGTGGGATACGCTCCCTCGCAGCGGCGGCGCCGTCACGAAAGAGCGTCACGGGGAATCGTCACGGACAATCGTCACGGGAAACCGTGCTATGACGGTTCTTCGCGACGTTTCTTTCGTGACGGGTTTCCGTGACGTTTCTGTCATACGCCTTTCGTGCCGAGAAGCTCGTAAAAGCGCCGAAAGACTTTGATGCCGTCCCACAACTGCTTCAAGTCGAGTTTTTCGTTCGGGGCGTGCAGCCGGTCGTCGGGCAAGCCGATACCGGTGAGGATGACCGGCGCCCCGCTCCTGCCCAGCGCGGGCACGACCGGGATCGAGCCCCCCGCCCGGGCGGGCACCGTGCCCCGCCCCACCACCTCGCGGAACGCCTGATCGAGCAGCTTGAACGCCGGGTGGGTGACCCTCACGGTCGCGGGGTCGGCGCCGTGCAGAAACTCGATGCTCGCCTGCACGTACTTCGGCGCGAGCCGCTTGACGGCGGCCGTGAGCTGACGCTCCACCACCTTGAGTTTCTGATCGGGAACCAGGCGCAGACTCACCTTGGCCTTCGCCTCGGCGGGGATGACCGTTTTCGCGCCCTCGCCGGTGAACCCCCCCATGATGCCGTGGATCTCGAGGGTCGGGAGCGCCCACAGGCGTTCCAGCACGGAATACGCTTTGAGCCCCGTCAGGGCGCGCGCCTGCACCCGGTGCTTCAGGAACTCCGCCTCCTTGAACGGCAGGCTCTTCCAGGTCGCGAGCTCCGCTTTGCTGGGTCGTCGCACGGCGGAGTAGAGACCGGGGACGTGGATCTTGCCGTCGGGGGTCTTGAGCCTGGCGAGGAGTCGCACCAGCTCTTCATGCGCATTCGGCGCGGCGCCGCCGAATTCGCCGGAGTGGAGATCCGACTTGGCGGTGCGCACTGTGATCTCGGCGTAACACAAGCCGCGCAGTGTGGTGTACACCGCCGGCCACTTGGGGGCGACGTAGGACATGTCGGCGATCAAGACGACGTCTGCGCGGGTGCGCTCGGGCTCGCGACGCAACAGCTCGAACAGCACACGGCTGCCGTGCTCCTCCTCGCCCTCGATCAAGAACCGCAAGTTGACGGGCGGTCGACCCGTCGCCTCGATCGCTTTGAGGAGGCAAAACACCTGCCCCTTGTCGTCCGCCGAGCCGCGGGCGAACAGCTTGCCGTCGCGCACGGTCGGCTCGAACGGCGGCGTGGTCCACTCGGCCAGGGGGTCGGGCGGCTGGACGTCGTAGTGGCCGTACAGCAGCAGCGTCGGCGCGCCGGGCACATCGGGTCCGACGCCCCACACGACGGGATGCGTGCCGCTCGCGAGGAACTGCACCTCGCGGCAGCCGAGTCGGCGCAACTCGCCCGCGACCCATTCCGCCGCCGCGCGGCAGTCGGCGTTGTGCGCGGGCAGCGTCGAAACCGACGGGATGCGCAAGAAGTCCGTCAGCTCGCGGAGCAGTCGATCCGTTTCCATGGCGCGGAGAATCTAGACGGCCGGACGGCTAGCCGTCCAGGCGTCCGGGGCTATATTCGTCCGCGCCATGTGGACGACCGCGTCGTACGAGCTGTTTCCGGACGCGCCGAGCGAGCGGGTGATGGCCCGCGCTCGCTACCTGGCGCGGGAGGGACGGGTCGGCGACGCCGAGAAGGCCTATCGCGACGTGCTGGCCGCGCACCCCGATCTCAAGCCATGCTGGGCCGAGTGCTTCGAGCTGCTCCGCAGCCACGGACGGCGCGAGGAGGCGCTCCTCCTCGCCGAGGGGGCACGCGCGCAGTTTGGAGACTCGGCGTTCCCGTTCACGCTCAAGGGTGCGGCCCTGATCGAGCTGGAGCGCTACCGCGAGGCGCTCGGTGCCCTCGAGCAGGCGATCGAGTCCGATCCGGACCTCGCGCTCGCGTGGCACGAGCTCGGGTACGCCGCGTTCCGCCTGGGCGACCGCAACCGGGCGCTGCTGGCGCTCGACCGCGCGTTTGCGCTCGAGCCGCATACGGAAACGCTGCGGCTGCGCGGGCGCATCCTGCGCGACGCCGGACGCTACCAGGCGGCGGAGGTGGCCTACGAGGGCGCGGCCCAGGCGGCAGAGCACGCCGAGCAGCGTCAAGGGGCGGAGCGGGAAATCGCGATCACGCGGCGCTATGCCTTCTACGCCCCGCGACGACCGGAAGACCTCTCGCCCGCGGAGCGCTGGTTCGCCGAGACCGGCACGGTCGTGCTCGCCCCGGACTTGGGCGCCGACGTGCCGGACGACGCGGCGCTCGTCACCGCCTTTCTGGACCTGGCGCGCGACTCTCGCTGGCGGTTCGGCCAGGTGGTGACGCTGGGTCCCGCGCTGCCCGCCTGGCAGGCGCTCGCGGACGGGCTCGGGGCGCCGTTGGTCGGCCGAGCGGGGTTCGACGCCGCGGCGGTGCCGCTGGTCGTGGCGCAACGCGCGCTGTCCGGCGACGCCGGGTGGAGCGCCCTGCAGGCCGCCGTGGCCCGGGACGGCACCGGGCTGGTGTTCGTGCTCGAGCACGCCGTCGATGACGCAGCGGCGCCGGGCGCAGCGGACGTGATCGGCGTGCTCTCCGACGCCGGGCGACGCCGGGCACGGCGCATCAACGTCGCCCACGCCCTGTCGGAAGCGCAGCACCCGGCGGCCCGCCTCGCCGGCCGCCGCCTCAAGCCCTGACTCGCTCGGAGGTCCCGTGACCGCTCCCGCCACGCCTCGCGCCGCGATGTCGGGGAAAGCCATCGTCGCGAGCCAGTTCGACCGCGCCGCCGATCTCATCAGCCTCGAGGACTACATGCGGCGCATCCTCATATCGCCGTTCCGCGAGGTGCAGGTCGAGGTCCCGGTGCGGATGGATGACGGCCGCATCGAGGTGTTCACCGGCTACCGCATCCAGCACAACGGCGCGCGCGGTCCCTGCAAGGGGGGGATCCGTTACCATCCCGAGGCCGACCACGACGAGGTGCTCGGGCTCGCCACGATCATGACGTGGAAGACCGCGCTCATGGACATCCCGTTCGGCGGCGCCAAGGGCGGCGTCACGGTCGACCCGAAGCAGCTCTCCAAGCTCGAGCTCGAGCGCCTCACCCGGCGCTTCACCCAGCGCATCTCCATCATGCTGGGGCCCTACCGCGACATCCCCGCGCCGGACGTGAACACCAACGCGCAGGTGATGGCCTGGATCCTGGACGAGTACTCGAGTCGTCACGGCTACACGCCGGCCGCCGTGACCGGCAAGCCGGTCTCGCTCGGTGGGTCGCTCGGGCGCGAGGAGGCGACCGGGCGCGGCGTGATGTACGTGATGATGGAATACGCCCGCGATTTCGGGATCCCGCTCAAGGGCAGCCGCGTCGTGATCCAGGGGTTCGGCAACGTCGGCGGGCACCTCGCGCGGCTGCTCGCCGCGGAGGCGGGGGCCAAGATCGTCGCCGTCGCGGACGTGAACGGCGGCATCGCGAACGAGCACGGGCTCGACGTCCCCGCGCTGCTCGGGCACAGCGCCGCCCGCCGGCCGGTGTCCGAGTTTCCCGGGGGCCAGGCGATCAGCAACGCCGCGCTGTGGACGATCCCGTGCGACTGGCTCGTGCCCGCCGCGCTGGGCGGCGTGATCACGCGGGAGACCAACGCGCGAAGCGTCGACTGCCGGGTGGTGGTGGAGGGCGCGAACGAGCCGACCACGCCGACCGCGGACCTGATCCTGGCGGAACGCGGCATCGCGGTGATTCCGGACTTCCTCGCGAACGCGGGCGGCGTGACCGTCAGCTATTACGAATGGTCGCAGAATCTGCAGCAATACCGCTGGACGCACGAGCAGGTGAACCGCGAGCTCCACGCCACGATCACCAAGGCGTACGTGGGCGTGCGGGACCTGGCGAAATCGAAGGGAGTCACGTTCCGGACCGCCGCGTACGCCATCGCCCTGCAGCGGGTGGCCGAGGCGGAACGGCTCCGAGGGAACTAGTCGTCCGCGGGTAGGCCGGGCCGCGAGTATAACGCCTTGTACGGATCCGTCCCCGGTTGCGTGAACACCCGCAGCTGGATCGCGCGGATGGTTTCGGCCAGGTTCGCGCCCGAGTGGACGTAGATCTCCTCGAACAGGTTCAGGTTCATCCGATAGAGCCGCTGGGCGATGACCACGGCGTTGTTGAGCGGGGCCCGGGCGAACCAGCGCCAGTCGTACGTTTCGAGCGACTGCCCGACGGCGCCGGTGAGTTGCGCCCGCGCCCAGCCGAACAGCGTCGTCCGCGCGCGCTCGAGCTGGGACTCGGACAGCGACTCGGCGTACGCCGAGTCGAGCCGCCGCGCGAGCTCCGCCCAGAGCACGTCGAGGGTACGCTCGTCGCGCCACCGCGCGGCCGCGCGCTTCGCGTCGGTGGTGTCCCTGCGCGAGCGGAAGAAGGCCTCCGCCCCCCGGTACCCGACGAAGCTGGCGAAGCTCTCGTTGAACGGCGTCTGGCTCTTCACGTACAGCGTGTTGTGCGCGAGCTCGTGAATCACGGTCGCCACGAGCTCCATCGTGTCCCGCCCCATGATCGTGGAGAGCAGCGGATCGCTGAAATAGCCGAGCGTCGAAAACGCCCCCGCGGGCCGCAGATAGGTGTCGTACCCCTGCCGCTCGAGGTCCGCGGCGCTGCGGCGCGCCTGACCGAACGCGAAGAACCCCTTGTACGGGACCGTACCCACGATGGGGTAACGCCACGTGTACTCGCGCAACCGATCTTGCCGGCTGGCGGACAGCACCAGCAGCAGCGTGTCGCGCCCCACGTCGACGTAGGTGGTATACGTGTCGCCGACGAGCAACTTGAGGGAGTCCGCCGCGTAGGTCCGCGCCGCGAGCACGAGCAGCAGCCGCTGGCGCAGCTCGGGCGTCGTCGCCGGGTCTTGCACGAGGCGTGCGATCGCGTGCCGCTTGAGGAGAATGCGCGCCTCCTCGACGCCCGCCCGCGCGAGGTAGCGCGCGTCGTCGCTCGCGAGCAGGGCCAGGGCGAGCAACGCCGGCACGCCGATCAGCACCCAGCGCAGCAGGCGGCGCGCGACCCGGCCCCACCGCGGCCGCGCACGCTCCGTCAGGGGCTCCATCGCACGCCGATCCGGTGTGTGGCGTTTCCCCCACCCCGACCGGATGCACGGTACGCGTAGTCCAAGTGCAGCCGCCCGAGCTCGACGCCGGCGCCCCATGAAAAGGGCGCGGGATCGGTCGCCAGCGAGTGACCGGTGTACCCGAGTCGCCCCACGATTCCTACGGCGCGCATCACCACCCCTCCCTCCACGCCCGCGACCAGGACGGCAGCCCCGCCGCCTCCGCCCGACGGCCACTGGCCTTCCAGGGTGGTGAGCAGGCGATATGCACCCTGCGGATCGACATAGTTCATGGTCAGTCCGGCGCGGGTCCGCCGTGTCAGCCGCGCGCCACCGCCCAGATCCCCGCCGATGTTCTGGACGCTCGCGCCGAACGCCATCAGGTCGAACACCGCGATCGCCACCCCCACGTCACCCGCCCAAGCGTCCACGGTCGTCCCGGCGAGGGTCTCGCGAACGTACTTCACCGAGGTCCCCAACGCGAACAGGCTCGTCCGAAACACCAGCGATGTGAGCCCCAGCAGGTCCGTGGCGCGCACCAGGGCCCCGGCCGTGTCGCGCGCGGCCGCGCCGAACCCCCAGGAGAGCCGCCCCGCCCGCAGGGCCAGGGCGCCCGACCCGACGGCGCTGCCGTCCGAAAAATGTTGATACCCACCCTCGACCGACAGATGGCGAATCGTAGCGATGCCGGCGGGGTTCGCAAAGACGGCGCCCGCGTCCCCCACTAGCGCCGCGCCCGCCCCGCCGAGGCCCGCGGCGCGGGTAGACGCCGGAAGGCTCGCCCACGCGCCGGCGCCGGATTGGGAGGCGAGGGACGATACCAAAACAACGTTGCAGAGAAGCGTCGCGAGAAAACGTCCCGAAACATCGTAAGCCACGGCTACGTCGTCCCGCGACGTTGCTTCGCGACGTCTCTTCGCGACGCCTCTCCGTGACGCTTCGCCTCTCCGCGACCCTTCATTGTATTCGAATGACGTTCAGCCGCGGGACGAGCGAGCCGCGCAGCGCTCCGCCGGCCGCGTTGCTGAACAACAGGCCGAACCGCGCCGCGCCCGCGGCCTGCTGGGCGCGGAAGTACAGCCCGGACCCGGCACGGAGCTTGTCGTTCAAGTCGACCGCGCTCCCGTCACCGGAGGCGGGCAGGAGCGTAAGTGCAGAAGGGATACCCGTGTTCGGGGGCGACCCGGTTCGCGCATCCGGGCACCTGTTGCGCAGCAAGGGATAATCCGTCCGGAATCGCCACATCTTGTATTGCAGCTCGGATGGCGCCGCGAAGCCGGGGAGGTCCGAGACCCAGTTCGTCAGCACCCAGCGCTCGAGCAAGAGCTGGAACGACTGCCCTGTCTGCGTCGCCACGTTCTGCGGCCCTGTGAGGCCCGTGATGTCGAGCTTGCGGGTGAATGCGCTGCGCTGGGCGAATGAGGTATCCGGCGAGTACTGGTCGATCAGGTAGCGGAGGAACAGCCAGTACGCACCGCGGCTCTCGAGGTCCCCGATCCCGGATGTGTCCACCAAAAAGTGGCTCTGCGGCGACTGCAAATACGTGCCCGAGTTGTTGAGGTCGCCGACGACATAGTTACAAAACGTCGCGGTGTCCGCCGGGAGGAAGCTGCGACCACCCAGCTCCTCCGCGTAGTGCGATAGCGCCTCATTGAGCCACAGGATCTCGGCATCCCCGCGTCGCTCCAGCACGTGATGATTGTAGCTGATCATGTGCTGGAACTCGTGGATGAACGTGACTGGCACCAGCCGCTTTACGTCCGCGACCGTGTGCGCGCAGCTCTTGAGCACCGGAACCGGGTCGGGCACGAGCGCATAGAAGACTTCGCCGTTGTTGTACTGCGGCCCCCAGAAGGGGTCGATGTCCGCGCCGAAGAAGTATCCCGCGACGAACCCGTTCGAGCAGTCCGTGGCTTTCACCAGCTCGTTGACCCGATTGGTCATCAGTACGATCACCACGCCGTTGTGATCGATGTCCGATTCCCGGCCGAACGCCGTGGTATCGATCTCGTAGAGCTGCGTGTCGAACACCGCCCGCAGCGCGTCCAGGTCGGCCTGGGACAGGCCCGGTGGGGGCGCGGCGGTGTCGACGTACAGGCCGATGTGCTGCCCGATCTTCGTCAGCGCGGCGTCGACGGTCTTCAGGGTGTCGCAGGCGAGATTGCCGCACACCTTGAACGAGTTGATCATGCCGGAGTCGGCGGGTGTGAACGGCCGCCGGGGCGGCGGTGACGCCTGGGCGGCCGCCTGCACCGCGGGCTGCAGTCCCGCCGGGCGTTGCGGCTGCGGCGGCACCGGATACGCGCGACTCCGCTCCGCCTGCCGCAGGAACAGATGAAACCGCTCGGCCGGACCTGGCGCCGCAGGCGTGGGCGCAGGTGGCGCCACCAGCGACGCCATCGCGGACGGCGTCAGGGCGCTCCCGACCAGCTTGAAGCTCTGCGTGTCGTTCGGCGTGCCGGTCGCCGCCTGCGAGACCAGCAGGTACTCCGTGGCGGACACGCTCGCCGGGAACACGATGCAGCCCGACACCGGACCGGGATCTATGGATTGATAGGCGCCGATGGCCAGGGCCAGGGGTGTGCCGGACGTACAGGGGGGCAGTGGCGGGCTCGTCCCGTCGCTTCCTTTACACCCCACCAGAAGCCACGACAGTCCCGCCGCCCAGAGCCGCTGCGCCGCCATGCGTTCCCTCCCCCTCGAGCACTTCCCCGGCCCGAAGCAGCGCCTGGCGGAAGCAGATTGGTCCGGCCACCTCGTGGACACCAATGATCGCTATGAGCAGGGTCTCGAGCGAGACCCCCCATTCGGGAAACGCCCGCCGGGCGAGCTGAGCGAGCACCACGGCCGTGCCGCCCTGCGATATAAGGCCCAGCCACCCGGTGCGGGCTAGGACCGGCGTCACGTCCGGATGGCGACCGGCCCAGCGCAGGCCGTAGCGCAGGCTGACCACGCGCAGCCCCGCCAGCAGCAGCGCCCAGGGCCACAGCTGGGCCAGGATGCCGAGCTCGAGCCCGGCGCCCGCCAGGGCGAAGAAGATGATGTACACGACGGGTGCACTGCGGTTCAACTCGTGCCGCAGCCGCCCGCTCTCGACGGGCGCGACGTTCTCGAGGTAGCACCCCGCGGCGAGGCCGATCAAGATCGGCTCGAGGTGCAACAGCCGGGCCGCTGCGGCCGCGAGGAACGCCGCCGCCGCGAGCCATGCCGCTTCGTGCCCTCGCACCAGCCGGGCGTACTGCACCAGCAGCGCCCCGAGGGCGACGCCCGCCGCCAGCGACCCGGCGAGCTGGAGCGCGGCGACGCCCGCCACCGCCAGCTGCAGCGCCCCGCGGCTTACCAGCGTCTTGCAGACGAGGAGCACGGCCGCGAACAGGATCGGGACCGCCACGTCTTGCACAACCGTCACGGCGAGCAGTGAGCGTGCGAACGGCCCGCGCGCCCGCAGCTCGTCGATCATCGCCCGGGTGATGACCGGCGACGCAGCGGCGGCGAGGACACCGAGGACGAGGGCCACCGCGAGGCGATCGAGCCACGGCTGGTGCGCGGCGATCGGGAGCCCCCGGCTCACCGACCAGGCGACCAGCGTCACGACCGCGAACGGGAAGACGATCGCGCCGGTCGCAAGCCGCGCGAGCGCCGCGCGACCGGCGCGCACCGTCTCGAGCGTGAGCTCCGCCCCGGCGGCGAGCGCGATGAGCGCGACGGCGGCGTCCGCCACGAGCTGGAGGGCGTCCACCTCGTCTCGTCGGATCAGGCCGAGCCAGGCCGGTCCCGTCGCGAAGCCGATCAAGAGCGCGCCGGTGATGCGTGGCAAGCGCACGCGCTTCGCCAGGTCGCCGCCCGCGAGCGCGGCGAGCAGCAGGAACCCCAGGGCGAGCGTCGCCCGCGCTTCGACCGGCCTGCCCGCGGTGAGTCGATGCAGCAGGGCCATCATCAGGCCCAGCACGCCCAAGCTCGCGACCCAGCCCATGGGCCGCAAAGATATTCGCACCGCGGGGATTTTGACAATGCGCGCGAGCGCCGATAGGTTCAACGGGTGTCCCCCCCCTCCAACAATTGGATTGAGGCCGTGCGCTTCGGGAACGATGGACTCGTCCCCGTCGTCGCGCAGAGCGCGCTCGCAGGCGAGGTGCTGATGGTGGCGTACGCCGACCGCGAGGCGCTGGAGCGGACGCGCGCGACCGGCCGGGCCCACTACCGCAGCCGCTCGCGCGGCGAGCTGTGGCAGAAAGGCGCGACCTCCGGGCACACGCAGACCGTCGAAGACGTCCGCGTGGACTGCGATGGCGACGCGGTGCTGTACGTCGTGCGCCAGGAGGGACCAGCCTGTCACACGGGCGCCGCCACCTGCTTCGGCGAGCCGACCGGCGGCACCCTTACGCGGCTCGCCCGCACGGTCGCCGAGCGCGCCCGCGACAAGCCGGCGGGGTCCTATACGGCGCGGCTGCTCGCTGACGGGGTGGCCAAGATCGCCCAGAAGGTCGGCGAGGAGGCGGTCGAGACCGTGGTCGCCGCCACCAGCGAGGACCGGGCGCGCCTCGCGAGCGAGGCGGCGGACCTGCTGTATCATCTCTTAGTGCTGCTCGAAGCCAGGCAACTCCCCCTCGACCGCGTGCTCGAAGAGCTGGACGCCCGAGCGCGGTAGCGGCATGCCGTTCGTCCACCTCCACACCCACAGCGAGTACTCCCTCCTCGACGGCGCCAACCGGATCCCCGACCTGCTCGGCCGGATCCAGACGCTGGGCATGGATTCGCTGGCGCTCACCGACCACGGCAACCTGCACGGGGCGTGGCAGTTCTACACCGAGGCGAAGGCCCGCGGGGTCCGACCGATCCTCGGCTTCGAGGCGTATCTGGCATTCGGGAGCCGCCACAAGCGCGAGAAGCCCGTCGACGTCCCGGCCGGCTACTCCCACCTCGTGCTGCTCGCCAAGAACCGTGTCGGCTACTCGAACCTGATCAAGCTCTCCTCGATCGGCTTCCTCGAGGGCTTCTACCGGCGGCCGCGGATCGACCGCGAAGCGCTGGAGCAGCACCGGGACGGGCTGATCGGGCTGGCCGCCTGTCTCTCTGGGGAGGTCGCGCTGTACCTGCGGCAGGGGAACTACGAGTCCGCCAAGGCGAGCGCGCGGTATTTCGCGCAGCTGTTCGGCCGTGACGGCTTCTGGCTCGAAGTGCAGGACCACGGGCTGCCGGAGGAGCGGGTCGTCGCCGCGGGGATGTACCGCCTGGGACAGGAGCTCGGCGTGCCGGTCGTCGCGACGAACGACGCGCACTACCTGCGCAAGGACGACGCGGAGGCGCACGACGTGCTGCTCGCGATCGGCACCGGCAAGGATCTGGACGATCCCAACCGGTTCCGCTTTTTCGGCCAGGAGAGCTACGTCAAATCCGAAGCCGAGATGCAGCGGCTGTTCCAGGAGCACCCGGAGGTCGTGGCCGAGACGGCGCGCGTGGCCGAGCTGTGCGAGTTCGACTTCGAGAAGCGGTACTTCCTGCCCCAGTTTCCCCGGGCGCCGGAGTTCGCGTCGGACAACGATCTGCTCGTCCACCTGGCGCGCGGCGGGGCGCGGGCGCGCTACGGCGAGCCCCTGCCACCCGCGGTGGAGGAGCGGCTCGCCTACGAGCTGGGCGTCATCTCGCACACGGGGTACGCCGGGTACTTCCTGATCGTCTCCGACATCACGACGGCGGCGCGGGCGCGCGGCATTCCGGTGGGCCCCGGGCGCGGCTCGGCCGCCGGGTCGCTGGTGGCGTACGCGCTCGGCATCACCGACATCGATCCACTCAAGTTCGACTTGCTGTTCGAGCGGTTTTTGAATCCCGAGCGTGTCACCATGCCGGACATCGACCTGGACTTCTGCTTCGAGCGTCGCGGCGAGGTGATCGAGTACATGCGCTCCCGTTACGGGCGGGAATCGGTGGGCCAGATCATCACGTTCGGGACGATGAAAGCGCGGGCCGCGTTCCGCGACGTGGCGCGCACGCTGCGCCTCGAGATGGGAGACGTCGACCGCCTGAGCAAGCTCATCCCCTCCGGCCCCGGGTACGCCCTCACGCTGGCCGAGGCGGCGGAGAAGGTGCCGGACCTGCGGGCGGCCGCGGGCCAGGACGAGCGGGTGCGCAAGATTCTCGAGCTCGGCACCCGGATCGAGGGACTGGCGCGTCACGCGTCGGTGCACGCGGCGGGGGTCGTGATCGCCCCGGGCCCGCTCACCGATTACGTCCCCGTGTGCCTCGCCCCGCAGGAAGCGGACGCGATCATCACCCAGTTCGACATGGTGGGGCTCGAGCAGGTCGGGATGCTGAAGATCGACATCCTGGGCTTGAAGACCCTCACCGTGATCCACGACACGATGGCGATGGTGCGTGCGCGGCACGGCGTGACGCTCGACATGGAGACCCTCGACCTCGCGGACCCCGAGGTGTACCGGCTGCTGCGCGCCGGCCGTACGGCGGGCGTGTTCCAGTTCGAGTCCCCGCTCGCTACCGACTGCCTGCGCAACATGCAGTGCGACCGGTTCGACGACCTGGTGGCGGCGAACGCGCTGCTGCGGCCCGGGCCGCTCGACACGGGGATGCATCTCGTGTTCATCAACCGCAAGCTGGGCCGCGAGCCGGTGCGCTATCCGCACCCCGCGCTCGAAGAGATCCTCAAGCCGACCTACGGCGTCATCACGTACCAGGAGCAGGTGATGCGGATCGCCAACGTGCTCGGCGGGTTCTCGCTCGCGGAAGCCGACGTGCTGCGCAAGGCGGTCGGGAAGAAGGACAAGGAGCTGATCCAGCAGGAGCTGGGCCGCTTCGTCACGCGTGCGGTCGAGCGCGGGCACCCGCTCCGCGTGATCGAAGACATCGCCGCGCAGATCGAGACGTTCGGCCGGTACGGCTTCAACAAGTCGCACGCGGTCGCCTACTCCGTGCTGTCGTACCGCACGGCGTGGCTCAAGACACGGTACGCGCCGGAGTTCATGTCGGCCTTGCTGTCGTCCGAAATCGGCAACAGCGACAAGGTCGTGCAGTACATCAACGAGGCGCGAGAGCTCGGCCTCGAGGTGCTGCCGCCGGACGTGAACGAGTCGGGGTTCAAGTTCACCGTGGTCGGCGAGGGCCGCATCCGATTCGGGCTGGGCGCGATCAAGAACGTCGGCGGGAGCGCGATCGAGTCGATCATCGCAGGGCGCGAGGCGGGGGGCCCCTACCGCACGCTCGTCGACCTGTGCGAGCGCATCGACCTGCGGCTCTGCAACAAGCGGGTGATCGAGGCGCTGATCGACTCGGGCGCGTGCGATTCCTTGGGCGGCCACCGCGCGCAACTGGTCGCGGCCCTGGACCACGCCTTTGCCGAAGCGCAGGCCCGCCAGGCGGAGCGGGACTCGGGCCAGCACCCGCTGTTCGGCGGGGAGACCCCGGCCCCCGGCCCCCGGGCCCCGCTTCCCGACGTCCTTCCCTGGAGCGAGCACGACCGCCTGGCGCGCGAGAAGGCCGTGCTGGGCTTCTTCATTTCCGGGCACCCCCTCGCCAAGTACCGCGCCGAGGTGGAGCTTTTCGGTACCCGGACGACCGCGACGCTCGGCCGCTGGAGCGACCAACGGGTGCGGGTCGCTGTGGTGGTGACGGTCGTGAAGCGACAGATCTCGAAGAAGTCGGGCGCGGAATACGCGCGCCTCGTGCTGGAGGACTTCCACGGCACGGCGGAGGCATTGGTGTTCCCCGAGGCGTGGGCCAAACTCAACGAAGTGATCCTTCCCGACCGGGCGCTGTTGCTCACGGGGAGCTACAGTGCGCGGGACCGGGACGAAGAGCAGGCGCCGTTCATCGTCGAGACGGCCCAGTCGCTCGACGATCTGCGGGCGAAAGGCGCGATCGGCGTGGCGCTGGTGTGGTCGCGGGCGGCGCCCCCCCCGCCCGACGCCGCCCGCGCGGTGGCGGCGCTGTGCGCCGCCCATCCGGGGCCAGCGCCGGTACTAGTGGAGTGGGTGGAGGGGGACGCCTACCGCGGGCTTGCGCCCGGGGTCAGTGCCACCACCACTACCCACCCCGGGCTTGCGCCCGGGGTCAGTGCCGCCGCTCCCACTGGGCGCGAGCCCGGGGGAGCCCGGCTGCGCAGCCGGTCGCTGCGCGTCGAAGCCGGCGACGATCTGCTGGCGGCGCTGCGGGGGCTCCTGGGCCCCGACCACGTGCATCTCGTGAGGACGACCTGAGCTGTGGCGACCCACACGCTGGACTTCGAGCGCCCGCTGCTGGAGCTCGAGCGCCAGATCGACGAGATGAAGCGCACCGCCGGCGACACGGCCGTGGACGTGTCCAAGGAGCTCGCCGCCCTCGAGCGGAAGCTGGCAGAGCTGCGCGGCGAGATCTACCGGAACCTGACGCCGATGCAACGCGTCCAAGTGGCGCGCCACCCCAAGCGCCCCTACACCCTCGACTACGTCAACACGGTCTTCACCGACTTTGTCGAGCTGCACGGCGACCGGCTGTTCCGCGACGACCCGGCGATCGTGGGCGGGTGGGCGCGGCTCGACGGCATGAGCGTGATGCTGATCGGTCATCAGAAGGGACGCGACACCAAGGAGAACCTGCACCGCAACTTCGGGATGGCGCACCCGGAAGGCTACCGCAAGGCGCTGCGGCTGATGGGCCTCGCCGAGAAGTTCGGCGCTCCCGTGATCACGCTGGTGGACACGCCGGGCGCCTACCCGGGGCTCGGGGCCGAGGAGCGCGGCCAGGCGGAGGCGATTGCCCGCAACCTGGTGGAGATGGCGACGCTGCGCACCCCGATCGTCACCGCCGTCATCGGCGAGGGAGGCTCCGGCGGGGCGCTCGCGGTAGGGCTCGCCGATCGGGTGATGATGTTCGAGAACTCGGTGTATTCGGTGATCTCACCGGAAGGCTGTGCGGCAATTCTCTGGAAGGACGCTACCCAGCGGGAGCGGGCGGCCGAGGCCCTGAAGATCACCGCCGACGACCTGCTGGAGCTGGGCGTGATCGACGAGATCATTCCGGAACCGCCCGGGGGCGCCCACGCCGACCCCGACGCGGCCGCGCAAGCCCTGGGGGACGCGCTGCGCCGCCATGTGCGCCTGCTCCGCAAGACCAAGATGGAGAAGCTGCTCAAACGTCGGGAGGAGAAGTACCTTTCGATGGGTGCTTTGAGCGAGAAGTGAGTTGACTCCGATCGTCGAAGTCCGGTTCAAGGGGAACCGCAAAGAATACTTCATCTGGCCGTCCGAGGACCCGCTCGCGCTGCACGACGCCGTGATCGTGGAGGTCGAGCGGGGCCAGGACTTGGGGCGCGTGTCGGCGCTGGGTGCCGTCGCGACCAAGAAGTGCGACACCGCGTGCCAGGGGTGCAGTCTCGCCGGCGCCGCCCCCACCGCCACCCCCGAGCGCCGCATCGTGCGGCGCGCCACGCCGGACGACACCCACACGGCCGAGCGGCTCCATGAAGAGGAAGACGCGGTGCGCCGCAAGGTCATGGAGCGGGTGCAGCAGCACGTGCTGCCGATGAAGGTCTCGGACGCCGAATGGCAGTGGGACCGGAAGAAGCTGACCATCTACTTCACCGCCGAGCAGCGCGTCGATTTCCGCGCGCTGGTGCGCGACCTCGCCGGCCTGTTCCACACCCGGATCGAGCTGCGGCAAATCGGCGCGCGCGACGAGGCCAAGCGCCTGGATGGCGTAGGCCGCTGCGGGCGGCAGTTCTGCTGCTCGAGCTGGCTCCCCGAGCTGCGGCCGGTGAGCCTCGGGCTCGCCAAGGATCAACACCTGTCGCTCAATCCGTCGCAGATCTCGGGCGGGTGCGGGCGCCTGCTGTGCTGCCTCCGTTACGAGCACGACTTCTACGTGCAGACGCGCAAGCGCTTCCCCAAGGAGGGGAAAGTGCTGCGCACCGGCGCGGGACCCGAGCGGGTCCTGGCCGTAGACATCTTCCGCGAGACCGTGACGCTGCGCGCCGAGGACGGCGACACACGCGTGGTATCGCTCGAGAAGCTGAAGGACGAAATCGCCCGCTCCGGCGGCGATGCCTAAGTTCTACCTCACGACGGCCATCGACTATTCGAACGGCGACCCGCACCTGGGGCACGCCCTCGAAAAGATCGGGGCGGACTGCATCGCCCGGTATCACCGGCTGCGCGGCGACGACGTTCATTTCCTGATGGGGATGGACGAGCACAGTCAGTCGGTGATCCAGGCCGCCGCCGGTGGCGGCGTGACGCCGCAGGCGTGGGTAGACCGGATGGCCGCGACGTTCGCCGACCACTGGCGGCGACTCGAGTGCAGCCACGACGACTGGATTCGCACGACCGAGCCCCGGCACATCCGCGGCGTGGTCGCCCTGCTCGAGCGCATCCAGCAGCGCCGCCCCGACGACCTGTTCGTGGCGGAGTACGAGGGGCTCTACTGCACTGGCTGCGAGGAGTTCAAGACGCCGGCGCAGATCGCGAACGGACATTGCATCGAGCACCCCACGCTCACGCTCGTTCCCGTCAAGGAAGAGAATCACTTTTTTCGCTTGAGCGCGTACCGCGACGCCGTGCTCGAGCGCATCCGCTCCGGCGCGCTGCGGGTAGAGCCCGAGATCCGCCGAAACGAGGTGCTGCGCCTCCTCGAAGCCGGACTGCAGGACGTCTCGATCTCGCGCCAGCGGCTGCCGTGGGGCATCCCCTTCCCCGGCGACCCCGAGCAGACCGTGTACGTGTGGTTCGACGCGCTGATCAATTATCTCTCCGCGACGGGATTCCCCGAGCCAGGGTACGAGCGGCTCTGGCCCGCCGACCTGCACGTTGTCGGGAAAGGAATCACGCGCTTCCACTGCGTCATCTGGCCGGCCATGCTGCTCGCGGCTGGTCTCGAGCTGCCGCGGCTGGTCTGGGCGCACGGATACGTCCAGTGGGAGGGAGCCAAGATGAGCAAGACCGCCGGCACCGCGGTGAGCCTCGACGCCGCGGTCGAGCGGTACGGCGCCGACGCGTTGCGCTACTTCCTGCTGCGCGAGGTCGGGTTCACGAACGACGGGGACTTCACGTGGGAGCGGTTCGACACCCGGTACACCGCGGATCTCGCGAACACCTTCGGCAACCTCGTGTCGCGCGCCCTCACCATGATCCACAGCTATCGCGGCGGCACGGTGCCGCGCGCGTCCGGCGCTCGCGGTACGCCGCTCGAAGACGCGGCACGCGACAATCTGGCCGCGTACCAGCGCGCCATGGACGGGAACCGCCTCGAGGAGGGCGCGGCGCAATGGATGGACCTTGCGGCGCGCGCCAACCGTTACATCGAGGAGACCGCGCCGTGGAAGCTCGCGAAAGCGGGTCGGGACGCCGAGCTCGACCTGGTGCTGGCGAGCCTGGCGTGCACGGTCGCCCGGTTGGCGCTCCTCGCCGCACCGTTCATTCCCGCGACAGCTGACACGGTGTGGACGCTATTCGGCCCCCCCACGCCACTGGCGCGAGTCCGCCTCTCCGACCTGGGAGGACTTCAGGTGGAAGGTCGCACGCTGGGGAAACCGCCCATTCTCTTTCCCAAGCCGCGCCCGGCCTCCGCATAGAGCCCGAAAGTACGTGACATGGCTCACTTTGGCTCACTTTTTGCCATGTTGACGCCTCGGGAGTGGACCCGTACTTTTGAGCTCCCACCGGGAACCCGGCCCAACGCCCTGTCCGGATTCTCCCTTCGGTAGGTACACAAAGAGCTGTCGAGTGCCGGCGCGTATCGCGCCGGATCACATGCGTTGACGCGAGGTCGCTACAGGGAGATGAGCAAGAAGGCGGAGCGACGCTGGACGGTCATGGTGGTGCCTCACGGCTCGGGAACTTCCCGCGCCGTCGAGCTGTCGCAGACCGTCGTGAAAGTCCTGGCCGGGATCGGCAGCGTGGTCGCGCTGGCGTTCCTGGTGCTGGGCGCCGCCGCCATCTCGCGCGGGGTCAACATCACGCGCAGCCGTGCCCTCGAGAACGAGAACCGCCTGCTCGCCGACGAAGTGCAGCGGATGCGCGAGCGGCTGGTGGGCCTCACCGACACCATCAACCAGTTCAGCCAGCGGGAGCAGGAGATGCGACTGCTGGCCGGGCTTACCCCGACCGACGCCGGCGTGCAGCGGGCCGGTATCGGTGGGCCGGCCGGGGCCTGGTCGGAGCGCGATAGCCTCTCCGCGGTGGGGCCGCATGGCCAGGCAGCGCTCGCGGCGCGGGTCGACATCGACGCGCTCAGCCGGCGGGCCGACATTCTGGTGCGGTCGCTGAACGAGGCGTACGGCTCGCTCGCCAAGCAGCGAGAGCGGCTGGCGGCGACGCCGTCGATCATGCCGACGAGGGGATGGATCTCGAGCGCTTTCGCGTCGATGCGGGTTCACCCGATCCTGCACCTGGCTCGCCCGCACGAGGGGATCGACGTGACCGCGAAGGCGGGCGCCGAGATCGAGGCCCCGGCCGCCGGCATCGTGACCGACGTGAAGTGGGAAGAGGGCTACGGCAACATGCTCACGCTCGATCATGGCGGCGGGGTCGTGACGCGCTACGCCCACTGCTCCACGATTCTGGTGGCGCGCGGGAAGCGGGTGAAGCGGGGCGACGTGATCGCCAAGGTCGGCTCCACCGGCCTGTCGACCGGTCCGCACCTGCACTACGAGGTGTGGGTGAACGGGCACGCGGTGGACCCGATCAAGTTCGTGATGCCGGATGCGATTGTGGACTGAGAGGCTAGGCGGATAGACGGATAGAGGGATAGAACAGACGGGGGGCGCGGAAGCTCGCGTCCCCCGTTTCGTTTTCCATCCGTCACTATCCCTCTATCCGCCTATCCGTCTAGCCTTACGGCGCCGTATTGGGCGGCCGCTTGTCGACCAGGTAGATGATGTATGGGATGGTGTAGTCCGACGCGGTCGACGCCGGATAAATCCTGTACACGGGAGTTCCCGTCGCGGGCGAGACCGGAGCGCCGGTAATCCGGTACCGGAACCTGAAGCGCATGGTTGCAATCGCATTCGCCGCGGCGCACTTCGTCGACGTGTCCAACCCATTGACCGGGGCGCAGGAAAGCGAGTCGGCAAGCTGGATCACGACCTGCCAACCGTTATACTCCGGCTGTGTCGCGCCGGTAACCAACGTGTTATCAAACTTCACGACGCCGGTGCCGGCTCCCGTCCCAGTCGTCTTGACGACTGAATCCGCCCGGCCCTTCACCACCGTGCCGTTCGCGAGAGTCGTGTCCGGCCGGTTCGTCAAGGTCGAAACGGAGCCACTCTGCGCCGTGACGGTGTCGTTGCTGCGTGTAAGCCGCCGGGACGCTTCGGCCGCCGTGGTATCGGTTGCCTTGGCCGACGGCCTGCCGCCCTGCGGGGCCTTGCTCGGCACCCCCGAGCTCGGCACCACCGAGCGCGCCACCACGACCGCCGTAAGCACGGACCCTGACACTTGGGACCCTGCGATCGGATTGAGAGTCGACGTCCCCCCGACGCCGGCGGGAATCGTCGCCTGCACGATGACCGGACCGGTCGTCCCCGCCGGGGTAAGCGCTACCCGGTAAAGGCCGGTATCCACCATCGCATACTGCGACGTGCCGAGATACGCCACGTTGGCCAAGTCCGGCGTGCCGCCGGGGAGGGCGGTCACGCGGCTCACGAAGGCGTCAGGGCGCACCGTCGTGTCTGCAAGGGTAGGTACGGCGCCCGCGAATGACGGCGCCCCGTTCACGATCCGGATCGCGAACTTGCCTGCGGGCACCGCAGGTGGCGCCGCGTCCTGGACGATCAAGGCCTTGAGCGTCTGTGTCGCCGCGAAGCCGTACAACATGAAGGTGTAATGTTGGTCCGCCGTGAACGTATACGTCGTGTCGAGCAAGACGGTTTTGGCCAGCATCACATCGGTCGTGTCGAAGAACACCTTGATGTGTCTCGTGCCTGCTTCGATTCCGACCGAAAACTGGTTCATGCCGCGGAACGGCGCGCCGAACAAGCCGGCATTCGACACAATGTCCACGACCCGAAAGTCCGCGACCACGGCGTCGGAGGCGGCGTGGACGAAGTTGATCGCCGCGAGCGAGGGGACGGGGGAATTCGTGACCGCATCCCCGTGACACGCGGCTGCAGCACTCAGGACACAGAGTAGAGAAGACCGAAGTGGAGTCATCGTTCGCTCGAGCAGAAGGAGGAGGTTGACATGTCTCATTGACTGTTGCCACCCCCGCCGCCGGGTGGGTTCTGCAGTGTGGGCCCGACGATGCCGAACCCGCGCGTGGCGATGAGCGCCGCCACTGCCGAGGTGAGGACGCCGGTCATCAGGTACGTGCGGCTCCGGGAGAAGTGCCGCTCATAGGTGTTTGCCACCCAGGCCCGCTGCAGGATCGCTGTTTCACCGCTCCACTTGGTCTGCACGCCGCGAATGTCGCGCACGCCCAAAACCCGCAGGACATAGGTCGTGTCCGTGGTACCCATCAGGACGCCGTCCACGCGGTCGAGTCCGGAGCCGAGTGTCGCGGATGCGCCGACACGGCCCACGTCACTCAGCACCAGCGAGATCTGCATCTCGGGCGCAGGCTGCGTTGCCAGGGGAGCGTACGTGTAGCACCCCGCCAGCAGGCTCGGCAGCAACACCGCAGCTCGGCAGATCAGCGTCCGGACGTTCAATACACGCCGCCCTGGAACAGGCCGTAGTTGCCCTTGCCGGAACCGCCCGCCCCGCCCACGCCGCCCAGCCCGTAGAACGACTCGATGCGCACTTGCAGCTCCTGATAGGGCACCGGCCGGTGCACGGCGGTCCCCTGCGGCAGGTCGCCCCAACCGCGGCCCGCGAAGAACCACATCCCGTACCCGGTGTAGGCGGTCTCGAGCCGGTACTCCCACTTCAGCGCCTCCCAGATATTGCCGCACTTGCTCCTCGCGTAGGCCGGCGTGGACGCGGGGTCCGGCACACGCGGCACGCAAGCGGTGCCGCCCGGCACCGCGGTCAGAGTGTCAGTGATCACTGCGGCGAGCGCCGGGAGCACGCCTTTGCCCACCCGCGAGCTGTCGATCAGAATCGCCGCCTGCGCCACGTTCCCAGCGCGGAGGTAGCCTTCAGCCGCGAGGAGACGGATCTCTGCCCGAGTCATCACCGGATACGGACCGACCCGGGTCGCGAGAGAAAAGGTGAGAGAGCGCACGTAGTCGTACTGGGAGATCTGCAACGGATCCCCGGGGCGATCCGACGCTGTCGCCCGGTTCTGGAAGTAGGGAACTGTGGTGAAGTTGCCAGGGACTACGACAGCCTGTTGCGCGGGGCGGTCGTTGCCGGCCGGGAACCGGCGATCGGGTGTGCGTATCACAAACGGCAGGCGACTCGCAGGTGCGGCCGCTAGAAACGGATCGTATAGGCCCGCCGTGTCGGCCATGCCGATGAAGAATTGCGACATCTGGTGCCACTCGGCGCCCGCGTAGTGCTGTTGGACCCAGGCCACGTCCCAGCCGTTCGTGGGGTCCATGGTGATGTTGAAATCGGCCGAGATGCCGGCATTCGCGTCCCCGATCACCTTGGTCCAGTCCACGATTCCACCTGCCGTGACGTCGGCACGCTCAGCAGGCGTGCGCGCCACGCCGGCGCGGAACCGCGCCTTGTAGGAGCGCGCGAACTGGATGAACTGCGCCGCTGTGAGCGCCCGCCCGTTGATCCACGTCGTGGGCAGGGGGAAGCCGTCCCCACCGGCTGGAGCGTTCGTGGCGATCGTGATGGCGGAGTCGAGATACGCCAGGGCCGTCGTCATCACGGTCTTGTAGTCGGACAGCGAAATGAGAGCGTCGGCGCTGTTGTTCTCAGTCACGATGACGGCGGAGTCGTAGGCGAGGGCCAGATTGCCAAGCGCCACCCCCTGCACGAAGCGCGCGAAGGCGCGGGCGCGGGCGTCGCGAGCCGGGGACCCCAACGACAACGTCTGCAGCCGCACCAGCGCCAGAGTGGCGAGGCGAGCCGCCCGATGCACCACGAGGAAATCGCGGTAGGCCTCGAGCGTGCCTTGCGCCCCGGGAAAATTGGAAAGCTGGTTCCGAGGAATCGCGCTCACCGGGCCCATCGCGAAGTTCGCAAGACCCGAGACGTTTTCCATCCCCTGCGTCAGGAGCTGTGGCTGCAGCCCGAAGCTGCCGCCGCCGCCGCCCAGCGTGCCGGAGTGCATGACCGCGTAGGTGGTGGAGAGAAAGTTCTCCAGGTCCGTCACCGAAGCGAGCGCTTTGTCGCGGTCCGGGTTGTTGGTGTTGTCCACCGTCAGTGGTTGGTTGCACCCCGCCACCGTGAGCGCCAGGACACCGAACAGTGCGTATCGAAATGCTCTCATCAGTCCCCCTCGAGCATACCGCGAGGCCCCTTCCCCGCCGCCAGCGTGCACGGCAGCCAACGGCGGGGCGACCTCGACTTAGAAAGTGGTGGACACCCCGAGCGTGAAGGTCCGGAGGTTCGGGAACGTGAACGCGTCGATCGCGTTGAGCGCGCCCGAATTCAACTGACCTCCGGTCGTCGATCCCGCGCTGATCCCAACCTCCGGATCGAAGCCGCGGTAGCCGGTGATCGTCAGCACGTTCCGGCCGATGGCGCTCACCTGCCAGTCCCCGACCCCGCCGATCGGGCCAATGCGGTAGGACACGAGCAGCTCGCGCAGCTTCGCGTAGCTGGCCTTCTCGACGGAGAAGCTGTTCGGGAACAAGATGTCGTACAAGCCGCCCAGCCCGTTGTTGTTATCGGGTGGGCCGGCCCGGTAGTAGTAGCCGATCGGCTTGGCGCTCTCAACCGACTTGCCCACCTGGTCCACGTCCTTTGAGAGGAAGTCGAGATGCGCCCAGTGGAATCCCTGGTCCCACACGCTCGAGCCAATCGACGCGTCGAGCAGGCCGTACACGGTCAGCCGCTTCCAGGTGACGCTTTGGGTGATCGCGAACCGAAAATCGGGGAGTGCGTTGCCGAGTCGCAGATTCGGGGCGGCCGTCCCGTCGCCAGCCCCGCGAACAATGATCGGCATCCCCCAGTTCATCGCCACGCCCCAAGGAGCCTGCGTCTTGGGCAGTTGAGTCTGCCACAGATTGCTGCTGATTCCCATGCCGGGGTTGTTCCCCGCACCCACCCACACGATGAAGCCCTGGTCGTTCTTCTGGAACGACTTCCCGGCGCCGCAGTCCGCGCTGAATGGCGCCGGCAGCTCGCTGCAGCCTGTAACGAAGCGGCGGCCGTAGAACGTCCCGACCTGCTCGCCAGGCTGCGCGAAGAAGATCTGATCGGCGTTCTGCACGCTGGGGTCGGCGCCGTAGAAATACGGCGGCACGTTGAGCTTGGAGATGAACGACCGGTTGTGATCATAGGTCACACCCATCGACCACGACAGGTCGCGTGTCTGCACGAAGGGCAGGTTAAGCGTCAGCTCGTGAGTGATGTTGAGCAACTCGCCCGCGTTCCGCCACTGGTTCTGGTAGGCCGTCGCGGCGGACAGCGGGACCGGGAGGATCTGGTCGCTGATGCGAGACCGGGCATACGTGGCGGTCAGGCCGAACCTGCCGAGCACCTCGACGTCGACACCGAGCTCGAGCTCGTGGTGCACTTCGGGGCCGAGGTTGCGATTGCCGAGGAACTGCGGCACCGGGATGCCGCCCGCGCCGATGCCGAACGTTTCATACTGCGCGGAGAACCTCGGGGAGCCGCCGGCCGTGCCGTACGACGCGTGCAGCTTCAGCTCGCTCACCTTGTCGGTGAACCACCATGGTTCCAGCGCCACGCGCCAGGCCCCCGACACGCGGCCGAAGGTCTGCCAGCGATGATCGGCACCGAACAACGAGCTGCCGTCCCGCCGCAGCAATCCGTCGAGGATGTAGCGTTCCTTGTACTCGAGGTTCGCCCCCCCGAACACACCCATCTGCCGGATGCTCTGCGCATACGACGCGATCGTCTTGTTCTGCGTCGCGTTGTCGAGCGCGTCGATTCCCTTGAAGGCGAGGAAGTTGCCGGTGCCGGACTGGATCGAGCTGTCGCGTTGTTCGTACGCGGCTCGTACGTTCACGCGCCCCCGCAGATCGCGACCGAAGTCGTGGCGGACCGTTGCGCCCACGCTCGCGTTCAGCTCTTCAGCCGATGCGGCGTTCCGGAAAATATTGCCCAGGTTGATCACGGGGCCGCCGTTCGTGCCGCTCCCGACCGTCGAACGGAATCCTTTGTCGCGAAACTGCTTCGCGGACGTGCGCCGCAGGTCGTAACTCAAGTTGCCTTCGAGGTTCAACCAGTTGGTGGGGGTGTACTGGACGGTCGTCCCACCGATGAAGCGGTTGGTGAGATCTTGGCGGTCGACGTTCTCGAGATAGTACAGCGGGTTCTCGTTCTGTGAGCCGCCCCCCTGGAGGTTGGGCCGGATGAACAGCCGGCCCAGCGTGTCGCGCTGCGTGATGTCTACGATTCCGGGCACCCGGGTCAACCGGAAGAACGACCGGCCGCCGTCCTCTTGATTGAGGCCGTCCTGTGAGCTCCGGCTGTAGAAGGTCCGCACGGCGATGTTCCACTGCGACCCGATCGCCTGGTCCACGTTGGCGCGGACGGCATTGCGTACGAAGCCCTGGAGGAACCGAACCGCGCCTTGCTGGGTGAGATTCGAGTAACTCGCGTAGAACCGCGTCCCGCCCACGCGCCCGGTCATGTCCACGTTGTTCTGGAGATAGGGATTCTGCGTGACGGTCTGACGCACGGCGTTATAGCTCTGGCCGGGCCAGGGAATGATCTGGAAGCGGTTCCGCAAGGCTCCGCCCGAGGCCGCCGGATTGATCGTGGCGCCGGGGTCCAATGGGAAAATCGGAGGGGTCGCAGCCGAGTCGGTCGGCCAGTTGTTAATCCGCGACTCCTCGTAGAGATAGTTGAACGTGCGGGCGCACGATAGCGTGTTCGCCGGACCGGTGCAGAACTGCTGGTCTCGGTCGTCCATCAGCAGGGCGTGGTACTTGGCCACCCCGAAGTCCCGCTCGATGTCGCCTATTCCCGCTTCGCTCCGCACGTTGAACTGCACGCCTTCCGTCGCGTGCCGACCCGACTTCGTCGTGACGTTGATGACGCCGTTGCCGGCTCGCGCCCCATAGAGCGACGCACCCGCGGCGCCCTTCACCACCTCGATGGTCTCGATGTCGCTGGGATTCAGGTCCGGGAGCGAGCCGTTGATGATGACGCCGTCCACGATGATGAGCGGGTCCTGGCTCCGGCCGGACGCGTTGAGCGACGTCGGCCCGCGCAACAAGACGGCCGCCTGCGCACCCGGGCGGCCGCTGTTTCCCACGATGTTCGCCGGAATCTTCCCCTGCAGCTCCCGCAGCGGGTCTGCCGCGGGTACCGGTAGCTTCGAGGCGTCGAGCGTCGTCACACTGAACGGCACCTTGACCCGCTCCGTGGCCTCCTGTACTCCTGTCACCACGACGGCCTCGAGCAAGTTGACGTCAGTGCCGAGCGTGAAGTCCACCGTCTGCTCGCCGGCCCGGAGCGTGACCTGACGCGCTCCGGGCTTGTGCCCGATGGTGCGCACGCGCAACGTCACGACCTGCCCGCTGACGCGAGCGGCCGGTACCAGGATCGTGTACCGGCCGTCGTTGCTGGTGAAAACGCCGATGTTCAGCTCCGGGACCTGGACGGTCGCGACCGGCAGCGCCTCGCCCCGGTCGTTGACGACTCGGCCACGAATGACCGCATCCTGCGCCAGCGCCGGGCCCGCGAGCGCGAGCCATCCGCACGCGAGCAGCGCCACCCCAAACCAATCCTGACGACGTGGTAGTGTCATACGCGCAATCCTCATGTGAGCAGTGAACTGCCCCTAGGAGACAAAGCACCACGCCGGCCGTGTCCATAGAGACCCGGCCGGGATATGAGGTAAAGGATGTCGAGCCGTCTGAAACGGCATAACTCGAGCGTGACGGTCATGAGCGCTCGGACGGTTAATGGCAAACACCTGCTATGCAGGTAATACGCCACGGCTTCCCGGGCGTCAAGAGCATCCAGGAGGCCGCAGGTGGGGGCGTCCTCCCGAGGGGACGGCGGGAGGTTGGGGGCGAACTGTGACACCCCCGTGCCAGCCCTGCGACATCCCGGCCGGGTCCGATCTTTCCAACCGCTCCACCGGCCCGTACTATCTAGCTAACAACCTCCAGCCGGTCGCTCATGGCAGGTTCGTGCCGCTCGCCAGGCGCCTTCCACGCCGCCGCCCTCAGCATGGCGTGCGTGGTTGCGCTTGCTGGGGCCGCTGACGCCACCGCGGCCCAGGGGCACAACGGGGCTATCAGGGGCCGGCTCGTGGACCAGGAGTCGCATGCCCCAATTCGCGGCGCCCACATCGCGCTCCTGGGAACGCTCCGGGGATTCGCCTCGGACAGCGAGGGCCGGTTCGCCCGGGACAGCCTCGGTGCGGGGAACTACCTGCTCCAGGTGCGGGCCATCGGGTACACCGGCCGGTCATGGATCCTACAGCTCGCCGAAGGCGAGGTGCGCAGCGACGTCTTTGAGCTCGAGCGGCTCCCCGTCCAGCTCGACCCGGTGACAGTCCGGCGGCCGCCGAGCTTCTCCGAGCAGCGGAGGCTCGAGTTCGAGCGCCGCCGAGCGTCGGGGCGCGGCTACTTCATTACCGAGAACCAGATCGAGCGCGCCAAGCCGCACAGCCTGAGCGACCTGTTCCGCACTGTCCCCGGCGTGCGGCTGGTGTGTCGTGGTTCCTCCTCTTGCAACATCCGCATGTCGCGGGCAGCGCGAGACTGCAGGCCCGATTTTGTCCTCGACGGGTTTCCTGCTACCAACTCCACCAGTCTCGACATGCCCACGGTGGGAATCATCGCCATCGAGGTGTACCGCACGCTGAGTGAGACGCCTCTGGAGTTTCTCAAGACAGACAACCTGTGCGGCACAATCGTCATCTGGACGCGATCTGGTCCATCCGACGACCGCTAACGACCACCGTCAAGGACGCCAGCGCGGGAAGTGGTCTTCCACGGTCCCGCCGGTGATCTCACGGGCATCCGACCCGTCCGGCTTCACGACCCAGATGTGGAAGTCACTATCGAAGGCGAGATAGGCGCCGTCCGGTGACCACGACGGATATTCCGCGCCCACGGATGCCGAGGTGACTTGCACCACGCCGGTACCATCCGCGTTCATGACGAAGATCTGCTCCGTGCCACCGATCCGGGTCGACATGAAGGCGATCTTCTTGCCGTCCGGCGACCAGGCCGGCCCGGCATCGGACGCGGGGTTGTTCGTGAGGTTCACCGGGCTGGTCCCGTCAGGGTTCATCACGTACACCTCCTCATTCAGGTCCCGATTCGTCGCGAACGCGATTTTGGTCCCGTCCGGTGACCAGGCGGGCTGCGCGTCGGTCTGCACTCCCGTGGTCAAGCGCGTCACGCCGCTCCCGTCCACCGCATTCATCGTGAAGATGTGGAGCTTGCCTTCCCGATTCGACGCGAAGGCGATCTTGGCGCCGTCAGGCGACCACGCCGGCTGGCGTTCTTGGGTCGTGTCGGTCGTCAACTGCACGACGTTTGTCCCATCGGCGTTCATCACGAAGATATCGAGGGGCTGAGCGGCATTCACAACGCGGTCGGACTGAAATGCGATCTTCGCGTGGTCGGGGGACCACGCGGGCCAGTCGTCGTACGCCAACGAGTCGGTCAGATTCACGAGCCCGGTGCCGTCGGCGCCCATCGCGAAGATGTCGTACTGCAGGCCGGTGCGGCCGCGGTTGCTGACGAAGGCGAGATGGCCCGGGATGGGCGGCAGCGGCGCCTCGGTGTGGTTGCAGCCGGCGAGTACCACGCCCACTGTAGCGAGCGAAACGATCCACGATAGCTGAGATCTCACCGAGCCGCTCCCAGGGTCGAGACCCGAGGAAACCTACTTCGAGAAATCCACCTTGGGCGCCTGCGCCGCGCCCGGCGACTCGAGCTCGAAGTACGGCCGCGGCCCCTTGCCGAGGACCTTGGCGGTCAGCACCTGCGGGAAGCGCCGGATATAGGCGTTGTAGCGGTTCACGGCGTCGTTATAGTCCTGGCGCGCCACCGCGATGCGGTTCTCGGTCCCCTCGAGCTGGTCCTGCAGCGCACGGAAGTTCTCGTTCGACTTGAGCTGCGGATAGTTCTCCGCGATGGCGAGCAAGCGCCCGAGCGGCGCGGTCAACTGGGCGTTCGCCTGAGCCATCTGCTGCAGGTCCCCGCTCTGCACCGCCCCCGCCAGCTTGGCCCGGGCCTCCGCCACCTCGATGAAGATCGTCTGCTCCTGCTTGGCATAACCCTTCACGGTCTCGACCAGGTTGGGGATGAGATCGGCGCGGCGTTGCAGCTGCACCTTGATCTGGGACGCGGCGGCGTTCACCTGCTCGTCGTACGTTTGAATCGTGTTGTAGCCGCAACCCATCATGAGAGGGAGAGCCAGGATCCACGAGCGCTTGAAGATGTTCACGTTGCCTTCCTTCCGATGGGACTGCGTCACAATGCGTGATTTCGCCGCGCGAGACTGTGATTTCACGGTCTGTGATTATGAATTCACGGTCTGTGATTATGTGATTTCACAGCCCGTGAATTTAATGAGGGACTGAAGTCCCTACTCGGCGCGTGGTGCGTCCTTAAGGACGCGCTCCCGGCCGAGGACGGACTTCAGTCCGTCATAATAACGACAAGCGCGCACGAGTCCGATCACTACGTCAATCGATTCACGAACTCGGCGGTGTGCGCCACCGCCGCGAGATAGGCCAACGGCAGCGGATCGCCCGGCGCCAGTTTGAGCCGCCCCACGCCGCGGGCGTGGGCCTCGAGCGCCGTGAGGCGTTCCGGCGCGAATCCCATCCGGGCGCCGGCCTCCCGGAGCAGTGCGTCCGGCGGGCCTGGAGGCGTCTGGCCGGCCAGGCGCAGCGTCGCCCGCAGCATCGTGAAGAATCCGGCGGCGCTCCCTACGATCACCTGCGCCAGCTGTTTCGGATCACCCCGCAGCGCGGCGTAGGCCTGGCGCAGCCGCACCAGTTTCCCCATCAGCTCGTGCTCCAGCTGGCGGCGCAGGTGCTCGCGCTGCACCGTCACGCCGCGCCAGGGATCGCGGCCCGCGAGCAGCCGATGAGCCTCGCGCATGTCCTCGTACTCGATCGCAAACGCGTCGGCCGAGGTTTGCCACTCCCGCTCCGTGAGGATGAGCGGCGCCGGGTGACCGGCGCGCCCCCACTCCCGCACCGCCGGCTCGAGACGCGCGAACAAGGCCTCGTCCACCGCGTCGCAGATGAGCAGCGTGTTCACGTCCGAGCGGCCCGGCACGTGCGTGCCGCGGGCGGCCGAGCCGTACAATAGCAGCGCAACGAGTCTGTCACTCAAGGCCGCGGCGACGGCCGCCGCAAACTGCTCTAGCGTCATGGTCGCCATGGTTAGAATCTCCCTCCTGCGCCTCCACCCGAGAAGCCGCCACCGCCGCCGAAGCCACCGAAGCCGCCGCTGAAGCCGCCCCCGCCCCCGCCCCCACCCCAGCCCCCACCTCCCCAGCCTCCACCCCGCCCGCCACCGGACCTACTGAGCGCGAGCGCGAGAATCCACCATAGGATGCGCCCGCGCGTGACGATAATCAGGAACACGACCAGCGCGATCACCAGCCCCACGGGGAGCGGCACTTGGCCGGTTTCGGCGGGGGGCGGGGGGGCCGGCGCTCCAGTCAGCGTGAACCCGAATTCGCGCGCGAACGCCTGCGCGATCAGATCGACGCCCAGTGCCAGCCCCGCGCCATAGTCTTCGCGCGCCAAGTACGGAGTCATGGCGTCGCGGATCCGCCCCACCTGCGCGTCGGTGAGGAACCCCTCGGCGCCTCGGCCCGTCGCGATGAACACCTGCCCGGTACCGCGGCGGTGGTTTTTCAAGGGGACGAGCAGCACGACGACGCCCAGGTTCTTCGCCGGGTCACCCGCGGCGCCCTTGGCCCCGACGCCCCACTGGCGGCCGATCTGGAGGGCGATGTCGCTCGCCGCGCGATCGCCGATCCCCGGGAGCGTGACCACGGCGATCTCGCCGCGGCTCTTGGCCCGTACTTCGGCGATCACGGCGTCCATGCGCGACACCGCCGCAGGGTCGAGCACGCCGGCGAAGTCGTTGACGTAGCCCGAGGGCGACGGCAGGGAATCGCTCCCCAACTGTACAGCGAGGAGCAACAGGAGTGCGTACATGGGTGAGCGGGAAAGCTATCACGATTCGGACGCCGCGCCCGCTCGACGACCGCAGGGCGCACTATGTGACGCAGTTAACCGTCAGCCTCGTGGCGTTTCGCTTGGGGCGGAATGACATCATCGCAAGCAGTGCGGAGATGAACGCGCCAACGCGTGCCCGGCTGGTCGCCTCGGCACTCTGCGTGCTACTCGCCTGCCGGTCCCACCGCACCGCACGCCCCACAGGCTCGCCGCGCCCCTGGCTGGTCGCACGCGCCGGCCAGGAGGCGGCCCTGGCCGCACGATCGCAGGTGCTGCACGACTTTCGCTTCACCGACCAGCGGGAGGCGAGCGGCATCACGTTCCAGACCCGTATCGTCGACGACGCTGGCAAGGCCTACAAGAAGGTCCACTACGACCACGGGACCGGGCTGTGCGCCGCCGACGTCGACGACGACGGGCGGCCGGACCTGTTCTTCGTTACCCAGCTCGGCAGCAGCGAGCTGTGGAGGAATCTGGGAGACGGCCGGTTCGAGAATATCACCGACCAGGCAGGCCTCCGCATGGAGAACGCCATCGCGGTCGCCTGTTCGTTCGCCGACATCGACAACGACGGCGACCCCGATTTGTTCGTGACGACGGTGCGCCACGGCAACCGGCTGTTCGAGAACCTGGGTGGCCAGAGGTTTCGCGACATCACGGCGCAGGCCGGCGTGGGCTACACCGGGCACTCGTCCGGCGCCGTCTTCTTCGACTATGACGGCGACGGCCTGCTCGACCTCCTCGTCACCAACGTCGGCGTCTACACCACTGACGAGCAGGGGCCCGGCGGCTATTACGTCGGCCGGGCCGACGCTTTCCAAGGCCACACGCACCCCGAGCGGGCCGAAGCGAGCATTCTGTACCACAACCTCGGCGGAAACCGGTTCAGAGACGTCACGCGTGAAGTCGGGCTGGTGGATCACAGCTGGAGCGGCGATGCCACCGTGATCGATGTGAACAACGACGGCTGGCCGGATCTCTACATCCTGAACATGCAAGGAGAGAATCATCTCTGGCTGAACGAAGGCGGGAAGCGCTTCCGGGACGCGACGAACGAATACTTTCCCAAGACCCCGTGGGGCGCGATGGGAGTGAAGGTATTCGACGTCGACGGCGACGGACGGCTCGACCTCTTCGTCACCGACATGCATTCCGACATGTGGGCCGATGTCCCGCCCGGCGATTGGGCCGCAGAGGCCCGCAAGGCCGACACGACGCCGGCGCCCGCCGACTTTTTCCCTGAGGGAAAAGGTCGGTTCATCTTCGGGAACGCACTGTTCGCGAATCGCGGCGGCGGTCGGTTCGAGGAGGTGTCCGACTCGCTCGGGCTCGAGACGTACTGGCCCTGGGGACCGAGCGTCGATGACCTCAACGCCGACGGCTGGGACGACATCTTCGTCGCCGCCGGCATGAATTTCCCGCATCGTTACGGGATCAACTCCGTGCTCCTGAACGACCGAGGCCGGCACTTCCTCCCGAGCGAGTTCCTCGTCGGCGTGGAGCCGCGCGCGAACGGCGAAACCGAGCAGGTCTGGTTCACGCTCGACTGCCGCGGCCCAGACCGCGGACAATTCTTCTGCGGCGTCTGCCGCGACGCGGGCACCGCGGCCTCGGGCTGTCGGTGGGACGCCCCCGGCCAGCTCACGATGATGGGCACGCGTGGAACACGCGCCGCCGTGGCGCTCGACCTCGACGGGGACGGCGATCTCGACATCGTGACCAACGAGTTCCAGGGCCCCCCGCAGGTACTCGTCAGCGACCTCGCGCAGCGACACCACATCAACTTTCTCAAGGTTCGGCTGCACGGCACCCGCTCGAATCGGGAGGGGCTGGGCGCCCTCGTCACCGTCTTCTTACCCGACGGCCGGCGACTCCTCAAGCCACTGGACGGAAAGTCAGGCTACCTCTCCCAGAGCGATCTGCCCCTTTACTTCGGCCTCGGAGCCGCGGGCCATGCTGATTCGCTCGAGGTGCGTTGGCCTTCGGGACGACGCCACAGCGTTGCCGGCCCCATCCAAAGTCGTCGGACCGTCGAGGTGGTCGAGCCGTAAGGCCCGCGTCTTGGGCCTCGTGTGGCCGCGGGTGGCACGGCAGGGCCGAAAGCTAGCTTGACTATGCGCCTCCAGCATACGAGTATGGACGCGTTAGGGTGACACCAGGCCGCGCTTTCAGTCTCGAGGCCTTATGGCGGCTAACCGATACCCCTCCGCGTCCCTCGTCGTTGCCGTTTCGGCGGCCGTGTCGCTCACCGCGTGCGCAGGCCGTCAATACCACTCTGCCAACACGCGCCCTGGCGTCCAAGTCATCACGGCGGAGCAGATCGCGCGGTCCGGCGCCCACACTGCCTGGGATGTGCTGAAGCGCGAGGCGCCGACGCTGACGCTGCGCGACACGCGCGGTGGGCGCCCAGCCTCGGCCGGGCGGCGCGGTCGCTCGAGCATCGTGCTCGAGGATGCACCCCTCGTGGTACTCGACGGTGTGCGCCTCACCGACTTCCGCGCACTCGACGGCATCCCAGCCGCCACCATCCTCACGATCTCCGTCTACAATGGGATCGAAGGCACGACCTATTACGGCACCAACGCCGTCAGTGGCGTCATCGTGATCCAGACGAAGGACGGTGCGGAGCCCTGAGGGACGCCCTCCGCAGGGGAGACTGAAAGCGGGGGAGGCCTCACTGCTCGCAGGCCTCCCCCGCGTGCTACAGCAACCGTCGGTTATGGATTCCGATCGAGACACTGCGTGAAGTTGGGGTTGTTCTCCTCGTCGACCGGCACCGGAAAGTTGACGTCGCTGCCGTACGTCGGCACCTGGGACTTGAAGTACGCGCCCGACGGGAACACCGAATCGGCGGCGCGCCCATACTGGCGTATCAGCCGTCGCAGGTCCCCGAGGCGGTGCGCCGTCAGCCAAAGCCAGTAGGCGCGCTCCCGGAACAGCAAGCCCTCGGCCCCACCCGCGGCCGCGGCCGAATCCGTCGTGAGCGCCCCCAGCGCCGACGTGGGCGTGAAGTACGCCGGCGGCGAAGACCGCAGGGCGTTCAGCGTGGTATACATGCCAGCCCCGTTGGTAGCCGTGTCCCCGTTTTGCACTTGCGCCTCGGCCTCGATCAGGCGGGCTTCGGCGCCGGTGGCGAGGGTGATGGACGTGCTCCGGCTCGAGTAGCGCAGCTGGTCGAATTGCAGCGTTGAACCGTCGAACCCCTTGTTCGTGTCCGGTTTGGTAGCCGGGGGCGTCGGTGGCGTAATCACCAGCTGCCACGGGATCCGTGGGTCTGCCGAACTGCGGTACGGGAGGCCGGGACCGGTTCCCGAGGGTGCGAACGCCGCCGCGAAGCCGCCTTCTCGATCAGCGACTGCATACCGCTTGAAGATCACCGTGGCGTTGAAGACGCCATTGTTCTCCCGGGTCGTGTTCTCCGAATGCTGGACCACATAGGAGAAGCTGGTGGGGACAAGGGAGGCCGGAACGAGCCCCGCCGCTGCAGCGAAGTTTCCCTCGTCGAGCAGCGCCCGCGCCTTGCCCACGGTGGCGAATCGGATCCGCGCGAGGCGCGTCGCGATCTTGGGTGCACGAATCGTGGCGCTGGCGCCACTTGTGTCGAGCGCGGCGGCCGCCGCGAGCGCGGCGTCGAAGCGAGCGATGGCGGTGTCGAGCAGCTGGGTCGTCGTGAGCGGGGCGCCGTACGTCAGCTTCCCGGCGGCGTCGACCTGGCTCACCGGTACACCCGAGCACCAGGTCTCGGCCAAGAAGATGTAGGTGTACCCGGTGAGGGTGACGACCTCCGGGAATCCTGTCTCTCTCGTCGTATCCGGCGACAGCGTCCGGTAGCGCTCGGCGGCGAACTCGGCCGCCCGGCGGGCTCGCTGCATGTTGCGAAACCAGAGACCGACGTCGGCGTTGGTCTTCTGGATTGGACCCCGGGCGTCCACTTCGATCCGCGTCGGGAACGTCTCCGAGTTGATCAACTCATCACCGAGCAAGCCCCCGTACATCGTCACACCTTCGACCGTTCCCCCCGACCCGTCCGCGCCGGATCCAGTATAGGCCAGGGCGAAGTCGCCGATCGCGCCCGCTCGAATCGTGGGCAGCACGGTGGGGTCGTTGAGGTTGCCGGGCGGCACGATGTCCGGGTCCTGCACGTTCAACGGGTCGTTGCACCCCGTGACCGCCAGCGCCAGCGCGGCGAGCAGGAGAAGCTGCGATGCGTGCTTCATGGTCGGCTCCCTCGCCTCAGAAGGTCAAGTTGATCCGGGCGATGAAGTACCGCACCGGCGGTTGGGTCAGGAACTCGGCCGTGTTGAAGTTCGACTGGCCGGCGTCGTTCAGCTCGGGATCGATGCCGCTGTAGTTGGTCCACGTCGCCAGGTTACGCCCCGTGACCGAGACGCTGAGCGCGCTCGCGCCGAGATGTCGCGCGATGTCGGCCGGCGCGAAGTAGGTGAGCGACAGCTCCCGCAGCTTCACGAAGCTCGCTTCCTCGAAGTACCCCGTTTCGAGGCCATAGGAGACGGCGGCGACGGCGCGGGCTTGCTCGGCGAGTGGCGCTGTCGCATCACGCCGGCCGCGGCAGATACCGAGCAAACAGCGGAACTGCTCCGTGCTGTTGTCGAGCCGATTTCCGAGCCGACCGTCGAGCAGTCCGTACAATCGGAAGTGTTTGAGGAAGCCGATCTCGGTGCTGAAGGTGCCCCCGTGAGTGGGGAACGGCGTGCCCTGATACGTTTCGGCAGCCGCCACGGTGACCTCGGAAGCCGTGATGATGCCGTCGCCATTCGCATCGTTGAAGGTGTACGAGCGGCCCCAATAGCCGCCCAACGGATAGCCGGGCTGATGACGCTGTGTGGCACCGCCCAGCCCGAAGATGATCGGCGTGATCCCGGGGCCGAGGTCGATGAGACGGTTGCGGTTGCCCCAGGCGCTGGCAGTCACGCTCCAGGAAAGGTTGGGCGTGTTCAGGACCTGGGCGTTGAGCGAGATCTCGACGCCCTTGTTGCTGACCTCACCCAAGTTCTCGAACCGCGTGGTGCTCACGCCCAACGACGGCGCCAGCCTTCGCGCGATGAGGGCGTCCCGCGAGTTCTTGTCGTAGTAGGTGAACTCCACATGCAGTCGCTCGTGCCAAAGGTCGGCATCGAGCCCGGCCTCATACTCCCGCGTCTTCTCCGGCTTGAGATTCGCGTTCCCGAGGCTCGAGTCGGTGATGCCCGGCGCGTCGGTGCTGTTCGTGGCCACCGCAACGGGGCTGTAGAACGCGACGGCATCCGTCGGGCCGGGCTGACGCCCGCTCTTCCCCCAAGCGGCCCGCACACGGAGCGAGCTCAGGAAGGACCAACGCGGGAAGAACGGCTCCTCGGAAACCACCCAAGAGCCGGATAGCTTGGGATAGGTGATGAAATTGAAGTTTGCTCCGAACGCGGAGTTGTCGTCCCCCCGCAGAGCGCCGGTGAAGAACAACCGATCGCCGATCCCAACCTGTTCCTCAACGTAGCCGCCCAGCGTCACGAATTTGTCCGTGTTTTCGCTCACCGTCGGGACCACGACGCCGGCCAGTGAGGTTGTGCCGCCGACCAGCTTGCGCCCGGAGGCCAAGGTCACCGCGAAGACGTCCTTGAAGAACTGCATTCCCGCTGACGTATTCGACGTCACGATCGGGGAGAGGCGGAATGACGATGTGGCGGTGAAGTTCGCCGTGTAGTTGAAGATCTGCGCCCGATTGGAGTTCCGCTGGCCGTCCAGCGTATTCTGGTTCAGGGGCACCAGCCCGGGCGAGATGGTCTGTTGGTCGAACCGGTTGGTGACGTCCGTTCCGGCCACCGCGCGCAGCGTCAGGAAGCTCGTCGGACGGAAGTTCGCGTTGACGCTCCCAGTGAAACGCTCCACGGCCTGATCGACGAAGATATTGAACGCCTGGACCGGGGTGAGGAACCCGTAGCCCAGCCGACCGTTGCTCCCGTTCGCCGAGCCCAGGAGCCCGCTGGAAGCGATGCCCGCCGAGTTGTTGTCGTTCTGCGGCAAGCCCAAGTTGCTCGACGTGTAACCGGTCGAGACGGCGATGTCCAGCAGCCGGCTCGCGGTGTGATGCAGGTTGGCCCGCAGGCTCGTCCGCCGCAGATCGTTCGGGTGGTAGACACCTTTCTCCCGCTCAAAGTCACCGGAGAGAAAGAAGGTGGTGACTTCGCTCCCACCCGACGCGCTCACACCGTACTGCTGGCGGCTACCGGTTTGGAACGGGCTGTTCACCTCGAGCGGGTTAAAGATGCGCAAAGTATCGATCACGCATGGCGTCGCCCCTGTCACGGATTGGGTCAGCGTGCACGAGGCGCCCGTGTTGGTGACGGAGGTGTAGTTCGCCGGCCAGGCGGTGATGTCGTTCAACGCACCGCCCTCGACGAACGCGCTCCACTTCGTCGGTCCTGGGCGGCCACGCTTCGTGCGGATTTGGATCACGCCATTCGCCGCGTCCGTGCCGTACAACGCGGCGGCGGACGGTCCCTTAACGATTTCGATTGATTCGATGTCGTCCGGGCTCAAGTCGTTGAGCCGCGACGGCGTCTGCCCGCCGACGCCGATCGACGTCGCCGTCTGACCGGTCGCCCCGTTCTCCACACGAATGCCATCCACGACGATGATCGGCTCGTTTGAGAGGGAGAGACTGCTCGAGCCGCGGATGCGAATTCGGCTCCCCGTCCCCGTCGTGCCGCCGGACGGCAGCACCTGGACGCCGGGGGCTCGGGCGTTCAGCAGATCCGCCAGATTCGTCGGCGCCGCCTCCTCGACCGTCTTCGTGGCATCGATCGTGACCACCGAGTGGCCCAGTTCCCGCCTCAGTTGCTCGGCGCCCGTCGCAGTCACCACGACCGCCTCGAGTGGCACTGCCGCCTCCGACAACACGAAATCGACGGCCGCCGTTTCGCCCGCGGCCACGCTCACCGGCTGCGACACCGTGGCGTACCCGATGAGCCGCACCTGCAGGGTGTAGCGCCCAGGGGCGACGCTGGGGATGCGATACTGCCCGTCCTGCCGCGTGCGACTGGCGAGATTGGTGCCCAGTACCAGCACCTCAGCGCCCGCTACCGGCTGTTGCGTGACGCGGTGCGTCACCCGCCCGGCGATCGACCCCTGCTGGGCGGCGCCCGACGCCACGACGCCGCCGAGCAACGCGACCCCTGCTGCGACACCGATCAGCTGCCGAATAGATGGAATGTTCATCGGTCTATCCTCATCCGAAGAGAGGTTTGCACGCCAGCAACACCAAGCCCCCCGGCGGGAGACTTGGTCAGTGTGCCGCGAGTGACCGCTTAGCGCTTATATCGATGCGGCGGAAGTGTTGTCGAAAGGCGAGAACGCAGAACCAACGAGGCGTGGCACATGATTCACCTCCGTGAATCAGGTGGGACGGCGCGACCCCGGAAACGAGGGTCAAACGTGGCTTGCGATAGAGAGGGTCGCAAGAGCCCGCGTTTCATGGTAGGTTGACTCGGGAGGCGTCCGTGACTCCGGTGCGCAGCATCCCCGCAGGCCGTCTTGGCGCAGCGACGCTCGCCGCCCTGCTCTGCGCCGCGCCCGCCTGCTGGTGGCACCGCAAGCCGAGCGCCGAGGCCGTCGCGGCGGCCCCGGCTGGCGAAATCGCCCTCCAGGTCACTAACCACAACTTCCTCGACGTGGTCGTCTATGTGCTGCACGACGGGCAGCGCACCCGCGTCGGCACCGTGACGGGCTCGTCCAGCCAGATTTTTTATTTCCCGGTACGGCTGCTCGGGCAGGGCCATGAAATCCAGCTGTACGGCGACGCCATCGGCAGCCCGGATTTTGCCCGCACGGAGCGGCTGACCATCCAGCCGGGACAGTACATCGAGTGGACGCTAGAGTCCGACCTGAGGCGTTCGAGCGTGGGGGTGTACTAGCTGCGGCGAGCGCGTTACCGCGGCATGCCGGGACCGGCAGGGGCGGGTACGCCGCCCCCGGCCGAGCCGAATGCCTGGTAGCTGGCGAGCAAAGCGAGGATCGATCCGCCGGCGAGCAACACGATCCGGCCGCGCGACACGCGGCGCTCTTCGAGCGACGCGACGAAGGCGCGCGGCACGACCACGCTCTCGCCCTGCCAGGAGAGCACGTCGCCGCGGCGCAGCTCGACTTGCGAGACCGACACGGTGAGCCCGCGTTCGCTCGCGCTCTGGAACCGCCCCCGTACCACCCGGACGTCGGGGCCGATGTAGCGCGCCAGATCCTCGGAGCCGGCCTCCGTCAGCGTGACGGCCAGGTACGTCGCGGGCTCCGGCTGCGGTGCCGCGAGGGGTCGATAGATGTAACACCCCGCGACCGCGCAACACCACAGCAGCAGAATCGGCGGGCGACCGAGCATGCCTTGAATCAAACGCACCAGACGGCCGCGGGCCAGAGCATCACGGGAAGCGAACCGTCCCTGGACGATCCGCTCCCCGCAGCCACCATGTCGGCCGACCCGCTACGGACAGTCCGCCGGGTCGTTGGGATTCCGGAACCCGTTGGTGGCGAGCTGCTGGGTCGTGGTCGGAATGTGGGAGTTGACGTTTCCCTCGGTGCCGCCGTAGTAGAGGCGACCCGGGATCTTGCCGCGCCAGATCGGGTTGGCCTTGAGGTACGGGATGAGCGCCGGCACGCACGTGCGGCGATAATCGCTCCACACCTCGATGTTCTGGAACAGCGCGACGTACTTCTCGGTCATGATCGAATCGAGCAGCGCCGCCCCGGTGACGGCAACGAGCGCGGGCAACGGCGCCACCGCTCGGGCATTGTTGAGATGCGTGAGCGCCACCGGGTCGTTGCCGGTTTGGTTGTAGGCCTCCGCCAGGATCAGCTCGTTCTCCTGGTAGGTCACGAGGGGCTGCCGGAAGTCCGGCGCGTTGCGGCCGCCGCCCTTGATCGCGGAGATCGAGTCGCTCGGCTGGGGCACGTTCATGTCTTGACCGCCGTACCCACCGCCCTTGTTTTTCCCGTAGTACTGCGGCAGTCGCGGATCGCTGCGCGCTTTCATGAGGTCCACCAGGAACTTTCCGGCCACCACATCCTGCCCGAACGTGGTGAGCTGAAACTGGTACCAGATGTTGCGTTCCGACGTCGCCGACGTATGGAACGTCTTCAAGTCCGCCGCCGTGGACGCGATGCCGGACGTGGCTGCGGTGATGGCGTTGCCGTATACCGCGGCCTTGTTCGCCGCGGCTTCTACCGTGTGCACGTAGTAGCGGGCCTTCAGGGTGTTCGCCGCTGCGATCCAGTTCGCCTTGTTCCCGCCATAGACCAGATCCTGCGGGCCAGGCCCCCCCCCCGGCCCCCCGAGCTCGACGATCGCCTGCGACAACAGCGCCTGCACGGAGTCGTACACGGCGGCCTGACTGTCGAGCGTGGGCGTCGCGTCCGAGCCCACGGCGTCGCTGTAGGGGATGTCGCCCCACCAATCTGCAGCGGCCCCGATTTCGAACGCTTCCCAGATTTTGGCAATGCCAAGGTAAACGCTGTCGCCGTCGGCGCGGGCACTCGCCTCGATCTTACGCAGGTCGATCAGCCCCCCACCAGTATACACGTTGAACCAGTTGCCGTCCCAGCTGAACTCGTCGACCACGTAGTGGCTGTACTGGTCCACGAACCGACCGCCCACGCCGGCGCACTGTTGCATCCACATGCACACCGTCATGGCGACGGAGTTCTCCTGCGAGCTGAACAGGTTGGCCTGCACTCCCACGAACAATTGGTCGCGGGTGGCTGAACTCGGCTGGTTGGGGTCGCTGCTGAGCTTGTCACCGGTCAGGAAACTGCCGCAACCCGCGGCGGCCAGAGCCACGCCCAGGGAGACGGCCACGACTTTGATTGAGCGAATCATGAGTCGATCTCCTCGGGGCTAGCGGTTCAAGGTGATGGTGAACACGAACGAGCGGCTCTGGGGATTGCCGAAATACTCGGACCCCTGAATCGCGTCGGCGGACCCGCCGCCGCTCGTCTCGGGATCGAAGCCCGGCCACTTGCTCCAGGTGTGCAAGTTCCGGCCGGAAACCCGGATGTCGATGCTCCCGAGGCCGAGCGAGCTCTGCACCCACGGTGCGTCCAGCGTATAGGTGACCGATACCTCGCGCAGCTTGACGTAGCCATCGTCGTCGAGGCACGCCTCGTCGTAGCCGGTGAACGCGCAGGGAGCCACGTCGCCATTATACCAGTTCTGGCCGATCGGAACCGCCGTTCGGGCCCCCGGGCCGGCGACCGGCCCGTCGTACCAGCCACCCGTGCCGAACGTCCGCACGCTCAGTGGATCACTGGGGTCCGCCACGCAGCCCGCGGAGGTGCAGATGGCGCGATGCTCGGTGTCCTTGTGCGTCCCGTAGCTCCAGAGCGCGCCCTTCGAGCCATTGGCGACGACGCCGCCGTGTCGGATGTCGAGCAGGCCGGAGAGCTGCAGCTTGTGATAGCGCAACGCCGTCCGCACGCTGCCCGTCCAGCGCGGGTTCGGGTTGGAGATGATTCTCGCTTTGGGGTCCCCCAGGGGAAAACCGTCGGCGGCGATATAGAGCGCGCCCTGCGGCGCCCCGGCACACGCCGCGGCGAGGCCGGCCACGAGTGACGTGTCGCTAATCCCGCAGCGGATGAATCCCAGACTGCGGTGCACGCCGATCTCCTGGCCCACCTGTGCGACCCCGTTACCAAAGAAGATGTATTGCGGGCCGTTCAGCGTGAGCGCGTAGCCCCGGTTCCGGGCCCACTGCAGTCCCACCTCCCACCCGTACTCCGGCTTCTGCAGCGGGCGGACGTTGAGCGAGACTTCCACCCCGCGGTTCCGGAACTTCGCGGCGTTGGTGTATTGATTGCTGTAGCCCGTCGACGGCGCGAGCGGCGTCGACAGGATGACGTCCGAGGTCGTCGAACTGTAGACCGTGAGGGACGCATCCGCGCGGTCGCGGAACAACCCGACGTCAACGCCCGCCTCGAGCTCCTTGGAGCGCTCCGGCTTCAACACGTCGGCCGGCTTCTGACCGCCCGTGAGCAGCCCGCCCAGGCCGTTCTGCGTCGGGGTGACACCCGTGCCCTGCGCGATCCCGCCGAAGATCCCCGAGAAGAACGTGGGGGTCGTCACGTAGGGCGGCGGCTCCGTGCCCGCCTCACCGTAGGCGATCCGGACTTTTCCGAACGTGAGCCACGGCCGCTCGCCGATCGCCTTGGTGAACGTCCACGCCGCGCTTCCCTTTGGGAACCATGCCCGCCGCGACAGCCGCCCGAAGTTCGAGAAGCCGTCGTTGCGGAGCGATGCCACCAGGTAGAGCTGATCGAACAGGTCGAGCGTCGCCTGTCCGAAGTAGGACTCGCGATGGATCACCGTCTCGTTGTCGAGCGACGGATCGCGCAGCACGGTGTTCGACAGCTTGAACGGCGTCGGTGCGACCAGCGTGCGGCCGACCTGAAACAGATTGCGGTGGTTCTCGCTGTTCAGGTTCTGCCCCAGTGTCACCGTCCCCGAGGCGCGGGGGCTGATCGTGTAGTTCACCGTGCCGGTCAGGTTATGATCGATCTGGTAGGTGACGATCTTCCCCTCGATCACACGACCACTGAAGCACACGTCCGACGACGAGATCGGGCACCCTTCCAGGCGCTCGTCGTTGCCGTAGTCCGCGCCCAGGGTGTAGTTGAACTTGAGCCACGGCGTGGCGAGGTATTCCGCACCGATGTTGCCGAAGACGCGGCCCACGTTGCCCAGGTTGCGCTGCTCGTAAATGTCGTAGAACGGGTTGTCGAACCCCCGGTCCGCCACCAAGTCCGTCGCTTTGGGGTGCTGGAACCGGTACGAGCGGTGCAGATGGTTGATCGGATCGAGGTACGGCAGGTTGTTGAAGTCGGGCGGCGTGCGCATCACCGGGATCTGCACGCCGTTCACGTTGTTGCCGCGCTGGGTGTAATGCCCGCGCGTGTCGGCATACGAGAGGTTCGCGTTGATCTTCAACTGATCCGACGGCCGGTGTGACCCTTTGACGCGCACGGTCGTGCGGTTGTAGCGATCGTTATCGCCGACGAAGAAGCCGTTGTTGTCGAGATTCTCGCCGGACAGGTAGAAGGTGGTCCGGTCGTTCCCCCCCGACACCGTCATCGCGTTCTCGATCACGTGGCCGGTCGTGTACAGCTCGCGGGCGTGATCGAATACGGCTGCCCCGGCCGGAATGGGCGGCCCCCAGCTCCGCCGGCAGATCCCGGCTCCGATGTTATCGCACGACCCGCCCGCGGACGTATCCGCGTGCACGCCGAAGCTGCCCTGACCGTACTTGGTCTGCAGCTCCCAGAAGTGATTGACGTCGTCAAACGAGGCCGAGGAGCGTAACGAGAAGTGCGTCGCCCCCGCCCGGCCGGACTTCGTCGTGATGAGGATGACACCCTGACCGGCCCGCGCGCCGTAGATCGCGGCCGCGGCCGCGCCCTTCAGGATCTCGAGTGACTCGATGTCGTTCGGGTTCAAATCGGAGGCCCGGTTCGTGACCACCGTGCCCTCGCCCGGGTAGCCGCCATCCACGGGATTGAAGCTCGAGGTGGAGGTCGTCGAGTTGTCGATCGGCACGCCGTCGACGATGATCAGCGGCTGGTTGTTGCCCACGACCGTCCGGATGCCGCGGATTTGGATGAACGACGAGGCACCCGGGTCGCCCGACTGGCCGGTGACCTGCACGTTGGGCGCCTTGGCCGCGAGCGCCTCGACGATGTTCGACTCGTTGCTCTTGTCGATCTGCTCCGCCGAGACGGTGTTGCGCACGTTGCCGAGCTTCTCGGTCGCGGTGGCGGTGCCGGCGCCCGTCACGACGATCTCGCCGAGTTGCAGCGGGTTCGGAGCGAGGGTGAAGTCGTGGGTCGCCCCGCCGGCCGCGAGCGTGATCTGCGCGCTCTGAGCCTTGTAGCCGAGCCGGCGCGCGCTGAGCGTCACGGTCTGCCCCGACACGCGGGCGCCCGGCACGAGGAAGGCGTAGCGGCCGTCGTCTCGCGTGAGGGTGCCCAGTCCCATGGCCGGAATCGTGACCTCGACGGCGCCCAGCGCCACTCCGGCCTCGCTCGTCACTCTGCCGGTGAGCGTGACCGGCTGCTGCGCGCCGAGCCGGAGCGGCGCCGCGCAGAGCGCGGCAAGCAAAACGAGAATGAGTCGACGGCAGCGAACGCGCATGTTCCCTCCTCCATACGTGTGCGTTGACAGACCCAGCTCGGCGCACGAGAGCTGGGGCAACTGGGCCAATGCGCCGCGCGGCGGTTTACTACGTCGCGCAGCGACAAGGTCGCCTTCGATTTTTTTTTCTCGACGAATCGCGTGGGTGCGCCCAACGGCTAGGGAGGACGCGCGCGCGCGTACGGCTCAGAAACGGGCGGGAGCACGCAACGGGCCCCCGTCTGCGGATTCATATATCATGCACCTCGCCGCTCCGCTAGGGGCCCGCCAGTGGCGCGCCGGGACGCGAGCCACTATGGTAAGCCCACCCTCGAACGACCGAGTCCCGACGATGCGCCTCGCCGCGGCCACGTGCGTGTTCCTGACCGCAGTTTCAGCCGCCAACGGGCAGGCCCCCGCTTCTCCCCCTTCCCCCGATCCCCTCACCGCGCGGGCCAAGGGTCGCCCCGACGCACCCGTGACCGTGTACGAGATGTCCGACTTTCAGTGCCCGTACTGCCGCTCCTTCGCCCTCACCACCATGCCGCTCTTGGAAAAGGAATACGTGCAGACGGGAAAGGTCCGGTTCGTGTACATCAACCTGCCGCTCACCACGCGCCACCCCAACGCCGCCGCCGCCGCCGAGCTGGCCATGTGCGCGGCCCGGCAGGGGAAGTTCTGGCCGCTGCATGACCTCCTGTTTCAGCACCAGGATGCGTGGGCCCCCCGCAAGGATCCCGCGCCTTACCTCCTCGCGCTCGGCGACTCGGCCGGGCTCGATCACGCGCGGCTGGCCCGCTGCGTCAGCGCCAAGGCAACGGCGGCCGAAGTCCGCGAGGATGCGGCGCGCGCCGGCGCCGCCGGCGCCGTCAGCACGCCCACGTTTTACATCGAGGGTGGGTTGCTCGAAGGGGCGGCCCCCGTCGAGGTGTTCCGGGCCGTCCTGGACTCGGTCTACCGCAGCAAGACGACCGACCGGGCGCGGTGATGGGGGACCGCCCTTCCTTCATATACCGGCTCAGCGTGCGGCTGGCCGAGCGGGCGCTGCCGCTCGCCGCCCGCTTCGACAAGAAGATCGCCCGCGGTGTGGACGCGCGCCGCGGCGTGCTCGAGCGGCTGGCGGCGTGGGGCCGGGCGCAGCGCGACCCCAAACGGCCCCTCGTCTGGGTGCACGCCCCCTCGGTGGGCGAAGGCCTGCAGGCGAAACCGGTGCTCGAGACCCTCCGCGCCGAGCGGCCGCAGTGGCAGCTCGTCTATACGTTCTTTTCGCCGTCCGCCGAGCGGCTCGCCCGCACGCTCCCCGTGGACTTGACGGATTACCTGCCGTTCGACCGCGCGGCGGATGTGGCCGCCGCGCTCGACGCGCTCCAACCCGCGGCGCTGGTGTTCTCGAAGCTCGACGTCTGGCCCGAGCTCACGCTGGCCGCGCGGCGGCGCGGCACGAAGCTGGGGCTGATTTCCGCGACGGTGGCGCTCGACAGCTCGCGGCTGCGCTGGCCGGCGCGCCGCTGGGCGGAGCCCGCCTACCGCGCGCTCGACCGCGTGGGGACGATCAGTGAGGACGACGGTCGCCGGCTCCAGCAGCTCGGCGCCCGGCGCGAGGCGATCGAGGTGACCGGCGATACGCGCTACGACAGCGTCGCCGAGCGGGCCGAGCGCTTCGACCGGACGCGCGAGCCGTTCGCACGGCTCGCGGTCTTCCCCGCGGGCACGTTCACGGTCGTGGCGGGCTCGACCTGGCCCGCCGATGAAGCCGTCGTGCTCCCGGCGTTCGTCGATCTACTCGCCCAGGTGCCGGCCGCGCGTCTCATCCTGGCACCGCACGAGCCCAACCCCGACCACTTGGCGCTGATCGCCGAGCGCGCCCGACACCTGAAACTGCCGCGCCCCGTCCGCCTGTCCCAGCTCGAGCACGTGGAGCCCCCCCCCGTGATCGTGGTCGATCGGGTGGGCATCCTCGCCGACTTGTACGCCCTCGCCGACGTCGCGTTCGTGGGCGGCGGCTACACCCGAGCGGGGTTGCATTCCGTGCTCGAGCCGGCCGTATTTGGCGTCCCGGTCACCGTGGGCCCTCACTGGCACATGAGCCGCGACGCCACACTCCTGATCGAGCGGGGCGGCGCGGTGGCGCTGCCGGCCGACGGGCGCCATCCGCTGCACTCGCAATGTCTCGTGTGGTATCACGACCCGGCCGCGCGACGCAAGGCGGGCGCGGCGGGCAAGCGGCTGGTGCAGGAGGGCCGCGGTGCGGCGGAGCGGACGACGGCGCTGGTGAGACAGCTGGTGGAGGGAAACCACTAACCCCGGGCGCAAGCCCGGGGATCACCCCGGGCTTGCGCCCGGGGTTAGTGAGCGGGCTTGCGCCCGGGGTCAGTGAGCGACGACCACCCCCTCGAACGTCACCGACCGCGGCACCACCAGCCCGAACGTCAGCGCCGTCACCAGCAGGTCGCTCCAGCGGCTCCGCACTCGGACGCGGAGGTTCTCGATGCGCGCCCCCGTCCCCACCTGCCCCGCCAGCACGTCCTCCAGGTTGGGCTGCGACACCGGCAGCAGGCCGGCGACGAGATACACCGGGTGCTTGGTGACGCGAAACGGCACGCCTGAGTCCGGGGCCGCGGCGGCGCCGGCCAGGCTCACCGGCACACCCAGATGGCTCGAGTCGAGCGTGAGCGCGCAGCCGCTCTGGGCGAGCGCCAGCGCGAGGAGCGACGCTCGCGGGACCAGGGAACGACCCGTCACATGACTCCTGGGAACGAAAGGGGCGCGCCGGGAACGGCGCGCCCCAAAGGTAGTGGCTTCAATCGCGCTTGTGAACCAGCATCACATGCCGAGCGGCACCTTGATCGCCACGTGCGCCCCGAGGCCGAGGATGCCGATGTGGCCGCCGCTCACGTGCTCGTAATCGTAGGCGGCGTGGACGCCGAACATGCCGAAGCTCACGTTCGCCCCGATGGTGTACCCGAAGTTCGTGTTGCCCGTTCCGGACGCCCTGCGATAGCGGAATCCGGGAGAAACGTACGGCTCGATGCTCACGCCGGGCGTGGGCAGGCTGATCGCGAGGCCCGCCGCACCGGTCACGCTCGTCGTGGCCGGCCGGGTGGGGCTGCTCGAATCGCTGCGCGCGGCGCCGACCTGAAGGTTGATCGAAACGGGAATCAGACTGCCACCGATGACGCGCATCGCCGCGTTGCCGCCGATGGACGTGATGCTCGAGGTGGCGTTCTCGGGCTTGTAGCTCTCGATGCCGGCGGTCAGGGTCAGCGTGCCGAGACCGAGCGAGGCGCGGCCGCCGAACGCGTTGCCCTTGCCGGAGGTCGAATCGGGCCTACCCCAGTCGCCGTTGATGGTGATGCCGGTGCCGCCCTTCGGGCTGTTCCACACGGGCATCCCGAGCCACTGCGCCGCCGCCGGTGTAGTCGCGAGCGCGGCGACACCTACAATCAAGACTGCACGCTTCATATGGACCTCGAAGTAAGGTGACTCACATCGCGCGTGGGAACCTGGTCTGCAGGTTTGCTCCCACGCCGAACACGCCATGTGTCCTGCCATCGGCGAACTTCTCGGAATCGTATGCGACGTGGATGCCGACGGGCCCGAAGTCGGCGTTGCCGCCTAGCACCCACCCGAAGTTCGTTTCCTCCTTCCGTACGCCCGCCGGCACGTTCCAGTACCTGTGGTACCGCACGCTCGGGGAGAAGTACGGCTCGAGGCGGATCAGGGAAACGGAGAGCGGCGTACTCAGGCCCACCGCGGCCAGCGCGCTGGTCGCCTCGAGCAGCGTTTGTGTTCCGGACGTGAGCTGCGCGTGGTACGCCCCACCGAGCTGCAGATTGACGGCGACCGGGACCACGTGGCCGCCGATCAGGCGGGCCGCCAGCGCTGCACCCCACGACGTGACGCGGGTATTGAAGGTCTCTGGCTTCCACGATGAGCCCCCGGCCGTCACCATCGCCGTGCCCGTGCTGAGAGACACACGGCCGCCGTAGGCAGTGCCATTTCCCGCATCCGGCCCGGGCTGTCCGTAATCCACGGAGATCCCGACGCCGTTGCTACCATTTGGGCTATTCCAGCTCGGCATACCGAGCCATTGCGTCGCCGCGGGCGCAGCAACGAGCGCGAACAATCCGACTAGTGCGATTGCGCGCTTCATATCGACCTCCAGAAACAGACGCCCACACACAGGACGCCCACACACACGTCGAACACACGGCTCAGCCGAAAGTCGCCACCCAGGCCGAGGGTGAACAGCACGTGGGGGGTGGCGCTGCCAGCGCGGATATACATCGTCGGCTGCACGTACGGCACGATGCTCACCGTCGAGCCGCGCGGATCGACGCGGCGCCCGAGCGAGAGCCCGACCGGGATGATCAGCTGCGACGCGCCGCTCACGAAGTTTCCGCCCACGCCGACGATCACCGCGCCGTCCAGCGGGAAGTCGATCGTGTGCGTGATCACGCGTTGCCGCGCCTCGGCGCCGAGCAGGAGCACGGTGTTGCCGGCCGCGGACGGATTGAGAAACCCCGCCTTGAAACCGAGGTCGAATCCGTGGCTCGCGATGCGGTAGGCCCCTTCGACCGCGGTGCCACCACCGTTGGGGAAGCTCAACAATACGCCGATCTCGGAACGCACGAACGCGCGATACGGGGCGTTGAACGTGGTCGTACCCGTCGCCTGGGCGGCGGCGGACACCGGGGCGGCACCGAGCAAGCTGGCGAGGGCGAGCACCGCAGCGTGACGCCGCATGGGGGGTCTCCTCCGGAATGGTCGCATGAGACTAGGGCGTGGAAAAATACCCGGACCGCCCGCCCCCGTTCCAGCTAGAACCGGAGGCCGCCCGTAAAGACGACCTGGTTGGCGTTCCCCACCACGCCGCGGATTTCGGCGAATGGCGTCACGCTGCTCTTCACCCTGAAAGTCGTGCCGGCCAGGATGTTCAGGTCCACGTTCGTGCTGGACCCGCTCACGACGCCTGCCGAGACCGACGAATGCGCGATGTTCAGACCGCCGCCCCCGTAGGGCCGGAACGAGCTCCGGGCGGGGACACGGAACCGGTACGCCAGGTTGCCGTTGATCTCCCAGAAATGGGAGGTGGTGCCCGACGGATGGCTCGGGAAGTAGTAGTCGAACGATACGATGCCATCGAGCGGCACCCCGGGGAACAGTGAAGCGAGCCCGAACACGCCGCGGCCCCCGATACCGAAGTCGGTCTGGGTGCCGACGTCGATCTGCAATCCGAACGACGGATGCTGCGCGGCGGGGGCGGCGCGGCGGGCTGGCGGCCGTCGCTGCGCCGTGGCCAGTGCGGGAACCGTCGCGAGCACCATCACGAGCAGCGCACTGCCGATGCACTTCCGCATGTGGGAGCCTCCCCTGAAGGGACGAAGGAACAGTGTCAGGCCGGTTCGACGCGATCGGCCACCACGCGCACGGCATCGCCCACCACCTGGAGGAATCCACCGGAGACCTCGAAGCGCTTGGACCAACCGCCGCCCCCGCCGACCTGCACCGTCAGGACGCCCGTACCCAGCAGCGTCATGAACGGCGCGTGGCCCGGCAGGATGCCGACCTGCCCATCGAACGCCGGGGCGACTACAGCGTCCGCGGCGCCATCGAATACCGCTCGCTCGGGGGAAATGACTGTGACGTGCATCA
>WNGD01000075.1_pt1 | contig 104617 bp, 87 predicted proteins | sample 5400671 | NCBI WGS metagenome assembly WNGD01 (sample SAMN13153369, study PRJNA577476) | soil metagenome | isolation source: 40 cm soil or saprolite under grassland replicate 2 | place: USA:California | collected 2016-06-15 | reverse complement strand
GTCTGCCCAACGCCAGGTGTCGAGAAAGAGTTTGAGCGCGGCAAACGTCTCTACCTGCGACCTGGGGGCTACGCCGTCTTCCTGGAGGTAGCCGAGGTATTGGCCCCGCACGACATTTGATAGATCAAGTGGCCGCATCGCCTTGAATATTCTCGACCTCTCGTCGCGCGTTGCCTCGTGGTAATTACCGGACGGCGCTTCCATTGCAAGGATAGCGACCAACTGTAGCAAGTGGTTCTGCACGACGTCGCGAATCGCACCTGCCTCTTCGTAGAATTTTCCACGACCAGCTACACCGAAATTCTCGGCCATGGTGATCTGCACACTCTCGATGTAGATGCGGTTCCAGATCGGTTCGAGAAATGAGTTAGCGAAGCGGAAATAGAGCAGGTTCTGAATCGGCTCTTTGCCAAGGAAATGGTCGATGCGGAAGATATCCGACTCGGGAAAGACGGAGTGCAGGATCTGATTCAGGGACTGTGCCGAGGCGAGGTCGCGTCCGAATGGCTTCTCGACGACCACGCGAGCATTGTTGGCGCTGCCTGATTTTCCTAACCCTTCGACGACAGGACCAAACATGCTGGGTGGGATCGCCAGGTAGTACAACGGCCGCCTGGCGGAACCTAGCGCGTTACGTAGTTTTGTATATGTCTCGGGGTTGTTATAATCTCCAGAGACATACTGGAGCATTGAGCTAAGCTTCTCGAACGCTGCTGGGTCAACGCCGCCGTACTCCTCAAGACTGTCATGGACATGAGCTTGCAACTGTTCAATTGTCCAGGGTCTGCCTGCAACCCCAATGATAGGCACGTCATGGCGGCCGTGTCTGATCATCGACTGCAAGGCCGGGAAGATCTGCTTATAAGCGAGGTCGCCGGTGACGCCAAAGAAGACGAGCGCATCTGAATGGGTATCTGTATCTGTCATGATGCATCTTCTTTTTCCAGGTGCCCACCGAACTCGAAGCGCATTGCAGATAACAACTTGTCCGCGAAATCGGCTTCACCACGTGAACTGAACCGTTCGAAGAGCGCTGAGCTTAGCACGTGTACCGGCATAGACTCATCGATGGCGGCAGCGATAGTCCAGCGTCCTTCTCCTGAATCCGACACGCGACCCTGGAAGTTGGATAGGTCGGGATTCTTGAGGAGTGCGCTGGCGGTCAGATCCAGGAGCCACGAGCCTATCACGCTGCCCCGGCGCCAGACTTCAGCCACGTCAGGGAGGTTGAAGTCGTACTGGTAATATTCTGGATGCTCTAGCGGCGATGTCTCGGCATCGATCTCTTGTAGGTTCTTCCCAATGTTGGCATGGCGGAGGATGTTCAACCCCTCAGCGTAGGCAGCCATGACACCGTACTCGATGCCATTGTGGACCATTTTGACGAAGTGGCCAGCACCGTTCGGTCCACAGCGGAGATAGCCTTGCTCAGCGGTTCCCCCGACCTTCTCCCGTCCTGGGGTGCGTGTAGTAGCGTTGACGCCAGGGGCCAGAGTAGAGAAAATGGGGTCAAGGTGTTGGACGACTTTCTCCTCGCCGCCAATCATGAGGCAGTAACCACGTTCTAGCCCCCAGATGCCGCCACTCGTCCCAACATCAACGTAGTGTATGCCGTGGGATTTAAGCTCGGCAGCACGCCGGATGTCATCGTGGTAGTAGGAGTTGCCGCCGTCAATCACGATATCACCGCTAACCAGGTGCGGCAGAACGTTGGCCAATGTTGCATCCACGGATGCCGCAGGAACCATCAGCCAGATAGCACGAGGCGTCGAAAGCTGATTGACGAGGTCAGCTAGAGACGTGGCTCCTTTCGTAATGGACCCTTCTTTCTGCAGCGCCTGCACAGTTTCTGCATGGCGGACATAGCCGACAACGCTATGACCTGCTCGTATAAGCCGCTGTGCCATGTTGGCGCCCATGCGCCCGAGTCCGATCATTCCGAGTTCCATAGTGTGTTCCTTTCTCTTGAAACTATACTTTTATTGTGTGCTACGGGCAGAACTCTGCGCATAAGGTAAAGTCCTTAGACGCAGTGACCATATCACATAGTCTATCACAGAAAACGGGCCAGGAAGCCCCGCGCTTTCAGGAAGGGGAGGAATGGCCGTTCCTTGTTGGAGAGGGGAGGGGTGGCCTTCCTGGTTGGTTTTGGTGCTCCGCCAGAGCATACTCATACCCATCTGCTTTCTGGATCAGATGTATGTAGTGCGCACCGATCCCATCGAGGTCCTTGTCGCGGGTTTGCACAGAGAACGAGCCGCTTTTGCGCACCTGCACGCGTCCAATGTGCGTACCCGCCGTCTTGAGGGGAGCTGGCACGACCGCTCGCACTCGGTCCCCCGTTTGAAAGCCTCGCACCACCTTCTGCCGCATCTTGTAGCCACGCGGGAAGCCGTACCTGTCCCAGTTGGTTCGGCAGTGCTCGCCTCTGCCGGTCGCCTTGACAGCCAGTGTTTTGAGCCTGCCTATGCTGACCCCCGCCAGTTCTCCCACACACAAGGCATCCAACGCGTGCGTCTTCTCCACGCCAAAGCGCGCCCGATTCCATCTGGTCCGCCCACCTGTCCAGGTGCCGATGGGAAGTCCACAGACCCGCAAGGCCTCCACCAGCTTGAAGCGCGTGGCATTGACGGCTGCTGCATCGCTGAGGGGGCGTTTGGCTTGTGCCTCGACCTCGGGGTGTCCAAACTCGGTGGCCGTCTTGTTTCCCTTGGCCTGGTTGCAGTCGTGACAGCAGAGCACCAGATTCGCCAGGCGGTTGGAGCCCCCTCTGCTTCTAGGCAGGAGATGGTCGATCTCCAAGGGGCAATCCGTCTTACCACAATAGACGCACTGATACGCGTACTTGAGGAGCAGGTACGCTCGGGTTTCCCAACCTGCCAGTTCGCCCCGTTGATACTGCACGCCCGCGATTTCCGGGTTCTGAAGCAACTGCGTGTCGAAGCGCACCTGCTCGATCTCAAGACGTGTGAGGGGTGCCCAGCGCGTGAGTCTGTGCGTCCAGGCGAGCGTGTTGCCAACTCTGGAGAGCAGGCAGGGTGCCAGCCAACCAGCGGGGATACCCCGGTGGTCGAAACGGGGTGCGCGGTAGCGCAAGTTGCTACTCCTGCGACGTCTGCGGGCTTGAGCTTGCCTGACTTTGTTCTCATGAACCTGGTGCCCTCGATGTGCCACTTCCGCCAAAAAGAGCGCGTGATGAACCTCTCCCTCTTCCACGCGAGCCAGGGCGATGCCGGTAGTCTTGCTGCCAGGATCGATTTTGAGGGCGACCTCTTGCAACCGACTCTCCTCGACGCGTCGGTCGCGTAATCGAATGACGAAAGGGCTGACGCGATGCACGACCGCCCGACCTCGAGCCAGCAGCAGGCGCGCTCGTTTGGGTGTGGTGGGCATCAGCGGCTTTTTGTGACGATCAAGCACGAAAACCATCTGGACATCCTTTCCTCTTCCCAGAAGGAAGAGTCCCCGTAAGGGGCGGTCTGACGCGCCTGCACCGGCGTGCGCAGGCATCTCTTCTCGCCAAGGTTCAACAGGCTTGTCTTGCCCAGGGCACCGGTCTGGCCCCTGCGGACCTTTTAACCCTGGACGGTAGATGCGCCAGATTGAAGAAGCGTCCGGCTGTACCCTGACCTGTCGAACGGAGCGCCCGCACGTGGCTGCCTACGCCATTGGACGCTGAGGCTGGACACTATAGGGCTTGCAGCGCAAACGACGCGCGCCCCCGCTGCAAGCCCCCGGATGAATCCGGGGGTTCGTGACGAATGTACTGGCTTACAGGTAAGGCCGTTATCCATAAAGACTTTGATCTCCTATCTTGAATGTACCTCAGGCGGTCAAGCAGTTGCGAGGGAATTAGCCTGCCCAATCAGCATAACGAACAGCGCAACGGAGTAGCATCTCAAATTATCAAGGGTTAGGCAGCACATCGTCGATTAAATGCCATACATCGCCTGGTTCCCAGGTTGCACGATACCAGACGGCAATCTGTAGGTGGCTGTCCTTAAATTGCGGTACCTGCTGTAACATTTTCTCAAAGTTCGAAATGATGTAGTAGAGGTTCTGCGCAGTATGATACCAGAGGGAATGTTTCACCCCAGATGAATCTGTATAGACGAGGTGGGCACAGGTGGGATCTTTCAGATCACTCGCTCCGCTATCAATTTGTGAAGCAGATATCTGTGACACGAGTGCCAGCGCATCCTGGTAATGGACCCCGTTTTCAAAGACCCATTTACCTCCCTCTAAACGCCACGAGGCGCCATAGAGCGGCAGCTCCCAGATGATGCGTGGCAGCATATTGGGCATAGTTTTTTGGGCGTACGACAGGAGTTGTTTGAGCCAGGGAATGCTTACAGTTGGTCCTGGGGTGAAATAGGACTGATCGACGGCCATGATTACGATGAAATCAGCAGCATGAGCGAGCATGGACCAGTTCTCGAAACCATTGATATTATAGTATTCGTCATGGTCACTGAGCTTGTGGATGAGTGCAATGCCGTACCACTTATGTAGCGGTTTCAGCGCAGCCCATACACGCTGATTGTAGGTTGCGAAGAGTTGCTGGATAGAAGGATAGGCAGGGTCGCCAGCTTCCATATCCATAATAACCCCATCGTAGCTGGCGCGTTTAACCTCACGCACAATCGAGTCAATATAGCTCTGATCTCTCGTAGCTTGAGCAATGTAGTCCGATTGCTGTTTGGAGGTCCACGCTTCTGCTGAGCCATCGGTCATCATCGTGACGGTCAAATAAGCCATGCCACCTTTGTTATGCACAAGTTGCACGACATTATCCATGCTCAGACTTCCGGGCATGCAATTATTACTCTGGCCGTTGATCAGTTGCCCATTCGTGGGATTTACCCAGGCGGTGCCGACCAGGGCAGCATCTGGATTGGTATCAGCAGTCTGCAGATAAGCTCGCATACCCCGCTGGCAATCACGCCCAACGATCCAACCCAGTGAAGCGACTTTCCCGTGCATGAGGCGGGGAGAAGCAGGAGCCTGCTGAGACTGCATTGGACTCGTGTCCATGAACAATAAGATTGGGCTCTGGGGAGCTTTGACACGTACCAAACCTATGATGAGCAATGAAATTATGGTGATGACAATTAGTAGAAGCGCTCTTGATCTGCCAAAATATCTTTGAAGCATGCCTGTATACCCTGCCTCTAGCATTTGGAAACCGAGTTGAGTTTCCTCACCAATACATCTTAACATAACTTTGTGAAAGATGAAACATATTGACCCAAATGTGTAGGCAATGTGGTTGACGATTATGCATCTCACTACTATTTCAGCTTGAGATCGTAGTATTGTTGAACCCACTCCTCTGATAGAGCATCGGATTGCTTCTTCATACGCTGTTCTGACAACACTAAATTCTCAGGGATGGGAATCTTCAGGTATTGGAGAACTTTGAGTGACGTTACCTCATATGCTGCTGACAGTTCTTCATACATTATGATAAGCGGCTGTACCCCCCACACTTTGAAGTATTGCTGCCAGGATGCTTCATGGGCTTCAAGCTGCTGCACCAGGTGATCGATTGCTCCGAAGTGGAACACCAGTTTATGTGCTGAAGGTGAAGATCTGCCTGCTGGAACTACCGACTCCTCCATCTTCCAGGTCCACGTCTGGATGGCCTTCCAGAGGGATATTGCTTGCCGTACTTTGTCACCACGGGTGACCCAGATATATTGCAGGTTAGGAAATACCGTGGAGAGTAGTCCCGAGACGGGCATATCTCTATAGCCAGGAATTTGCCGTAAATTAATGATGAAGTCGTCGAAATATCCCCACATCACCTTCGCACCAAAAACGCCGTTAGGTGTTGTACCCTCCTCAAAGACTCTCACGAGGTAGCTTGCATAGCTTGTACCATGCCAAAATGCTGGGTGAAAAGACTCTTCGTCCAACTGAGAGTATTCTCCCAATAGCTCAACAATTTCCATATTATCCAGGGTTTCAAAGTACTCCCTCGGGCGCCGTGGGAGTCCTGTCTCTTTGAGAGCTTCGAAGTACTCCTTTGGGTATCCTGCAATACCTGTATTTGTCAGGGCTTCACAAAGGAGCGTACTTCCGCTGCGGGGAGTGGCACAGATAAGGTATGAACCATGCGGTTGCATTGCCGCCTCCATATGAGTAATAAGAAACTTCACAATGCTTGCCACTTAACGGCTGGTGTGTCCGGATAAAAAACGTTGTGCTTATGAGACATTACCATATTTTGTTCATTCCTTCAAGTTATTTATTTTATTCCATTTCGTTATAATATAAAGGAGCGAACTTACTCGATGTTTTGCTCACCGGGATATTTAAACTAGAAGAGAGTACAATGAGAAGGTATGATGATAGCATAAACACATCTAATATATCATGGCTTTATGAAGGAGCATCTCCATGCGTTCAAATCGTCCAAATATTTTCTATATACATTCTCATGATACAGGTCGCTACGTCCAACCCTATGGGCATGCCATTCCAACACCTAACATCCAACATCTTGCCGAACAGGGTGTATTATTCCGTAGGGCATTTTGTGGCGCTCCGACATGTTCACCAAGTCGTGCTAGCCTTTTCACGGGTCAATATGCCCATTGCACCGGTATGCTGGGTCTGGCTCACCGGGGCTTTTCTCTGAATGATTACCACCAGCATATTCTTCACACGCTCCGCAAAGAAGGATATTATTCTGCATTGGTCGGAGAAGAACATATCTCAAAAGACCCCAATGCCAGCGGCTATGATCAAATTTCTAAGATTGAAGGATACCGGGCAAATGTAGTTGCGCCTACCGCAATTGATCTGCTTAATAATGGTCTCCCTCAGCCCTTTTTCCTCTCGGTCGGATTTTTCGAGACCCATCGTGAATTTTTGAAACCGAGTTCGATCCAAGATACAAAATACTCTTTGCCACCTGCTCCTTTACCAGATACTCCAGAAACACGGCGCGATATGGGAGCTTTTAAGGCCAGCGCCTTGGATCTAGATAAGGGCATTGGCGCTATACTTGAAGCGCTGGATGCCAATGGTCTCGCGGAAAACACCCTGGTAATTTGCACTACAGACCATGGGATTGCCTTTCCGCGTATGAAGGGAAACCTGACCGATCACGGCATCGGTGTGATGCTCATCATACGTGGACCAGGAGGGTTTACAGGGGGGAAGATTTATGATGCTCTTGTTTCACACATCGATCTCTTCCCAACCATCTGTGATCTTCTAAACATCGATCATCCATGTTGGCTTCAAGGAAGGTCTATCATGCCTTTAATTAGAGACGAGACTCAAGAGATTCACGACGCAATATTTGCAGAGGTAACGTACCACGCTGCTTACGAGCCGCAACGAGCGGTTCGCACTCAGCGTTGGAAGTATATCCGCCGCTTTGATCACCATCTAGGGCCGGTGCTACCCAATTGTGATGATAGCCCTAGCAAAAATATATTGATGCACTCTGGCTGGCAAAAACGCCTAAGGCCCTTGGAGCAGCTTTACGATTTGATTTTTGACCCCAACGAAGCTTGTAACCTCGCGCATGATCAATCTGCAGGTACCATTCTGGAAGAGATGCGCGAGCGCCTTGACCATTGGATGCGCCTCACCGACGATCCTTTACTACATGGGCCGGTCTCTGCACCTCCTGGTGCAGAGTTGAACGATCAAGATCAAATGTCAGCTTCCTATCCAACGCGCTTTGTTTGATCCAGAGGTCGATGCAGGGAGGGCGTGATCTCGTGACTATGGAGTGGGTGGCCTGGCAGATAAAGTATCTGGTTTTTTCTCACTGGTGTACCCAGGCTCTGCTATAATGCCAAATGAGGTGCGTGAGGGGAGTAGTGTGCCGAGTAGAATAAGCAGGACACTGGCCATTGCCACCGGCACAAATGCCATTGCAGGCAGGTGGAAGAGATCCCACAAGATGCCGCCAACGAAAGGCCCAACAAAGGCAACGCCGTACGTAAGTGAGAGTGTGATGCCGGTGAGGCGCCCAACCTCCTGGGGGCCTGCCAGTAATGGTGGCAATGCAATCCCGAGAGTGAAGACAAGCGCCGAAATTCCTCCGAGTAGTGCCGCCCAGAGAGGCTCCAGCATAGCAGGTGTGAATATCCAACCAGTGATTGCGAAGGTGCAAACAATACCGGCAGCAACAAAGGGCCAGCGACGGCCTGCTAGTTGTTGCGCAAAGAGTGTGACCCCTAAGCTGACCGGTAGTTGTGCCGCGTTGAGTGTGACCAGGGCCAGCGGCGTCAGGTTGGCGTGGTAAATTGCCTGGTTATATGAAGCAATCCAACCGTTCATGCCGAAATAGATGAGGCTGCCACCACCGACCAAGATACCTAAATGCAGGGCGCTGATGCGCCTCCGTTGGGTTGGATGAGCACTGCTTTGCGCAGATGCCGGTGCTGTCGTACTTTGTGAAAGGGAATGGTGCATAAATGCACTTGCGGATGCGGGTGGGGCAAGCCAGAGCCAGAATGCGAGCAGCACGATGATGGGCACGCCCCATAAAACAAACGATTTTACCCAGGCATCGTTTCCCAAAAATCGCACCATGATAGGGACAGTGACTCCCGCCGCCACTGCTTCACCAATAATCAGGCCATCGCTAAACAGAGCGGCAACGAGGCCAATGTGCTTCGGAAACCACCGGCGTACCAACACGGGTATCGCCGTTTGGGTTAGAGCAATGCCCAGGCTCAGTAGTAGTGTAAAGAGGAAGAGCGAGGGCGCGGAAAGCCAGAAAGCGCGCAGGAGCGCGCCAGTACCAAGGAGCGCCAGGCCGATTGACACACACAGCCGCGCCCCAATGCGCTCTGCAAGTAGACCCGATGGCCAAGCCCCTACTGCCAGCAACAGCACGGGTAAGGCAGTCAGTAACCCTGTCGCGGCGTAGGAAAGGCCGAGATCATGCTGTATAAGTGGCAGTACAGGAGGCACCCCTAGGATCACCGAACGTAAATTGAAGCCTACAAGTGCGATTAAAACGCAGGCGATGATTTTGCGCCAGGTGACGATCATAGGCCCGGCTTTGGAAGCAGGGGCCGTGTTCTTCACAATGGTCTCCAATGCCAGGATGCCACGGCAGAATTGGAATGTACTTCCCTATAACACAATGGCATCCTCCCTGATCTCTTTCCAGCGGAAACAATCGACTGTATGGTCATTCACCATGCCAACTGCTTGCATGAAAGCATAGCAAATTGTGGAACCAACAAATGTAAACCCCAGCCTCTTCAACTCCTTGCTCATGGCATCTGATTCTTTTGTCGTTGCCGGGACTTCCTGCAAGGTTCTCCAGCAATTCTGTAGAGGTTTTCCCCCAACAAATTGCCAGATATATGCGTCAAAACTTCCAAATCGTCTCTGTACCGCAAGGAAAGAGTGGGCGTTCTGAATTGCCGCCTGGATCTTCAGTTTGTTTCTCACAATCCCCGGATTCGCAATTAACTCCTGAAGCTTGCTGTCATTGTAGGAAGCTACTTTGCTCGGGTCGAAACCATCAAAGGCTTGTACGTACTCTGCCCGCTTCTTGAGAATGAGTGACCAACTCAAACCAGCCTGTGTTCCCTCGAGGATAAGAAACTCGAATAGTTTCCTATCCTCGTGGACGGGCACGCCCCATTCAGTATCGTGGTAATTGAGGTAGAGCGGATCAGTATTTGCCCATGCACATCTTTGTGGCATAATCATCTACTTATTTTCTTGGCTGACTGAATTGGGGTCTGCGTTTCTCTAAGAATGCGCGCATTCCCTCCTGGGCATCTGGTATCAGAGCTGCCGCAGCCATAACTTCCATCGCATAGTCGTAAGCTTGCGGTTGAGCGAGGCCTATCTGCGCGTAGAACGCTTGCTTGCCGATACCTGTTGCGATGAAACTGCCACGAGTTGCTGCTTCAAGCAAGTGCTGCGATTCTTCCACGAGTTGTTCGGGGGGGACGACTCTGTTCACCAATCCCCAATCTGCCGCTGTCTGTGCGTCGATCGTGTCGCCTGTAAGCAGCATTTCGAGCGCCCGTTTGCGTCCAATGTTGCGTGCTACGGCCACCATTGGCGTGGTGCAGAGCCAGCCGTTTTTCACACCGGGTGTCGCGAAAGCCGCTTCTGTGGAGGCGACTGCCAGGTCGCACGTCGCGACCAACTGGCACCCAGCAGCAGTAGCAATCCCATGCACACGAGCAACAACGGGTTGTGGAATCTCCTGGATTGTATTCATTAGTGTAGTACAGACTTTCAGCAGCTTGCGCATTGCATCGAGGTCTTGACCTACCATGTCAGCAAAGTTGTGACCAGAGGAAAAGACTGGCCCGTTCGCGGCTAAAATAACTCCGCGCACCGTGCTCTCCCCAACTTCACGAAAAGCCGAGGTCAACTCAAGCATGTGCTTGAGCGAGAGCGCATTGCGTCGTTGTGGGTAGTTCATGGTGATGGTAGCAAAATCACCTTCATATTCCAATTCGACCAGTTCGTATGACATTGACTTCTCCTTTCAGGAGGATTAGATAGTCGCGTCTTTGTACAACAGCAAGGGTGATTAATACTCACTGCTCCATTCTATTCGCAATATACACCAGGAGAATGCGAAGGCGCAACCTGAGTAATTCTTAGTGATACAACGGACACAAGTGATACAAATGATACAAATGATACAAACCTCAGTGGAAATACACTAGTCCTACACACCCCCACTGTATGAACTGTGCCCGAGGCAAATCGCCAAGGAGAATTCGTGCCAGCTTTACTGGACATGCAGACCGCTGCCGTTGTTGCCGGTTATCAAGACGCAGATGTAGGCGGTTGGGCTACAAGGTGAGGTCCTGCAGCCAACCGCTACGCTACAAATATTAGTAGCTTGAACACTGCTATTTTGGGACAATGGTACAGCGTACTGTTTGGACCTGAATCAAGCCATCCTTAAAGATGAAAGTATCCACTCCATCGGAGATGCTAGCTCGTGCGGAATCTGCAGTCCATTCGAGGAAGAGGATATTCTCCACGTAGATTGTCTTAACGCCCCACTGCGCTTGAGGAACAGCCTTGAAAAGGCCGTCGAAGAAACCGCGTATCGCGTCCTTGCCGCGCAACACACCAGATGGAGAGATGAGGTAGGAAGCATCAGCATAATCCATCATGACTGCATCCAGGTCTTCAGCACCCAGGGCCTGGGCATGGTGCGTGAAGACCTGTTCTGGTGTCCGTTTCGAAAGCTCATTCGTTGATTGTGTCATCGTTGTAACTCCTTATATGTAGATAGACAGGGTGCAATTAGCTCAGTTCCCTTACTATCGAAAGTATAAAGTTTAGTTAATCAAAGTTCAAGATGGTTATTTCTACAGGTGAAATGTCGCCCTCTTCCTCGTTCATGCCAAGCTTTCCCTTTTATGGGACAAATAATATCAAATCCTGTTGCTGCCTCATCGAAATGTAGGGGCGAGGCTTGCCCTCGCCCGGGGCCGCGGCTGCCCACACTCCTATTGTTCAAACAGATTTGATATAATTCCCCATCCCAACATTCAAGAGTGAGCCAGTTTCATTTTTCATCTCTTCCACCCCACGTCATGTCCTTGACAATCTGCACAACGTCCTGGTTTTTCGGGTTGATCGTGTGGGTTGCCCCAAACTCCTTCGCCTTCTCCAGCTTGAAGTCGACAACATCGACTGCGATGACCATGCGTGCGCCAGCCAGTGCGGCTCCCTGGACAGCATTCATGCCGATACCGCCGCAGCCAATAACCATTACAGTGCTTCCTGGTTGGACCTTTGCACGATGGATGACCGCACCGCTGCCGGTCGGCACTCCACAACCGGCGAGTACCGCTTTATTGAGTGGGTAGTAGTCGGCAACTTTGACTACTGACATATCGGGAACAACAGTGCGTTCGTTGAAGGTGGAGATCACGCACATCTGACCGACATCCTGGCTCTGTGCATTGTGCATGCGGAAGGTTCCATCAGGCTGCGGCCCCATCAAAATAGCGGCTCCCATATTTCAGAGGTTGGTATAACCCCTGGTGCAGTAGAAGCAGGTCCCGCACGAAGGGAGGAAACTGAGGACGACGTGATCACCGGGTTTGCAGTTGCTTTCGTTGAAGCAGGGGTAGGACAGAATTTGCAAGATCATCCGGCGATTGTCGTACTCTATGCTTCCACTCAACCAATCTCGTTGACGAGTTCAGGCATCTGGTTACGCGAGTGCCTGGTACTCGTCTTTGATTCGACCTGAGCCCACAGTCTGCACTTTCATCCCGACGGATTCTAGATTTGTTCGTAGAGCGGCCCTAAGAGGGCAATGCAAGGAAGTATCAGGATATGACCTGGTACACTGCATACCCCTCGAAAATATACTGCCGGTAGTGTACATCCGATGCAAGCATCTGACGCTTCAGTATATCCTCCTGCTTTGATCCAAGTGGAAATACATAGGCAGGGTGAGGGTCCGCTCTTACAACAAAACGATAGGGCATATAGCGATCAAACCCGGGCCTCAATTGCTCATCGAGAACGCTACAGATGATCTGCTCCTGGCTATGGAAAGTTAAGCGATTGCATGTCCAGTATTCTGAATAGATACGTGTCACGCCGATATTTAGCAGGTTTTGTATGAGGGTATCTTCTTGTTGATAAGCAGCCTGAGCCCCTGGTATATCCGCAAATGTACGTACTGTCCCGCTCAGAAACGTGCATAAAATGAGGAATAAAAGCCCTCCCCTCAGTAGAAGATATCCCTTTGTTTTCCAGCCCGATCGAATATTCTTTGATCCCAAGCCATTCCATAATGGCCATAAAATGGCAGGTGCTGCAATTAGCATGCCTATAAGGTAACGGTAGCTGATTATGGGGGGAACGGCAGACGTCGGACTAGTAGCATATAGGATCAATGTCATTCCTGCGCTCACTAACAGCATGAGCCGACAACATTGGTATATAAGACACTGTCTGTCTTCGGAAAAGTCCTTTTGCGCAATAAAGTGGCGCCTGTATTGCCAAACGACACGAGCCGCCAGGAGGGAAGCAATGATCCACAAAATGAGATAGCCGAAGCCCCACCCACCATGAAACAGGATACATGGAAGCAAGGATGGCGATGGTGAGCCGAAAAGCGGGAAGGATTGAACCGGACAGCTTGGATCAGCACCGGTAACCGATGGAAGAGAAATCATTATTGTACCAACGATATGGTGCAACCATGATAGATGAAGTGCCGCTATTTCCTTCGCCCCTGCCCGGTGGATCCATAACAGAGTACTCAAGGAGTTTTGATCTTGGGGAGCCGTCAAATTGTAGAGGATCAGGGGAAATGCCCCTATGAATACACCCAGCAGGAGGCTGAGTCCCGCCCATGATAGCAATTCCCGTCGGCAGAAAAGCAATAGGAGCAATCCTGCCGCAGCTACAAAGGGGAGGATCAAGAAATCTACCCAGAGCGCAATTCCTATGATGATCCCCAAGAAACCATAGATCATAACACGCTTTCGTTTTACTCGTCGTGCCTCTATCCCCTCCTGGTTCAAAGAATATGCCGAAAGTGCAAGCCAGGAGGCAAGAAGAGGGATCAAAGCTGCAAACAATTCAGTTTCTGGATATTCTCCAAATGCCCTGATTTGCAGCAAAATGACTTCGCTTGAGCCCAGACTCAGCAGGACGACGATGGCGAGTGCAAACTTCTCGTTATAGAGAAGACGGGTCAGATAATACATACTTACCAGAAACGCAGCGAACAGGGGCAAGAGTGCACATCGCAGTGTGAAGAGAGATGGACCGAAGATGCGAAAAAGTGGAGCAGCAATATAGCCCTCCAATGGTCCCATGTATGGCAGACCGTAGAAAAAGGTAGGGTGATCTCCCTGGTAAGCAATATGGAAAGCAACCAGGCCCATATTCGCTTCATCACTATTCGTTATAGGCCAATTAAAATAAATGAGGAGAAAACGAGCCAATGTTGCTACTGCTACGAGTGCCAGCATCCATCGCTCATATGGACCAATTTGCATTCGTTTGAAATAGATATGCATCCTCACTCCAAACAAATAAATATGATATCGCTATTTCTGTTGCTAGTTATTGAGGCCGCTGAAGGATCTCAGCGGCCTCCGCATACACTTCTCTAACTGAATCAGTTCCTCTCGGAACTTCGTTATACCTGGGTGACTGTTGATTGATTTTCCCGCCTGTTTGCCATATTACCTCTGTATGGAGGTACCTTTTCTCCCATACATCCACAGTGGACCCACAGCGCAGGTATTTGCTCAGAGCGTTCAATGAGAAAGATGCCTCTATTCTGGGCATTGATCTCCAGGCATGCTCTTTCTTGCAACAACTGTGGTGCTGTGCTTTCGAAGAGTTCAATGATGTCTGATGCTGTCCAGCCCTCTGCTCCCAAGCTTTGCGGCCCAAGCACCTCTTCATTGATATCCACAATGTGATGAGGATATCGACTGGCAAGAGCCAGCAGGCAAATCCGAAAGTTCTCATGTAGGTTAAGCGACTTTGGTTCGAGGGAAAGTGAAGCGCGCAGGAAATCGAAGTAAATATCCGCCGAACCCTCTGCCACCTTCTGCAAAGCCTCTAGTTGCTGCTGGGTGCGTTGCTCGTTTTCCTGCATCAGAGTACTCGTGTTCTCCGTATAGCTCTTGAACGCCTCAATCCAGTCAGAAATGAAGGATTGGGCAAACTTCGTGTTGCGCTTCTGGGCGGCAATCATACTCTCAACAGCAGCCTGGTTCGCAGCTTGAAAAGAATTAATCAGTTGCGACGCTGCTTCATCAGCCTGGTCCTTTTCCATGGTCGTGCTCCTAGCCTTTCTTGCCATCATATCAGTAGCTAATGATGATCATGTTCCATCACCTGACAGGGATACAAATACCACCATTAAAGCATAAAGGCATCACGAATACCTCTAGACTCGCGTCCGCATTCTCACTAAGAAAAACCGGTTCTAAAGAGAGGACCTAAGTATTGATACCTTCAGATTCTATCCTCATCTCACGCTCTGCTGCAAGCAGGCAAGCGTCGTAGATCGCTTCCAAAACAAATCGCCTATCAAATATTTGAACATCCCCGCATCAAACGAATAAAAAGCGGCTGTCCACAAAAGGCGCAAAGCAAAAGTGTCGACGATAGGGATACTTGTTCTGATGTATCCATCGCCGTCGGCAAAACGCCAAGTTGCCTCTACAATAAGAGTATTAACTCACTTTGATAATGGTACGTCCTTTGTTTCCTCCTTTGAGTATGCTAGCTAATACCTGGGGTAGATCATCTAATGGAGCCTCGTGGCTAATCATATCGAGCAGATAGCGTGGCTTGTAGTTACTTGCCAAACGGTGCCAGAGCTCGTTGCGTAACTCCATAGGACAGTTTACCGATTCAACACCCAGGAGATTTACCGCACGCAAGATAAAAGGGAAGACGGTCGTGCTGAAATTCGGCCCTCCAGTGTTGCCGCAGGAAGCGATTGAGCCTGCATATTTAGTGGTGCGAATGAGATAAGCCAGGGTGGAGCCACCAACCGAATCCACGCTTCCGGCCCAGCGCTCTTTTTCCAGAGGACGATTGCTCTCCGCCGAAGTTTCCTCGCGGTTCAAAATTTCGCTGGCCCCCAACTCCTTGAGATAATCGTGCTCAGACGACTTGCCTGTACTGGCAGCTATAGTATAACCCAGAGCACTGAAGATACTGATTGAGATGCTCCCTAGTCCTCCGGTTGCGCCAGTAACAAGCACCGGGCCATTTTGAGGCTTTAGGCCATTTTTCTCTAATTTATAGACGGCCAAAGCGGCAGTAAAACCTGCCGTGCCTAGCGCCATCGCTTCTTTAAGGGTCAGGTCTGTGGGCAGGGATATGACCCAATCAGCCTTAACGCGGGCATATTGGCTGAAGCCACCGTAGTGGGAGACGCCAAGTTCGTAGCTCGTGGCTATAACCTCGTCACCGGGCTTAAAACGACTGTCACTAGACTCGACCACTACCCCTGCCAAGTCAACACCTGGCACGAAAGGATAGCTGCGCACGATTTTGCCCTCCGGAATGGAGGCTAGTCCATCCTTGTAGTTGACGCTCGAATAAGCTACCTTGATCAGAACCTCGCCGGGGGGTAAGTCAGACAAGGTTAATTCCTTGAAGCTTGCGGTAAAGTCCTTCTCGGTTTTATCGACAACAAATGCTCGAAATGATGCTGACATGTTTCCTCACTCTCTTCTATTGCAAAGTCTTGGATGCTTCAGCAGGATGTATCAAGGGGTAAAAGTTAATGCTCCAGCCCATTCCAAATACCTGGGGTACCAATATCTGCGAAGTATTCTTATTCCAGAAGGTTGCGCGTAGCCGTTCAACCGTCGGAAATCGAAAATCATATGGGATTCCGGCAATCTGACCATGCCAGTTTCGACCTTCGGATGGCCGGCGCAGTTGCTCCACAAGGGCTGCTATCAACAATGATAGAAATAATGCGCTCATCACGATGTTCACAGGGCTCAAGATCTTCTTCTTCTGCCTCATGTTCTCACTCCTTGACTATGTAAATTATAATCTACTCTGCCTATTCCCCTCTGTAACTCCTCCTATAATACTTTTCTAGCGGTGGAAGTGCAAGCATGTTTAATATATTCCGCATGAACTGAAGAAGGTTTATGTCACGACAACTTAATGCAGCTCATCCTGGTTTTTACAGGCGAATTGACACTTGAACTTGCTGAGAAACGTGTAGAGGGAGGAAAGAATACGAATAAATCGACCACTATGAGGGATACACATGCAACAAAGAATAGATATTTCTGGAGATCTCTCTGCTCCTGCAAAACCTCAATTCGTCGCAGTGATTATTGCCAATCCGCTATCGAAAAGCATGCCGGATGACCCTTATCTCCTTGTTGAGGTACACACATGAGTGAGCACATTGATTATGAGAACATCTTTACTCCCCAGGGCATGCTGGGTCACGTCTCGAAACATCCGAATTTGGACTTCCTCATGAATATCTTTAACATCCCCAGGGTGTATAGCGTCTCCGGGTTTGGCACGTGGAATGTCGGGCAGCATACTGTGGCAGTTGCTTTCCTAGCGCTCTATTGGTCTGCATTTAACTCCTACCCACAAGAGAAACGAGATCGACTTGTCACCTTGGCGCTAGTGCACGATGTGCATGAAGCGGTCATTGGCGATATCTTGCCCTTTTTTAAAACCGCTGCGGTGAAAGAGGCCATCGAGGCGATTCAGAACGATATCCTAAGCGCTTTTTCGATTGAAGAAGACCAGACACTGCACGATGAGCTGAAGCTACTGGATATGATGGGTTTTCTCTATGAAATCAGCCAATCCTCACCGAAAGGCATTGATCCTTCGAAACGCAAATTGATCAAGCAGATGCATAATCGGCAGAAGGAGGAAATCTTGGCATATGCAGAGAAAGCGAAAATCGACCAGATAAAAGTGAACGAATTTCTGCAATCTATGAAACTCTAAGAATTCAACATGAACCTATCCTTCTCCCCTCGAGCCTGCTCGCTTGCGTTTCGCCTCCAATAGCTTTTCCGTCGTCGAGACCTCCTGGTGCTTCCCTGGAGACTTCCTCTGTTTCTTCTTAGTTGTAACCCTTTGTTCGTTAAGTTTAGCCTGGCTGGTTGTTGACCTGGTATTGAGCATCTCGGCAAGGCTATCCTTCGGTTTAAGACTTGAAGTACGGCTCCTACGTTGCTCTCGCTGGGCACGTATGGTGTCAAGTACAGGATTGGCTGCACCATCTTTCGTTTTCGCAGTTTGGCGTAATCCGAGACGAGTAGTCAACCACTGATAGCCAACAACGAGGAATTCCAGACTCGAGAGGCGTCGCAGCGCGATGTCTATTGGCAGCAGGATCGCTGCTAGAGCAAATAGCCAGAATGTTATAGGCAGAGCTGCGTACACAGGTGGCAGGTTAGGAGAAAAAGCAGAGGCATTATCGTTTGCATGAAGGATGGTACCACCACCAGCATTGGCGAGTAGCTTGAGAAATCGCAGGTCTGTACCAGAGTTGGAGAATTCTGGTGAATAGGGTACAACCAGTCCGGTGGTCGTAATCAGTTGACTGGAGGAGCCCGGATTGCTGTTACTTCGTGCCTGCCAGGTAACCCGCAATAAATATGCTCCGACTTGTGTAGTGGGGAAATTCACTTCCCAGCGATTGGGCGCTGTAGGTTGCAATGTCACCGTTTGCTGCGACAGATCAGGGGCGATAATCTTGACCTGTACTTGCTGTTGGCTTGCTAACCCGGTCGCAGGTGAGGCTCCGGGTGGAAGGTCGACTATTATGTGCCCGTTTCCACCGGCTATCTCCCCGTTCACAATCAGCTGGCTATCTGGCGTAGATGATGTCCAGGTAACCAGGTTGGCCCACCAGCGGGCAGCATCGCTCCAGCGTAACCAGTTAGCTGTCCAGAGGCCAAGTGCATCACTTGTCCAGGCTGCCACGCGGCCAAGACCATACTGCCAGACGGCAAGAATAGGATCATCCAGGCGACTGATCAGCACCATTTGAGCCGCTGGTTTGGGGGTAGTCGCGACGTAACCATTTAGTTGCGGGAAAGAACTTAGTCGAGTTAAGATAGGATGAGACCCGACGATCGCCGGAACAAAAGGTTCTTCGATAATAGCTCTGCGTGCCGCCTGGCGTGTCTCATCAAGTAAGATCTGCGGGATGGAGTTTGGGTCATCGGCGCGGTAGAAGCGTCCTTTGCCCCAGGCCGCGATCTGTTGCATCATCGTTGAATCTTCAAATGATCCGATATTCGTGCCAACCACTGATACTGAAATATGTTCTCTTGCCATTTTAAGTACTTGAGTTGCATAGCTATCCGTAGCATCGCCGTCGCCCAGTAGAATCACGTGCTTGATTTTTGCATCTGTACGCAGTAATGCCTTTTCCGCGGCGACGAGGTCCGGTGTATAGCTTTCAGGATCGTTAGGATTCATTGCATCGATAGTCTGATCGATTGCTGCTTTATTTGTGACATGTCGCATGGGAATAACCAGGCTACCGAACGCTGCTGAAACACCTACGTAATCGCGTGGAGTCAAGAGACTGATTACCCCCTTGGCAGCCTCTTTAGAGATATTTACTTCAGAATTGATCTCTAAACTCTCAACAATGAGGACAACGGCAATCGTGGGATTATCTTTATGTTGTGGTATCTCCATTCTCACCGGTAACGTTTCTTCCAGAGGAGTATTAGCGTATCCACCAACACCGTAGCTGTTCTCACCTCCACTCACAACTAGGCCACGCCCCAGATCACGCACAAATGACTGGAGCACCTGCATGCGTTTTGAACCCAGTTCAGCCGCGGGCACGTCCGCTAACACCACTGCGTTGTAGCTGGCTAACCCTTGTAGGGTTGTTGGCACATCAGCAGGGGTACTAACCGTGACAATGATCCGCGTGGCCTGAAGTGCGGCAGCTATGTTGTGCCCTGCGTTGGGTCTGCCCTCGATGATGAGCACATGTGGAGGACCTTCCACATTGACGAAAGCAGCGGCTTCGTTATTTTGGTTGATTGTGTCTAGCGGGGCATCTATTGTGATGCGATAGGTATGGAAGCCTACCGGTGGAGCATTCAATGTGAACGTGGCTTCTTGCTCACCACCGTTCAGTTGAAGCGATTGCTGCAATAATAGTGTCCGATCAAGATACAGGCGAAGTGTAACTCTTTGAGGCACGGTGCTGAAGAAGCGGGCGTGCAGTAGAAAACGTTCATTGGTATGCAATATAGTTGGAGTGTTGAGGCCATCAATGCGTGCCTCTGGACCGCTAGATGTAGGGAGGGGAACAATGTCCAGTCGAATTCCTTCCTGTTGCAAGAGTTGCGCTTCCTGTTGTGCGTCTTCCAGATTCTGCTGACCATCGCTCAAGAGCACAATGCGCCGCTCGCTGTCTTGCGGGAGGATGGCGGCTGCGAGTCGCAGTCCGGCGGAGAGGTCAGTGTAGTTTGTATCGGGGGTTGACTCGAACTGGGAGAAGTCAACCTGCGTCCTGACTGATTGCTCGACCAGGGCATTGCGTCCTACAGCCACGATGCCCACCTGGTCATCGGGTTTCTTATGCCGGATAGCGCCGTTGATCCATTGTTCTATAAAAGCCCGTTGTGACATGGTACTTGCAGAGATATCGCCGACAAATACAACCGCCTGGCGCGAGATGGGCGATGACAAAGCCGCGCCGGCCAGAGCTGAGATGATCAACGTGAAGAGCGCCAGGCGGCAGGTCAGGATCATGTAGCGCTGGGATCTGGGAAACGGCAAGGACATACGTCGCCAGGTGAGAAATACCAGGATAGCGATGGGAATTAAGAGCAATAGCAGTAACGGTTGCTCAAAAGTTAGCATTTCTCTTTCCTTTCGCCTTTTGCTTGCCTTTTAAGTGTTTTGTCACCTTGGTGACGCGCCTCCGCATATCTCTATAATAAGTCGTAACCTGGTTCTGTACAGTTGCAACCGCTCCTGGTTGCCGGAGCTGTTGATTACGACTACCGGTGCGTGTATGTTGTGATGAAGCCGGACGTTCCAGGTTTGAAGCGCTGCGCATTGTATAGCTGCGGCTAAAGAGCCACCATTCCGCGCAAAGTACCAGTAGAAGAAAGGCTGCGATCCAGGGCCAGATCTCATGCAACACTCGAGGTACAGCTGGGCTGCCCGAGTCGAAAGGTATGCTATGGACTATTGGAAGCTGGGCTGCCGGTTCCAGGCGCGACTGTAACGGGTTGAACAGGTTGACAGCAAAAGCACCATGCAGTTCCTGATCCTTGGTGTATTGAGTCACATTGTAAATGCCAGTCTTATCTGTCTGGTTAAAGGCTGTCACCGGAAATGGCGGTGCGACGGTTGCAGATTGTTGCCCTGGTCCGGTGATCGTTATGCGTTCTGCACCTGGCCATGCTTGAATCGTGACGGGTGTATCAGGCGCGATCTGCCCGTTGCCTGGAACGGGAGGTGGAAGGAACCAGTTGATCAGGTTAAACATGAGGACGGGGAAACCTGGTTGCAAGGGAAGATCAGAATCGTGCAGGTTAAAGCTCAGTACGGCAATCCGTCTGTTATCCTGCTCTCCTGCAGTCAACAGCGGAGTCTCTGGCGTAACAATTACTGGCTGTGTCCACGATGCGGGGGTGAGTTGATGACTGACACGCAGCACATGGATGCTACTCAGATCGACCTCGCTCAGCAGATGCTGGCTGTCAATGCCCGCACTAATGTGGCTGACATTTATCTCTGGGCCAGACTTGCCGAACATGTAAGAGCCGGCTGGGGGGTCGACGAAGAACAGGTCGCCAGCTGGTAGAATCGAGGGAGCAAAACTGTCGAATACCGTCAAATCGAAATTGCCAGCGCCTGCATATTTATCAGGGGTCGTCTCGAAAAGGTCGATGTTGGGCTGCACCCGTAGTGCAGTTTCAAGAAAACTATTGCCTCTCGTTACTAGTAAGACTCGGCCATGCATCGATCCACCAACGATAGCCCATGCCTCATGGTCAACTGTCAAGGCATCCTGAGTGATGATGCGTGCGTGCAGGAAACGAGTTGACGGCGGCAGCGGCCCCCATTGAAGTGTTCCATTAGCTCCGGCTGCCAGGTGAGCGGTTTGCACGCTCACCAGCTTACCATCGGCGTACAACTCGACCGGCATCGATCGCTGCTGGTGACCATAGTTGGCGATCTGGGCAAGGGCAACCAGGTGGCCCTGAATAGTTTGAGAGGCGAGTGCTAAAAAGGAGGCATTTGGAGCATCAGTGCCGACTTGCAAGTACTGTACCGGAAAGGGAACCACAAGCTTTTGGTCAAGGGGCAGGGTGTGCCCATCTCCTATGATCAGTACCTGCGCATCTGTATGGCCAGTAGCCAGTGATGTTGCCAACGAGAGTGCCTGTTCGAGATCAGCGTCCTGGTTTGTGACTTTCGCGCGCTGGAGGGCGGCAGCGAGCTGACTTTTATCTGTGGAAGAGGCAATCACTTGTGGTGTGCGTGCCATGGTAATTATTGAAAGATGATCACTGGATCCAAGCCCATCGATCAAGTCTGCAATGCGACTTTTGGCTTCCTCAAAACGGCTGGGTGGGACGTCGGTAGCCTGCATACTGGCTGATGCCTGTAGAATGATGATGGTGTAGCCACCGATGGGGCTACGGATAAAAGTTGCCGGTCGCGCTAGCACAAGCACGATCACAATGGCTGCCAGTATCTGCAGGATGAGGAGCGGTGTGATACGCAATCGCTGCCAAGGGCGGCTCGCTTGCAGATCCTGCATCGCCTGCTGCCAGAGCAGAGTGCTGCTAACCACTCGCTCTTGCCTCCTGGGACGCATAAAATAGAGCAGGAGGATTACCGGTATGATGATACTAAAGGCCAGTGCCGCCGGAATAAGTAGACTCATTTCACACCTCCTGATCCGCAGGATAGGAGCGTCAGCTCCGTTAGAGGTGTGGCTTTCAATGTTATCATTTGACTATCTCTACCTGTCTTAGCAGCCTTTGTACGACATCAGTAAGAGCGGTATCGCTGGGAATCATAGCGTATGTCATGGCGTGATCATGGGCGAATGACACCAATTCTTGTATAAAATTTTGAAGACGCTGCTGGTATGCCTGTAGTACAGCAGGTGTGCCGCTTATATCGACGCTGCTGGCTCTCTCGCAATCGCGTAGACGCCAGTCACCCTGTAAGTCCGGTTCGATCTCATCCGGTGCGAGGATTTGCAGGAGCGCCACTTCTTGACGTAACTGGCGCACGGCGCGTAGCCCGGTCTGGTAACCCCCTGGTGCTAGAAAGTCTGAGATCACGATGGTGAGCCCTGGGCTCGTCACTACCCTACCGAGATCATATAGTGCGCGATTCAAGTCAGTTATGCCCGTATGCGGTAAGCGACCGAGAAATTCACCGACCGTCCAGATAGCGTGTTTACCGCTGCCTGCGCGACGATAAGTCGTCAGTCGATCGGTGAGTGCACCGACAATAACGCTATCTTCAGATTTGAGTGCTATATATGATAAAGCAGCCGCTATCGAGGTTGCGAGTGAAGCTTTCGATGGCTTGCCGTGCTGCATAGAGTCTGAGCAGTCGATCAATATCGTTACCGTCAGGTTTTCCTCGGCTTCAAATACACGCAGGAAGAGACGCTCCAGACGAGCATAAGCTCGCCAATCTATGCGGCGGAAGTCGTCTCCAGGGGTGTAGCGACGATAGTCTGCAAACTCCATTGATGAGCCTGCGAGCGGAGAGCGACGTCGGCCGGGTCGACCTGTTGCCATTGCTTTGCGTGTGACGAGCGCCAGGCTGTCCAGGCGTTGAAGTGTATCAGCGTCTAGTGGGAAACGTGCACTGCTGCTCTCGTTGGCCATCGTAGTCTCTCTCTCCAGCTTTATGTCGTTGAGGTCTCCTCGCTGATCGCCTCGATCAAATCCTCTGAAGTAACCCCGTCGGCTAAGCCGTCGAAGTTGAGGATAATCCGGTGGCGCAGCGCAGGGAAAGCGACATTCTGCAGGTCTTCCAGAGAAACATTGTAACGACCCTCGAGCAGGGCACGGACTTTGCCCGTCATAATTAGCGCCTGCAAGCCACGTGGGCTGGCACCGTAGCGAACGAATTTGCGTACTTGCTCGGGGGCATCCTCCTGGTCTGGATGTGTAGCCAACAGCAGGCGTATTGCGTACTCTTTGACGTGAGTTGCCACAGGAACGGCGCGAGCCGTCTCAATTAAATCCATCAATTGTTCGCCAGAGGCGACCTGTTTGGCTTGCAGCTTCTGGGTGCCAACGGTAGTGTCGATAATACGCATCAGGTCTTTGGCATTTGGAAAACGCACGAGAACTTTGAGCAAGAAGCGATCAAGCTGGGCTTCCGGCAGGGGGTAGGTACCCTCCATCTCCAGGGGGTTCTGCGTTGCCAGCACAAAGAAAGGGTTAGGTAGATGGCGAGTAGTATCGCCCACACTAACAGTATGTTCCTGCATGCCTTCAAGTAGTGCCGATTGTGTTTTAGGCGTCGCCCGATTTACCTCGTCAGCCAGCACGATATTGGCAAAAATGGGGCCCGGTTGAAAACTGAAGATACGCCGGCTTCCTGGGGCGTTGTTGTCAGAGTGCTCAGTAACGATAGTTGTGCCTACAATATCGGCTGGCATCAAATCTGGTGTAAATTGGATGCGCGCAAATTTCAACGCAAGCGCATCAGAGAGGGTACGCACAAGCAGGGTTTTGCCAAGGCCAGGTACCCCTTCCAGCAAAACATGACCTCCGGCAAGCAAGGCCAGGAGCAATTCTCGGATAACCCGTTCCTGTCCCACGACGATCGAGCAGAGTTCGTGTTCCAACTGCTGGGCTATATTCATGAATGTCTCGATATCAGCCTCGCTTGGTCCCTCTCCCTCTGAACCAATATCCGAAATCGCCGCCTCTTTTTCCATATGCACACTGAGATCTGAAAGTTGCGTTTCGGTTGGTGGCTCTAGCCCGGTTTGTGGTGAAGTGCCTTCACTTTTATTTGCCATACTGTTATTGATGCCCTTCTAACGAATTGTAGTAGCCCTGAATAAGATCTTTCAAATCGGGTGGTATATTACTGTTGTCAATGGCGTCGTGAGCCATTTGTGTGTACTGCGCAATCACCTGTGAGTAGGGAACAGAACTACCAGACTGAACAGTACCGTTGCTACCGTTATTGGTTATGTTGCTGGTACCTGTTCCAACCTGGCCTGGAACGTATACTTGTTCGCTTTTCCCTGTCTTGTTCCCTGGACTGTTTTGCCCACCAGCCCCGTTATTCTCCTGGCCAGGAGTCTGGCCTTGTCCTGCCTGTTGTCCTTGCTGTCCTTGCTGTCCTTGCTGCCCCTGACCAGCACTCTGCGTTTGACCAGCATTCTGACTGTTGCTGTTGTCTGTAGATGCTGCGAGCGTATTGGCTGCATTTTGTATGGTTTGAGATGCCTGGTCGATACTTTTGGTAGCAACCTGGTTAGCGCTATCATGAGCTGCGGCTGTCTCAACGGCCTTAATTGCGTCAGAAACCTCGGAAGGACTTCCGTCAGCAGCAGCTTTGGCTAGCTGATGTAGAGCGGAACTGAGCGGTGGATTATCAAGCGCTTGATTAGCTGCCTGTTCGATCTGCTTTGCCAATTGTGCGCGTTGTGCGGGGGTCAGGCTATTTAGCTGAGAAGCGAGTTTTTGTAGCGCGCTGTTCAGGCTATTGCTGTCTCCCGTAGCAAGCGCTTTGCCTGCGTTGCTCAAATTAGGATTGGAGCTGTTTTGTAGTGACGAACTGGCGGCTGCACGCGCCTGCGCTTTGCTGGTTGCCTGTGGGTCACGCAGTTGATTGAGCTTAGCCTGTGTCTGAGCAAGAATCTGCTGTGCTTGCGCCTCATTTTTTGCCTGTTGAAGTTGGGTCATTGCTTCGCGCAAGATTTTATCGATCCGGGCGCGCTCCTGTGCTGAAGTTGCTGTTTGGTTGTCGATCACCGAACGTATTTGGTTGATAGCTGCGACCTGCCTGGCGATGCGTTCCTCAAAGGCAGCTTGCTGTTGTAACACAGCATTCATCGGGTTAGGTAGTACCAGTAATAAAGCGAGAGCTATAGCGACAACGCAGATTGTAATCAGGTGAAAACGTCGTGGCCATAGGGAAATTGCTTCGGCAGGTGCGTGATTTCCCAGTTGCCTGAGGGCATCGCGCCGTTGTAATCCAGCTATGGAAGCTGAATCGTCCCGAAGTTCCCAGGCTGTACTCAAGCGATCATGCAATGCCAATCGTGTGTCAATCAAGCGGGTGCTGCGGGCATAGGAAGGACGATACCATAATGCAGCTACAAAAGCGCAGAGCAGACAAGCAATCGCGACTCCAATAGCCAAATAGTTGGCACCCGCCCAGGGGATAATGCGCGAGATGACTAACAGGAAGCAAGCGAGGACGATGCCCGCGATAGCTCCGTTTTCTGTCCAGTTTAACATCCGCTGTACCCATAGCCGTTTGCGCCAGGAGCTTAAAGCTTCGGTGAGTTTTTTTGCATCTGTTGTACTTTGGGCAACTGCTACATGGCGTGAAGGTGCAATGGTTGCCATAATTTCCTAGCCTTTCATATCGTCGATGCTTTAAATTGCTTACCCAGGTGCCGAAACCAGGACAGAAAGTAGCTCGGCCAGTTTGGCTTGACAAACACGACACTAAGTAGAAACAAAACAATGCTTACTGCAAGGCAGACTAGAGAGTAGGCTTGCCAGGGCACAAAGTGCAGGCGGAACAAAGTAAAGCTACCGAGGCCACCTTGTCCACCACTTACTGTGCTAAGGAGTGCTGAAATTGGATTCCAGGCATACAACAACTGAATCCATACAGACCAGCGGGAGTTGCTAGGTAATGAGCTTCCCATTGTTAGAAAGAACACAATCCAGTACGAGAACATCCAGAGGACACAGAACGTATAGGCTACTGCCGTCGAGACGGTAGGACGGCGCAGAAGCGTCGAGCAAAATAGACTAAACGTCCCGGCTACTATGGTAGTCAAAACAAAAACAACCAGCGTACTGAGTACCTGTTTTGGGGAGACTCCCCCAAAGAAGAAAACCAGGCTGAAGAGGGGAATAGATGCTGCGATCAACAAGAGCGCATTGACCAGCCCTGCAATAAGCTTTCCCGCAAGCAGCGAGAAAGCAGAAAGCTTAGAACACAGGAGCAGATCAAAGGTTTGCCGCTCTTTCTCACCGTTAATGGCGGTGGAGGTAAAAGCAGGGGCAATAAACACGATTAAGAAGAGCTGCACGAAAGAGAGCAGGGTGTAGAGTTGTGATCCAATTTGGCTCAGCAGGTAACCCTGGTAGCCACCACTAAAAGCGTTTTGTCGCTGGAGGAAGCCGAAGCCTAGTACCCCCATCACCAACAAGTAGATGACGATAACCCAGACGGAACGCTCACGTCTCAGGCGCGAGCGTAGTTCTTTGGTGAGCAGCGCTGCAAAACTCATACGGAGCTAACTCCTTCCGTAATACTCATATAAACTTCCTCTAGCCGGTCAGCAGATCTCCGTGGTGCGAAGGAAACAATAGGTATGTCTTTTGCCATGAGGGAAGCCAGAATGCGATGTAGCGCTCGATCATCACCTGTGAATTCTGCCTGGATAACTTGACTGTCGCCGTTCTCGTTCATTAGATTGCTGATTTCTGGCATCTCCTTGAGTAACTGCCTGGCGTCTGCAGCGCGCTCCAACACCCGCATTTCAATTCGTTGTCCCCCGCCTAGGCTGTGCGTGACATGCTCAACATCCCCCGCTATGACCAATTGACCTGCACGGATAATGGCGATGTCGCTACACATCTCTGCCAGTTCGAGGAGAATATGCGAACTGATGACAATGGTTTTGTCCATTCCTTGCAATGTCCGCAGCAGTTCTCGAAACTCCACCCTGGCTCGCGGATCAAGTCCCGAGGCTGGTTCGTCGAGCAGAAGAACGTCGGGATCGTGTATCAGAGCACGTGCCAGGCACAGGCGTTGCTTCATACCACGGGATAGGGTCTCAACGGGAGCATCCCGTTTCGGTGTGAGGTCGACCAGTTCGAGTAGATCCCTAACAGTACCGGCCCGTTTGCGGTGTGAAATGCCATGAATGCCGGCATAGAATTCAAGATATTCAGCTGAAGTCAGGTCGGGGTAGACACCAAAGAAGTCCGGCATATACCCAACCCTGCGCTGTATCGCTGTGGGTGATCGGGTAACCTCTTCGTTGTCAAACAAGACCTGTCCTTCAGTGGGTGAGATTAACGCTCCCAGGATACGCAACAGGGTAGTTTTGCCCGCTCCGTTTGGGCCAATCAAGCCAAAGATAGCGCCATGTGGTATCTCTAGACTCAGGTCCTCCAGTGCATGAACCGAGCGATAACGTTTATAGATATGCTGGATTTTGATCATAACTTTACTATACCCGCTCCCCGGACTATACTAGCTGTTCCCAGGCGTGCTGCCAGTAACAACGCCTTGCAGGTTAAGTGAAGGCTTACCGAATGCGAATGTGCCGAGTGAGCTATTCTTGTTAGCAAGCTGCACCAAGACACGTCCGGTTGGACTAATATACGCACTAACATTATTCGTTGTAAAGGTACTCTGGTTAAACGAGATGGAATCCCACGAACCAGTATGCCAGTTGTATAAGCGAAAGGGTAAGGAATCCGGTTCTACGGGCGTTCCGATATGTGCAAATAGATTGATGTTAGGTGGTTCTGTGAATGTCAGACCATTAATACGCAAATTGACGATGTCGGGCACCGCAAATTCAAAAGTAATACTCCCGGTTGAGATTGTATAGACACCCGGAAACTGAATCTGCACGTTGTTGCCTTGGACATCAATCAAATTTCCCGCAATGAAGTCGGGCGGGAGATCTAGCGAACCCGAAAGGTTGACACTGAGAGGTGTCTGTATGAGTGTCTCGTGGTGACCAGCGGGATTGATATCGTTAACGGTCACGTTATCGCTCGAGTCCAGCGGATTCTCAGCCCAACCGATGAAAGTTGCCGGCGAGCCAGGTACAAGTAGTGGGTCGTTGTCTGTTGTCGTTGTGTATGGCCATCCAGGAGTAGCTACAACGCTCATATTACTACTGTATGTCGTACTGCTATTGATTGTGACAGGATTGATACCTGGCAGACCTGGCAGCATTGGTGGAGGTGGATTGCATGGACCTATACATTGGGGTGGAAAACCATAGAAGCCTTCGCCATCGAGCGCGAACAGAATCGCCAGGTGACGTTGCCAATCGGTCTTTGGCGGTGAAACAGTCATAGGGTCATAAGGACCAGGTGAACTGGTGTTCAGGGCAATCAAGTCTGCGAGGGTTGCATTAGGATCAAGTGGTGTGTTGCTCAACTTAAACGCAACCTTTTTCGTTTCTCCCGCTGCTAAATGTCCAAGGCTGAACGCATCATTGGGCATCAACAAGAAGGCGTCGCTAAGCGCGTAATCAAACGTGTTCGTTACCGTGCCCGTGAGGGTGCCATTGTGGAGTGCTATTTGGGAGACCAAACCTTTATGTATGTTCCGGTCTTGTTGCGAGAGAATGGCATGTAACGTCCAGATATTGACGTCTTGCAGGTTCACATTGGTTCCGCCTTGTACCGGTGCAATCGTAATAGGCGATTCGCGGGTCGGACCAGTGGATGGACCTTGGAAGAAGGAGGGGCTGTCGGGCGAAGGCTGTACCAGTCCATTACCAGGGATATGGATCTGAAAATCACCCTCGTTTGGCACAAATACACCCAGGTAGGTTGTAACAGAGGTGGGCGATCCGTTTTGGCCAAACTGGGCTATTGTGATGCTATTGTTCAAAATAGTCGAGCCTTTCTCCTTATAGGCAAGACCGTAGCTGAGCAGAGAGAAGATGATGATGCTACTCAGTACAATACGCCAACTCCAATCACGGCGCTTCAGTCGATGTACAAGCAGGAGACGCACGGGTCCAAGCACCAGGATATAACCTGCGAGCAACATAGCGAGAGTCAGCCAGGGAGAAGGAATGCTACCCGGGAGCTGCGATTGTAGCAAGCTGCTCATCTTGCTGGCAAATAGTGGTTGCCCCAGGGAACTTGGATTCCCAACGCCAGGCGAGGTTCTGGAATGAGAAAGAATCTGGTCGCCTATGCTACGCAGCAGGAGGCCTTCCCAGAGTGCGCTTGCTCCTCGCCATCCGAGGATGGGTTCGAGTGTAGGATCGAAGGCTAGGTAACAAACAGTTCCTTGCCCCTGACTGGCCTGAACAATTAGAGGTACTGTATTAGATGCGAGCACAACTTCACTCCTGCTGGGGTCTTCTTGTGCCGTTGTAGTTGCTGTACTGATTGTAACCGGAGACTGAACAGTGTCAGGAACGCTGTTTTGTCCAGGACGGGTTGTTCTTGGTCCGCCGAGAGGCAAGAGATGAATTCCTGCAGGCAGTGTTGTCGTGCCGTTCACCGTCACTGGTATAAGTCCAGCGGGTATTGCACCCAGTGTGCGATGCCATTCTGGGCCACCGACCAGGAACATTGTTCCGCCTTGATTGACCCAGGTTTGCAAGGCGGTCAGTTGAGCTTTGCTTAGGGTACTCGTTGTGAAGTTATCCAACATGATGACGTTGAAATTTTTGAGCACTGCTGCTAAGTCTGGCATAGTACTCGCATTGAGAAATTCTATGATGACTGAGCCCCCCTGGTTGGGCAGCGGTGCCGCACTTAGCGGCCCAAAACCCGAACTCTGATCGGTGAGGATACCGACAAAAACGTCCCCAGGCATGAGCGGATTGAGTGTAGCAGCCTGGGATCCAACAACGTTGCCACTGCTATTGAGCAATTTCACTGTGACGCTTTGTACATCGAAATGGATCGGCACATACATTGTCACCTGCTTCTGGGCACCATTGGCCAGTGTAATAGAGACCTGGTAATTTGAGGGTGTACCCTGGTTGTTTTGTACCATGTACTGAGGAGTCGGCGACGTGAGTGAAAGAGTACCACTGAAATCCGGGCCATCATTACGGAGCGTAACCTGCACGGGAACCCAGTTCCCGTCGCGGTAATGTGACTCAAAACCGGCATTCACCTGAAATGTAGGCCCACCTGTAGCCAAGTGCGCCAGCGCATGTGTGGGAAAGACAAAGAAAATTAGAGCAAGCACGAAGCAAGATCCGAAGAGGGCCAGGATATATTTTTTGAGACTTCGCCGCAAATGTGTACCGATCATAAACGTTGTCCTTTTAGTTGACAGCATCGTTCAGGCTTAATGATGGTTTGCCAAATAAGAATACCCCCAGAGAAGCATTCTGATTTACTACTTGCAACAAAATATGTCTATCAAAACTAGTGTACGCTTTAGTGTTCGTTGTTGTAAAGGAATTGTTGTTAAGCGTAATGGTATCCCAAGAATGTGTATTCCAATTGTACAGGCGCACTTGCAACTGGCTCATTCCGGCAGCCTGTGCAATGACTGGTTCGGCAATCGTCAAGCTGTTGGCCTGCAGAGAGCTGGCTTCGGGTAATGTATATTCAAAAGTGATGCTGCCTGTATCCATAGTATAAACATTGGGTGAAGTGGTTTGCACTTTATCCCCCTGCGCATTAATTACCTGCCCGGTGATAACGCCGGGCGGAAGATTCGATGATCCAATAAGGTCGATGTTGAGTGGCATCTGTATGAGACTGTCGTGTGTGCCTCCAGAACTGGCACCATTGATGGTAACACCGTTGGCTACATCCATAGGTTGATCAGCCCATCCGATTAAGGTCACAGGGGCACCGGCGACCAATAATGGATCGTTGCCGTCTACCGGGGTGACTTGTGGACTACCGAATGGTGGGGTAATTATCACATGTTTGCCTACAAAGGCATGTGTGCTACATGGACCACTACAGGGGCTGAAGGAATAGCCTTCTCCGCTGAGAGCTGTTAAAATAGCCAGGTGGCGCTGGAAATCGTTCTGCGGTTGCGTGCTACTGCCGTACGGAAAGTAGGGTACAGACAGGTGACTGTCACTTGCTATTTGGTCAGCGAGTGTGGTGCCTGAACTAAGTGTCGTGCTATGCAGCGCAACGTTCACCTGGCTGGTTTGCCCTGCCGGGAGGTGGTCGATGTACGCAAAGCTGTGAGGCATCAAGATATACACATCGCTGAGAGGGGTCTCAAGCATATTTGTCACGGTTCCTGAAAGGATACCACTACGTAGTACCAGGTGAGAGTGTAGCCCACCATGCAGTTTTTGGTCCGCCTCTGAAACTAAGGTATGCAAAGACCATGTATCAACATTCAACAGGTTTACATTTGTCTCGTTCTGTCCAATTGTAATAGCAGCATGTTCGACACTGCTCGAGACCCTGGGATCACTTTGAGAATGCGCATAAGATATTGGCTGCGATAGGCTTCTGGCTGGGATTTGGACCTGGAAATTTCCCTCACTAGGAATGAATGCGCTGAAAAATGTTGTCACATGAGTAAAATATCCTCCTTGATTGAATTGGGTAATAGAAATGCTGTTGATGGATGCTCCCTTTTGAGCGCTGGCAAATCCATACGTGAGGAGAGAAAAGACAACAGCACCGCTTAGTACAATGCGCCAGTTCCAATCTGGGTATTTCAGTCTTTTCACAATTAAATAGCGTACAGGCCAGATGAAAATGATGTAGCCGAGTAGTAAAAAGGCAAGTGCCCAGACTGGTAGAAGCGGGATAGGTTGCAGAATTTGCAATAATCCTTCCCGCAAGATCAATTGTCCAGGTCCATTGTTGTATGTGGGGACGATATCAGGAATGAGGGACTTGTCGCCGAGAGTGCGTAACAGCAGACCTTTCCAGAGTGCAATAGTTCCTGGCCAGTCTACAAGAGCTCCTGAAGTTGGATCGAAGGCAAGATAACAGATCACTCCCTGCCCTTGATGTGCCTGCACAATTAACGGGGTGTTGCCAGATGCCAGCACGGTCTCAAGGTTGGAAAACGCTTCTAGTCTGGTATCACCTTTTTCTGGCAGTGCCGCCGTGCTGATTGTTGTGGACTTCTGTAGTGTATCGGGTGCTGTTTTTTGTCCTGTCTCTGCTATGGTAGGGCTACCCGTAGGCAACAGGTGAGTGCCTGCAGGAAGTATGTCCGTTCCCTGAATGACTACTGGTAACAGTTGAGGAGGAAGTGTTGCGAGTGTGCGCTGCCATTGTGGACCTCCGATCTCAATCAAGACACCACCCTGGTTGATCCATGTCTGCAACGCGTTTAGTTGGGCAGTGTTGAGCGTAATCGTCGTGAAATCATCCAGTATGATGACGTCAAAGTTGTCAAGAACCTCAGCCATCTCTGGAAACGTGCTGGCGCTCAGGCTTGCCATTCCGATTGACCTGCCCGGATCAGGTAATGGAACGGCTTTCAAAGGGCTAAACTCTGCACTTTGTGGAGACTGGTCAGAGAGTATGCCAATAAAGAGGGAGCTAGGTGGAAGTGGTGATGGTACATCTTTTTGGACGTCGATCACCTTGCCGTGGCTGTCGCTAAGCCTTACTATAATACCTCGTGGAAGGGATGGACTCTCATAGAAAGGAACATACATGTCGATCTGCTTCCGTGAGCCATGCGGCAAGATAACAGGCTCCTGGTAATTCCAAGGCAAGATGGTACCAACTACCAATCCGGTGAGCAATCGGCTTGTATATGTAGTAGCTGATATGCTGCCTCTGAAATCGGGTCCATCGTTGCTCAGCGTGATCTGTACGGGAATCCAGTAGTCAAGTCTGGAGTTCTCATCGAATCCTGCGGACACTTGCAGTGTAGGTTGTGTCGTGAGCGTGTTTTTTGTTAGCCTTGTGCGAGCTGATACTTGTGCAGGAAAAAGGAAAGCGACAAGTGTAAGTGCTATACACAGGCAGATCTGGAATCTAATTGATCCAGCACCGAAAAGAGATTTTAGCACATTTTCCCAACGATGACGGTACCTTTTGCAAGTAGTAGAATTAGAGCTGAAGTAGGCTTTTGCCGTTGGCAAAATCATCAAGGATTTCCTGGTACAGGCATGTTTATAGCCATAAAGACGATTTTCGATACTTTCAATAAGGTAGTGATTAGCGCATTCCTACGCAACTACCCTTTACGTTCCTACCAGGGTCTGTGAATGCTCCATTGTTAGGTCGGCGTGAAGCCTGGCTGGTGAAATTTCCCACTACATTTCACGCCCAACAGGAAGGACAAGCAAATTGTAGTGGCTGGGCTTGCCCCAGCCAGGAGCATTCACAGACTCTTTACGTTTCTATGCTTTACATGTACGTCCTTAATGCTGTAATTACTCACAATGCGTAGGTTGTGTTTGTTGTAATATTTTTGATCGTTTGTTATCGAGAATGACAGCGGTTCAGCCAGTGCTGAAAATATCGAAAAGCCTTTAGCCTTTCATAAATCAAACTGGAACTAACGGTATTCAGCATAATCTTCCTGGCGTTATATGTAGCCTGCAATGATTTCCAGATTATCCCGGCCTGGGTTAAGCTGTTGTGTAGTGCCGTTGAGCAATCCGAGCGTGCGTCCGATCAACAGCAGCTCCACGGGAATGCGGCCAATTGCTATCCAGTGAAGCGTCCCAAAGTACAGATCTACTAGGCATATTGTACACGGAGCATTCACTTTATTACAAATCTGGTGGATAATACAAGGTGATCGCTTTCTCGCGTCCCTTGTCTGTCCAATTCCGCAAGCATTAAATCAACCATCTTACACAGTTGTGAGCAATATCACTCTCGCTGTATGCTCCAGTTTATGGTAATCCAGAGAATAGGAAGAGGCCTATATGGGAGCAGAAGACTGCTCCACTTCCTGTGTTGTGAGTCTCATCGGCAACTGATTATCTCCAACTGCATGCTATGTTGTTAGATCGTGTCTACAAGTTCAATAATACAACCCTCATCGCCGCGAAGGAGCAGTGAACCCAGATCAACAGGTTTCTCATGATCGAGATGAGTAGAGACAAGAATACGACCGCTGCCCATCTTGGGCAACTGTACCTGCTGCTCGTCGCCAGAAATGTTGAGAGCGATCAAGCGCTGCTGTTTTCCGAACCTGCGTATGTAGACAAAACAGTCATCGGGAACATCTTCGATAGGAGTATAGCTCCCTACTGCAAGAGAAAGGGTCGTGCGGCGAAGCTGGAGAAGTGCACGTGTCAGGGAAAGCATTGAATGTCGATCCTGGCGTTGTACGGCAACATTCGCTTGTTTATAGTCATTGGCGATCGGCAGCCAGGGATCAATAGCCGGGGGGCTGAAGCCAGCGTTAGGACTATCATCCCATTGCATTGGTGATCGCGCTGGATCACGACCCAGGCCCCTACCGGGGAGATTCTTCCCCCATGGGTCTTGGATGTACTCAGGTGGGATTTCGACATCGTGCATTCCAATCTCGTCACCATAGTACAGTGTTGGTGTTCCGCGAAGCGTGAGCAGGAGCATCATTGCTACACGCACCTGCTGTGGACCAATACGGGAAGCGATGCGCGTTTCGTCGTGGTTGTCCAGCACATAGTTTGGCCAGGCCTTTGGAGGCAGAGCCGCCTCGACCGAGTCCACGAGTTGTCGCACAGTCCTGGCTTTCCATGGGACACCGACTAAGCCAAAATTGAGGGGCATGTGAAGTTCATCGAGCTGTACTCCATAATAGCGAGCCCATTCGGGCCAATCGAAGATGTGCATCTCTCCGAGCGCTACCCGTGGTGACTCGCTACTGTAGGTATTCAGTAATTGGCGAAGCTCGCGATAAACAGTGTGGATATCAGGATGTCCTTTGTCATGGATATGGAGTTGCAAATCATATTCACCTAAAGATTTGTATGGAGTTACTAGTGGACTTGGATTGGGCGGGTTATCACGAAGTTCTGGATCTTTCATGATGCGTTGGGCTGAATCGATGCGTAGACCATCCACTCCCCGGTCTAACCAGAAACGCACCACGTCGAACATTGCCTCTTTGACCGCTGGATTGCGCCAATTGAGATCTGGCATAGTCTTGTGATAGGAATGGAGGTAATACTGGTTTGTGGTGGCATCCCACTCCCAGGCCGATCCCCCCCAACTTCCCTGCCAATTGTTGGGAGGTGAACCATCAGGCTTGGGATCAGCCCATACGTACCAATCTCGCTTGGGATTCGCGCGCGAAGAGCGAGATTCTTGGAACCACGGGTGCTGGTCAGAAGTATGGTTGGGCACATAATCCATGATGACTCTTAGGCCATGCTGGTGGGCTTGCTCCAAAAGTGAGTCAAATGTCGCCAGGTCGCCGAATATTGGGTCTATATCAGTATAGTTAGTGATGTCGTAGCCGAAGTCGATCATCGGTGAGGGATAAATAGGCGAAATCCATATCGCATCTACCCCAAGCCAGGTGAGATAGTCGAGTTTAGCGATAATGCCCTGGAGATCGCCGATACCATCACCGTTACTATCCATGAAGCTACGCGGGTATACTTGGTAAATAACCCCTTGCTGCCACCACAGGGCTTGATTATGCTGAGCTGTGTATTCCATTGATTTGCATTATATCCTATTGGCGCTATAGTATGCATCATCTTTCACCGTTCTCAAAAACTTAGACATTTAGGACACGCCTAACTGCTGTTTTGTTCCTGCTTCACCACGGCTAGTTTCACTCATTGTTACCACTGAGCCAGAGCTTGCCGCTCCACAGGCATTTAGACTCGCGGTAGAACTTACCGCGAGTAGGTTTTTTGCTGCATTATAGTCTCTATCTGCCAGATAGCCACACTCCACACAGACAAATACACGCTTTGATAGGTCTAAGTCCTCATTTATCCATCCGCAACTTGAACAGGTTTTTGAAGATGGATAAAACCTATCAATGACTGCCAGACGTGTACCGAACTTCTCAGCTTTGTATTGTAGCTGCCGTCTGATTTCACCCATACTTGCATCACTGATAGCTTGCGCTAAATGATGGTTTTTGAGCATGCCTTTCACATGCAAGTCCTCTATGGCTACCCATGCGTGGTTTTTGCATAAGTGGGTCGTCAGCTTATGGACTGCATCACGTCTGATATTGGCAATGCGGGCATGCAGTACCGCTAGTCTCTTACGTGATTTCTCTCTGTTTTTTGACCCTTTTTGTTTACGGGAATGAGCACGCTGTAAGCGTTTCAACTTCCTGAGTTTATGCTTGAGTGAGCGCGGATTAGCAAACACCGCACCATCTGAACAAGTCGCTAAGGTTGTTACTCCTAAGTCAACGCCGATAGCGGTTGTAGCAGTATTGACTGCCTCTTGTCGTTCTTCTTCCACTTGGATAGAAACAAACCATCTGCCTGCTTGTTCTGAAACAGTAGCAGAGAGAATATGAGCCTTGACTGGTAAGTAGTCATGTTCTTTCAGTCTGAGCTTGCCAAGTCTCGGAAGCTGAATAGCATCGGAAAATACCTTGATTGCGCCTGTGGTAAAGCTGAATGAGCCAATACCTTTGCTTTTCTTCTTGAACTGAGGAAAGCCGAGCTTGCCCTTGTATTTTCCCTGCGACTTCTGTTTTAATCTTCTGAAAAAATTAGCATACGCTGTATCAACGTGTCGTAGTGCCTCTTGCGGAGCGCACTTAGAAACGTTATACATCCATGACAGTTCAGTTTTCTTGAGCTTGTTTAATTCTCTGTGGAGATCAATCGCGGTAGGGACTTTTTGACCTGCTTTGTAGGCTTCCTGCTTTTTTGCCAATGCCCAATTATACGCAAACCGAGCAGCACCAGCATGCTGTAAACATGCCGTTCTCTGCTTGTTGTTTAAGTCCAGTTCGGTTTTATACCCGCGTGTGCTTTTCAAGTTTTCTTTTGCTGCTCTTTTTGCAACCGCTCTATTTCAGCTTGCGCTAATCGCTCTACAGTGTCTTGCATCGTCTCTCCCACTTGAGCGGCGATGATCTTTAATTTTTTGCGAGTGTGTGGATAGACTCTGATAACCGGATTTCTATTTGGCTCTTTCATAGTATGCATTCTATACCTATGCATACCACAAGTCAAGCAGCGTTTTGTGTCAGATACTGCTGGATGGAGTGAGCGCGGCGTTTTGAGTTTCGCCGTCCATAGAGCCGCGCTGACATGGACGTGATAATCGCCACAAAATCATGCACTCATTCATCGTTGGTATCCGTTTCAAAAACAACTTCAATCCGTCTCTGCTGTACCTCTCACAGCTTGCGGATATACTCAAAACCAAACCGCGTTAAGCGGTCTTTACGCTCAACAATAATTATGTCTATGGTTGTGTCTGTCAGGAGTTTTGCGAGCTTCGGGCGGCTGTCATTCAAGCCCGATGCTAATTCAACGACTTCTTTTGAGACAGTATAACCTTTGGCTGCTGCATAGTCTCGAAGCCGCTCAAGTTGCCGCGCTAAATCGTCTTTCTGATCTGCTGAAGATACACGCGCATACAAGGCAATTTGTGAAGCTGTCGGCTTCGCTACTGGTTCACGCACGATAATGGTTCTGGTAGGTAACTGGTAAGCATCAAGTAAGCCTGCTTTGTACCAGCGATAAGCAGTTTTATAGGTGATGTTCATGGCTTTGCGTACTGGCTTAGTCTCATGTCCACAGTTTACCCGATAAGTCCCTCAAAGTCCTTATTTTTGAGAACGAGATTTCACCCCGAAGGATTCAGACTCCTGGCTCATACCCGAGTTGCTTTGGTGCAAGGCGGCATGTATAATACTCACGTTTTCAGTCTGTTTAAGATGGTCATCGCGGGATGAGTACAAAGTTTCCCAGTTCTACAGTCGATGATTTTGTCACTGTCCAATTCTGCGTGATTAGTCAAAGGGAGTATTCTGTATGTCCACCCCTGCTCGTCGTGTGGCGACATTTGGTACGACGGTTTTCACTGAAGTGAATATGCTTGCGCAGCAATACAATGCATTGAATCTGGGGCAGGGAAAGCCTGACTTTGATACACCGCCAGATATCGTTATGCGGCTGGTTGAAGCGGCTCAATCCGGGCAGTATAACCAGTATGCGCCTAGTTCTGGCACTGCGTCTCTGCGCCAGGCGATTGTCGACCACGCTGCACGTTTCTATGATTTAGATATCAACTCATCAAATGGGGTTATTGTCACTTCAGGGGCAACCGAGGGTATCTTCTCGGCGATCCTGGGGCTTGTCGATCCAGGTGATGAAGTGATTATTATCGAGCCGTACTACGATTCGTATCTGCCGAATATTCTTATGGCAAATGCTGTGCCAGTCGGCGTACCATTGCATCCGCCAGCCTGGACATTTGACTTTGCTGAACTCCGTTCGGCTTTTACTAAGAAAACGCGTGCACTGATCTTGAACACACCGCAGAATCCCAGTGGACGAGTGTTTTCCCATCAAGAACTGACCCTGATCGCCGAGTTATGTATTGATAACAACGTAACGGTCATTGCCGATGAAGTGTACGAGCATCTGATCTTCGCACCTGCACGACATATCCCCATTGCTACGCTCCCGGGTATGTTTGAACGTACTGTTACGGTCAGTAGCGCCGGGAAGTTGTTCAGCGCAACGGGCTGGAAAATCGGCTGGGTTTACGGACCTCCCGACCTGGTGGAGGGTGTAGCACGTGCACATCAATTTGTGACTTTCGCAGTGCATCATCCCACACAGGAAGCGATTGCTTACGCGCTTAATCTGCCTTGGACCTACTACGAAGCATTTCAGGCGATGTACGAGACGAAACGTCGATTGATGTTATCCGCGCTCGATAGCGGAGGGCTGAAATACTTCGTCCCAGAAGGAACCTACTTCGTGATGGCGGATTACACAGACGTGTTTGATGGGACACCACTGGAATTTACGCGCCATCTTACGAAAGAAATCGGTGTCGCTTGCATTCCGCCAGAGTCATTTTACAGCCAGGAACATGCGCATATCGGGTATGGGTATGTGCGCTTTGCTTTCTGCAAAAGTGACGAGATGCTACAGCAGGTAAAAGAGCGGCTCGTTCAATTGCGTTAGTAAGTAATCTTTATCTCCTCATTTCGGCACTCGTGGGATTGTTCTCTCGCTTAAGTGCCTCCTGCCATGCGTGTACCGGCGGTACCTCTTGCAACTCCGACATCGTTGGTACATCGATGAATACCGGTTCATTGCTCGTGAGTGCATCGGTAATAGCAAAGGTCAGTTGTCCTGGATCGGTGATCCGCTCACCACGAATCCCAAAGGCTTCAGCTATGCCAACTGCGTCCATTTTGCCAGTGAAATCGACGCCGAGATAGCGTTGACCGTAGTACAGTCGCTGCAACATCTTGATCCATCCAAAGCTGCCGTTATTGAACAAGATGATCGTGATTGGCAGGTGCAGGCTAGCGATGGTCGCGAGTTCGGTGCCCGACATGCCGAAAGAGCCATCGCCCACCAGGCCAACTATACGTTCATGCGGCCTTGCGAAGGCTGCGCCGACCGTCGCTGGCAAGGCATAACCAAGGCCGCCATGGGCACGTGGAATGACAATTGAACGCCCGGGACGCCTGGTGCGGAATTGGGCCGCAGTGAAAGGGGTCATCGTGCCTGGATCTGCGACAATCACGACATCGCTGGGCGTCTGCTGCCAGAGAGCATTGATCACCCGCTGGGGCGTAATCGGCATATCATTACATGCTGAACGCTCAGCCACTTCAGCCCAGAAGGTTGAGGCGCTCTGTGCCAGCGCCTGCGTAGAGTACTGGCGCTCCGGCGCGCTGATATTGCGCCCTTGCACGATCGCTAAAAGTGCAGCAAGGGATTCTTTAATATCGCCGCATGCTGCAATTGTTGTAGGCACATTGTTGCCCAACTCCACTGGGTCGACATCAAGTTGCAGCACTTTGACACCCTTCTCGGGTGCCGGAATCATGCCATTCAATGTGACCAGTGAATTGACCTTTGTGCCCAGATAGAAGATACAATCCGCCTCAGCCAGGAGTTGATTGGCATATGGACGGCCTCCGTTGCCCCCGATAACGCCAACGCTCCAAGCGTGCATTTCATTGATGCTGCCTTTACCGTTGATGGTAGTCGCGACAGGAATATTGAGGGTTTCAGCGACCTGCGTGATTTCATCCCAGGCGCCCGAGAGTACCGCTCCACCTCCCGCAACGATCATTGGTCGCTGCGCTGCCAGCAGTGTGTTCAGCATCTTTTCGAGTAAGGCTCTGGGTGCTTGTGTACGATAGGAGGGATAGTAGCGGCATGCCGGTTCGGCATAGATTGCTGGGGAAGAGGCCTCTTCCATCAGCACATCTTCCGGTAGGACAACGTGGGTAGCCCCTCCACGACCGCTAGTAGCTGCACGGAACGCCCTCCGAACGATGTCAGGGAGCATTTGAGGACGCTTGACCACAGCGCTCCACTTTGTGGCAGCCTGTAAAAGGCGTTGCTGGTCGATTGCGGTGAGCGTTCCCTTGCCCTCATCGATAACCGGCACATCGGACGTAAATACCACCATTGGCACCGAAGATCCATTTGCTTCAGCCACACCCGGCACCACATAGGTAGCGCCGCCACCACTCGGCGCCTCGGTGATGCCAGGTTTGTTTGACAGGCGAGCATAAGTGTCAGCCATAAATGCTGCTGAGCGCTCATCTCGCGCCATGATGTGTGTGATCTCGCTGCGAGCCGCGTAGAGCGCATCATAGAGCACCATTGTGGTATCGCCGGGTACCCCAAAGATGTGCTCAACCTGATATTCTTTGAGCAATTCGACCAGGATCTGGGCTGTATTCATGGTCTCTCCTTATCATAGTGATTGGCATCAATGGGTTGCTTTCTTTGTAGGTTCTCACCTCACCATTCCGATTGATGATGAAATCACCAATCGTGAAATGGATGCCCTAAGTATACAACAGGATTCCGTAGTCCTAGGGGGTCAGAGCCATTCGTTATGCCGGGAACAAAAGGTTTATCAGGCAGTTCAATTACAGCCTTTCATGCAACGCACAAATTGTGTCTCTCACTACTGAGGCTTTCGCAGAAAGAAGGTAACTACTCAGCAGGGGGTTCCAAGGGGCCTGCAAGGCCCCTTGGCGGGGTGCGGGGCAAGGAAGCCTGGGAGGCTTACGTCCCCGCCTTCCTCCTCCACCCTGCCGCCGCAGGCGGTGCAAGAGCAAAAAAACCTGCATAGTTACGCAAGAAGGTATAATGCGTTAGCAGCATTTCCACCTGGGTAAATTGGTTTTACACCAACGCGGTTTGATGAGTACCAAAAAGGAGATCCATAATGGACGAGTCAATAGACAGCCGGCAATCGTTCTTTCATGCGGAGACACATACCTCTTCTTCGCGTTCTCCTTTCTCTCCTTTTGGCCTGGGACCACAGGAGACGCTGGAGTATCGCAAGCGATTTCGCGGCATGATCGGAGTAGCTAGTAAGGTCCCGCTCAAGGATCGCTCGGTGCTGAGCCTGCTCTACACGCCAGGTGTGGCTGCCCCTTGCCTGGAGATCGCGAAGGAACCCCTTACCTCCTTTGACTACACGATTCGCGGCAACACTATCGCACTACTCTCCGATGGCTCGTCGGCCTTTGGTTTCGGAAACATTGGTCCGCTGGCTGCCTTACCTATGCTCGAAGACGCTTGCATCCTCTTCAAAACATTTGGCAGCGTGGATACTTTCCCCATCTGCCTGAATACCCAGGATGTAGAGCAAATCATCGCGACGGGCATAGCCATTTGGCCGACCTTTGGGGGTTTTTGCCTGAGCAGTATTGCCCCGCCCCGCTGTTTTACCATCGCTGACCACTTGGCGCGGGCCGTGAATATCCCCGTGCTGCATGCCGAACAGCACGCGGCTGCCGCCACGATTCTGGCTGCGCTGTCGAATGCCCTCAAACTGGTAGGCAAGTCAAAAGACAAAGTGCGTGTCGTAATCAATGGTGCTGGCCCAGGTGGTATCGGCACTGCGCGCCTACTGATGCAGGAGGGCTTCAAGCACATCCTGGTCTGCGATCGCCTCGGTATTCTTGATCGCTATCGACTCCACAACATGCACTGGGCGAAGTTGGACATCGCACGCCAGACCAATCCCGATAACCGCACCGGGACCCTCAGCGATGCTGTACGTAATGCTGATGTCCTCATCGGGCTTTCCTCGTGGAGTACTATCACCCCGGACATGGTCAGCTCGATGGCAGCAAAACCTATTCTATTTACACTGGCGTTGCCTGATCCCGGCATCACTCCGGAAGCCGCACTGGCTACCGGGGCTGCTATCGTGGCGACCGCACGCACAGATGCCACTTATCCGCTCACGAACGCACTGGTGATGCCCGGCATTTTCCGCGGGGCATTAGATGTCCGTTCAACGGCCATCACCCAGGAAATGCTAAGCGCGGCTGCTTACGCCCTTGCTGACCTCGTTCCGGCAGAGCAGCTCTCCCCGCAGCACTTGGTCCCATCAGTTATGGAGTATGCAGTAGCTCCTTGCGTTGCCCGGGCAGTTGCCGAAGCCGCGCAACGCAGTGGTGTGGGTCGCGTCGAAAAGGATCCGGCGGAGATCGAAATGCAGGCCTGGGCCACTATCTATGAAGGGCATCGCCCCGTGCCTCCGCCCTCGTATCAGTATGCTGACCTGCAGGAGCAGGCCCTCGATCTGCACAGGCGCTATCAAGGCGTGTTGGAAATTCATCCTAAGATCCCCATTCGTGATTCCCTCATACTCAATTCCCTCTATCTGCCCCCAGGACTGCCCGAAGCCGCACGCCAGATTCTCGATCGGCCAGATGCGGTCTTTGACTATACAGGCAAGAGCAACCGCGTAGCGGTGGTTACCGATGGCAGCGCGGTGCTGGGGCTTGGCAACATTGGCCCGCGTGCAGCGCTCCCGGTGATGGAGGGGAAAGCGATCCTGTTTCACACCTTTGCTGGAATTGAAGCCTATCCCATCTGTTTGGGGACGCAAGATGTGGATGAGATTGTCGCGGCAGTAGAGCGCATTGCTCCCGCCTTTGGTGGAATCAACCTGGAGGATATTTCGGCGCCACGCTGCTTCGAAGTGGAAGCACGTTTACGTGATGCCCTGGACATCCCCGTGGTCCACGACGATCAGCATGGGACAGCGATTGTGATTCTCGCTGGCGTCATGAATGCACTGCGCATGGTGAACAAGGCAAAACAGGAAGTGACCGCTGTCCTGGTGGGAGCGGGGGCCGCGGGCATTGCAACAGCCAAATTGCTGCTGGAGTGGGGAGTGGGTAAGCTGTTGCTGGTGGATCGCGTAGGCATCCTGAGACCGGGTCTGGAAGGCATGACTGCCATCCAGGAAGAATTGTCGGTTCGTACCAACCCTGATCGCAAAAGTGGGGGACTTGCTGAAGCAGTGGTTGGCGCAGATATCTTTATCGGCGTATCCGCTCCGGGCATTCTCACACCGCACATGGTGCGAACGATGGCTCCGCAAGCCATTGTCTTTGCCCTGGCGAATCCAGACCCGGAGATCCTGCCTGAGGAGGCAAAAACTGCGGGTGCGCGGGTGGTGGCGACGGGTCGTTCGGACTATCCCAACCAGGTGAACAACTCGCTGGTCTTTCCGGGGCTTTTTCGAGGTGCACTGGATGTGCGAGCCCGCCTCGTCAATGATGCTATGAAGATAGCAGCAGCGGAACGTTTAGCGGAGCTGGTAACCGAACGTGAGTTGCAGGAAGGTCAGATTATTCCGCAAGCCATGAGCTACGAGGTCGCTCCTGCTCTGGCTGCCGCCGTGGCACAAGCAGCAATGGATAGCGGGGTGGCTCGCCAGTGCGTCGATGCGCAACTTGTCTCCCACTACTGCCGTAATTTTATCTACGAAGGACTAATGACACCGGTCCCTGCGCTGGAGGAAATACCGAAGAAAGAGAAATAGAGTTGAACCTTAATCAACTTTATGTCTGTGTTCAGCATTGCTGTGCATCCTATATGGCTAACCACATATAGACAGTAGGAGGGAGTACGGGTAAGTGACGCGCACCATTATGAGGAGCAGGGAGGTCGTGTATGCGTAACCTTCCGATGGGGACAATCACGTTACTCTTTGCTGATATAGAGGGATCCACCCAACTGCTCCAGGAGTTGGGCGACGATTACGCTGAGGTGTTGACGAAGTGCCGGCACCTGCTGCGTGCAGCATTTTACCAGTGGAGCGGCCACGAGGTTGATGAGCAGGGGGACGCCTTTTTTGTGGTTTTCACCCGCGCCATTGATGGCGTCTCAGCGGCAATAGCTGCCCAACGTTCTCTCGCTAATCACCCGTGGCCACAAGGAACGACGGTTCGTGTACGCATGGGACTACATACTGGCGAACCTGAGCTTACTTCAGAGGGTTACATAGGACTTGATGTGCATCGTGCTGCACGGATCATGAATGCCGGACATGGTGGGCAGGTGTTGCTTTCCCCGGTAACCCGTGAACTCGTCGAGCACGACCTACCGGACGGCGTGAGCCTACGGGACCTGGGAGAGCACCGTCTCAAAGATATCGAGCCACCCTGCCATCTCTTCCAGATGGTCATCCCTGACTTGCCTACCGATTTCCCTCCGCTCAAGACCCTTGATATTCGCCTCCACAACTTACCGATCCAACCTACATCATTCATTGGCCGTGAGCAGGAGATGGCTGCAGTCTCGGAACTTCTGCGTCGTCCGGAGGTTCGCCTGCTCACGCTTACTGGTACAGTGGGTGTTGGCAAAACTCGCCTGGCCTTGCAAGTCGCAACGGACCTTAGTGATTTGTTCCCTGATGGGGTGTTTTTCGTGGCTCTATCTCTCCTGAGCAATACAGCATCGGTTATTTCTACTATAGCGCAGGTTTTGGATGTGGGTGAAGGCAGCGATCAGCCCTTGCTCGAACGCCTGAAAGCCTCACTTCGAAGGAAGCGGATACTCCTGGTGCTGGACAACTTTGAGCAGGTGGTTGATGCAGCCCTCATTGTGGCAGACCTGTTGACCGCCTGCCCCAAGCTCAAGGTACTGGTGACCAGCAGGGTTATACTGCACTTGCAAGCTGAGCAGGTTTACACTATTTCTTCCCTAGGGGTTCCTAATCTTGCGCACCTGCCTGAACCAACTGCGCTCTCGCAGTATGAAGCGGTAGCGCTCTTCGTCCAACGTGCCCAGGCAGCCAGGCCTGACTTCCAGTTGACTAACAACAATGCATCAGCTGTTGCGGCTATCTGTGAGCGTCTGGATGGTTTGCCACTGGCGATCGAACTGGCGGCGGCGCGCGTCAAGTATTTCTCACCACAGTCGTTGCTCAAGCAACTTAAGCGGGGGCTGGTCACCTTGAAAGGACGAGCACGTGATCTCCCGGCCCGGCAGCAGACGCTACAAGGTGCCATTGCCTGGAGCTATGGGCTCCTGGAGCAGGAGGAACAGAAGTTGTTCAGGCGGCTGGCAGTCTTCCCCGGTGGCTGCACACTTGAGGCAGCCAGGCAGGTATGCACCTCAGCGAGTGAGCTTGAAAGCGATGTCTTGGAAGTCCTGATAGCGCTGGTAGATAAGAACCTGCTGCGGCAAGAGGAACAGGAGGAGGGAAGTGTACGCTATTGGATGTTACAGACGCTGAGAGAATACGGGCTTGAGTGCCTGGCTCGCGAGGGAGAAAAAGAAGCGACACGAGATGCGCATGCTACATATTATTTGGCCCTGTCAGAAGAGGCATCGACGTACCTGGCTGGTGCTGAGCAGGCGGCATGGTATGATCGCCTGGAACAGGAGCATGCGAATCTGCAAGCATCCCTCGAGTGGATGCTAAAACGAGCAGAGACTGAAAAGAGACAGGCAGAGCATACACTGCAGTTCTGCCTAGCGCTAATGGAGTTCTGGGAAATACGCGGTCATTTCAGAGAGGGACGAATCTTCCTTGAACAAGCTTTGGCACTAAGCGAGGGAGTTGTATCATCTGTGAGGGGAGAAGTGCTCTACGCAGCTGGATTTCTCGCTCATCTCCAGGACGACAATGAGCGAGCGGAAGCGCTTCTGCAGGAGAGTCTGATCCTGTTCCGGAGCATTGGAGATAAACCAGGTATGGCAAAGTCTCTGCGTATTCTTGGAGGTCTTGCCGGAGCAAGGAATTCTTATCGTCAGGCAAGATCACACTTGGAGGAAGCATTTGTTATATCCATGGAACTAGGAGACAAAAAAGGTATTGCCTCCACGCGAGAGTTCTTAGCGCAGGTGTACACTGCTCAAGGAAACTACTCCAATGCACGGATGCTACTCGAGGAGAATCTAGCCCTCTACAGTGCCATGGGCGAGCTCTATCACACCGACTACGTGCTCTACAACCTGGCCCGAGTGCTCTTTCTTTCCAAAGGCGATCAAGAGAAAGCCTATGCCTTCGCACAGAAGAGCCTATCACTCTTCAGAGAAGTGGGGCACAAACGCTTCATCGCCTACGCGCTTGGCCTCTTGGGACAAGTGTTGCTGCAGTATGGAGAAGATGATAGGGCACACGAGCTTTCAGAGGAGAGTGTGGTGACCTTTAGGGATTTGGAGTATCGAATCGGCCTTGCCGAATCACTCATTTATTTAGCACGAATAGAGACTTGCCAGGACAACGCGACAATGGCACGCGCTCACTATGAGGAGAGCTGGGCACAGCTAAGAAAGATGGACGAAAAGGAGCTAAGCGCGGCGTGTCTGGAGGGTTTGGGAGAAGTAGCGGTAGTTCAGCAAGCGCCGAGTAGAGCAGCGCAGCTTTGGGGGACAGCAGCGACACTGCGTGCAGCCATAGGTGCACCTATGCCACCTGCTTACCGTGCTACTTATGAACGGTCGGTAGCCGCCGCTCGTACTCAAATAGGTGAGAGATCCTTTGCGGCGGCGTGGGCGAAAGGAAGAAACATATCTCTAGAGCAAGCCCTCCTCACACAGGAGTAAACAGTGCTCATCAGATCCTTTAGTTAGCAAGGCACGTGGCCTCTAAGCGCCAAATGAACCTGCTCCTTGCTAAGGCCTCGGCAAAAACGCTTCGTCCATAGCGAAAAGTTCTTGGCTAGTCGAATCCTTCACCATTGAGGACAGCTCGTACGTAATCAGCAACATAGTGCCGCTCATCGACGCCATCTATGATCATGCATTCGGCAACCGAGACCATCTGAGGCGCGACCTCGTGCAACACACTAATAATAGCTCTCTGGTTACGCTCGTCTGCGCTGGGGTCGATGACAAACGCGAATAATTCATCAGTCAGTTTATCTTCATCGGCGAGCATCTGAAACAGGTTGGACATAGTTAGAGCCTTTCAGAACAATGCTGATGGAAAAATCGATCCATCTTGTATGGTATCCATTGCTGTTTAACTACGAGTTAGACCGCTTGCTTGAACGATTGTGCTGTTAATACTATATCTGCGGTAACAGCAATCAGTCAAGTAAAGCAAACTGGAATCCCCTCCTCATGGGGGTGCAGGGGCGCAGTCCCATAGGCGCGGACTTAAAAGGCCAGAGCGACCGCCTGGGTCGCACCTACTCGACGACGGATCGGCCTGTACAGCCCGTGTAGAGTAGGGGCGGGGCTTGCCCCCGCCCTGTTGGGGTGGCTTAAGTCCGCGCCTATGGGGCGCAGTCCCTTGCCCGAGCGCGAGGGGGCCTCGCACGTTGCTCTCCTCCAAGGAGGGCCGGAGGCCCACCTGAAGCATTATGAGTGGATGGCAGAAGCAAAGATAAATGCATATGGGTATGAGAGCACATGTAAAAGAAGTCTGATAGTATCAAGCTGGCTACTCCTGGCTTGCCAGGTGAAAAGCGCTAAGGAGGGTAATTATAAAGCTTACGTTACTATCCTTCATGTCACGAATGGAAGAACCTTTGAGCTTCAGGGTTGCACTGGGTGTACTCTTTGAACTGGAAACAACGTGTCTCTATGTAGACACATGTTTTATCTTGAGTATCATGCGTTATTTTGAGTTAAAAGAGGATTGATCGATGGATCGAGCATCAGATGCCTGGTCAAAACAAACATCCGAGAAGGTTGTACCTGGTGGTTACAATACACCAGGCGCTCATCGCCGGCGGATTGTTGGGATCACTCTTTGGGTGGTCGGTGCGTTGATTCTGGGTGTGGCCTGCGTTGTCGTCCATTTCCATACCGCCCCTTGGCCAGTTGAACTGGCATTCACCAGGGCAATTCAAGGTCCACACCCAATTCCTTGCGTCTCCATTCAGCAGCCCCGGTCTTGGATAGAAGCCGCTCTTTTTGATGTTAGTATTCTCAATAACCCCATCCCTTCGGTGATAGGGGCCGCGATTTGGGTCGCTGGGATGCTACTCCTCCGTTGGTGGCGGGAGGCGCTTGTTTTCGTCGTAGCAGTAGCGAGTGCGGGTGGTCTCTTTCTCCTACTCACTCCGCTTGTAGGACGTCCACGTCCAAGTGTGAAATATGGCATCTGTATTCACGACATCTACTCATATTATAGCTTTCCATCGGGTCATGTCATCCACGATGTGGTGTGTTATGGTTTCCTGCTGTACCTGACTTTTACCGAACCTGTGAGACGATGGCGTTATCGCTGGTTATTGCTTCCATTACAGTTGTTTTTTGCATACGATTTGCTCTTTATTGGCTATTCGCGTGTGCTGGAAGGTGACCATTGGTTGTTTGATATACTGGGAGGTTACCTCACCGGTATACTCTGGCTGCTCCTCTTCATTTTTCTGTATCGCTGGGCAACTAATCTGCTGAAACGTCGTCATCTGCTGAAAGTGGCGGAGGAGAGTACATCAATCTAGTTCGTGATACATGCTATCACAACCTTCTATAATCAGGAGTTGATTCGGAATATGGATACTACATCAAAAACGAGTTTTATCAGTCAAAGTGTGCCTGATGAAAATGTCTCTTTATTTGGAGAACGTTCTCAGAATACCTCTTCAGAAATTACAAGGAAAGCTGATACTCCCCTTTTTCTTGTCACTATGTATAAGGGAATCGGTGATGCTGTTGCAGTAGGGTTAAGCGCGGTTGATCAAATTATAACCAATGATCCAGACGCCTATGGAAAAATAGATGTTTTGTGTAATAGCATTCAAGCCGAAATTTTTGAACATGATCCTCGCATTAATAGGATTATACTGGCTGATAAAAGTCTATTCCCCACTCCTGAAGTCACAATGTGGTTAAAGGGTATCGTTATAGATTCTAAAACGGCTGAGTTGATCTATCGTTTACGGAATAGACATTATACTGCGGTTTTTCCTGGCATGTTCACGCCTGGCCTCTACGTCAGGCTTCATTCGTGCATTATGTATCCGAATTTGTTCAACCTGGGAAAAGATTTATTAGCTCTCAGAAATCAGATAGATATGCCATTGAGCAAAATGACCAGGCGCATGGTCAACTCGTATTTTGGAAGAAATACATTAAGTACTGCGATCACTGACGAAATTCCCCTCTATATATGCTCTGAGCAGGTACAAAAAGCCATGGCGATTGTAAGAAATATGAAAGAGGCATCTCAGGTTTCCACTGAAAGCAGCAAGTTATTAGTGGTAGCTTCAGATACAGCTTCTGTAGTTACAAGGCCTCCGCTTGACCTGCTTGCTACGGCTGTAGCTGAAGCTCTTAGAAGTTGTCCCAATCTTGTCGTGTGTATTTTGCAAAGTTACACGGACGCCACTGCCTCCGAAAAATTGTTTCAAGCTCTAACTTGTGACTTCCATGGTCGTGTGTTTATGATGCCGAACGAACCACGGGCTAGACTTCTTGATGTAACGGCATTCATAGACCAATCAGATGTATTTGTTACCGGTGATACAGGATTAATGCATCTAGCTGTTGCCAACAAGAGGTTAAGTGATGGTCATATTGCGAGGTTTTTCCCACGCAATTCGGTGAAAATCATTACTTTATTTGGTGGCACCAACCCAAGTTTTTATGGGTATAGTGGACGAACAATAATTTTAGGAAGAGGTCGGAAGGAGCAGGCTGCTTTTAGGCCTGGTATCGCAAAGGAATCTTACAAATCGAAAGGTCAGAATCTGTTTGATCACATTTCTCCTCAACAGTTAACCGAGGCAATAGTCGGCTAAATGACAAGGTAACATCATGAATGCTAAGAGAGAAGTCTCGAGGAGCGAAATGCTCTTCGAAACCTCTCTCTTTTCATGCTTGAGGATTGACCGGAGTCTTTGGCAACTGGTCATATCAAATCCTGTTGATTCCTTCTGGAACTGTAGGGGCGAGGCTTGCCCTCGCCCGGGGCCGCGGCTGCCCACATACCCACTGTTCAAATGGATTTGATATCATACCTGAAAAGCTAGAGCTAGATTCTTACGACTGTTTGCATCGCGCTTACATGGCTTCGAAGATAGCAGCGATGCCCTGGCCTCCACCGATACACATTGAGACAAGTGCATATTTGCCTCCAATGCGGCGCAGTTCGTACAGGGCCTTCACCGTCAAGATGCAGCCCGTTGCCCCGATGGGGTGCCCAAGCGAGATCCCACTCCCGTTCGGGTTGGTTCGATCGAGAGGCAAGTCCAACTCCCGCATGACGGCAAGCGCCTGGGCGGCAAAGGCCTCATTGAGTTCGATCACATCCATATCCTTGATGGCCAGTTTGGCCCGTTCGAGCACCTTTCTCACGGCTGGGACTGGTCCGATGCCCATGTACTTGGGATCTACCCCGGCATGTGCATAGGCTACCAACCGGCCTAAAGGTTTCAGCCCCCGCTGCTGCGCTTCCGTGGCCTCCATCAGCACCACGGCCGCGGCTGCATCGTTAATGCCCGAAGCGTTGCCTGCGGTCACACTGCCATCCCCTTTGAAGGCGGGGCGCAATTTCGCCAACTTCTCTAAGGTCGTGTCCGCCTTGAAATGCTCATCGGTGTCAAAGACCACTGTTTGTCCTTTGACCTTGCTTTCAATCGGCAGAATCTGCTCCTTGAAGTAGCCAGCCTGGCTGGCGGCTGCCGCCCGCTGGTGACTCTGTACTGCCAATTCATCCTGTGCCTGGCGGGTAACGCCCCACTTGGTCGCTACGTTCTCAGCTGTAATGCCCATATGACAATCGTCAAACGGATCACTGAGTGCTCCGACCATCGCGTCAATCAACTTTCCATCACCCATGCGTTGACCCCAACGTGCACCCGGGAGCCAGTATTGGCTGCGGCTCATCACTTCGGCTCCCCCGCCTATAGCCGCCTTGGCATCACCCATATAAATGGTCTGGGCGGCCGAAACAATCGCTTGCAACCCGCTCCCACATAAGCGGTTGAGGGTGAGGGCCGGCGTCTCGACGGGAAGGCCTCCGTTGATAGCAGCTACGCGGGCCAGGTACATGTCGTGGACATCAGTATGGATCACATTGCCGAATACTACGTGCTCCACATCTGCTGGTTGGATCCCCGCTCGCTTGACCGCCTCGCGGACAACAGCAGCACCCAGTTCAGTAGGTGGCTTGTCCTTCAAACCCCCGCCATAGTCTCCAATCGCCGTGCGTACACCACTCAGGACGACGACTTCTGGTTGTGCCATGTTCTTTTTTCCTCCTTCTGCTTTTCTTTTCACGTACAGTTATACATGTCTGACTACGACTAGTTCATCTACGATTAAATACTTCCTGATGCACACTCCATTCTGGTTGATGAAGGACCTACCAAAGGTTCCAATTGAGCTTAGCTACCATCGATTGGCTCAAGCTCACTCTCTTGTTCATCTTAAGCCAGTATAGGATACTGACGTCACATTACGATCACGATAGTTGCAAACTACTATCACAAAATGATCACTATTTGGGTGAAACATCCCTATGTTATGATCAAAGTTCACATATATCATACAACACTTGGGTTTCTTGGAGTTTGCGATGTTGCATCTCTCTAGAGCCTCAGAAATTAGTACGAACGGGGGAGGCCGAGCACATGTTCACCCATATAGGCCAGAATGAGATTGGTCGAGATCGGTGCTACCTGGTAAAGCCGCGTTTCGCGGAATTTACGCTCGATTCCATAGTCAACTGTGAGCCCATAGCCTCCAAAGGTCTGCATCGCGACGTTGGCTGCCTCCCAGGAGGCATCAGCAGCCAGAAGCTTCGCCATATTGGCTTCAGGCCCACAGGGCTCACCTTGATCAAAGAGTTCGGCAGCCCGAAAGCGCATGAGGTCTGCTGCTTCTACATGAACGTATGCCTGGGCGATGGGGAACTGAATGCCCTGGTTCTGGCCAATGGGGTGACCGAAGACGTGCCGTTCCCTGGCGCGTTGCGTGGCCTGTTCCACGAACCAGCGTCCGTCGCCAATACATTCGGCGGCAATGAGGATACGTTCGGCGTTCATACCATCCAGGATATAGCGGAAGCCCTTCCCCACTTCACCGATGAGGCTCTCGATCGGCAACTCTACCTGGTCGAAGTCCAGTTCGTTGGTCTCATTGTTGATCATAACCCTGATGGGCTTCACAGTGAGCCCGTGACCAGTGGCTGCACGCAGGTCAACAAGGAAAACTGAGAGTCCCTCAGACTTCTTCTTCACTTGATCGAGCGGAGTGGTCCGGGCCAGCAAGATCATTAAGTCGGAGTGCTGCACACGTGAAATATAGGTCTTCCGCCCGTTTACGATGTAGAGGTTGCCCTGGCGTACCGCCGTCGTTGTAATACCGGTGGTATCCGTCCCTGCTTCAGGCTCGGTCACACCAAACGCCTGCAGGCGTAGTTCGCCACTGGCGATTTTGGGCAGGTACGCACGCTTCTGCCCCTCGGAACCATGCCGCAGGAGTGTACCCATCGTATACATCTGGGCGTGGGAAGGCCCGGCGTTTCCACCTGAACGATTGATCTCCTCCAGGATAATCGACGCCTCGACCAGGCTCATGCCCAGGCCTCCATACTCCTGGGGAATAAGTGCTCCTAGATATCCCGCCTCCGTTAACGCACGGACAAAGGCTTGCGGGTACGCTCGTTGTTGGTCGAGTTCACTCCAATAGCTGTCAGGAAACTGCTGGCACAGAGCGCGCACGGCGAACCGCAGCTCTGGGTGCGATTCGGTTTGAGCCATACATCCTCCTCAGTATCTCAACAAGATCGGGTTAATTCCTCTTAGACCTTTCTGCTGACATTTTACCGTTTTATTCAGGTACACTGTCAACTACAGCTATTTAGTCAACTGTACCCCGAGACAACATCCTGCTCCCGTGTTTGCAGGTGATACAATATATTCGCGTAGCGAAGTGCTGGAAAAACGAGGGTCGAATTGTCTATTTCAATTGTTTGTGTACGATCGCCGAAATACACTCCATCAGAAGGAGGCATATGAACCAGCATGAACGTCAATGATGTAATGACTACAAATGTGATTACAGTCACAGAAAACCAGACCAAGCAGCAAGCGGCGCGCCTGCTATCAGAGCATCGCATTAGCGGCTTGCCCGTCGTTAACGATCGCAGTGTGGTGGGGGTTGTTAGCGAGTTTGATGTCATTGGCAAAGAGGGACGAACGGTTGGGGAGATTATGAGCCGAGGGGTGATCAGTGTTACTCCTGATACCGACCTGGAAGAGGCTAGCCGTATCCTCGTGCATGAGCGCATCAAGCGTCTGCTGGTGCTTGATCAAGGCCGGTTGATTGGCATTGTGAGCCGCGCCGATCTGGTCAGGGAGTTGGCTACGCGTTGGGTATGCCATGTCTGTGGAGAAATGATTCATAGCGATGAACAGCCAGAACAATGTCCGCGTTGCGAGGCAAGAATAGTGCCTGCATCGTCTGAGCAAGTGCCTCCAGGATCATAAGCAACATGGAATAGTAACTTTTTCCATATCTCATGATAGCTATAGGACGGGCTTCGCCACTTCGTGGTCACCCCCGCCTTTGATTAAGAAAGGATCAGGTGTATCTTGAACGCCAAAGGCAAACAGCAAGTGGATGCGCGGAACGCAACCTCTGTTCGCGAGCAAGCGCTTCCTCCACTACCCAAGGAGGAAAATCGTGATACCCTCCTTGACTACTATCACCAGATGGTCCTCATCCGTCACTTTGAAGAAAAGAGCAGCGAGATGTACAACAGAGCTCGCATTGGCGGCTATTGCCATCTCAATCTCGGCGAAGAGGCAACTGTGGTCGGCTTCTGTGCTGGCCTTGAACCGACGGACTACGTCTACACCAACTACCGTGAGCACGGTTATGCCATTGGTCGTGGCATCTCGCCTGGCGCAGTCATGGCCGAGTTATTTGGGAAGGAAACTGGCTGTTCGCATGGGCGTGGTGGTTCAATGCATCTCTTTGACCTCGAACGTCGCTTTATGGGTGGATATGCTATCGTCGGGGGGCAGATTCCCCTGGCCACGGGTGCCGCCTTTGCTATTGCCTATCGCGGCTCTCCAGAGGTTGTGGCCTGTCAAATGGGTGATGGCACTACCAATGCAGGAGCCTTCCATGAATCGCTTAATCTCGCCAAGATCTATCAGCTGCCCATCATCTACTTCGTTGTGAACAATCTGTACGGCATGGGGCTGCGCATCGAGCAGGGGTCAGCCGTGAGTGAGCTGTACCGCAAGGCGTGTGCCTACGATATGCAGAGCTGGCTTGTGGATGGCAACGATGTCCTGGCCGTGCGCGATGCTGTACGCAACGCAGCACAGATTGCTCGCGAAAAGCATGAGCCCAGCCTTATAGAAGCGGTCAGTTATCGCTTTCGTGGACACTCCGTGGTGGACCCTGATCGCTACCGCGATCAAGAAGAAGTGCAGAAAGGCCGAGAGCGAGACCCCATTGCTGTGTTTGCCGCACGCCTCATAGCGGCGAGTCTGCTTGATGAACAGCAAGCCCAGCAGATCGATACGCAGGCGCAGCAAGAAGTGGAGGCAGCGGTCAAGTTTGCTGAGGAAAGCCCATTTCCTTCGGTAGAGGAATTCATGCAAGGACTCCAGGAGTATGTTTACGCGCCTGGCGAGCCAGAAGGGAAAGGGAACTAGGCATGGCTGAGATCACTTATCGACAGGCGCTGCATGATACGCTACGCGAAGAACTCCTGCGAGATGAAAACGTGTTCTTGTTGGGTGAGGAGATCGGCAATTTCGAGGGGTCGTATAAAATCACGGCTGGTCTCTTAAAAGAGTTTGGTCCCAAACGCGTGGTGGATACGCCTATTGTCGAAAATGGTTTTGTCGGGATGGCCACCGGTGCCGCCATGCTTGGTCTGCGCCCGATCGTGGAGATCATGACAATCAATTTCATCGTGCTGGCCATGGATCAGATTGTCAATCACGCGGCGAAAATCTACGCCATGTTTGGTGGACAGTGCCCAATCCCGTTGGTAATTCGTACCCCTGGCGGTGGTGGGCAGCAACTGGCGGCCACCCATTCACAGAACCTGGAAGTCTGGTTCGCCCACGTGCCCGGTCTCAAAGTCGTGGCCCCGTCAACTTCAGCTGATGCCAAGGGATTGCTGCGTACCTCAGTGCGTGATAATAATCCCGTGATCTTTCTCGAGAATCTTGCCCTCTACAACATTAAAGGTGAAGCGCCGGGCGATGACTACCTGGTGCCCATTGGCCAGGCGAAGGTGACCAAAGAGGGCACCGATCTGACTGTGATCAGCTACTCCCGCATGGCAGCTGTGGCCCTGGATGTTGCTCGTCGTATGGAACAAGAAAACAATTTGAGCATCGAGGTGGTGGATCTGCGTTCGCTGCGACCCCTGGATCATGAGACCGTTATCAACTCAGTCAAGAAAACAAACCGGGCGATCGTCTTTGAAGAAGACTGGCGCTCTTTCGGCATCGGCGCGGAAATTGCTGCGGTCTTACAGGAAGAGGCGTTCGACGACCTGGATGCACCTATCAAACGCATGGCAAGCCTGGAAGTGCCGCTGCCCTATTCCAAACCACTTGAACTCGCGACTCTGACAGGTGCCAAGCAGTTGATAGAAGCGATCAACGAACTTGCACCACGTCGAAGGAGGAGATAGCTTATGAGTGAGGTAACTATGCCCCGCCTCAGCGATACCATGCAAGAGGGCACGATTGCCCGTTGGCTCAAGAAGCCAGGTGATGAGATCAAGAAGGGCGATATCCTGGCCGAGATCGAAACAGATAAGGCTACCATGGACCTGGAGGCCTACGATGCAGGCACCTTGCAACAGATTCTGGTACAGGAAGGTGAAACGGTGCCCATTGGCCAGGCAGTGGCTCTCGTTGGAACCGGCGCGGTGGCCCAAAATGCAGAGGAAGGGCTTGCCCCTGCCCAGCAACCTGAGCCCGCGCCCTCACCTGCAGCCGCCAAAGCCGGTGCTGAGGAGGCACCTGTCACCCCCGTTCCAGCAGAAAGCACGAGAAGAAGCCCCGAGACCGCAGAGAGAGGTGATGGTGCGTTGGTCAAGGCTTCACCGCTGGCACGCCGGATGGCCGAAGAGCACAATATCGACCTGCGCCAGTTGCAAGGTACTGGCCCCGGCGGCCGTATTGTCCGCGATGATATCGAGGATTATCTTGAGCAGCAGAGTACTGCTGCTTCCACTATGGCACGTGCGGCTGCACCTGTCACTCCTCCACAGGAGGTTCCGGCACCTGTAGCACCCGCTGCGCAGCTGGTTGCGCCATCACCAGATGTGGAGATCAGCAAGCTCTCGCGTGTGCAAATGCTCATCGCACGCCGTCTGGCCGAGTCGAAACAGACCATTCCGCACTTTTATGTCAGCAGCGAGGTCGATATGACCGACGCTCTGGTCATGCGCCAGACCCTCAATGCGAGCGCTGGCGAAGATGGGATGAAGGTCACCGTCAATGATTTGATCGTGAAGGCTTGCGCTCTTGCACTCGAAAAGTTTCCCGAGGTCAACAGTTCGATCAAGGATGATCAGTTCATACGGCACAAGCACATCAATGTTGGCATTGCTGTGGACATCCCATCTGGGCTGGTGGTTCCGGTGATCCGGGATACGAATATCAAGGGGGTCCGCTCCATTGCCCGTGAATCCAAAGCCCTCATCGCGAAGGCGCGGGAGAACAAGTTATCTACTGACGATCTCGAGGGGGGCACCTTCTCGGTTTCGAACCTGGGCATGATGGACGCCTCGAACTTTATTGCAGTCATCAACCCACCGCAAGCCGCGATTCTAGCGGTGGCATCCACGCACAAGCAATTCGTACCTGTTGATGGTCAGCCGGTTATCCGTGATTTGATGTCTATGACCCTCTCGGCCGACCATCGAATCCTCTATGGGGCAACCGTGGCACGCTTTCTCCAGGAGGTCAAACGGTTGCTGCAGGACCCGTATAGTCTTCTGGGCTAGAGCGTAAAGTTTTGCAGCAAGTTAGAAGTAATTATTCAGCAGGGGGTTCCAAGGGGCCTGCAAGGCCCCTTGGCGGGGTGCGGGCTGGCACCGCCTTCCTCCCCCAGCCTGCCGCCGCAGGCGGTGCCAGAGCAAAGAAACCTGAAGAGTTACAGTTAGAACAAGAAAAGGGAAAAACAATGGCAGATAAGACGGCCAATGAAGCCACATGGGCACTGGTCAAATTTTTCCAAGACACAAACCAGGCCATTGTACAAAGTATCATTGCCGCTCAAGAACGCAATGTGAGATTTGCTCAAAGCTTCTTCAGCGAAGGCATGGAAATCCTTAAGGCAAATCAGGCCGTTGCGGAGGGTATCATAGCAGCCCAGGAGCGCAACACGAAGTTTACCCAGAACTTCTTTACCGAGGGAATGGAGGTGCTCAGGACAAATCAAACCGTGTCGGAAAACATCGCCGCCATCCAGGAACGCAACATGAAGTTTGTCCAAAGCTTCTTTACCGAGGGGGTGCAGGCTCTTAAGAGTCAGGCGGAAAATGCACGTACTCTGGCACAGGAATTGCAACAAAAAGTCCAGGAGCAACAAGAAGCGTTCCAGCGACTGGCACAGGAGTCGATGGAAACCTATATGGACTTTTTCCGTGCACCGCTTGCCTCCTATCAGCAAATGGTGGATGCAACTCAAGCCGCGACTCAGCAGGGGCTGGAGAACGTTCAGAAACTGACTGAGCAGGAACTGAGTGATAAACAGAAAGCGAAAAAGTCACCAAACCGCTAGCGATCAAGGGGCAAGCCTCCGAAGATGACCCTGGCAATTGTCCCGGGAGCAAGTCCCTTGTAGGCATCCTGATTATCAATCGCTATCTTCATGAGCAAAGTCATCAGGTCATTGTTGCTGGCAACCGCCCTCACAACCTGGTTCAGAAAGAGAGGATTGAGATAGAGCATCCGTAATCGATCACAGAGGGCGAACAAGCGTTGATAGCGCTTGCGCAACAATTGGTCATAGGTTAGGTGCGAGCGCACAAAATCATCTGTGGTATTTTCTTGAAAAGACCCATTTGGAGGAGCAATTTCGTGTTTGCACCGACCGCAAGGATAACCATGCGTGCTCGAAATATGATTTCTTTATCGCGCAGCTCGCCTTTGACAATCATGACACTGTCCTCATGTACAATGCCTTTTACACGGATTGGAGACTGAAAGTTCGCTCCACTTGCCAGTGCGCGTTCAAGGATGATGTTATCAAGATGCAGCCGGGGAGCAAACAGCAGATAATCGCAGCTATGCTCTTTCTTCAGCATCGGTGCTACAGCTGCATGACCTTTCGGCGCAATAAACTCGACCTTGTCGAGACGGTGGCCAACTTGACCTACGGAGTGCAGTATACCCATGTCATCCAGAATATCTAAAGCACGGGGAGTCAGGGCATCACCGCAGGTTTTATCGCGCGGGAAGTTGAATTTATCAAGCAGAAGTACGTTGAACCCCTCTCTGGAGAGATAATGGGCCGTTGCTGAGCCGCCCGGGCCTGCTCCCACAATCACTGCGTCATATATTTCACTCATAAACCCTCACTTTAGCAAAGATACGGAAGAATTGCCACACCTCTCAGGCATCATTGATATTGATACGCTGTAAGATCTGAAGCACTGCTCCACGGCTGAGTTTGGTCTCACCCCGCGAAAGTGCATCGAGTGTGGCATAGGCTAGTTCAAGCGGGATGTTGATAAAAAATGCTGGAAAATCTGAAGTAAGTGTTCTTGCGTATGCCTCGGCCATTGAGAGTTGTCGGTGGGCATAGCTATGCATACGATCCCATGTCCAACCTGCTGGGAAAAAATCGACCCCTCGTGCAAGGTCATCCACACGATTGCGAAGCATATTGACTGCTTGCAAGCCACGACCAAATTGAAGGGCATGGGTGCGACTGACTTGCTCTCCATCAAACCAGGCCCATATATCGCACATCAATAGTCCAATTGCGCCCGCGACAGCAAAGGTATAGCGATCCAGATCAGCCTCAGTCCGAATCTTCCAGCCATTAGCAACCCAATACGCCATGCGTTCAGCCATGGCTGCTATTGCATCCCAAATGCGTGGGGCAATTGATCCCGGCGCGTAGCAGGCCCATTCGGCGAGGCTTAAAGTCACGACAGGTAGCACATCTTGTTGTCCTGCGAATGCTGCTGTGAATTCATCCCGCGCGAAGGTATCCACCTCTGACTGTGCTTGCAAAAGCTTGCTTATGGAACGTAATTGCCGGATTTTTACGCGTCTTTCCAATTGAGCATGATCTTCAATTTCATCGATAGCGCGCATGCAAAGGTAGGCTGAGGCAACTGCCTCTTGCAGTCCTGACGGTAAACGAACGATGGGAATGAAAAACGTTCGGCTGGTTGCTCTAAGCATATCCATTATTTCTTCTTGTGCACTCATAGCGTGACTCCTTGTGATGGATGCACCTTAAATCCACGTACCACTCTGTGCACTGCGGAAAATTGCCTCGATCACCTTCATATTGGCAACAGCATCTTCAATCGGTGTGGGTACGTCGGTGTCGTTGAGTACTGCCTGGGAAAATAGATCGCCCTGGATTGTATATTGGTTGCAAGTATTCAGCAGGATCTCTTCGGTCTCGTCTCCATGCTGATACCAGATTTTGCAAGGCCGGTCGGGCGGGGCGTTGAAAGGGATCTCGATCTCAATTCGACCCTCGGTGCCGAAAATGTTCACCCGCTGATACGGCGACAACTGCGTCGCGCACGTAAACGTTGAGGTGCCGAGCCCGAAGTCCAAAACCCCTGAGGCGAGGCGATCAATTTTGAGCTCGGGATCGTACTCTACAATGCCGAAGGCACGTTCAGGCTCCATGCTAAAGATAAAACGTGCTAGCGAAATTGTATAGCATCCGATATCCAGCATTGCTCCTCCGCCAAGGTCAGAGATGTTGCGAATGTTGTTCGGATCATCGAGATAGTACGAGAAGAATGACTGAATCGTCCGCAATGTTCCGATTTTCCCTTCGAGTACCAGTTGCCGAGCTTGCTGCCATTGTGGATGAAATCGATACATGAACGCCTCCATCACCTTCAGGTGTAGGTATTGTTTGGCGGCATCGACCAATGCAAGCCCTTCGGCAGCAGTGGGGGCAATCGGTTTTTCACAGAGCACATGCTTACCAGCTTGTAAGGCCTTGATCGACCAGGGAACGTGCAGATGATTAGGTAGAGGATTGTAAATTGCATCAATATCGGGATCAACTAGCAGTTCCTCGTACGAACCATATACCTTCGGGATACCTAGCTGCGTTGCGGTGGCCTGCGCTTTTTCCAGACTTCGTGAAGCGATGGCAGTAATTTCACAGAACCTGCCCTGCTGCATAGCGGGAATAACCTTCTCGCTAGCAATAGTGGCGGTACTAAGGACTCCCCAGCGAACTTTATTCATAACGCTACTCCCTTGTTGAAAGAAATGTTGACGCCCAATATTGTATCATGCCGTTATGAAAGAGTTTTAGCGTTTTTGGTAAAGAGGAAGTTCTATGCGTGCTGATATTGAAGCTGCCAGCAAACGGATAGCTGGCTATGTACGGACGACACCAATTGTGCATCTGGAGGCCGGGGCCTGGGGACTTGATGCGCACCTGGTACTCAAGCTTGAACAACTCCAACACACCGGCTCCTTCAAGCCACGAGGGGCCTTCAACCGCATCCTGACCCATCGTGTACCACGAGTGGGGGTCATCGCGGCATCCGGTGGCAATCATGGTGTTGCAGTCGCCTATGTGGCACAGCAGTTGGGATATCAAGCAGAAATTTTTGTGCCGGAGGTGTGTCCTCCTGTGAAAGTGGAGCGCCTACGGAACTACGGCGCACATGTGACAATGGTGGGAGCCACCTATGCTGAGGCATTGATGGCAAGTCAAACTAGGTCCGCCCAGACAGGTGCCCTGGTTGTCCATGCCTATGATCAGCCAGAGGTCGTAGCTGGCCAGGGGACACTTGGGTACGAGTTTGCTCAGCAAGCCCCGGACCTGGATACCATCCTGGTAGCAGTGGGCGGGGGAGGCTTGATTGGGGGAATTGCGGCCTGGTTTGAAGGAGACGTACGTGTCATTGGAGTCGAACCAGCATCTGCTCCGAGTATGGCAGCCGCGCTCAAAGCGGGGAAGCCTATCGATGTCGATGTAGGTGGGGTGGCAGTTGATTCTTTAGGAGCTAGACAGGTAGGAATGGTAGCGTTCTCTCTTGTGAAACACTGTGTGGATCACGTGATCCTGGTACGAGATGAGGATATCCGGACAGCCCAGCGCATCTTATGGAATGATCTACGGATCGTAGCGGAGCCTGGAGGGGCGACTGCTACTGCTGCACTGATCGCTCGAGCGTATCAACCTGCACCTGGCGAGCGAGTCGGTGTTGTAGTGTGTGGAGGAAATGCTGATCCTGCTCAACTCGCCTGAAGAGGTGTTCAATCCGCCTATCCATGTGGCTCACCTCCGGTCAGTGCCACCTGTAGGGTGGATTATGGCATCAGTTGCTCACGCTTCATATGGGTATAGAACGTGTACTTGTTCCCACAATACGCAGCTTTGGCATACTCAATCGGCTGATTGCGCTCGGTGTAGGTATTACGGCGTGTGTAAAGCACTGGCCTACCAACGGAGATTTTCAAGAGTTGCGCATCTTCATTAATTAAGAGTGCAGATAGCTGGCGTGCTCGGAGAAGGAAGGTAATGAGGATCAATGCGGTTTACGTTACATGATGCTCGCCTTATAGATGCCACAACAGATATTGTTCGCGGCGCCATCACCATTGATGAGACGCACATCCAGGCTGTTGAATGCCCGGAATACTCAGTTGGTCTGCAGGACAGCATCATCGATGCAACAGACATGATAATAATGCCCGGATTCATCGACGTGCATACACACGGAGGAGGTGGCTATAATCTGCACACCACGGATGCTGGCGAAATTCTGTCCTATGCACGCTGGGTGCCTGAAACGGGCGTCACTTCTTTTCTTATAGCCATAGTTGGTGTGGCCGGCTCCATACCGGAGAAGCAGTTAAAAGTAGCCGTTGAAGTGCTGAATGATCGAGTAACAGAAGCTGAGCCTCTGGGAATTCACCTGGAAGGACCTTATATCAATGTGGTAAGGCGGGGAGCACATCAACCATCGTGGCTGCGTATGCCTGCTGAGTCCGAGACAGAGCAATTGCTCGCGCTGACGGATGGACACCTGCGCCTGCTTACACTTGCGCCTGAGCTTCCAGGAGCTACAGCTATGATCCACCGCCTTGTAGAAGCAGGTATCACCGTTAGCATGGGTCACACCGATGCAAACTATGAGCAGGCAAAAGAGGCGATACAACTGGGCATCACGCATGCAACCCATTGCTTCAATGCTATGCGTCCGCTCCTGCATCGCGCACCGGGCCCACTAGCTGCCATCGCTCAGGCCGAACAAGTACGCGGGGAACTGATCGCGGACGGCGTACATGTACACCCGGCAGCAATGAATGCCTTGATAAAGCTGCTTGGAACAGAGCGAACGATTGTGATCACGGATGCTCTCGCCGGAGCCGGTGTTCCTGAAGCTGCCTTTGATTTCGCCGGTCAGCCCGCACATGTGATTCATGGAGTGGCCCGCCTGTCTGACGGTACGATTACCGGCAGTGTATTAACCATGGACCAGGCGCTGCGTAATCTGCTCCGGATGACGGAAGTCTCGCTGCAACAGGCTGTGGGCATGTTGACGCTCAATCCAGCACATGCCGCACAAGTCTCGCATCGTAAAGGGCTTTTAGAGGTTGGCTACGACGCTGATTTGCTCATTTTCAACCATTCACTGTCGCTCCAGGCTACTATCTGCCGGGGTGCAGTCGCATTCGCAACCGAAGAATGGCGTAAACGCCTTTCTGCTTTGTGTTTTGTGTAACTACATTGTGCGGGTTACCTTTTGTAAGCCCCGTGGGACATCCGGGTTCAAACCCTTTGTCAACGCCAGGTGCAGCGCAAAAAGTTGTCCGGGAACGATCGTGGTAAGAGGGCTGAGCCACTCTGGGACACCGCTCGTGGTGGGAAGCGCTGTCCTGGTGAGCGAGAGCGCCTGACTTGACTCGGAGATAACTAGTAGCTCGGCACCGCGCTGTGTTAATTCTCCTGCCAGGTCGAGCATATCATTGAAGGTAGCACCTGCTGGCATGACCAGCATGACAGGCAGGCCGGAGTCGATAGTGGCAATAGGGCCGTGACGGAAATCTGCCGAAGAGTAGGCCGTAGCCATCACATAGGTCAGTTCTTTCAGCTTGAGTGCCAGTTCAAAGGAGGTGGCATAGTTGTAACCGCGCCCAATGATGACACAACGATCCATATAACGGTAGCGCTCGACGCGTTGTGCAACTTCCGGAGCGGCCTGCAAGGTAGCTTCAATCTTTGCAGGTAACTGTTGGAGAGTGGCCAGGTGTTGTGAATCGCCGCTCCAGGTGGCTGCAAACAACGCCATCACTGCGAGTTGTGCCGTGTAGGTTTTCGTAGCCGCTACGCTCCGCTCGGGACCTGCGTGTAACTCGACCACGTGGTCAGCTATTGCTGCTAGTGGAGATGTGCCCTCGTTGGTAATTGCCAGGGTAGGACGCCCCTGTCTCTTGCCCTCTTCCAGCACCGCAGTAATGTCAGGTGACTGACCCGATTGCGAGATACCGACGACCAGCGCTCCTGATAGGCGCGGAGTAGCCTTATATATTGTCAATAGCGAAGGCGCGGCAAGCGCTACAGGATAACCGGCGAGCGTTGTCCAGGCGTATTTAGCATAGGTAGCAGCGTGATCTGATGATCCGCGAGCAGCAATTAACACGTATTCAAACGCCGGGAGTTGTGCTGCGATCTGTTCGATATGCCTCGTTTCACGCTCGAGCAAACGGGCAATAACTTCTGGCTGACTCCAAATTTCCTGTTCTAAAAAAGAGGTCATAATTATTGCTCCTATTACTTTATTCTACGATTATAGGACATACTCTGCATATCCAGAAGTATCCGCATCAACTCAGTGGCGGTCAGCTAACCAGTACCTCTGAATAGAATAATGTGATATCCTTGTGGTAATGCAGCTCAATGCTGTGATGGTTTTGTGAGACTCATCCTATACACTTCCATTTAAGCATAATATGACATCTTTAGTAACTATTCAGCAGGGGGTTCCAAGTGGCCTTGCAGGCCCCTTGGCGGGGGGCGGGGCAAGGAAGCCTGGGAGGCTTACGTCCCCGCCTTCCTCCCCCACCCTGCCGCCGGAGGCGGTGCCAGAGCAAAGAAACCTGCATAGTTACGATCTTTACGAACTTGTATTGGAGGGTAGACATGGATATTATCCTGATCGGGGCCCCGGGAGCAGGGAAAGGAACACAGGCTGAGAAGCTTTCTCAGCTTCTTACACTTCGGCATATTGCGAGCGGGGATATGTTCCGAAAGGCTTTTGAAGAGCAGTCTGAGCTTGGATTAAAAGCTCAGATATATGTCGATCTCGGGGAACTGGTTCCCGATGAGTTGACGATCCCGATGGTGATGCGACATATTGAAGAACTTGAGGGCATGAATGGAGTGCTATTGGATGGTTTTCCACGAACTCTCGCGCAAGCACAAACATTGGATGCAGAACTACAGCGTGTCAATCGACAGATCGATCTTGCGATCTACCTGAAAGTTTCGCGCGAGGAGTTACTTCAGAGGCTTGCAGGCAGAGTTTTCTGTCGGGCGAATCAACATGTGTACCATGTCAAATTTCGTCCGCCACAGGTGGATGATATATGCGATCTGGATGGAAGTAAGCTCTACCAACGTTCTGATGATGCCGGAGAAGCAATGCGAAGACGGCTGGTCATCTTTTTCAATCAAACTACCAATGTGCTCGACTACTACAGCAAGCAACACAAGCTAAGAGAGGTTGATGGCAACCAAAGTATTGATCAGGTCCAGATGCTGCTCTTGAACCACATAAATGACTACATGGAAAGAGAAATGAGGGCGCAAAGGGACTCGTAGCATATTGTCCTACCAAATGCCCGCTAAGAAATTGACGAATGGTTGCCTGCTCATTAAATACAGATATACGAGGTAGCAATCACGGTAGTTTCGGGTCCTTGTCAGTTACATTGCCAGCCAAACCTGCACAGTTTTATCACTGCTTGCTGAGGCGATGTATTGTCCACTCTGTACCCAGGCTACAGAGTATACCCAGTTAGAATGACCCGGGTAAATAACTGCATTTTCTCCAGTAATGGCATCCCATATTTGCACTGTTCTGTCAAAACTTGCCGACGCAATACGTGCCCCATCAGGCGACCAGGCTAGAGCGCTTACCGTGAATTGATGCCCTTGATAGATGCAGATCGTGCCTTTTGTGGTCGGTTCCCGTACCTCAACCACCTGGCTGGCACCACCCGATGCGATGTACTTTCCGTCAGGGGACCATGCCACTACGAGTATTGTATTAGAGGAGTTCTGAGAGGTGAGCAGTAATTTTCCCGTAGGAATAGCTTTTGTAGGCACCTTCCAAACCTGTAGCGTCATATCTTCGCCTGCTGAGGCAATGTGACCTCCATCGGGAGACCATGCCACAGTGTGAACTGAATGCGAATGGCCTCGATAGATGAACAATCTATGACCTGTCGTTGCATCCCAGATCTGTACAGTGCTATCTGCACTAGCAGAAGCGATGAGAGAGCCCTGTCCTGTGGATGGTGAAAATCTTGTGGGTGACCACGCTAAAGCGGTTACCGTGTCTGAATGCCTGGTGTATGTGGACACCTTGCGCATGCTGTCAGCAGCCCAGACTTGTACTGTGCCATCTTTACCTGCTGAGGCGATCCATTTCCCGTCTGGCGACCAGGTTATGGCACTTACTCCACCTGAATGACCACGGTAGGTAGAGGCTTTACGTCCTGTCATTGCATCCCAGATCTGCACCGTCCCATCATCGCTTGCCGAGGCGATGCGACTTCGGTAGTGCGTCGCATCGTAGCTGTCGCTCGGTGACCATGCCACCGCATTTACCGGTCCAGCATGCCCCCGATAGGTAGTGATAGTTGCCTCTTGAAGTGGCAGGACATTCACCTCTTGCAATGAGAGGAGAGGTTCAGTCTTGGATGATAATTCCCCTCCCGATTGTAGAGAAGGATACGGTTGTCCATCGTAGATGCCCTGCGTGAAGGCTTCGGCGAATTCCTGCACGCTCACAAAGCGATCAGCAGGGTCTTTCGCCAATGCTTTTAGTACCGCTAACTCAACCATTGGTTGGATGGTTGGAATCTGCTCTCTTAAAAGAGGAGGAGGGGTAAGTGTATGCCGGGTAGCAACCTCCACAAAAGATCCTTGAAAGGGAGGACTTCCGCTCAGCCATTCATAGATGATGGCCGCCAATGCGTATTGGTCACTCGCCTTGACTGGCATGCCCCTGAGTTGCTCAGGGGACATATATGCGACGGTACCGGCCACCCCTTTCATGCTTTGGGTGCGTGAGCTATGAGCTACCACAGCAATGCCAAAATCGGCGAGCAAAACCTCATCGTTGGCTCCTAGAAGCATGTTCTCCGGCTTGATATCTCGATGGATAAGCTTCTCGTCATGAGCGTGTTGCAAAGCAGAAGCAACCTGCATCACATAAGGCTGAATATCCTCTGCTGAAAGACGACTACCTTTGGGAAACCGTGAACGCATTGTGCCGTTGGGAGCGTAATCCATGACCAGGAACGGGGTATTGCCCTCCACACCAAATTCTAGCACCTGGATAATAGAGGGATGCTTCAAGCGGGCGATAGTACGCGCCTCTTTGAGAAAATCTCCCATGTCATCATTGGTCAGCCTCATATCAAGCACTTTGATAGCGGCCTGGGTTTTGAGGTGAATGTGTTCTCCGAGGTAAACATCGGCGAAGCTACCTCGCCCTAGCAGGCGGATCAGGCGATAGTTTCCCAGTTGCTGGCCAATCCGAGGCTTGGCGAAATCCCTTTTCCTGTATTCCATCTGCGCACTCCTCAACCAGATTTTACTCTACATGCCAGACATGCACCCTTGCATCATAGCCGGCCGAAGCGATGCGCGTGCCGTTGGGGGACCACGCTACGCTGCTCACCTCTTTAGCGTGTCCCCGATAGGTGAAGATAGTCTCCCCAGAGGCGGCGTCCCAAATCTGAACAGTTCGATCATCGCTTGCCGAAGCGATGCGCCTACCATTAGGAGACCATGCCACTGCATTCACCTTGCTGGAGTGCCCGCGATAGGTCAAGATGTTACTTCCTGTGGCCACATTCCATACCTGCACATTGGTGTCTGCGCTGGCCGAAGCAATCTTCTTGCCATCGGGTGACCATGCCACTGCACGCACAAAATAGAAGTGGTCACGATAAATCAAGGCGTTATCCCCACTGAAGGCATTCCAGATTTGCACAGTATTATCAACATCAGCGTTCACTGCATCGCCACTTGCGGAAGCAATGCGCAAGCCAGCTTCATGGTTGGTTGAAAGGCTGATGGGTGACCATGCTACTGCGTAGACAGGACTGGTATGGCCTTGATAGGTGAAAAGCCTGCTTCCCGATTTTGCCTGTCGGATCTGTACCGTTGTATCCCACGAACCACAGGCAATGTACTCCCCATCAGGCGACCACGCTACTGTGCTCACTTCCCGCGCGTAGCCTCGATAAGTGAAAAGCTTGCGTCCGGTCGGGACATTCCAGACCTGTACCGTTGTATCCCAGGATCCAGACACGATTCGTGAGCCGTCAGGCGACCAGGCCACCGCGCTCACTGGCTTGGCATGGTTGCGATAGATAAGGATAGGATTTTTGCTTTTGGCATTCCAGATATGCACAGTCTTATCAGCACTGGCAGAAGCAATTTTCTTACCATCGGGTGACCAGGCAATGTCTAGCACCGCTGCGGAGTGTTTGCCATAGGTAGTGAAGAGTTTTCCAATGGGGTGCGATGCGCTGGTGGAATGTTTTGACGCCTCGGCCTGGCAGACCTGTTCGAATGCTGTGGCGAATTCTAATACGCTGGCGAAGCGTTGCTCCGGGCTTTTGGCGAGTGCTTTTTGTATTACCAGGTCAATAGCAGGCGATAGCCCGGGAATCTTGTTCCTTAAAGGGGGTGGAGGAACAAGAACGTGCTGGGTAGCCACCTCGATGAAAGATCCTGAAAAGAGACGCTCCCCACTCAACCATTCGTAGACGACCACAGCCAGCGCATATTGGTCGCTAGCAGGGCATGCTCTGCCCTGGAGCTGCTCAGGCGCCATGTAGGTTACGGTGCCTGCCACAGTTTGGAGCCGATCACGTGAACTCTGGGCTATCACGGCCAGGCCAAAATCGCTGAGCAGAACTGCATTCTTATATCCCAGTAGCATGTTTTCTGGCTTCACATCTCTATGGATAAGCTTTTGATCGTGCGCATACTGTAAGGCAGCAGCAACTTGCCGAATATAGGGAACGACACTTGCTGGAGGCAATATCGTGCCCTTTGGATAATATTGTCGTAAGGTACCGTTGGGGGCATACTCCATGACGAGGAAAGGGATATCCTCCAACACGTCATATTCCAGGATGCGCACGATATAAGGATGCTTCAGGTGGGCGATAGTACGTGCTTCCTCAAGAAAGCTTCGCTTATCGTCGTCTGTCAGTCGCATCTGAAGTACTTTGATGGCAGCCTGTGTGTTGAGGTAGACATGCTCGCCTAGGTAGACATCAGCGAAGCCACCTTGCCCAAGTGGACGGATCAGGCGGTAGTTAGCAAGTTGCTGACCTACACGGTCTGGCATCGTCGTAAAGCTCCTTGATGTGCACCTCTGTTACCAAATGCTTAGGAGGCTATCTTTGCGGGCATGCTCATGCCCAGGTCCTCCTTAACTAAAGAATTCATGCTAGCAGACTCTTTATTGCGCAGTAGTAACGTTTCTAATGGCTTATGTAGTATACAGGAGATTCTAGATATATACAACGAGCGTGTCAAGGCCAGCTGCCTATCCTATTTTGTTCAAAATCCTTGCGCACTTAAAAGGCTGTGTATAGAACGCGTGAGGTGGGGTGAGTAAAGACCACGGGTTCGGAAGACGCCATGCGCGTGCCGCCCACAACAGCTAGACCCGCTTTCACAGTGAACAAAGCCTCGTTCAACTGACTGCCGCTGGGTGCCGCCGCCGCTACAAATAGAGGAAATGCTATGCCATCCGAGAAAGAGGTTGAGATGTAATCGCCTACCATGTATCCATCAGTCGTGCTTGCCAACCACGTCAGGTTTATGGCCGACGGAGTGATGGTAGTTTTCGTCGACCAGCTGCTACCACCATCAGCTGATGAAACGAATCCAACTTCCAGCTGGCATGTCGAAGTTGAGCAGTTCGCATCTGGGTAATAGTAGTAGGTCAACGCGACGTGCGCGGTACTCCCTGATGTCGATGGATCCACAGCCAGGCCAGGGATGAAATGGTCGACACTGCTATCAACGGCATCGGTGGGGATACGCTGCGCCGCTGACCAGGTCTTGCCATCGGTTGAGGAACTCATAACGATATCATTCGCGTTACAACCGCTTTCAAAGCGGCAGTCTTGCCAGGCGACATAGGCCTTACCTGCGCCATCCATCCCAGCGGAAGGCAGTGGCTCAGTACGTATAGTAGCCACCTGGTGATCAGTTTGAGCTGCGATCGTCACACTCTTGCTCCAGCTCGCGCCTCCGTCGGTGGAGGTGAAAGCCGAAATGCTCGAGGCTGAACCAAAGAAAGGGACGATCACATTGCCATTTGGTTGAACGAGGGGTTGTCCTCCTAGACCGGAAGCATTATCAGCCGTCGCCTGCCCTGCACTCCACGAGCTTCCTCCATCGCTCGACGTACTCATTTGTACCAGGTCGCGATTGGATGCGATATCCCATTCGATATAACAGTGTCCGTAAAATGAACTAGTGGATGTGTTATCACAAACAATCCAATCCTTGTCAAAGAAGCCACTGTTCGCGTTTGCAACCACTACAGGGGGATTCCATGTGAGTCCACCGTCAGAGGAGAGGCTCACTACTACTGCTGCCCCAACCGGAGAGCCGGTTGAGTCCGAGATCGCAAGGGTAGAAATCATCCAGCGCTGGTGAGCGGCATCATAGGTCACCGAAGGGTCGCTTAGCCGGTCATAATTGCCGGGAGGTGTTGCATAGATGGTTGTATCAGGCAGGAAACCACTATGCCACGTCGTGCCCTTGTCAGTGGAGGTCGCCCACCCGACGTTGGAGGCGCCGCCATCAGCAAAACGACCAACCTGCGTTGCTGAAACGATGGTCGAACCGTTGGAGTAGCTGTCTGGCTCGACTTCAGTTTGATGCTGGCTTGTCGAGTTCGTGAAAGGATCGCTGCTTATCTGGAATAGAGAACCTACCGCCTCAGATGCAAATATGGATGATGACAGTGAGAAGGAGAGGGCAAGCGTCATTGTGAGAGCGGCACAGATCAACCAGCGAGCGCGCGAGAGGCTTAACATGCGTAATATCTCCTTGCTAATGTATGAATTCAGGTTTGGGACCAAATGACCAGCCGTTACCACCGTCCCGCATGAGTAAGCATGCGGGCAGTTTCCTGGAGCAATGGTGATGAATGAAAATCTCGACCAGCTAAGGCATGAGTAAGAGCTGCCTCTAACTGTGTATCGTTGAAAAGAACGCTTGCTTTTAACGTATTTGTTGCTGGGCACTCCTTGAATTCGAAGATTGTCTGGTTGTGTTATATCAAATCCTATTGCAGCCTCCTGGAACTGTAGGGGCGAGGCTGGCCCTCGCCCGGAGCCGCTGCCCATTGTTCAACCGGATTTGATATAATATCAAATCCGGTTAATTCCTTCTTGAAATGTAGGGGCGAGGCTGGCCCTCGCCCGGAGCTTGCCCTCGCCCGGGGCCGCTGCCCACTGTTCAAAAGGATTTGATATTAGTAGCTGGGGAATACATTGTATAGTGCAGAATCAAGAGGCCATTTCGGGAAGGGGAGACGTCTCCCGCTTCCGATACGCTCCCCTTGTTCGGCACGAGCTCCCCCAGCGATACAAACGACACAAGTGATACAAACGCTACAAATGATACAAACCTCATTGGAAGTACCCTAGTACCAGAAAAAATGAGGCGTAACGATTCAGCAGGGGGTTCCAAGGGGCCTGCAAGGCCCCTTGGCGGGATGCGGGGCAAGGAAGCCTGGGAGGCTTACGTCCCCGCCTTCCTCCCCCACTCTGCCGCCGCAGGCGGTGCCAGAGCAAAGAAACCTGCATAGTTACAATGAGGCTTAATAATAAGGCAGAACCAGCAGACCTCTTTGTGATGGCTACGTAGAATTTCACTCCAAATTGGGAAAACAGGAAAGGAGCATGGATCTGCAAGCATCACAGGATCACATGATTGACTTTTGTTTTATTCTTACTTATATTTTTACTAGTCAATAAATATGGCCAGAGAGCATCGCAAAGTGGAGGCAGGGGATGAAGTGAAAATGTAGCCCGGCCTCCGTTCTCCCAGGATGCAAATGTGTATTGTCTAGGGGCGAGAGACAACGTCGATGAGGTATCTCGTTACGTCGTTCTGTAGCGCGTCCTTTGAGCATGTTTCCTATGCATTGCAAAGAAACGCATCCTGTCTATGTCTTCACCTCTCGTAGGTATCATCGCCAATCCTGCATCCGGGCGTGACATTCGCCGACTTGTCGCTCATGGCACCGTCTTTGACAATAACGAAAAGACGGCAATTGTACGTCGCGTGTTGGTGGGCCTGGAGGCTGTTGGTATTCGGCGAGTAGCGTATATGCCGGAACACGATTTCGGCATTTTGCCTCGTGCCCTTACAGAATTGCATGGACACTCTTTACAGCTCGCCGCCGAACCCCTGGAGATGCCTGCGCTGGGCACCAGCGCCGATTCCACTCGTGCCGCTCAAATGCTGGTCGAACTGGATGCAGGCTGTATCATCACTTTGGGTGGAGATGGCACCAACCGGGCGGTTGCCAGGGGATGCGGCGCTGTCCCTCTTGTCCCCATTTCGACTGGCACCAATAACGTCTTCCCTACCTTTTTGGAGGGCACAATTGCTGGGATGGCCGCGGGATTGGTCGCTAGCGGCATGACAGATGAGCGGATAATCCAGCGGGCACCACGCCTGGAAGTCTTCATCAATGGTATGGCCAGCGAGAGTGCACTGGTGGATGTGGTCGTCTCCTCTCTGCCGTTCATTGGCGCGCGTGCGCTCTGGGATACGTCGGTTGTGCGCGAGGTTGTTCTCTCGCGTGTGACTTCAGCGACTATCGGCCTCTCGGCACTGGGTGGCGCACTCCTGAACTCCAGCTATGAAAGGAGCGAGCGAGAGGGTATGCACATCATGCTGGGTGCGGGCGGTCACCAAGTACTGGTTCCTCTAGCTCCCGGCCTTGTAACCTGGGTCGGCGTCAGTAAGTATAGGCGGCTGGCAATGGATGATGCGGTGCGCTTCCAACCAGGAGCTGGAACGATTGCGCTCGATGGTGAGCGCGAAATTGAACTGTCGACAACATCGCTAGTAGAGGTTCGCCTCTGTGCTGATGGACCGTATGTTGTGGATGTTCCTGCCGCACTGAAAGGGGCAGCACTAGCTGGTCACCTGCATCGTTAGCAGGCTGACTGATGTCACATGGATATCTCTAGCAGGTATCCCATTCAACAGTTAGGAGATTTGCAGCTATGACAACCAAACAGGGTAGTGGTGTGAGTGAGCAAACACTTGATAAGTCCCAATTGCTTCACATGTACGAACAGATGGAGACCATCCGCGAATTTGAGGAGCGTGCTGCCAAAGAGTTCGCTTCAGGGAAAATTCCAGGTTTCGTGCATCTTTATGCAGGTGAAGAAGCTGTCGCTGTTGGTGTCTGCACCCACCTGACAGATGATGACTACATTACCAGTCATCACCGTGGTCATGGGCACTGTATTGCCAAAGGCGTGAGCTTGCGTGAAATGGTGGCAGAACTGCTTGGTCGTGAATCGGGAGCCTGTCGAGGTAAAGGCGGCTCGATGCATATTGCGGATGTGAACAAGGGCATGCTCGGTGCTAATGGCATTGTTGGTGGAGGCTTCCCCCTCGCAACTGGAGCAGGACTTACCGCGAAATACAATGGCAGAGGCCAGGTTGCTGTCTGTTTCTTTGGTGACGGCGCTGCCAATCAGGGGACCTTCCATGAAGGACTCAATCTCGCCGGCATCTGGAAACTGCCGGTGGTCTTCGTTGCCGAGAACAATGGCTATGCCGAATCCACCCCGGTCTCCTATCACATGAGCTGCCGTGATATCGCTGACCGGGCTGCTGGATACAACATGCCGGGTGTCACTGTCGATGGGCTGAATGTCTTCGCGGTCTACGAAGCGGCTGGTGAGGCTATTGCGCGTGCCAGGCGTGGTGAAGGCCCTAGCCTGATCGAGTGCAAGACATATCGCTACCATGGCCACTTTGAGGGCGATACCATCTTGTATCGTACCAAGGAAGAGGAAGAATCCTATCGCGCCCGAGACCCGATTACGGCCCTGCGCCGCTCCATCATTGATCGTGGCATTGCTAACGACACAGAACTGGATGCTATCGACAAAAAGGTCCAGGATTCTATAGACCTTGCCTGGCAATTTGCAGAAGCCGCACCTTACCCACCGCCAGAAGATGTGCTGACTGATGTATATGTGAAGTACCCGTAAAGGAGGAGACAATGGCTGTCGCAATTCGTCAAATGACCTATGCTCAGGCAATCAATGAAGCAATACGCATGGAGATGCGTCGTGACCCACGCGTTATTTTAATGGGTGAGGATGTCGCAGGTGGGGCAACCATAGATCACCTGCAGGACGATGAAGCCTGGGGCGGTGTACTCGGTGTCACAAAGGGCCTCGTCCAGGAGTTTGGGCGCAATCGCATCCTCGATACGCCCATTACTGAATCAGGGTACATTGGCGCGGCAGTCGGCGCTGCTGCTACTGGTATGCGTCCAATAGCCGAGCTGATGTTTGTCGACTTCTTCGGCGTCTGCTGGGATATGATCTTTGATCAGGGAGCCAAGCTGCGTTACATGTTTGGCGGCAAGGCAAACTGCCCCCTTGTGATCCGTACGATGATCGGTGCAGGCATGGGCGCGGCCGGCCAACATTCCGGTTGCCACTATTCGGTCTTTACACATATGCCTGGCATCAAGACGGTCGTACCCTCCACTCCCGCAGATGCGAAAGGTCTTTTGGAGGCGGCCATCCGTGATGATGATCTCGTCGTGGTCTTCGAGAATAAGATACTGTATTCGATGAGCGGTGAGGTGCCAGAGGGTGAGTACATTATCCCTCTGGGTAAGGCCGATATCAAGCGCGAAGGCACGGATGTCACGATTGTGGCGATCTCGCGCATGGTTCACCAGGCGCTCGCGGCGGCAGAAGCGCTGCAGGCCGGCGGTATTTCGGCAGAGATTGTTGATCCGCGCACACTCTCCCCATTGGATGAGGAAACAATTCTTGACTCGGTCGCCAAGACGCACCGCCTTGTGATCGTTGACGAGGACAACCCGCGCTGCAGCGCCGCCACGGACATTTCCGCGCTTGTTGCCGACAAAGCCTTCACCGAACTGGATGCGCCCATCAAGCTGGTAACAGCGCCTCATACACCAGTGCCTTTCAGCCCGCCGCTCGAACAGTTCTACATCCCCAGTCCTGAACGCATCGTTGCCACCGTTCAGGAAATCATGGGATAGTAGTTCGATGCCGCTGTGTAGTGTTGTTCCTCCACCTCATCCTGCAAGGATGAGGTGGAGGAACAACACTACACAGTATTTAACAAGATAAACAATCAGAGAGGAGAGGCAGCGTGGCAACTATTTTAAGCATGCCCAAGTGGGGGCTGGCGATGAAGACCGGGCTCGTCGTTGAATGGCTCAAACGTCCTGGCGACTCTGTCCAACAGGGCGAGCCCCTTGTGCAGATCGAGAGCGAGAAGGCCTCGAACGAGGTGGAAGCGCCTGCAACAGGCATTCTACGCTGGTTGGAGGTTGCAGAGGGACAGAATGCGCCCGTTGGAGCAGCTCTTGCCGTGATTGTCGCGCCAGGCGAGGAACTGTCCGATGAACAGGTGGCGGCATTGATACGCGAGGATGCCGAGATCAAGCAGCAGAAGGCAGAGATGCTGATCAGGAAGCAGACAACGGCCAAAGCACCGGCAACTGGAACGCGTGCAACAGTTCGGGCACCGGTCAGCACAGGTGGACGAGTCAATGCCTCACCTGCAGCACGACGGCTCGCACAGGAACTTGGCGTTGACCTGGCGACCGTCGTTGGTACGGGACCCGCTGGCATGATCGGGCGCGAGGATGTGCTGCGCGCCTCCGAGGAAGGGAAAGCAGCGCCCACTGAAGAAGCCGAAGAAAAGGACGTTGACGTTGATGGTATAGGCATCCACTGTCTGATCGCGGGGCCAGTCAGCGCTCCACACGTGGTCTTTTTGCACGGACTTGGCGGCTCGTTTGCCACCTGGTCCTTGAACCTGCCTGCCATTGCCGGGCAGTTCCGTATCTGTGCACTCGACCTCATTGGTGCTGGCAGCAGCGCCAAACCAACCATGGACTACAGCGTACCGGCACTGGCCGAGTTCCTGACACATTTCCTCGACGCCCTTGGTCCAGACTGGCAGCGTGTGAGCATCGTCGGCCACTCTCTCGGAGGAGCAGTGGCTCTTGCTTTCGTCGGAAGCAATCCGCAACGGGTAGAGCGACTGGTCCTGGTCGATAGCGCCGGATTGGGACCAGAGATTGAGCGCACCGTGCTCGACCTGGTGCGCTCCAAACCCACTCATGAGAATCTGCGTGCCGAACTCACATATTTTTTCGCCCAACCTGGCATGGTCCAGCAGGCACTCGTAGACCAACTCTATCAGCAGCGCACGCAGCCTGGTGCGCACGAGGCGCTGGTCGCGACCTCCGATGCCGCTTTCGGTGATGGGCAGCAGCGCCTCGACCTGCGCGACACTCTGGTAGGACTAAACATCCCGGTGTTGGTCGTCTGGGGAGATGCCGATGCGGTGATACCTGTTGCTCACGCACAGGAGGCGAAACGCGCTTCCCGAAGCCTCCTGGAGGTATTTGCTGCTAGTGGACATTGCCCGCATATCGAGCGTGCTGAAGCGTTTAACCAACTGGTACTGTCGTTTCTTGTAGGATGAATAGTAATGTCCTGCGCGACAACGTTCAGATTCGCATGAAAGCTTACCTGGAAAGCTAGTGACCTGGAGAGGGACGAAAGAAAATGCCAACCTTAGAGCTTGAGACGATGCGTTGCGAGTTGGATGGCCCTCTGGCGCGATTGCGACTCAATCGCCCGGAGACTTTGAATGCTGCCAACTGGGCCTGGGTGCAGGATCTCGTCAAGGCTACCGATTACTTGGCACAAAGCGCTGAGACGCGGGTCGTCATCGTCAGCGGTGAAGGCCGCGCGTTCTGCAGCGGCCTGGATGTCAAAGAGTTAGCGCAGGGTCAACTCACCGTCGATTGGTTCGCCACTTGGGAGCATGGCGTGACTGCGCTGGCCAACCTTGAAGCCATTACTATCGCTGCCATTCACGGCTATTGTCTGGGTGGTGGCTTGCAGGTTGCAGTAGCCTGTGATCTGCTGGTTGCCTCCACCGATGCTGTACTCAGCATTCCTGCCGTAAGAGAAGGCCTGGTTGCCGCGCTTGGGCCAATGCGTATTACCCGCTTGATTGGCTCAGGGCCTGCCAAGTATCTCTGCCTGCTGGGTAAACGCTTTACCGCCAATGAAGGCTTCACGCTGGGGCTTGTTCATGAGGTGGTTGCTCCTGATGACCTGGAGCAGCGTGTGGTAGGTCTGGCCGAGGAGCTGCTGGCCATACCCTTTACAGCTTTGCGGCATACCAAGCGCCAGATCAACAGGGCCTTCGAGCTGGAACTTGCGACACTCATGGAAGAGATGGTTGCTGCGGAGGAGGATTGCCTGCGCTCTCCGGAGCACGTTGCAGTTATGACAGCCTACATGGAGGCCCGAGCGCTCGGTAAAAAGCGCGGGGAGGGAGAGCAATGAGTACCCACGTCGAGCAGCAAGGACAGCCGAACTCACCGACACTGGCATTGGAAGATGTCGCTGATCACATTCTTGGAGAAGCGTCTCGTTATGCCTGTGCGTTACATGACTATGCGAGAAAGGTTATATCTTATGGATCGACCAGCGACAAGCAGACACGGATACATCTGGAATCTCCAGGCAGAGCAGATGCCTCGGGTGGAACTTTCTGTGCTCCAAACGCGGCGCTTGCAGCAGCAGGTGACACGCGCTTATGAAAGGGTACCATTCTACCGGCGGGCGCTAGAAGAGCGAGGCGTGCATCCGCAGGACATCCAGGCGCTTGACGATATTGAACGCCTTCCCTTTACAGTCAAAGAGGATTTTCGCACAACGTACCCCTATGGACTCTTCGCCGTTCTTTTGAAAGATGTGGTGCGACTGCACGCCTCGAGCGGCACCACTGGTAAGCCTGTTGTTAGCGGCTACACGCGAGCCGATATGGCGATGTGGGGCGAGGTGATGGCCCGCACCTTCGCGTCTGGTGGCTTAACAGCCGATGATATCTTCCAAAACTTTTACGGATATGGACTGTTTACCGGTGGGCTTGGTGCGCATATTGGCGCGGAACTTATCGGCGCAACTGTTGTTCCTATCAGTGGGGGTCTGACGCGACGCCAGGTGCAGTTGATGGAAGATTTCGGGGTTACTGCCATTGCCGGGACACCATCCTATACCCTGGTTGTCGCTGAGACCGCTTCCGGGGAAGGGATTGACTTGCATACCCGCATGAAGGTTCGCGTGGGCTTCTTCGGAGCAGAGCCTTGGACCGAAGGAATGCGCCGCGAGATCGAAGAGCGCTTTGGCCTCGAGGCGTTCGATATCTATGGGCTAACCGAGGTGATTGGTCCAGGTGTGGCTGCCGAATGTTCACAGCACCAGGGATTGCATGTGAACGAGGACCACTTCTACCCGGAGGTGATCGATCCTGAGAGCGGCAAGCGTCTCCAGGACGGCGAGGTCGGCGAATTGGTCTTCACCTGCCTGACTCGTGAAGCCTTGCCACTGTTGCGCTACCGCACTCGTGATCGCGTTGCCTTGATACACGACGCCTGCCCTTGTGGCCGAACGTCCGTCCGTATGCAGCGCGTACAGGGTCGGACAGACGATATGCTGATCGTGCGCGGCGTCAACATCTTTCCAACCCAGATTGAACAGGTCCTGCTCTCTCATCCCGGGCTGACAAGCAACTACCAGATTGTCGTCGACCGTCAGCGTGATCAATTGGATGAACTAGAGGTTCGTGTGGAGGTGGATGAAGTGCTTCATCGGGACAAAGGTGAAACTATCGGCGCACTACAGGCCATGGTAACCGAAGACCTACGCCAGGCACTGGGGTTACATGCGCACGTGCTGATTGTCGAGCCCTATCATCTCCCGCGGAGCGAAGGCAAGGTAAAACGCGTAGTAGATCGCCGCCAGCTAATTGGCTAAGATTATGGCATATGCAGATAATATCAAATCCGGTGCTGCTTTCTGGAAATGTAGGGGCGAGGCTGGCCCTCGCCCGGGGCCTGCACCGACAAAAGCTTGAGCAGAGTCAGGCCCCATTCTGTGACGTAGGGGCGAGGCTGGCCCTCGACCGGGGCCTGCACCTGGCGCACTAAGCCAGGTGCTACTCTCGTCTTCGGCATCAAGGGATGAGAATACCTCGCCCGCGCAGCTTGCCACTGTCTAAATCATGGATGGCGTCGTTAGCGGCATCAAGAGCATACATCGCTGTGTGCAGTTCCACTTTGCCCTGCGCGGTCAGGGTCATCAGCTCTGCCAGGTCATTGTAGGTTCCAACAAGGTTACCGATAAAGTTAATCTCGGTAGAGATAATAGTGATCGTGGGGATATTGAGCTTGCCACCATAGCCGATCACATAGTAGCTGCCAGCACGGCGCAACATGGCAACCCCGTCCTCAATAGCGCCCCCCTCGCCAACAAAGTCAATCACTGCCTCGGCACCTTGTCCATCCGTAATGGCTTTGACCTTCGCAACCTGGCTCCCATCGACCAGAACCGTATGATCAGCACCCCAGCTGCGGGTCAATTCAAGTGCCTCGGGGGAGCGATCAACGACGATGATTTCTGCAGGGGTCAAGGCCTTGAGGCACTGGATACCAATATGGCCCAAACCACCAGCACCGATCACTACCGCTTTCGTCCCTGGATACAGGATGGCAGAGGACTTCTTGACGGCATGATACGCTGTCAGGCCTGCATCCGCCAGCGCCGCAATATCTTTCGGGGCAAGACTGGCATCCAGTTTGACGACAGCACGCGCGGTCGTCTTCAGCAAGTTTGCCATGCCACCATCAATGGTGACACCAGGAAAGGCCGCGTTGGAGCAGTGCATATCATCGCCTGCTCGACAAGCGCGGCACAGCCCACAGGTGATCAGCGGGTGGACAATGACCGTATCTCCAACAGCCACATGGCTGACTGCTGAACCAATCTCCTGCACCCAGCCCGCGTTCTCATGACCCAGGGTGTAGGGGAGCGTCACGCCAGAGATCTCCTTCCACTGCCCCTCGATAATATGCAGATCAGTTCGGCAGAGACCAGCGCCTCCAATGCGCACAATGACGTCGAGTGGACCGCTAATCTTTGGCTCTGCGACCTCTTCGACCACCGGTTGTTCTTCATAATGGTGCAAACGTACTGCTTTCATATGTACTCCTCTATGTTTAGATTTTCTGTCCCGACAAAGCGAGAACCTGGCAAGCCCCAACTGCGAAAGAAATCACCTGTTGCACGGCATAATTCGACGTTTACATCGCTGCCTGCCCGGATCAATGCTCTGCTTCGCCGTTTGGCTCGGGCCACATCCGCACTGGACATATTTGAGCCGTCACAATTGAGAATAAGTGGATTGTCCAGATCGATAGGGCGGCCAGCGAGAGAGGATTGTTCAAGAGAAGCTAGCAGTGCCTGCCGAGCTTGATATGTCAAGAACGTAATGTATTCGCTCTGTTTGCCTCGGCGCGGAGTATAGCGCACAGCCAGAGGATCTGACTCAATGTCTGGGATGAGCCGACCCTCCGCATCCAGCGAGCCAACATCACCTATACATAGCCGCAGCAGCTCGGCAAGCCGCAAGCCACTGCCAATCAGCGCTAATAAGATCAAACGATCTACACCCTGCTGGTTGATACCTCCCATTGAGAGAGGTGAGGAAATGCCGGGTAGAGGGCGCCATGGAACCGCCACTCCATTCAAGCGAAACCAGATTTTTGCCCCCATTGCAAGAGCAGAAACCTGGCTGTCGGTGTATCCAGCAAGAGCAGACGCAAATGAAGCGAGCGCCTGTTCAGCTACTATCGGCTCCGCGAGAGCTCGTTCCCGCAGCACCTCGAGATCGGTATTTCCAGTGTATTTGCGAAAACGCTCTAAACTCGCGACTGACGTACGTATCCATGATGGCTCCCGGCAGCGCTGTGAAAGGATATTGGTCATCCGGCGAACCGACGGGAAAACGAGGAGTTCCCCTTCCCGTCGGCCTTCAAGTATACGTGTCGCGTTCATCTGCGGCCTCTGGTATTGATGAGCTCCTGAATCTTCTCACGGAGGAAATGATCGCGCAGCTCCACTTCGCATGATGTCACGCCAGGAATTGCTTCGACACGCCGCCGGATCTCCTGCCCGATGCTGGTCGCGAATTTCGAAGGACAGAGTGGGCTAGTCAGGTGGAAATGAACCGTCACCCGGCCACCCTCAACGCGCACCTCATCCAACAGACCCATTTCAGCAAGAGAACGGCGGATTTCGGGATCACGTGTCGAACCAGCCGCTGCTCGAACTGCCTCAACGTCAATCATCATCGCGACACCGTCCCCGTTATGCCTGTATCTGTTGCTGGATGAGAGGTAGCATACTCATGCTTGCGTTGAGCAATCTCATCGTTGGCAATTGTCTTTAGCTTGCTCTCGATATCAATGCCGTAGAGCCGGGCGATGTTGCCGCCGATGATCTTCTGCTTGATCTCATCGGTAAGATCCACACCATATTCGGCTTTCAGGTCCTCTGGCAACTGGAAGTCCATAAAATCATCGAGGAGCCAGTGCGGATACCAGATGGGGAAGTCGCTCCCCCAGATGATCCGGTCGGGCCCGATCCAGAAGAGCAGATTGGCCATGATTTCGGCAAAGTGGCGCGGATTGTTGTGAATAAACATGTTGGCCACCGCGAGCGAGCCGTACACATTGGGACAGCGCGTCGCAATCCAGCAGAAATCGTCGAGGCGCGGTAAGCCCACGTGATCGATAATGAAGTTCAGTTCGGGGTACAGCCACGCTGGCTCGTCAATGTCTCGCACATCAAACTTGGAGAGTGAGAGGGGCTCGACAGCGGGACCTTTGTGAAAGTGCATGTGCTTGACGCCAAGCTCGAGACACTTCTCGTAGAGCGGGAAGACCATAGGGTCATTTGCACTCCATCCCCGCGACTGGCCGCGCCACTCAGCAGTATACCATTTGAAACCCAGGACGCCACAGTCTTTGATTTGCCGTTCGACCTCTTGGACCGCGTTGGGCATGCGGGGGTCAACTCCTCCCAGCGAGATGATGCGCTCGGGAGCGCGAGCACGTAACTGGGCATTGCGGTCGGCATTCGTAAAGCCCGTGTGGTAAAAATCCATAAGAACCTGGGTCGAGAGAATGGCCATATCGGCGTCGCCCTTGATAAACATCTCCTCCAGATACCAGTCAGGGTCAACCTTGCGGAACTGTTTTTCGTAATCCATCGTCCATTGCTTATCCGGTGGATTAAAGCCGGTGTGGAACGCATAGAAGGTTTCGATAAAAGCTTCGCCAAAGCGGTTCTTACAGTTTTCCTTGCTGGCATCCCAAAACCCAGTGTGCGCATCGAGTACAAATGATCCGTTCTTCATTGATCGATCCTTTCATTTGCTTGGTATGGAGAAAGGGTAGCTAATACTCTACCCCCACTCTCTTCCCTTACCCTGTGGATGGTTGATTCATTTGTTTGTCATGAATCTAGATCACCTGCTCAGAGCCGTCTGCAGAAAGGGCAGAGTCGACAATAACTTGCCTTCCATGCCGAAAGTTAGCGCTGGTAATCATATCTTGGAACAAGCAAGAGCAAATAATAGTCTCTAGGGGACGCACTTTGAGGATGCGCTACATGAAGAATCATCTACGGGAGCTATCAAGACACATCAATACGCTCTAAGTGGATCGTTGGAAAGACTTGATATAAGAAGATATACCATAAAATAATAGGGTTGTACAGTTCTAAATTTCACATTGCGAAATAAAGCGGTCTACCTGGCCGCGCTGCAAGGAGACCATTCCATTTCGGGGGCAAACCGCCTGCTTGTTATAAAAGTACCATCTCACTTTTCTTCATGAGCCAGTGCCGATATACTCTGTGAAGGTGAGCACGGCAAGAGGGAAAGAGCATGAGCAACAAAGAGCAGGCGGTGCAGGTGTATCAACTACGTGTCTGGATACGGGAAATCAGTCCCCAGATCTGGCGTCGCCTGCTTGTACGAAGTGATAGCACCATTGCCCAGCTCCATGACACGCTTCAAATTGCCTTTGGCTGGACCGATGAGCATTTACATCAATTCCTCATTCGTGGGAAACCGTATGGGATCGGGAGATCTGGAGGCATCAGCTTCGACGACAATCCGCATCAGATACGACTGTGTGACTTCCACTTCCGCACCAGAGAACGATGGGTGTATGAATATGATTTAAACGACTGGTGGCAGCATGAGATTCGCTTAGAGCAAGTTCTCCCCCTTGACCCAGCAAAGTGTTATCCAGTCTGCCTGGCAGGGAAACGACGGTCACCCATCGAAGACTGTGGCGGCCCCTGGGCATTTATGGAACTGCAAGACGAGCATCCGCTCTGGAAAGTTCTGCCACAGTTTGCACGGCTGCTGCTTGACCACCGCGATGACCTGGATGACTATCGAGACGAGTTACGAGAGCTCGCCTACTGGATCGTCCGAGAGGACTTTGATCGCCAGGCAGTCAATCGCCGCCTGGTCAACTATGCGACGACGCATCGAGAAGAGAAGGAAAGGAGCAGGTAATGCGTATCCGGGTACAGGTCATTATTGAATCAGATCAAGCAGCCACTCCCCCGTATGTCGAAGAAATAGCCTGCTTCGAGCGGGGTTCACTCTCGCCAGAAACGCTTGGATTACGGCTCTCTGAAGCAAAACAGATGCTCGCTGGTGTCCAGCAAACCATGGCTACTCAGCAAGTCGAGGACTATGTGGAGCAGCAGCGCCAGTGCCCGCACTGCCAGCACTCTCTTACTTGCAAGGGGCATCACCAGATCGGTGTGCGAACCCTCTTTGGCAAACTGACGCTTTCCAGCCCGCGTCTGTATACCTGCTCTTGCCAGCCTCAAGAGAAGCGCAGTTGGAGTCCGGTCGCCGCGCTGTTCTCTGAGCGCAGCACACCAGAACTGCTCCGTCAGGAAGTCCGATGGGCCTCGCTCCTGTCATATGGCGTGACCGTCAAGCTCCTGGGAGACCTCTTGCCAATGGAGCATCAACTGAGTACCTCAACGGTCTCACGTCACGTCCATCAGGTGGCAGAGCGCCTCGAAGAAGAACTGGGAGAAGAGCAATCTTCCTTTATCGAGGGATGCCCCGATCAGTGGTACGAGCTGCCTGAACCCGATGCACCACTGACCGTCAGCCTTGATGGTGGCTATGTTCACGCGCGCTCACCGGAGAGCCGCAAAGATGGCTCATTTGAAGTCATTGTCGGCAAAAGCACGACAGGAGAAGGAGCCACCACCAGTTTTGGGATGGTCTCCGGCTACGATAGCAAGCCCAGGCGACGACTCTTTGAAGTCTTGAAGGGCCAGGGGATGCAGATGAACCAGGCTGTCACCTTTCTTACCGATGGGGGAGACACGGTCCGTGAGTTGACCGAGGGCCTCAACCCTCTTGCGGAGCATATCTTAGATTGGTTTCACATTACCATGCGCATCACTGTGCTGAACCAGATGGCCAAAGGGGTGCCTATCCAGCACAAAGGAGAGGAGTTCGAGAAGGAACTGGAGCGGGTGAAGTGATCCCTCTGGCACGGCAACGTCTACAAGGCACTGCAAGGACTGGAAGACCTCGCATGGGATATTGATGCCGAAGCAAGCTGCGAGGCTCAGAAGCTGGCGAGAACGTTGCACGAGTTTGACCACTATATTCGTACCAACCGATCTTCTATTCCCAATTATGGCGACCGCTACCGGAATGAAGAAGCCATCTCCTCTGCAGTGGCTGAATCGGCAGTCAATCAGATCGTAAGCCGACGATTTGTCAAAAAACAGCAAATGCGCTGGACCAAGCAGGGTACCCATTTGCTTTTACAGATACGAACGCAGGTACTCGATGACACCTTGCCAGCCACCTTTCGGCGTTGGTATCCTGGCATGGAAATGAGTGAATCACAACACGAACCTGCACTAGCCGCCAGTTGAGCGGTAATTCAGAACCTTTTCTGATCCTTCCTTCATCCACGGATGCAGATCACGCGGATGGGCAGCCTCAAGCCCGGTTGGTATGATGATAGCTCTTTTCTCACATTACAGTGAATGCTGTCGACGCTCCCACTCACGGGCTTTGCGCTTGGCCGCCTCGCGGTTGTCGGCGATGTAGCGTTCCAGGCTGCGCAAAGAGGTATGCCCGCTGAAGCGTTTGAGGTCAACTTCGGTGTAATCATGGGCAGCGCGCAGACTGATGGCGGTGTGGCGCAATTGGTGGAGATCCCAGTTGGGGGTATAGCCTTTCCAGAGCGTGTCGGCCTGGCGGTACGAGAGACGAGCGTAGCCATCGGCGGTGAGATCAGCACGCCGCGGCAAACGGGCTTTGCGATGCGTCACGAAGAGCGGTCCCGAAGTCAGATTTCCGCGCGTCGCCAGGTACTTGCCCAGGAGGGTCCCGACGGCACGCGAGAAGAACATCTCGCGTGGGCGATCGCCTTTGCCATGAAGACGAATCGAGCGATCGGACCAGGAAATGTCCTCGATGTCGATAGCCAGGGCTTCCTGACAGCGAAGGCCACCATCATAGATCAGCCAGAACAGGGCGCGATCGCGCGGATCCTCGATTTTGCGCAACACTGACTCAACCTTTTGCGCGTCCAGGGCCCGAGCCGCTCGGTTCCCTTCTGGTTTCCGTTGCACACCATCCAGGAATGCCGAGGCTTCCCATCCCTGCTCGCGAAGCCAGCTGGTGAAACTCCGCAACGCGGCCAAGCGCCGATTGTACCTGGCAGGCGCGAGGGATTCTTGGTGTGCGAGAAAGGCCCGGAGAACGTCTGTGGTCAGTGCCGTGACTGGTTGCTGACCTACTTCCACCAGCAATGGCGCCAGATCTTCTGCGTAACTTTCGCGGGTTCTTCGTGCAAATGACGAGGCGTCCAGGAACTGCTCGAAGGCGTTCGCCAGAGTCAAAGGATGGAAAGAAGCGTGTGTTTTCATGAGTTATTGCACCTAATGCGGAACATAATGTATACTGTTGCTGGGGTTCACTGTAGCGTTTTTGTTGGGAAATGGCAAGGTATCGCACCTAATGGGCGATTAGGCGCGATATCCTTCTCAGGAGAAGGCGAACATGTGGGTGATGCTGATATTTTCGCTACCAGAACAGGCAGCTGATGGTGTGCAGGTGCGACGCATGGGGACCTATGGAATTCAAACCGATGAATCTTCTTCTGGTACTGAAATCCTAGAAATCTCGGGTAAGAATTACCAATTTCCCCTTTTTCAGGAAAGACTATGAGCAGCTTTGGTCCTTTGCTTGTCCTCTTGAGAAGAGGCAAAGATAGAGGGGTAGCCTTTACCTTTACTTTGTCGTTCTCTTTGGTCACAACATTTCTTCCCATTGAGTGGTAGATATCCTTGAGGGTAAGGAAAGCTGATGTTTTCAGTGGAGGTTTTGCTATGGGTACAACCAGTTCTTATCAGGCAATTGCCCAGGCTTATGTGAATGGAGTGCAGGGACTTTTTGTCACACCGGGTATACCTACGACTGAACGCGGCGAACGCAAAGTAGCACCTTCTGAAGATCTGGCGGACCGGGCGACGCTCCTCTCACCTGTATCTGCTAACCTGACACGAGCTACTGTTTCTTTGCTTGCCGACACTGATCCAGCGGTACGTGCTCAGGCTTCCACCAAACTGCTGGTGAAGGCACTGACTGACCTGGAGGTGAGTGTCTACCTGCTCCAGGTTGCTGAGGATGAAGAAAGTGGAAATGCTTATCCTGGGAACAAAGAGACCGCACGAGGCACCTCCTCTTTTGTGGGTATTGAGGAACGACTTCAGCTCTTACTGAGTGAAGATGCATTAGATACTTCCTTGAGCGTGCGTGGGCTGAAAGCCCCTGCCAGCATTCCCCGAGCCCGTTTACAGCTTTCAAATCTCGTCAGCGATGCTCTGACGCTTATTGTTGATCGCGCCAGTAAAACAGGGCTGTCTGCCCTGAGCGGGCTTTTAGGATTAGGGGCCGCTGAACTAGCGCAGGCTGCGGGCGTGGTGGGACTGAATATCGCTCAGGTTCTGGGACAGGCAGAGATGATCACTCGCCTGTACAATCTCTTCCGTGAGTTCGTGATTCACTCCTATAATTCGTTATTGGCCTTGATAGGGCAGCAAGTGGCGCAAACTGTGGCCAAGCAGGTGCTTGAATGGGTCAACGAGCTCAAATATGGCAAGCTCTTTGGTGATCTTCTTGAGAAGCTCTATGAAACACAGCAGATGGCTCAGGATCTGAGCCAGATCGTAGCGCACAGCCAGGTTCACTTGGAGAAGTTCGTCACGGCGATCGAGGGCGTTGATGAATTGAATAATCGCTATCGGCAGCAGATGGACTTGATCGAAAAGTTCCTCAAAGGAGTACGGATTCTGGGGGGAATATCGGTAGCCGTGCTGCCCATGAGCAAATTACTTGTTGCCGCAGCGTACATTATGTTGGCAGGATACGTCATTTTCACTGGTGCTGATTATGTAGATGCTCAACGACTAAAGCTTTTGGATCGGGTACCTGGTGTACGGCAGGTTGTGGAAATCAATCTGGCAGGCACATAGAGAAGAAGGAGAGGAACCTATGGCTATCACTGCTTTTCATGATTTTATCCTCGTTGCTGATCAAGTTGAGAAAAAGAGCAATAGTGCGGTTAGCGCATTTACCCTCAGCGTCTTCAATTCACCTGTCGGACAAGGAGAGAAGAAGGAACATGTGACCGTACCGCCACAGTTGACGCAGCAGATTCGCTGGCTGGAGGAGCGCCAACTTGACCAGGATGTGAATCGCCAGATGGACCTGGGCGAGCTGCTTGCTGGCCTGTTACTCCCCCAGTATGCTCGTCAACTATTCAGCGAGAGCCTGAAGCGGTTACGTGACGGCGAAGGGTTACGCCTACGCTTACGATTGGCAGACGAGCTAGCCGACTTCCCATGGGAATATATGTATATCCAGGACACCCGTGGAGAGCGCACTTCCAGTAGTTTTCTGGCGCTGGATCCACGTATTTCTATTGTCCGCCATGAAGCCTTAGCCGTCCCGGGTGATTGGTTCCAATCGCCTGACAGTCGCCGGGTTGTCGTCGCTATGGCAACCCCCCAGCCGTATTCACGCTATCGGAAGCTGGAAAGTCTCCCTACCGAGCAACGCTTACTCAAGGAGGCTCTGAGTGGGATAGCAGGCATAGAAGCTGTCTATCTGCCGGAATATACAACAGCCCAGGCCGACAAGCAACCCGGTGCCACACTAAAGGACATCATGGCTGCGCTGATGAAACGTACAGATGTCTTCCACTTCAGTGGGCATGGGGAGTTCGCTGAGGAGATGGGACCAGTCGTAGGAAGTTTCGTTGGTGAGGGGGGGATTATCTTGGCGAACGCAGAGAATGAGGCTGTACCGATTGCAGCAGATCGGTTTGCCGAGGTTCTGCGGGGCAAAGGTGTCCGACTCGTGGTGCTGGGTGCTTGTGAGACAGGCAGACGTGACGGCATCAATGTATGGAGCAGCGTAGTAGCCTCACTGCTGAAAGCCGGTGTTCCAGTGGTGGTCGCGATGCAGTTCACGATCCAGGATACCCTTGCCGCAGAGTTCTGTGGCGCATTCTATAGAGCAGTCGTTGCAGGCTTTACCGTCGATGAGGCTGTTTCCCTGGGACGGGCTGCTATTCGGGTTGCCTCTCAAGGCACTCTGCGTGATGCACGCGACTGGGGTACTCCCATTCTTTATCTGCGGACCCCCAGCGGAGTCGTTTTCAAGCCGGTGAAAAATGAACAGGTACGTCAGGAGGCCGAGCAGCAACTAGGGCATCTGTTTGAACAGCATGCACGTGAAGTACCAAGTAAAGGGCGTATGATTGGACCTGTTGTCGGGGTGATAGAGAACGAGACCGTCACTGTGGATCAGACAGTGGATGAGCGAACCGACGGTGTTGTCATAGGTACCTCGATTTTCAGTATCCAGGGTGGTCGACTACTTGTACGTCAGAAGGTCGATAGGGTTGATGGAACTATGATCGGTGCGGTAATTGGGCGACTAGGAGGGGTCCAGTCCACTGAAGTCAAAGAGCAGCAAGCTCTGGCGGAATTAGAGCGATTCCTCCGTATGGATTGGTCCTTACCTGGAGGAGAGGCAACACATGAGCAGGGATAGCCACAACTTAAGTGCTGGATTTAGCATCTCAGTTATACCTATCCCTGCTCCGTATGTAAAGTGAACTCTACAGACTGAATGCAGGTGCTACGGCAATGAACACACAAGCTCCATCTGAACATGATCACCTCTTTTCCGAGTCCTTGATCAGGCTCTATGTCAACGCCCCTCACTTTGTTGAACGACCATGGTTGGTGGAGCAAATTGAGTCTGCATTGGCCGACCCAGATATGCGTTTCCTGTTGCTGACTGCTGAGCCTGGTGCAGGTAAAACAGCCATTATGGCCTGGTTAGCTCATCAGCAGCCCCACTGGTTACGCTACTTCATTCGACGTGATAGCCAGACCCCTCTCAGTCATGGTGATGCGAAATCCTTCCTGTTCGCTATTGGTCATCAGCTTGCTGCGCTCCACCCTACCCTGTTTCGCCCCGACAAACTAGAGGTCGTCGTGAAGCAGTATCTTGGTACCATTCAAGCTGGGGGTCGAGCTATAGGTATCAAGGCGGAAGACCTTTTGATTTCTCCCTTTTACCGAACAACTCTTATGGTTGAGCAACACGGAGATCTCGTCCTGGGTGAGTTGGAAGGTCTTTCAGTGAAGCGCATGGTAATGGAGAAACGCTTCCTGGAACTGGACAACTTACAGCACCTGGCGCTGATAGATCCTGCAAAGGTCCTCTTGACCGAGGATCCATCTGCCCGCATTGTCATTATTGCTGACGCGCTGGACGAACTACGCTCCTTTCGTGGGCAGGAGAGCATCTTGGACTGGCTTACCTTCTCTCCCGAGTTACCGCATAACGTGCGTTTTATTCTCACTGCACGTCCTGATGACAAGCTTACTTTTCTGAAACAGCGCCAGGGAACATGGTTGCGAGAAGTAACGATTGAGTCCCAGGCGGTGCAAGTCCAGTCCGACCTGCGCCAGTATGCAATGGGCTTTACCGCAGAGGCAGCAATCCGCAAGGCACTGGTTGAGCGTGAGATTAACGCTGATGAATTTGTGGATCAGATTGTCGGAAAGGCCGAAGGAAACTTTCAGTACCTGGTCGCTCTTGCCAGCGGAATTGAGCAGACGAGAGAAGTAGGAAATCAGAAGGCACTCAACCGCCTGCTGTCTGGCGAGGATGTGCCAACCGGGCTGGGAGATTTGTATGCTTTCTTCTTAAGATTGATCAAAGAGTGGGTCAGCAATAAAACAGTGGAGGTTCCAGGTAGTGCACCCTTTGAGGTGCGCCATGTGCCTGTGTGGCAAGAGATCTGTCAGCCTATTCTGGGTGTTCTGGCTGTTGCGAGAGAACCACTAGACCTCCAACACATCAAGAGGTTTGGGGACATTCAGGCTGAGGAGCGCTGGATAGGCGAAGCTTTCCAGTATGTAGTCCAGTTCCTGGACCAGGTGGCAGGTCGTTATCGTTTCTACCATAGCACTTTTCCAGAATTTATTACAGCCTCAACAACCCAAACCGCCTATCCTGATTGCTACCTTACGCCTGCTGAGTGGCATCGCAAGATCGCCAAGCACTACCGGGGCAAGGCGGCGACCTGGGATGAAGTAGCGTGGAGCCGGACAGATGATTACGGGCTGCTCTACCTGTCAGCACACCTGTATGCACTCAGGGAGCGAGAAGTGTTTCGACGAGAGTTATACGGGCTCATCTGCAAACCTTTTTTAAGAGAGAAATATACGCGCTTTGGCTCACACCGCCCCTTTACCGAGGATGTGCTCCTGACCTTGCAGGTGAGCGGGAGCGAGGAGCCACCGAACCTCTTGCAAGAGGTGCGTGGAAACCTGATTTATGCCACGATGGAGTCGCTGGCGACCAACATTTCAGTCGAGGTACTTGCTGCATTAGTTCAAGTCGGTCAGATTGCTAGGGCAATGGATTTTGCAGTACTGATGCATGATGAGCGGAACCAATTGTCGGCCTATGGAATGATTATCGGGACGCTGCAAGCAAACAAGGAGATGGAAGCAGTTCGTGTGATCGTGATTGTGAAACAGATGTTGGCGGTCGCCGAGACAATGGAAGACCAGTTCACAAAAGCCGTTATGCTGAAAAACGCGGCGGAAGCCCTGGTTCAGGCAGGAGAACCTGCCCGTGTGATTACCGTCGTGAATCGGGCGTTGGCGGTCGCTGAGAGGATTGAGGACCAGTCCAGTAAGGCTCTTATACTAAGTGGATTGGCCCCAGCCTTGGCTCAGGCTGGGGAGCTACCACGTGCGATCACCATTGTGAACCAGGCTTTAGAGGTAGTAGCCAATGAGGGCAAGGACGATGCTTCCGTCCTGGGAAATATGGTCGAGATTCTGACCCAGGCTGGACAAGTTGATCAGGCACTTAAGGTCGCGCAAACGATTGAGAATCAGTTCCACAAGGCTTTTGCGCTGGGGGCAGTAGTCAAGGTTCTGACGCGGGCTGGACAGGTCGATCAGGCACTTAAGGTCGCGCAAACGATTACGGATCCGGACGGCAAGGCTCATGTACAGTATGAGGTAGCTAGGGTCCTGGTTCAGATAAGAGAGCCAGCCCGGGCTGTTGCCGTTGTGAACCGGGCGTTGGCAGTCGTCGAGACGATAAAAAACCAGTACAGCAAGGCTCTAAAACTCAGTGAGGCGGCACAAATTCTGGTTCAGGCAGGAGAGCCAGCCCGGGCTGTTGCCGTCGCAAACCAGGCATTGGCGGTAGCCTCAATGATTAAGAGCCACCATATGCTAAGCAAGATAGCACAGATTCTGGTTCAGGCAGGAGAGCCAGCCCGGGCTGCCACTGTTGTGAACCAGATGTTGGCGGTAGCCGAGTCGAGTGAGAATCAGGGCGACAAGGCTGGTATGCTAAGCGAGGTAGCGCAGGTCCTGGCTCAGACGGGAGAAGTAGGTCGTGCTGTCACCATCATGAACCAGGCATTGGTGGTAGCCGAGACGATTGAGGATCTGTTCAGTCAATACTACAAGGTGTCTGCATTGAGTGGGATGGCCCAGGTCCTGGCTCAGACAAGAGAACCTGCCCGTGCGATTACCGTCGTGAATCAGGCGTTGGCGGTAGCCGAGACGATGAATGATCCCAAGTGGAAGGTGATTGCATTGAGTGAGGTGACCCAGGTCCTGGCACAGATAGGAGAACCAGCCCGGGCTGTTGCCGTCGCAAACCAAGCATTGGCGGTCGTCGAGAGGATTGATAACTGGCAAGCGTCATCTGCTCTTGTGACGATGGCTGAGGTCCTTCCGGTCATGGCATGGGCAGGAGAGCCAGCACATGTGGTCACCATCGTAAACCGGGTATTAGCGTTATCCGAGACAATTGGGGAAGAATCGGTCATGGCCCAGGACGACCAGGTTCGCACGCAGAGATCTGTGGCTCAGAGCCTCCAGGTCATGGCACAGGTAGGACAGGTCGCCCGGGCACGCAAGGTTGCACAGACGATGAAGGATCCGTATCGCAGGGCCGAGGCCTTGAGTATGCTGGCTCAGGGCCTGGCCCAGGCGGGAAAGGCTGCTGACGCACTTAAGATAGTCAAGGGTATTAAGGGTTCATACGACACGACCGAGGCCTTGAGTATGGTGGCTCAGAGTCTGGCACAGGCCGGACAGGTTGATAAGGCACTCAAAGTAGCTGTGATGAATAAGGATCCGTACGACAAAGTCCGTGTGCTAATTGAGATAGCTCCCGTCCTGGCTCAGACAGGAGAGCTACCGCGTGCAGTCACCATTGTGAAAGAGGTGTTGGTAGTAGTCACAGCAATTGGGGAGCAGTCGATTGAGGCCCAATATTACAAGGCTCTCATGCTGAGTAAGGCGGCCATGGTTCTGGCTCAGGCAGGAGAGCAAGCACGTGCGGTCACTATCGTGAACCAGGTGTTGGCGATCATCGAAATGATTGAAGACAAGCAATCCAGGGCCTATGTGCTAAGTGAGTTGGTTGAACAGGTCCTCTCGGTCCTGGTTCAGACAGGACAGGTTGCCCAAGCACTCCAGGTCGCGCAAATGATTGAAGATCCATACGCTAAGGCTAAGGCGTTGATTAAGATGGCCCCAGCCTTGGCTCAGGCGGGACAGATCGATCAGATACTCAAGTTAGTGGAGACGATTAAGAGTGAAGATTGGAAGATGGGGGGTGAGGGAGGAAAAGTGGGTGTGCTGAGTAGAATAGGGCAAGCCTTGACCGAGGTGGGACAGCAGAAACAAGCCTTACATGTGTTACGAACAGCCTTCGCTAGAGCTAGACATACAGGGCGTGAGGGTATCTTCGACGTACTGAAATATGCTGCCGTCACGTTAGGAGCTATTGATGAAGGTCAGACGCTGTGGCGCGTGTACGAGACCCTACAGGAAGTCGATAACTGGTGGGGAACACAGTAGGTTATGTTGCAAAAATTCGTCAGTGTTTCTGAATAGAGGTCACGGCATCCAGCTATGTCAAATGGCCCAATTTTGATCGAATCGTTGCCATACCCTCTTTGGTCATTTTGGCACCCGGAGTATCAGGAGGCTTGGTTGCTGATTTCCGATCTGCCAGTCGGTCGCGCTCGGTTGAAGGAGTATGCCTTACGTATGCGAGTGGAAGCGACCTTTCAGGACCAGAAAAGACGAGGCTGGAATTTGGAAGCGAGCGGAATCACGGATCTCACTCGCTTGGATCGACTCTTCTTGGGTCTCTTTTTGGCGATATGGTGGGTCTGTCATCTGGCCGCTTCTTGCATGCATCATGGAGAACGCCACCGCTTGGATCGCCATGATCGCCGTGACAAAGGCATTTTTCGCTTAGGGAGGCTTTGGCTGCTAAATATCCTTCATCGGGCATCAAGCACTGGGGCTATTTGTAGCTGTCTTCCCTTTACAAGGAGGGAAAACGGATGGACATTTTCTTTACGCTTTTAATAAAGTGGCAGGGAGAGAGCACAGATGCAGTGAATGCGTGTGCGGTAAGCCCATCAGGGGACTCTATCGTCTCAGCATCAATGGACGGAACACTGAAGCTCTGGGATATGCAGACGGGAGAGGAACGCATGACGTTGCGCGGTCATACAAGAGTCGTATGCGAGTGCGCGGTGAGTCCATCGGGAGATTGGATTGTCTCAGCATCAATGGACGGAACGCTGAGGATCTGGGATATGCAGACGGGAGAGGAACGCATGATGTTGCTCGGTGATGAGCACGAAGTTTTTAGTTGTGCAGTGAACCCATCGGGGGACTGGATTGTGTCAGGGTCAACCGATGGGACACTGAAGCTCTGGGATGCGCATACGGGGAGAAAGTTGAGAACGTTACGGGGTCATACGGGTTGGGTAACAGGATGTGCAATCGCTCCGTCTGGGAGGTCGCTCGTGTCCGCTTCAATAGACGCAACGCTGAGGATCTGGGATCTTCAAACGGGGGAAGCACGCATGACGTTGCGCGGTCATGAACAAAAGCATTGGGTAAATGCCTGTGCGATCAGTCCACTTGAGGATTGGATCGTATCGGCGTCTTCTGATATGACTTTGAAGGTTTGGGATACCCGCACTGGCAAGGACCAACTAACTTTACGAGGCCATACAGGTGACGTAAGGAAATGTGCAATCAGCCCCCAGGGAGACTGTATTGTCTCAGCATCGGCTGATAAAACAGTAAAAGTCTGGGATACCCGCACAGGAGCTTGCCTTACCACGCTCGTTATGGAGGGTGCTATGAATGTATGCGCCTTCTGTCCCGATGGGGAACATATCATTGCCGGTGGTGCTTCTGGCATCTATAGACTACGATTAGTGCGTTAGCTCCAGGTCAAAGGAGAGGGGAGACCATTCCAGAACAGGGATAATCTCAATTATCTATAAACACATCAGTTAGCCCCCGTTCTGGAATGGTCTCCTGTTAGCGCATGTGCATGCACTCCCGTGCAAAAAGGTGGATCGGTTCCAGTTGAGGTGCGTCAACAAAGCGAACGATGATTTCTTGCACCCCGGCCTCTTCATATTCCTCCAGGCGTTGGCGAATCATTGCTGGGGTGCCAATCAGTGATGTTTGGCGGAACTCCTCGAGATTGCTGCGCTGAGTTGGAGTCAGTTTCGCAACCGCCGCCGCCTCTGTTTCGGCGATAGCACAGTCATCGATGAGAACGGTGCGCCGTATACTGTTGTAATCACGGCCGAGTTCTTCACAATGCCGTCGAAGGACGGCGAACTTGTGCTTGATAGTCGCAATATCTTCCCCAACATTGCATGCGTTCCCATATTGTGCTACCAGTTTGAGCGTGACCTTTTCCCCGCCTCCTCCGATCAGTAAGGGGATGTGTGGTTTCTGTACCCCTTTTGGCTGGTTGATTGCCCCTTTGACCTGGTAGTAGGTCCCCTCGAAGGTGGCTTCGTCTTGTGTCCACATAGCCAGCATGATCTGGATAGCCTCGTGCAAACGCCCTAAGCGTTCACCCGTGTCTGGATAGGGGTAGCCATAGGCACGATATTCGTGCTCGTACCAGCCTGCACCGATGCCCACATCGAGGCGTCCATGGCTGAGCACATCGACAGTGCTGGCCATCTTTGCGAGAAGTGCGGGATTGCGATAACCGTTACAGGTTACCATCTGACCGATACGCACATGTTGCGTGTCGCGGGCCAGAGCGGCGGTACTTGTCCAACATTCAAAAGTCACCTCCTGGCTGGGGGGAGGAATGGTGTGGAAATGATCATAAAGCCAGATCGAGTGAAAGCCCAGTGCCTCGGCTTCGTGCGCGACCCGCGTCATGGCTTCATAGGCTTCAACCGGGTCGGCAATGCCCACCAGGTCCAGGCGCCAGCCCTGCGGAACGATGATACCGTAATCCATCGACATGTGCAACGCTCCTTTACGTAGCCCTTCAGTAGGATGACAGGGAGTATTTCTCGGCATATCGAAAATCTCTCGCATGATGGTGTCTTAGCATATGAGAATGATATACCATAATATATTTAGATTGTACATGATCGAATTTCAAAAGGTGAAATGCACTTCATGGTGGATACTTGACGTCGATTGTTCCGGTATGCCTAACTGTCCAGGAGACAGGCATACGAGTATGAGGGCACACTGTGCCCTGCGAAGTAATAATGGAGGTCGCCATGACATCTGATCCCAAACAGCGTAGCCGCGTGATTACAGACGGGCTTGACCGTGCGGGCGCCCGAGCTATGCTCAAAGCCATCGGCTTTACCGATGACGACCTGGCTCGCCCAATTGTCGGCGTGGCCAATACCTGGATCGAAACGATGCCCTGTAACTACCACCTGCGCCACTTGGCTGCCAAAGTGAAAGAGGGTATACGGGTGGCTGGTGGAACGCCGATGGAGTTCAATACCATAGCTATCAGTGACGGGGTGACGATGGGCACAGAAGGGATGAAGGCTTCCCTGGTGAGCCGCGAGGTCATCGCCGATTCCATCGAGTTGGTTGGTCGTGGTTATATGTTTGATGCCGTGATTGCCCTGGTGGGATGCGACAAGACCATACCCGGTGCTGCCCTGGCGCTGATCCGGCTGGATGTGCCAGGCCTGATCTTGTATGGTGGTTCCATCGCACCCGGACGTTTTAGAGGGAAGGATGTCACGGTTGGCGATGTGTATGAAGCAATTGGGGCCAATGCGGCGGGCAGGATGAGTGATGCGGACCTGCGCGAACTGGAGAATATGGCCTGCCCTGGAGCGGGCGCGTGCGGAGGGCAATTTACTGCTAACACCATGGCGATGGTCATGGAGTTTCTCGGCCTATCTCCAATGGGCACGACGAGCGTTCCCGCGACCGACCCGCGCAAGGACGACGTGGCAAGGCGTTGCGGCCAGCTCATTATGGACCTCCTGCAACGTGGCATGACTCCCCGCGATGTACTGACACGCCAGGCGTTTGAGAACGCCATCGCCGGTGTGGCAGCGTCGGGCGGGTCCACCAACGCGGTGCTGCATCTACTGGCGATGGCCCGTGAGGCCGGGATTGCTCTCACCATCGACGATTTTGATATCATCAGCGGCCGCACTCCACTGCTAGCTGATTTGAAGCCAGGCGGGCGCTACATGGCAGTTGACCTTGACCGTGCAGGAGGAGTGCCGCTCCTGGTCCAGCGGCTCGTTACTGCCGGACTGGTTGATGCGCAGCAGATGACTCTGAGTGGACGAACCATAGGTGAGGAGGCCAATATGGCGGTAGAGACACTGGATCAGGATGTGGTGCGCCCACTCTCCGACCCGCTCAAGACGAATGGCGGCTTGATCATCCTCAAAGGAAACCTCGCGCCAGAAGGATCCGTAATCAAGATTGCCGGGCACGAGCGGCTGTACCATCGTGGACCGGCGCGTGTCTTTGATCGCGAAGAAGATGCCATGCGTGCGGTGACCCATGGCGCGATCAGGCCAGGTGATGTGGTGGTCATTCGCTACGAAGGACCGCGAGGTGGTCCAGGGATGCGCGAGATGCTAGGAGTTACCGGAGCTATCGTCGGCGCTGGACTGGGCGAAACGGTAGCGCTGCTCACCGATGGCCGCTTCAGCGGGGCGACTCGCGGATTGATGGTGGGCCATATCACGCCCGAAGCAGCTCATGGTGGCCCGCTCGCCGCGTTGCAGGAGGAGGACACCATCATCATCGACATCGGGGAACGCCGCCTTGACGTGGAGCTTTCGCATGATGAAATCACCACACGCCTGGCGAATTGGACAGAACCTGCTCCGCACTATACAAATGGTGTCTTTGCTAAATATGCTGCGCTAGTTTCGTCAGCCTCTGAGGGCGCTATTACTCGCGTTCAGTGGTAGGCATTTTGTCTATCATTATGGATGCTTGATGGGGGCGTGGATCGACTGGCAAGTGGAGGACAACCATGCCAGCTACAATTGGATTTATTGGCTTGGGAATTATGGGTAAGCCCATGGCCCACAATTTGCTCAAGGCGGGCTTTCCGCTGATTGTGCACAATCGTCACCAGGAGGTGACGGATGAATTCCTCGCAGCTGGAGCACAAGCACGCGCCCTGCCATGTGAGATTGCCGAAGCCAGTGATGTGGTGATCACTATGGTGCCAGGCCCTGCTCAAGTCGAGGAGGTGTTATTTGGGTCCAGTGGGGTCATCGAGGGAGCACATGCAGGACTGGTCAATATTGATATGAGCACCATCTCACCCTTGGCGGCAAGTACATTAGCTGCTCGTCTGGCTGAGCACGGCGTTACTATGCTCGATGCGCCTGTGAGTGGTGGGGACAAGGGAGCAATTGCTGGTACCCTCTCCATCATGGTAGGCGGCGATGAAGACACATTCAAACGCAGCCTACCCATCTTTCAGGCCATGGGTAAAACCATTGTGCATGTTGGAGGAAGTAGTGCAGGCCAGGTGGTCAAAGCTTGTAATCAGATCGTCGTCGCCCTGGTGCTCGAAGCAGTAAGCGAAGCCCTGGTGCTCGGATCGAAGGCAGGAGTTGATCCGGCCAAAATTTTGCAGGTGCTGGGTGGAGGTCTCGCCGCCAATCGGGTGATGGAACTGCGCGGAGCGAGTATGCTTGCTCATGATTTTACTCCAGGAGGTCGCGTACGCTTTCATCACAAGGATCTCGGTTTTGCTTTAGAGACGGCTCGCAGGTATGGTGTATCGCTTCCGCTGACGGCTCAGGTGGATCAGATGTTTGCCTCTCTGGAGGTTAAAGGACGTGGTGATCTTGACCATTCTGCCTTGCTAACGTATCTTGAGGATCTTGCAGCCTATCGCGTTGGACAGATTCAATCCTGAAGCCGGATCGAATCGGAGAACGGAGCTGTTTACCAACCACGAGTAGTAAATCCGCAAGTGGCAAAGGAGCACATCTATGGCCGAGATCAGCAAACCTATTCAGGTTGACGCCTCGCTGCTGCAACAGTATGTAGAAATCCTGGGTTCCATCGGCTGGCAGACCGAGGGCGGAATTGTACGACCAGTATACAGTGATGCCTGGGTGTGGGCTCGTGAGCAACTGGCCGCGTGGATGCGTGAGGCTGGGCTGGCTGTGCATGAGGATACAGTGGGCAACCTCTTTGGGAGGCTACCTGGTATAGATGATAGTAGGACGATCCTCACCGGCTCCCACCTTGATACTGTGCCGCTGGGTGGCAAGTTTGATGGGGATCTAGGCATTCTGGCGGGACTGGTTGCACTGCAAGCCCAGCGTGAGCAGGCAGGACAACCGCGACGATCGCTGGAAGTGGTGGCGCTGTGCGAAGAGGAGGGTAGCCGCTTTCATGCACATTACTGGGGTACACGCGGCATGTTGGGCCTGAATGATGAAAGGAAAAGCTGACAGTGACTGACGACAGTTTTAATGGCCTGGGTATGGGGCTAGGTAATTTATCGCGTCTGTCTAATGCTAAATCGCGTTCGATTAGCGCTGAAAACTTTAGTGGTGAAAAAGGAAAGGGAGGTATGGCGACTGAGGGAACGGGAAAAAATTGCGCTCGTGATCTTGGTCAAGGATGGAAAGTTTCTCCTTCTATTATCATCCCACCAAAAAGCACCTTCACACTGGCTACTATTCAAGGGCCAGGCGCTATTGTACACATATGGATGACTACCTTTCCAGATCATTGGCGTAGGCTTATTTTACGCGCATACTGGGATGAAGAAGAGAGTCCTTCAATAGAAACCCCATATGGAGATTTTTTTGCGAATGGATGGGGTGAGCGTTGCAACATTAACTCATTGCCTATTGCAGTGAATCCAGCCGGAGGTATGAACTCATACTGGGAAATGCCCTTTCGCAAGAGTGCCCACCTAACTATTGAGAATCTTGGCGAACAAGAAGTTGTGTTATACTACCAGATTGACTACGTTCTCACGAAGGTTGCTGAGGATATGGCTTATTTTCATGCTCAATGGCGTAGAAGCAATCCCCTTCCTTACATGCAAGTCCACACGATACTGGATGGGGTAAAAGGTAAGGGACACTATGTAGGAACATACCTGGCTTGGCAAGTAAATAACAACGGGTGGTGGGGCGAAGGAGAAGTCAAATTTTATCTGGATGGAGATAGTGAGTTTCCAACAATCTGCGGTACAGGCACAGAGGACTACTTTGGCGGGGCCTGGAATTTCGAGCATCCGCAAGGTACATACGGGATGTATTCTACAATGTTCTTAGGATTGCCACAGATTACACGACCTGATGGACTATATCGTAGCCAGCAGCGCTTTGGGATGTACAGGTGGCACATTATGGATCCTATTCGCTTTGAGGAAGATCTCAGGGTAACAATACAGGCACTCGGTTGGCGCAGTGGTGCACGTTACTTACCTCTGCAGGATAATATTGCTTCAACAGGATTTTGGTACCAAACTGAACCGCATTCTCCATTTATATCTTTAGTATACTTAGATATGCTAGAAAATATCTAAAAATCACTTAAAAACATTGACAAAAGTACGCGTCCCCTTTGAGGTCTGTCTCGTCATACGCTTTGCTTCCTCCTCTGCTGACCGCTTATTCTCCGTAAGTCATAGGATACGATATGAACAGCAAAAAGAAAAGCCCTGCTGCCATGTCTAGCCAGCTATGGTAAGATAAGGCCATAACATGAAGTCTACCCGTTAGAGGGAACAGACATGGACACCTTTTGGCCAATAATGAGCATCCAGTAGCTGAACGGGTTCACGGATAACGAGATGAACGACTTCGTAGCAGAATTGCAGGCAACACTCGCTCATGAAATTCCCATCACCCAGCAGCTACGAATAACAGTAGAGAGCTACGATGGCGAGTGCTTGATCCTGAGAGCGCCTTTCGCGCAGAATATCAATCATAAGGCGACCGCTTTCGCAGGCAGTCTCACCGCCCTACTCACACTGGCCGGGTGGGGACTACTTTGGCTTGTGCTCAAAGAACATAAACTCGCAGCGCAGATTGTGATCCAGGAGAGTGTGAGTAGCTATCTGCGGCCGGTCACGAGCGATTTCTCAGCACGTTGTTGCAAGCCCGATGCCACACAGATTGCTCACCTTGAAACCATGTTGAGGAAAAGGGGAAAGTGGACACACCTAATAAACGATCAATTCCCTCGATGACGACCACACTGATCTTCCCCGGAAGCCGGTCGAAGACGACAAAGGACGGATTGGCCCGAGCTTATGAAGGCTCGTCCATCCTCTCCTTAACGACTAGCAGTGGCTACCGGGTGGATCTCCTTTTCGGTGTAGGACTGCCTTCAGCTGAACACCCCTCCCTTTGTGCATCCAAAATGTTGTACCTGCTGTACTTCTATGGCAACGGGATGTGCCTTGAGACCTCCTCCTTTGAGTTTGCGCATTTCCGAAAACTTGGATTCAATGTTCTGATCACCGAATACCCGGGATATGGCGTCAGTAGAGGCCAGCCGAGCGAGTCTGGATGCTATGAGGCAGCGGACGCAGCCTACCACTACCTCACGGAGGTCTTGCATGTGCATCATACCCAGATCGTTGTCAGTGGCTGGTCGCTGGGTGCTGCAGTGGCCATCAACCTCGCCTCCCGCAAGCAAGTTGCCGGTTTGATTGCTTTCAGCGCATTTACGAATATCCCTGAGCAAGCCAGTGTCTTGTTACCATGGATTCCCCAATCGGTGGTTCGCCTTCTCATCAAGGAGCGTTTCGACAACCTGAGTAAGATCCGCCAGGTGACATGCCCAATCCTCATCTGTCATGGGATACAGGATGAACTCGTTCCCTTTGCAATGGCTGAGCGTCTCGCGCAAGCAGCTCGACAGAACAGTCCGGTAACGTTCTTCCCTATTCAAGGGTGTGGTCACAACGAGATCTTTGAGGTCGGCGGTAACCAACTCTGGACAGCGATACAGAACTTTACAATGAACTTGTGACATGCGAGTAGATAAGCTGGCGATAGCTTTGGAGCCGCTAGTAAGGGTGCTCCATCTTCACGAGAGAACGATCAATACTTTCCAGCGTAGGGCGACCGGAGAGCACCATGGCAAGCTCGAGTTCGTGGCGCAAAAGCTCTAATACGTGACGCACACCCTCCGATCCATTGACGGCCAGCCCCCAAAGCACGGGGCGGCCGATCAGCACCGCTCTTGCGCCTAGTGCAAGAGCCTTGAGTACATCGGTACCACGACGGATGCCACCATCGAGATAGACTTCACAGCGGCCGGCGACAGCATCCACAACCTCGGGCAGAGCCTCGATACTCGCCATCACACCATCGAGTTGCCGACCGCCATGATTCGAAACGATCATCCCCTTTACACCGTACTCCACTGCCAGACGAGCATCCTCCGCTGTCAATATACCCTTGAGGAGGACTGGAAGTGATGTGAACGACAGCAACCATTCCACCGTCTTCCAGGTAATGATGCATGGCTCAGGAAGATATGCCTCTGTACCAGGAAAGTTCCTCGTGCGCAGGTGAGATGGAACGGTGAAAGCGTTACGGATATCTCTTTCGCGGTGCCCCAGCCGTGGGGTATCTACAGTGAAGACAATGGCCCGGTAGCCTGCCGTCTCGGCACGATGGATCAATTCCTTCGTTGTGTCCAAGTCGCGATAGGCATACAGCTGGAACCAGAGCGGTCCTGGTGCCGCCTCTGCAATCTCTTCGAGACGGCATGTACTAAAAGTGCTGACAGTCATTATTGTACCAGCAGCACCCGCACCCTGTGCAGTCAGACACTCTGCGCCTGGATGGGCAAGGCCATGCAAAGCTAATGGTGCTACCAGGATGGGGAAGTTTACAGGAATGCCCAAAGCGGTTGTCTGTAGGCTAATAGGAGTTTCCTCTGCAAGGATACGTGGACGGAGTCGTATGTGCTCAAAGGCAGTACGGTTGGCACGGAGTGTCACTTCATCTTCGCTTCCCCCCTGATGATAGTCCCATGCACCCGGCTCCAGGCGTGCCTGCGCAAGAGCTTCATATTCATTGACGTTGATTGGATCCATAGAGATCTCCTTTGTCTAATATCAAAACCTGTTGCTGCCTCAGCGAAATGGAGGGACGAGACTGGCCCGCGGCTGCCCACGCACCCACTGTTCAAAAGGATTGAATAGAACAGGCCGGCCTTTTTATGTTCTGTCCAGTTCTTACTTGCTTTGTTAAATAAAGGAAATAGGCAGAATATCCTTGCCGGAAGGGGCCGCAAGAGGAGAGCAGCAAAACTGTAGAATCTATTGTTCAGGAACTGGGCAGACGTACCAATCAGTGCGTGTTAGTGGTAAACCGCTCTTTCCCCGATCAGGTTTCGCCAGCAGCGTCTGATAGATGGTAATTCGGTCAATCTCGAATCCATGAGCAAATGCAGCCATGTATAAGCGCCAAATGCGGTAGGCCGCATCACTTGTGAGCTTGCGTGCCTCTATGTCTCTATAATCACAAACCTCCACGCGGCAGCGCTCTGTTAATCCCGCCTCCTGAATGCGCCTCTGTACAAATTCGGCCTGATGATGACCCAGGGTAATACCATACACCTCTACCCCATAATTCTGTGCGGCATAGATGACCAGCCCACCCCAGCCACAGCCAATATCCAGCAGACGTGCTACCATAACGAATGTTGTGGAACGATGGAGAACGAGAAGGTACTAAACCCACTCCAGACCTGGTTTCCGAGCATTTTTGCTACGTGCCGTTCCACAACATTCGTTATGGTATCCTGAAAAACCTGTAAGAGAACGCTAGAAAACGCTAAAGTTCTTGGAACTAGTCCTCATACCACTTTTTCCTTTCATGCAATCCGGCTTGTAGCCGTGGGGAGTCGTCACGACCATTTGAATGTCACCGTTGCGCCAGCAGGAAGTGTATAGATGAAGGATTGCGAGCCGTTCCAGCGCACTTTGAAGGTTCTGCTGCGGAAACCATCGTTATAAGCCACTACTACTTTGGAGCCATCTGGATTTTTGAAGGCGACATCGGTGGGGCTGCCGAGGGTGTCAGCCCCGATATGATATGCTCCTGGAGCAACGAACTTACTGAAATGCCCAATCAAGTAGTAATCGTTCGAGTAGATCACGTTACCCGTATTTGGATCAACGGTCACAACGTCCAGGCAGTCAGGGCAGCCTCCATTGTGTGGGCCATGATTGGCTTCAAGCGCAATGTTCCAGAGTTCCACCGTTTTGGCCCAGTTTTGCGCCGATTGCATCAAAAGATCACTGGTGCTGATGGGAGTAACACTCGCTCCCGTT
>WNGD01000026.1_pt1 | contig 105042 bp, 85 predicted proteins | sample 5400671 | NCBI WGS metagenome assembly WNGD01 (sample SAMN13153369, study PRJNA577476) | soil metagenome | isolation source: 40 cm soil or saprolite under grassland replicate 2 | place: USA:California | collected 2016-06-15 | reverse complement strand
TGTACCCCGTTGCCATGTCGCTAATGGAGCGGCTTCTCGGTTGAGATTGAAACTTCCCATCAATAAGCTTTCCTCCGTGGGCTATGACAAGTCGCTAATGGAGCGGCTTCTCGGTTGAGATTGAAACCTTCCAGAAGCCGCTGTTCCGCGTCCGTAGGCATTCGTCGCTAATGGAGCGGCTTCTCGGTTGAGGGTCGAGACTAATTCATTTGGAGAAGTCCTTTATTAATAGATTTGGCTTTTTCTAAAACACGTACCCATCTTCGCTGTAGTAATTGCGAAGCCAAGTGAGGAGCCAGTTTATACTGAAGAGCTGAACCAAAGCTCTGCTGTGGCATCCCTCTTTTCAAGGCTATTCATATGTTGAATAAGCGAATGGTGGGACGTACATTAATAATGATATAAATAAGGGTATTGAGGTTGGCCACCGAACGGCCATTGCGCACTTTGGGCCGTTCAATGCCGAGAGCCTGGGCTTGGCGATTGATGCGTTCGGCCGAGGTGCGCTGGTTGTAAATCCCCTTGTAGAGGGGCCCGTCGCGATCAAGGGTCACGCGCATGCGTCCACCCAGTTCCCACTTGACATCTTTGACACAGCCTTTGCCGAGGGCCTATTGGGCATGGTCGCATGTCTGGTCTGTGTGCTGAGGAAAGAGGAGTGGGCCGCGGAAGCGTTGAGCGCGGTAGCCATTGGTGTGGTTGAACTGATAGGTAGCATGCATGGGTAGCCCTTTGGGACAAATCGGGGTGCCATCAGCCTGCCGTTCATAGACCGGATGGGCGTGCTGGTTGAGCGCGATGGCTCCAATGCCCTGATGCAACGCAGCGGGTTGGGAGACAGACCACGCATCAAAAGCGGCATCGGCGGTGATGTTGGTGGGATAGACGTCTAAGGCCACCACGGTTTGCCGGTACAAGGAACGGAAGGAGGTCACATCGCCTGCGTTGAAGGGCTGGGTCACGTCGGCCATCACCACATCGCCGTAGACGGGATCGGTGGCTGCCGCCACCCCGGAGCCGTAGCCAAAGAGACTTTCCTTCTTTTCCTTGGTGGTGCCGTCGGTCTGCACCTGGTTGCTACTCGTCTTGACCCCCAGCCGACAATCGGGATCGCCCGATGGATGGTGGGTCACATCGTGCGCGACCTTTGACGTAGACACGCGGATTGTTCTCGCGCACCCAAGCATAAATGTGCTTGACGTCGAAGGCGACCGTTTCGCCTAAGCCGGGGATGCGCGCCTTGCAAGTCGCGAATCTTGGCCTGCAAGAGGGCGGTGAGCAGGTCGTGATCGCAGAAGTGCAGTTGCTCACGCAGCCAGGACTCGCACGGTAGCGTCTTGTCCACATCAAAGCCGTACGGCTGGTGCGGATCGAGTTCCAAGCGAAAGCCCAGTTCGATGACCAGCAAGGGATGTGTGAGCAGGAAGCGGCGCAGTTGGGTGGTGTAGAGGAAGCCTTCACGCACGCGGATGAGAAGAGCTTTGAGGTAGGCACTGGGCGGATGGGCCGGTCGTCCCCGACGTGAGGAGCGTGACTCTTGCCACTGCTCGACCACGGACCAATCGAGCAGGGCAAAGAAGGTGCGATAGTCCTGGACCACGGGATCCAGATTGAGCACGCGTGAGCATGGTTGACTGGTCCCGCGTGATCAGAAGCCGGTATTATAGCAAAGGACTCCTTTTGTGTGTGAGAACAATGTTATGAATACTCTGCAAAGGGAGTCCCGACTTTGTCAAGGGAGGCGCGGCATTCGCCTAAACATGCAATGAGGCTCAAGGAATGATTTACTTGCGACAGTATGAATGTGGGTACCAAGAGGGGCTGCTCTCAAAATAGTCGTCTCGTTGCAGTTTTGAATTACTTGCGACCCTCTCGGTTGAGATTGAAACCATGCGTGGCGACCCTCACAAGGCAATTCACAGGCCTTCATGACAGCTAACGAAGCGATAGACTTAGGAGCTCGCGAAAACTAAATTGTCCCACTTGGGGCGAGTAGTTCATGGATATCAGGTGTTCCCTACCAGCTATCCGGGATAATTAATAATTCTTGAGTCCCTTAATCATTTGTCTCTATTGCTCCAAGTGCTTTCAATGTGATATTTTGCGCTTCTGTCAGGCCAGTAACGCCTGTGATATTCATTCCCTGGTATGGTCTTTTGATTTGCAAAGTTTTGATAAGCTTGCAGGTTGCCATATCCCAGAGCAAAATGCGCTCATCTTCACTACCAGTGGCCAAGATTTGCCCATCGGGGCTAAAAGTTACCGACCAGATACTCTTTGTATGTGCTTTCAAAATGTGAGCAGGCAGGCCTGTAGTGATATCCCATATCCATACGTTGCAATCGTACCCCCCGCTAGCCAGAAGCTGACCTGCTGGGTGAAAGGCGACCGATAAACAACTCTCAGTCTGCTCCTGAAATGTTTTCAAGCATTGTCCACTAGCAACATCCCACAATCTCACGGTCTTGTCATCACTACTGCTCGCCAGTAATTGACCATCGGAACTAAATGCGACGGAGCGTACACGTTTCGCATGTCCATGCAGGGTTCTCAGGCATATGCCGCTTTGTACGTCCCACAACTTGATTGTATCATCGCTGCTAGCGCTGGCCAGGATTTGCCCATCGGGACTAAAGACGGCATGCCATACCCAATCAGTATGCTCATTTAAGGTTCGTAGACAAATGCCACTCTGGGCGTCCCACATCTTGATCGTTTTATCATCGCTAGCACTGACCAGGAGGTGCCCATCGGGACTAAAGACGGCGGAATGAACCCAGTGGCCATGCCCTTCTAGCTTTCTGATACAAGTGCCAGTTCTGATATCCCACAGCCGTACCATATCATCGGCACTGCCTGAAGCTAGTACGAGGCCGTCAGGGCTGAAAGCGACGGAAAGCACTGGAATGAGATATTCCCGAAATGTTTTCAAGCCTTGTCCGCTAGCAAGATCCCATAACCTTATAGATTGGTCAGAGCTATTGCTGGCAATGGTTTTTCCATCGGGGCTGAAGGCGATTGACCGTATCCAGTTGGTATACCCCTGAAATGTTCTCAGGCATTGGCCCGTAGTGACATCCCAAAGCTTCGCCGTATTGTCTGAGCTGCCGCTGGCAATGGTCTTTCCATCAGGCGCGAAGTCTATCGACCAGATCCTATTTTTATGCCCCTGAAGAGTTTGGAAGCACTCACCTGTATGCACATCCCAAAGTTTAATCGTTCGGTCTTCACTGCTACTGGCGAGAACTTTGTTATCTGGACTAAAAGCGATGGAACGTACCCAGTCGTCGTGTCCCCGCAACGTTGCCAGACACTCATAGGTAGCAGTGTCCCAGAGCTTGATCGTTTTATCTTCACTGCCGCTAGCGAGTAACATCCCACTAGGACTGAAAACGAGCGAGCTGACAGGTTCAGTATGATGGTTAGTCAGAACCTTGATGTATTGCTCGGTTTGCATGTCCCATAATCTGATGCAGCGGTCGTCGCCTCCGCTCAGCAGCAGACGCCCATCGGGACTAAAAGCCACATCTTCTACCCATTCGGTATGACCTTCAAGCGTTTTCAGGCACTGGGACGTGGCTACGTCCCACAATTTGACCGTCTTGTCTTCGCCACAACTGGCAAGTATGCGTCCATCGGGGCTGAATGTCACTGACCAGACCCATTTGACATGTTCTTGCAGGATAGCCAGACACTGTCCGGTCTCCACATTCCATAATCTCACCGTCTGATCATCACCACCGCTTGCAAGATACGCACCATCAGGACTAAAGGCGAGAGTACGTACCCAGTTAGTATGTCCAATGAACGTTAAAAGCGGCTGCCCGTTTTCAAGGCTCCAAAGTCTAATGTCTCCATTGTTGTCGCCAGTGGCGAGAAAACGTCCATCCGTGCTAAAGGCAACGGATAAAATAATACCGAAATTTTGCGTAAAAACACAATTATCGAAATGAGCGTGCGCGAAATTGACATCATGGAGGTTGTTGTTACGCAAATCTGCCTGGCTGATGGTCAAATAAGAGAGAGCTTGCTTGCTCAGGTCCGTTTTCAACCAGTGTAGGATACTCAAGCTATTGCCAGACGCATAGCCAGGCTTGCGCGGCGACTGCTCACGCAGTGTTGCCAGGATATGCGATATTTGACTGGCACTGTTTCTCTCTCCACCAAGAGAATGAAGCAATCGGTCTACAAGTGGTTTCAGGATCAGGCGTAACTGAGTATCGCGAATGTAGTCTTTCGCTTGTGCTTTGACAAGAGCGTGGCTGTTAAAATATCTGATCTTTTCCTCACAAATTTCCTCAAATACTTGCTGTACCAGGCGTTCAGTGACATATTCCATGACCGCGGGCTGCAACGTAAAACCGGCAGGTCCTCTCTCTATCAGAGAGCGTCTGCGCAGAGAGACCAGGGTATCTGCCACTCTCTGTTTGGTCCCGGGTGCGACGAGGGCCTTCTCTAGCTCTGCAATGGTAGTTGTTTCTCGCTCTATCGCAAGGTGGTACATTACCTCTTGCTCGACTGGTGAGAGACGATTAAATTGCCGATCCAGCAGATCATAAATCTCGCTGAAAGGGAAATCCCCTTGCTTCAATCCATTGATCAGTTCAACAACATTACCCGCCCACAGATCCTGAATTGCCGCTGCTACAATTTTGAGCGCCAGAGGGTTCCCCGCATAATGCTTGGTAATAATCTTGGACTCGTCCTTTGTAAGGGCAGACACCCCTTTCTCTTTGAGAATCTGAGTGCTCGCATCCTCTTCCAGGCCTTTAAGCTGTAAAGGACGTATTCTGCGGCTGTTCAGCGTAGAGATGTCTTTTGGTTCCTCCCGACTGGTCAAGAGTAGGCAGCTTTGGTGAACATTTTCTGCAACCCTTTTAATAAGCACACCGTATCCCTCGTGACCCTCTTTGTAGGCACCAACATGAGCGCTATCACGAAGTACCGACTCTACATTGTCTAGTATGATCAGACAGCGCTGTTTCTGCAAATAGCGCAGCAATATAGTGACTTTATCTTCTACCGCTTCAGGTAAGTTAGTGACATCTTGTTGATCTGAAAGGAAACCGATCAGTTCAACAAGGACTTGCTCGACCTGTGGCTCATCACGCAAAGATTGCCAGAAGAGATACTGAAACTTCGATTGGAGATGTTCCGCCACCTTTTTTGCCAGTGTTGTCTTCCCAATCCCGCCAATCCCGAGTATTGCAACCAGACGACATCGATCTGTATCAATCAAATCTGCAAGGGCCGCAATCTCTTCAGCACGCCCGTAAAAAGACTCCTCATCTATCTCGGTGGCATCGCCCCAGTTTTGACGTTCTCTGGCTAAGACACTTCTGACAGAACCTTCTTGACCATCACCATTGCGGAACCAGTACCAGGTTGGTATCTGTGCTATCTGTACCTGCGTGCTCTCCGCATGCAGTCGCTGAAATCGGTCATTTACAGCCATCGCCAGCTGCTCCATATTGGGCGGCCACTGACCATGAGCCTCTAATTCCTGCAACAATATCTCAGAGAAGCGACCCGTCTCCATGTCATTTCTATTGGCTGCTACATTACCTGGCTTGGTTGCAAACAAGACGAACTGCTCGCAGGGTCTACGCAACGGTTCTCCATATACAAAGGTCTGACTTGGTAATGAGAGTGTTGTATCTCTGCTTCTTTCGTAGAGTCGGCAGGCATCCACAAAACAAATCTGGAGCGGGAAACGAGAATAAGACGACGATTGAGCCGCGAAGTACGTTGAGCGTAAGGATGCGAGCAAGGAGGTGAAATCCAGATTTTGTCTCGTGTCCTCAGTCGCATTGGCACAAAACAACCTCTGGCTCTCTTCGAGGGTAAGAATGCCGTGTCCTCCCCAGAAAATGTATAGCACATCTCCCTGACATTGACGAAGCGTCACAGTGATCGTGGTATATATATTGCTAAATGTTGGAGGTCTGGCTGCCACTGGCATCTGCGCCAGTTGCGCATTATTTTTTTCCAGAGGTGACAGGAAGAGAAAAACATTCTCAGATGGCACCCCTCTGTTAAGCAGCCACTGAACAAACTTCAGGGCGTCATTGACTGGACCATTGAGATTCCACTCTGGCCCAGCATCATATTTCTCGATACCGACAACGAGGGCATAAGCTCGTTGTGGCGCTGATACATCGTTATTCATAATTCATGGAAGTTCAGGTAGGATTGCGTTCCAGGTCGCTTGATTATTCCAATATGCGCTGTGTGATTTTGGAAAAGGTTGCCTGTTGTCCACGCGGATGTCTCGCACTCGTTCTGGAAACAGAGAAGCGCCAATATAGCTGAGAAAGTCACGCAGATCATAGATATTTAGCCAGGGCGGAAAATGTGCTGGTAATCGGTTTTCATGGTGTGGGGTATATCTCAAACTATATAGTGCGTCAATTTCATAGAAGAATGGAGCCTGCGAACCGACTGTGATGAGCAAACGAACTTCGGGCAGAGATTCTTCCGCCAGTAGATCTACGCAGGCAATACCGCCCAGACTATGCGCAAGCAATACGACAGGCTGAGTTGCTTGATGGATACAATTCCGCATGAATGTGCGAATCGAGGAACCATGCCCTTGATACAGCAATATATCCCCAGCAACAGGTGAGACCGCATCGGTGAGCGCCCCCCGCCGCCGTTGCACATGCCCTGTAACGCCTGCGGCCATCACTAACCCGGACAACTGCTTGGCTAGCCAGCCACCTATCGAGCGTTCACTGTCGCCCAATTCAGCATGTAGTAGTGCGATCACTTCATCTCTTAACGATGCATCGACCAGGATAGCAGCGTATCTCCCCTGTTGTTCACAATCCGCTATGGCTTCTGCCACAATCGCCCGCGCAGTGACCATCTGATATTCGCTTAATGATTGTGTAATGCCCTGTAATGCTTCATCATAGGGCCGCGAATTTGTAATCGTGAGGCGTGCCTGATCAAATATTGTGGCAATACCAGCTTCATGTAATTTTGCCTGCAATGTGTTTGAGGGTTTCAATGAGCGAACACGCTCATCCAGTATATCGCCTGGCCGTAGTTGTCCCGGCACATAACGTGTAACGTCACCGGACATTAGAGATAAAAGACGCAACTCATATAAAGGGTCTTTGTACAGTTGTTCCCAGAGCGCAATCTCTAACGCTTCCTCTTCGACCAGGGTAGAAGTCAAGCTCCGTGTGGTATCATAGAAAGGGATAGAAGCTCCGTTGTCATGTAAGCGTGCCCCATACATTTCCCCCCATGAACAAGGCATTACCTGAATATCTGGCCGTACACGATGAATCGCACGTTCAATAGTGTGGAGCGTTTCAGAAAATAAAGGTTCTCGTCCGCCTGTACCATGAACAAACAGAACAGCTGTCATAACAATACTCCCAATATACAAGCAGAGCAACACATAATGGATATGTATAATATTGCTTGCTCGCTATTTTTCAACAGTATATGTCGGTGATACTGCGTGAAGAATCAAAAATCAGTAAATACATTTCTGGAGGTAGTATACTTGATCATTAGGAAGAATGCAAGAGCTTATGCTATCAAAATTTTTGAATTTAGACGACCGCTTGTTCTAGCATGAGAATAGTGCCTTTATCGGCATCAATCTCAACCTCAGTTCCTATGGGGAGCGTAAACTGATCGGGGATGTGACCAATCAGAGAACCATGCCAAGCAGGAATACCGAGAGGACGGAGATGGTCAGACAACACCTCCATAAGTGTGAAGGAGCAGGCTGGTTCTCCAGGATGACAGTCCGTACAATGCCCAAAAATAAAACCACTGATCTGATTGAGGATACCTGCTAACTTTAACTGTGTCAGCATACGATCAACACGGTAAATAGCTTCTCTAATGTCTTCGAGGAATAGGATCTTCCCTCTCCAATCTGGTAAAAATTCAGAACCGACCATTGCCGATAGCACCGCCAGGTTTCCGCCGACTAATTTCCCCCCGGTAATACCAGGAGTGATAGTTTCTATAGAGTTCTGAGCGGAACAGGGGTGATCAGTAGAGGTAGAAGGGTTTTGTAGGAGTGCGATGTCACCATCGAAAAGCATTTGTTTTATATAATTCAAGGTATACGCCCCCCAGGTAGACACACCCATAGGGCCATGAAAGGTTACTAAATCACTTTTTGTGTATATTGCTGTTAATAGTGCTGTAACATCACTATAGCCTAGTACCACTTTGGGATTCTTTCGTATCAGTTCATAGTTGAGCAGGGGGAGAATACGGTTGCAACCCCAGCCACCGCGTATTGCCATGATACCCTTAATTGTGGGATCAGCGAACATCGCATTGACATCAGCAGCACGATCTTCGTCTCTTCCCGCAAGATAACCATAACGATCCAGCAAGTGCGCACCTGTTTTCACGTTCAGTCCCATCACCGCCATTTGTTCGGTGACAACCCGTACACTTTTTGGATCGGGGATAGCACTGGCTGGACAGATGAGACCGATGGTGTCGTTGGCTTTTAGACGCGCTGGTTTACGTAAAGTGCTATACGACGAATCTTGCTGGATGATCATTTTTTTTCCACCTCTTTGGCGTTTTTATGGGGTCGTTCTACTTTCCATTCTACCACCTTTCGTGCGTAGTGGGATGAGCGGTAGATTCATGAGTTACTCAATGATACCTTCCTCATTGAAGGGCTGGGTGTACTCGGCCAAGACCACATCCCCATAGCCGGTCACAGTTGCACTGGCCACGCCGGAGCAGGAGCCCCAGAGGCATCACACGAACATCTCAGAGTTCCAACACACCACAAGGAGTATGACCATGTCAACAGAAGACAACAAAGCCCTCGTCCGACGGTATCAGGAGGCACATAACAGCAACAACCTGGCCGCATTAGACGACATTGTCGCCCCTAATCTCATCAGCCATAGCGGCATTCCTGGTCTCCCGGGAGGTCTGGAGGGCGGCAAGATGGTGCATATGATGTTCATGTCAGCGTTCCCCGATGGGCATGTCACCATCGAAGACCTGGTGGCTGAAGGGGATAAAGTGGTGGAGCGCTTTACCTTTAGTGGCACCAACCAGGGTTCCTTTATGGGTGCGCCTCCGACTGGCAAGCATATCACCGCGTCTGGTATGTCCATCTTCCGCATTGCTGATGGCAAGATTGTCGAACATTGGGGCGAGAACGACACAATGGGGGTCATGCAGCAACTCGGCTTCATACCCGCACCGGCTCAGGCTGGCTAGTCAGGCCCATGAGTCTCACGGGCCTGACTACAACATGTATGTGCCGGTTTTCTCAGTGAAGGAGCTTCAAGGTGTTATCGCAATCGTCGACGTAGTAGACGCCACTATTATCGCGAACAGCCACCCCGAAGAGGCAGCCAAAACCAGGAGGAAAGCCCGGAGTAACCGTTTTATCCAGCAGCATAGTGGCGATTTGGGCACCACCGGGGGTTGTTTCAACGTTGCAATTTAATCATAGAGGGAATTTCCTAAGGCATGGTTCACACAGTGTTCAAACAGAGGTGACAGTTTTGAGCTTGCATCACGCGTACACCTCTATTTGAACCATGTCTTAGACAGAGCGGTAATAACCTGCCTCTCATGTTGGATGAGGCAGATTATCACTGCCGTTCATTATGCCCGCCGGGTACTCACGAACCAGTATACGAGGCCGAGGAGCAGTAATGCGATGCCAGGGAACCAGAGTGAGAGAATAAACGGGGCAAGGAGCATGGATATGGCACCTCCCGTTGGTGGATACAACAGAAGACCGACCAGTAAGATGAAGATGCTGGGAGTCAATGCTCCCGCACTGACATACCCACGACGAGCCGCTAGAGCGATACCCAGTAAGGCTAGACCACTGGCAATTACTACGAGGCTACCATCAAAGGGAATAAGTGGCTTGAAGGCGATGAAGATGGCCGCACCGATGAAGGTATAGAGAAGACCGGAGATCATCAGCCGTGCGGGATTGAGAGCTGCGGCGATCAGCAAGCCGATGCCAAACAAGAAGAGACCAGCCGGAAAGGCCAGGGGATTGAGCCGCAAGAGGAGGGCTCCAAGGAGAAAGACAACACCCAGCCCTATCAGGACATACGATTGGAGTGCATTACGAGTACGAGATGGTGTAGACATAGTGGTCGACATGAAGAATACCCCTTTCATAAGAGTAAGTCAGTTAACTAACTCATTGCGGTGATAAAAAATGCCTTCGCTCTCCTTAGAGGGTACGGAGCCAGGTTTCTAAACGCTGAAGCTTGCGCTCCAACAGTTCAGGTGAACGAAAACTATTGGTCAATAAAAACGTTCCCTGCAACGACGAGATCAGATCAAGAGCGAAATCCTTCGCCGCCTCTTCGTCCTTGCCGAGCAAACGAAACTGCGTTTCTGCCCAATCCAGGTAGACGTGAAACAGGCTTGCAGCCATGGTAGCAGGCTGGCTGTCCTCTTTATCGAGTTCTTGACTTAGACTGCCGTGCGGACAGCCATAGCGGGCCATCAGATGCTCACTTTCACGCGCAGAGGTGAGCAACCCCAGGAGACGCTGGCGTGGATCAGGGTTTTGGTCCAACTGCGCAAACCATGACTGCACCTCCTGGATATGCGCCTGGATGACAGCTTCAACCAGGGCTTCCTTGGTAGGGAAGTAGTAGTACACGTTGCCCAGGGGAATCTGAGCCTGCTGAGCAATATCTGCTAGCGTAGTGCGAGCAACACCCTGCTGATAGAAGCGAACCTTGCCCGCCTCAATGAGGCGGTCCCGCTTGCTTGCACTATTCATCAAGAACCTCCAACTTATCAGTTAGTCAGTTGACTAACTTAGTTCTGTTGAAAGTATACGCAAGTATCAGAGAATTGTCAAGGGTTGGACCAAACAAAATCATAACAGAATGGTTGACGTTCACAATGAGTGAATGTTATCATGCAAAGCAGACAAGAGGCCCATGATTACAACGGTAAAGTGAAAGATGAGATGCAAGGCTCACAGACGTGGCGCGAACTGCTAGAAAAGATTCTAGAAGATCCTCATGAGCGAACACGGATTGCCGCCGAGTTGGGCGTGAATTCTATTACCTTGACGCGTTGGATCCATGGAGAATCGAGCCCACGTTTGCAGAATTTGCGAGCCTTACTCAGGGCCTTACCACAGTATCGCGAGTCGCTCCTTGCATTGATACCAAAGGAGTTTGGAGCCCTCTTGGATGAGGTGATAGTCGAAGAAGATGCGCAGCAAGAAATTCCACCTGCCTTCTATGCTCGCATTTTTCACGCTCATGCAGAGTTGCCCGACAGCATGCGTTCCTGGTCGATTTGCGATCTCATCTTGAGACAGGCTTTGCAGCAACTCGACCCAAACCGGGTAGGCATGGAAATTACTGTGGCACGCTGTACCCCTCCCGCATATGGGCAGAAGGTTCGTAGCCTACACGAGACCATAGGACTGGGGACCCCTCCCTGGACAAGAGAGTTACGACAAAAAATGTTGTTCCTCGGGGTGGAGTCGCTGGCTGGATATGCTGTCACCAACGGTCGCTCTGTTGCCGTGCAAACCCGCAAGGAGGGCCAGAGTTGGTTCCCGGCACGTTGGGTAGATGGCGAGGAAAGTGCAGCAGCACACCCCATTAGACGCGCAGGCTGCGTTGCAGGGTGTCTGCTCTTTTCTAGCACCCAGCCTAACTATTTTCTGCCATTTCGTCTCACACTCATCGAGAGTTACGCCGAATCGATGGGCTTAGCTTTTGAACGAGAGGAATTTTATCCACTCGAGAGTATTGAACTGGGCATAATGCCCTCATTTGAAGAGCAACAACCGTATTTCTCAAACTATTCGCGACGGGTCACCGATCAGGTGAGAGAGGCGATAAGGAAACAGCAATCTATCAGCCTTATTGAAGCAGAGCAGGTAGTAGCACAGCAGATAGAGACAGCATTGCTCCAAGTGACTCGTCGCGGAGAGATATATGAGGAGTAGATAGTGATACACAGGGAGAAGTTTGACCATGCAACCATCATCAGAGACACCGCAGAATGAAAGTACGTATGTTCTTGATCCTGAAAGTGCTGCGGAAATGGCACGTTTGCTGGATCAAGATCTCCTTGCGACAAAACATATGGGCGGGTTGCTGACAGAGCGACCCGACTTCGCCAACATCCACAGGGTGCTCGATATCGCCTGTGGACCAGGAGGATGGGTACAGGAAGTAGCATTTACCCATCCCGAAATCGAGGTCATAGGGATCGATATCAGCCAGACGATGATCCAGTACGCACGCGCTCAGGCAAAGGTGCAGGGATTGGACAATGCGAAGTTTCTCGTCATGGATGCCACCAAGCCGCTGGATTTCCCCGACGATTATTTTGATCTGATCAATGGACGTTTCATGGTTACTTTTTTACACTCATCCGCATGGCCAAAACTCATCCAGGAGTGTCGACGCATTACCAGATCCGGGGGAGCCATCCGTTTAACGGATACTGATAATATGGGTATCACCAGTAGCCCTGCTTTTGAGAAACTGTTTGACAAGGCCTTGCAGAGATTTCATTTGACAGGAAAAAGCTTTTCCCCTGAAGGACATCATTTTGGCATTACACCGAAGTTGGGATATTTCCTGCGCGAAGCTGGCTACCAACATATCCGTAAAACACCACATATTATCGATTACTCCGCCGGGGAGGAAGCTCATGAGGGCGTCTATCGGGACTGGATGATTGCCCTCAAACTGGCGCAGCCTTTTTTGGTCACAATGAAGATCATGACCCAGGAAGAGGCTGATGCGCTCTATGAGCAGGCGATGGCAGAGATGCAGTCGAACGATTTCACTGCCATCATCTACCTGCTCTCTGTGTGGGGCGAAAAGCCCTAAATAGTAATAAACTCAGCACAAATTCATGCATAGAAACGTTTTAATTAATATAGGGCATGATAGGCGAGTTATTATTATAGGGAACACATATCCATGAAGCAGACGAACTGGCATCGTAAAGCACATAAGCTCTGGCCACTTTATGTGATGGCATTACTCCTGTTACTTCTCTCCAGTTCTAGTGCAGCATGGCGAGATTCACAGGCACAAAGTACTCCTCATGCACATATTACTGTAAAGTCTGCCAGCAAGACAACTCTTGCCACGCATCCCAGTTCAGCACAAACGCAAACGGATACGCCGGACAATACAGATATGGCCCTGTTGCGCCAGTTTTCAGGGCCCAACGGTTGGATATGGCGCACAAGTCTGCCCATGGATCGCTTAGTAATTTACTATGGGAATCCAGGCTCAACGGAGATGGGACCTCTGGGAGCTTACTCAGATGACGAGTTGGTAGCGCGGTTGCAAGCCCAGGCTCAGGTCTATGGTGACCTCGACCCTATCCATCCGGTAGTACCGGCATTTGATTATGTGACCCCCGTAGCGCAGCCTGTGCCTATGTCAGATGGCTCGTGGGTCTACCGTATGCCCGGCGATTCGATTCGCCACTATATTGATCTTGCCAATACGAACCATATGCTGTTCTTCTTTGATATGCAGATCGGCCATAGCACTATCCAGAAAGAGGTAGGTATTCTATGGCAGTACCTGCAGATGCCAGGGGTAGAGCTGGCTCTTGATCCAGAGTTTGATATGGCCCCAGATGCGGTTCCAGGGGTGCAATTTGGACGTATGCCTGCTAAAGAGGTCAACTGGGTGATCGATCAGCTTTCCAATCTGGTGCAAACCTATCACCTACCACCCAAGATTTTGATTATTCATCAGTTCCTGCAGGAGATGCTGCCGGATTGGCAGAAGATCAAGGTTCAACCTGGGGTACAAGTCGTGACCTGTGTCGATGGTTTTGGGCCTCCGGGATCGAAGATTGATGATTATGTACAGTTTGATCGGGAGCAGCTGATCCAGTATCCCGGTATGAAGCTGTTCTATAAGCTTGATAAGCCGTTGATGTCTCCGAGTGATGTGCTGGCCCTGAATCCATCGCCGTTGATGGTCATGTATCAGTAAGCGTCGCCTCGCCTCCGCGACATGCAATACACTTCATTTGATTGAGTTGTTCACGGTTTCATTCCCGTGATCACGTAGCTGAGCTTACTTGCTGATTATGTACATTATTAAGAAATCTTTACCAAATTGATGTATCCATAATCATATCTCCACTTATTCATAACCTTAAACTTACCTGCCTCTACTAGGCTTGAGCCAGCGGAGTTTCTTTATCCAAAAGTATAAAGAGTCCCAACTAGTAGAAAGGCAGTTATTTATGTCAATTATTTCTCACTTTCGCTGGCGATTTAGCATCGCTACCGCTTTCACACTCCTGGCTCTCATCCTTACCCTCGTGTACACATTCGCATTGAGGGCTTCTTCCCATGCGGCAATTGAACCCCTGACCCAGCTCAGTAGTGATCCATTCCACAACAAGATCAGTCAGCACATGACGGAAGTCGAGCCTGATACGTTTGCTTTTGGCAACACACTCGTTTCAGCCTTCCAGGTGGGCCGCGTTTTCAATGGCGGGGCCGCCGACATCGGTTTTGCGACTTCCACAAACGGTGGAGAGACCTTTACCCACGGTTTCCTGCCAAGTTTAACCACCGTCTCAACACCGCCAGGCCCATACATCCGTGTCAGTGATGCCGCGGTTGCTTTCGACCCCAAGCACAACGTCTGGCTAATCTCCGAGCTTGGTCTCTTCCCTGGCGGGAATACGTCTGAGGTCGATGTGCTCGTTAGCCGTTCGACCGATGGGGGACTCACCTGGAGTGCACCGGTCGTGGTGGCTAAAGGTGATTTCGACAAGAACTGGACCGTCTGCGACGATACGTCTACCAGCGCCTTCTTCGGCCACTGTTATACCGAGTTCGACAACCCGGCTGATGGCGACCGCATCCAGATGAGCACCTCCACCGACGGTGGACTGACCTGGGGACCAGCACTAGAAACTGCCAACAAAGATTTCGGCATCGGTGGGCAACCCCTCGTGCAGCCTAACGGGACAGTGATTGTGCCCATTATAGGATTCACCACCTCCTCGACACAGCCTTTTAAAATGAGTTCTTTCATCTCCACCAATGGAGGCGCAAGCTGGAGCAGCACCGTTAAGATCTCTGAAGTGGACTACCATGTTCCTCAAGGTGTTCGCGCCACTATTCCCTTACCCTCCGCCGAAATCGACGCGTCGGGTAAGGTCTACGTTGTCTGGGGAGACTGCCGGTTTGAAAACGGCTGCAGGTTCAACGACCTCGTGCTGACTACCTCCACTAATGGCCTCACATGGTCGAAAGTCCGGCGCATTCCGGTTGACCCGATTGGGAGCGGCATCGATCACTTCGTCCCCGGTCTGGCTGTGGACAGGACGACTGCCGATGGATCTGCCCACCTTGGACTCGCCTACTACTACTACCCGGTGGCGAACTGCCAGACCCTCACATGTCGGCTTGATGTCGGTTTTCTCTCATCGACCAACGGTGGGGCTAGTTGGAGCGCCTCAGAGCGAATTTCTCCGCCAATGAGGCTGCAGTGGCTGGCACTCACGACTCAGGGCTATATGGTGGGCGACTACATCTCAAGCTCCATCATACCGGGCGACGATGATGCTGCCCCGGCGTTTGAGGTCGCTTTCCCACCAACTAATGTCCCCCCGCAAGGAGGAACGTGCAACTCAGCAGGAGTAGTGTGTAACGAGGCCACGTTCACCACGTCTGAAGACTTGCTGAAAATTACGGGAGGCACAAACACAGCGGGTACTAACGAGCCCACCTACATGCCCCCTGCGCAGTCAGGACCTGTTGCACGCACCGCCTATTAAGCGTAGCAGGGCATCGTAAACGCTACATTCATCAGCTTGAGCAGAGGCCAGAGTTCCTTGTACGAACTCCGGCCTCTTTATGTAGACTTGAAGGCCGACTTCAGTAGGGGAAGCTACAAGGCTCTCAGCACCTCTTGAGATGTTACATCCATGTGCTATAGTAAGCCTTAAGGCAAGTGATGGCAAAGTGACGGAACCAATAGGGTGTGCAGAGGATTTTTCCATGAAGTGCGTGGCGTAGTGAGCAACAATGGAGTTTCAACTATTGCTAGGCTAAAACACAATCGTCTTGTTTTTATACATGAGCACGCGATCTTCAATATGTAGACGCACCGCTTCAGCCAGTACCCTGCGCTCCACGTCTCTACCCTTACGCATCAGGTCCTCGACGGTATCACGATGGGTGCAGTGAATAACATCCTGGGCAATGATTGGTCCTTCATCAAGCTCTTCAGTGACGTAGTGGGCAGTCGCACCGATGATCTTGACGCCACGCTCGAAGGCACGTTCGTAAGGATTGGCTCCCACAAAGGCAGGCAGGAAACTGTGATGAATATTGATAATTTGATGCGGGTAAGCCTGGACAAAGCAGGGCTCCAGAATCTGCATATAGCGGGCGAGGATGATGAGGTCTACCTTGACCCTGGTTGCAAGAAAGTCCAGTATACGCTGTTGATCATCTTGACGATGTTCTCGTCGCACCGGGAAGTGGTAGTAAGGAACAGTATAGATCTGAGCAATATGTTCAAGATAGCGGTGATTACTGATAATGCAGGAAATATCTATGGCTAGCTCGCCGTTTTTCCAACGCCAGAGTAAATCTGTGAGACAATGATCGAGTTTTGACACAAAGAGGGCCACACGCTTGCGTTGTCGAGAGTAATGGAGACTCCACTGCATACGAAACGTTTCCGCAATGGGGCGAAAAGCTTGCATAAGCTCAGCTTCTTGTAAGGTGAAACTATCTTCCGCAAAACTCACGCGCATAAAGAATGTGCCACCGTGTCGATCCGTAGAATGCTGATCAGAGTAGACAATATTTCCTTGACGCTCAAAGATAAAATGTGAGACTGCGGCGACTATGCCCGGTTGATCCGGACAGGAAATCAACAAGGTAATCAAGCCATCGTTTTGATACATGTAAAAAGCTCCTTATTATCTGTAGGTTGGCTTATATAGTAGTTATCCTTGTTGGAATTGTCAAATTATGGCATTGTTCTAGCCTCACATTGATGTCTCCTTCAGGGGCTAAAAAACTATTGGCAAATCGTTTATAATTTAAGCGTGTATACGTCCCGCACTCAGGCTCTCGAAAAAATGGAGCAGGCTTTCTCTTACGTGTCCTCGTAGTCTGTTTACCCTACATACTTCAAGACAATATAGTGTGATTACAGGCATGAACAATCACAAGGAGAAAGCTATAGCAATGGAACAGATTTCCAGAACAACGACTTCTCAGCCTACACAAACGACGACTTCCCAACCTACACAGAGGCAAAACGCAGCACAAGTGCCAGTAGGCCGGTCGAATTCCATAGGCGCTTTGGGAAACACGGATCAGGAACAGAAGCAGAACCGCGACAAGGAACAAGCTATGCGTTCAATATACGAATCACCTCAGTACGATAAAAGAAACAGAAGAAGCAAAAGCCCTGTACGTGGAGTTAAACTTGGACCGCGACGAGCTTCCGTTAAGATTGAGGAAGCACAAGTAAAAAAAGAGGCAGTAGAAGCAGAGGGAAACACGGATCAGAAACAGAAGCAGAACCGCGACAAGGAACAAGCTATGCGTTCAATATACGAATCACCTCAGCAATCTAATTTGCGGCGTCAACAACAGTATCGGGAACAGTATACCCAGCAAGCCGATCCTCTTTCTGCACCAATAGTAGAAGCATACCCTCCACAAGAGGCACCACCTGTAACATATGGAGAGCAGACCGGTGCGGTTATATCTGAAGGGGTGCACTCAGAGTCAGAAGAAGAAAATCAGAGCTTGTTCAGTATACTCGAACGAGGTGTACAAGCCTGGAACCAGTGGCGACGAACACAGGTAGATGTCCAGATCGACCTTTCCGGTGTCAATCTGAGTGGGCGTGACCTCAGTGGATTTGATCTCAGGCAAGTTAATCTGAGTGGAGCTAATCTCAGGGGAGCTGACCTGAGTGGAGCTCAACTACAGAAGGCCGATCTGAGCGCGGCGGACCTGACTGGAGCCGATCTCAGTGAAGCCAAACTCCAGGAAGCCGATTTAAGTTGGGCCATTCTGAGAGGAGCTAAACTCGCTGGCGCTGATCTTACAAAGATCTCGCTTTACATGGCCAACCTCACGCATGCTATGCTCACCGATGCTATCCTTACCGGAGCTAATCTTATCGAGGCTGTTCTGGATCATACTGATCTCAATAGAACCATGCTCAACGGGACATATCTGTATCGCACGGTTTTCGGTGATGTTGACTTGAGTCGGGCAAAGGGGCTAGAGGCGGTGAAACATTGGGGACCTTCGATTATCGGACTTGAGACGATTGCCCGCTCGCAAGGTCGTCTCCCTGATGCTTTCCTGCGCGGAGTAGGTGTCCAAGAGGCCCTTATACCTCACCTACACTCCACAATCTGGCAAGCCCTCGCCACCTACTTCATTAGCTATGCTCACGAAGATAAGACCTTTGTAGGGCATTTACACACTGATTTACGCAACAATGGTATACGATGCTGGCTAGACCCTGAACACACGAAACGCGATGAGCTTGGCGACGCCAGTTTGCTGCTCGTGCTTTCAGCACATTCGCTTGCCAGTGAGTGGATTGCAGAGGTGGTTTCGACAGCCCTCGCCAAGGAAGCCCAACAGGGAAAGCGTACGCTCTTCCCTATCCGGCTCGATGATGCGGTAATGACGAGTCGCCAACCATGGGTGGTTAAGCTTCGCGCTCAGTACGAAATCGTGGACTTCACCTCCTGGATGGATCCTCAAGCCTACCAGCAGGCATTGCTCCGACTACTGAGCATTCTCAAGTTGTTTGCCCAGTAGCGTCGAGCATGATGCCATTCACAGTATCAATATTATCGGGCAGCGATAATATTGATACTTTGTGAGTACGCAGGCGTGCTTCTTACGTCCAGGATTTGAGGTGGGAAGATTATTCATATGGTTCTTGACATCCAGACCCATGCCGGCGTGTGCAGCGGAAGGATCGCCACAACGCCAGGATGAACCAGTATTGAAAGTGGTGGGGGTATAGCTGGAGGTGTTCTGGATCAGGTTATAGGCGAGGAAGTCCCAGGCTGTCCAGTTGGCATTGCGCTGACTCAGGTAGTTGAGAAAGGCGTTGGTAAGGGGATCGGCGTTGGCGGAGGTCAGGCCGGTACAGTGGCTGGTAATATAGGGATCGGGAAGCAGTGCCCACTCGCCATAGTAGATGGGATGCGTATTGAGCAGGGAACCCCAATCGTGATCCCAGGTGGTAGGATTGCCGGAGATGATTTTTTGATAGATATGGCGTGAGAAGATGATGTTGGGATCGGTGAGCGTCGTTGGATTAAAGGTAGCCCAACCCCCTTCGGTTGGGGTGCCACCGCCAGCCTTGCCTGGCTCAACAACAATGATCTGGCGTGCGCCAGTTGAGCGAATGGCGGCAATCGTATCGGCGAAGCCAACGACGTCAGCACCATCACCATGTAGCCACGTGGTCCAGGTAGTATAGGTTGGCTCGTTGAGTACATCGAACATGATCATGGAGTTATTGATATAGTGAGTCGCCAGCATTTTCCACCATGTCAGACTGGGGGTGTGCAGCATGCCATCGCTGTAGGGTGATACGGCTCCACTCTGAGGATTATCATGAAAGTCGAGAATGACGTAGAAGCCAGCCGCGTTGGCCTGTTGGACTGCCGTATCAAGCTTTGACATATAGGTGGCAGGATCGAGGTTGTAAATCCATTGTGAGATGTTGATACGCACAACGTTCATGTGCCATTGCTGTGCCATCGCGTTAAAGGTCTGTGTATTTAGAATGGCCAGGGGATTTTTGCCAGCTTGCCATTGCTTCATGTAGGCAAACGATGTTTCGATCATGGCACCATGTAGGAGCAGTGGTTGGTTGTTCCCATCGAAGATTTGTGCGCCCTTGACGTAAGGAAAGTTGACGCCAGTTTGTTGCTGATGTATCTTCACATCTTTTGTAACCAGGGGCACCAGCGGGCGAATATACTGAGAGTAGCTTATAAGGCCGGTAATGACGATAGCACAAACGATAAGTAGCAAGATAAGATAGAGAATCTTCTTGGTACGCATCATTGTAACATTCCTCCAATAAATATGTTTGTTTCACAAACATATGAAAGTGCGTTCTTAATATACTTGTTTCGGATGGAATGTCGCTTTTCTTCAATAGGCATATGCAGATGGAGGGATAGCATTTGGATAAGTTCACGTTTTTGTTGTATTCTAGAGAGGCACAGGCCAAGCCGCACTGACAAGCCTGCGTTACGAGAAGTAAGCGAATTAGCGTATGTAGTAAAGTATTTGAGAACAAGAGAAGTAGCAAAGGAGCGAAAACAAATGGCACAACCAGAAGTTGTTGTTCTGAGTGGTGTACGCACACCTGTTGGCACGTATGGTGGCAGCTTGAAAGACAAGCCACCTACAGAGCTGGCGGCGGCTGTAGTGCGTGAGGCAGTCAGGCGGGCGAATGTGCAGCCGCAAGAGGTAGGACATGTTGTCTTTGGTAATGTTATCCATACCGATGTTCACGATATGTACCTTGCACGAGTAGCGGCCATTAACGGTGGCTTGCCCGTGGAGACCCCGGCCTTTACCCTTAACCGCCTGTGCGGGAGCGGCCTGCAGGCAATTGTTTCGGCAGCCCAGACAATATACATGGGCGATGTAAAGGTGGCCGTAGCCGGTGGAGCTGAGGTCATGAGCCGGGCACAATACTGGGTCAACAATGCTCGCTGGGGACTGCGTATGGGCGATGGTAAGCTGATTGACGCTATGGTAGGGGCACTGAGCGATCCATTTGACGATTGTCACATGGGTGTCACCGCCGAAAATGTAGCGGCTAAATGGGGTGTGACACGCCAGGATCAGGATGAACTGGCTGTACAGAGCCAGCAACGAGCGGCAGCGGCGATTGCGGCTGGACGCTTCAAAGAGCAAATTCTGCCCATTGAGTCTAAGGTCAAGGGCAAAACGGTAGTCTTTGACACCGATGAGCACGTCAAGGGAGATACTACGGTGGAGAAGCTGGCCAAGCTGCGCCCAGTCTTCAAAAGCGATGGGTCGGTGACGGCGGGTAATGCTTCAGGCATCAATGATGCGGCATCTGCCGTCGTGTTGATGGAGGCGAATGAAGCCAAGCAGCGCGGTCTGCAGCCGTTGGGCCGGTTAGTAGCTTATGCTCATGCGGGCGTAGAGCCGAAATACATGGGCGTTGGCCCCATTCCTGCGGTGAAGAAGGTGCTTGAACGGGCCAACCTGACCGTCAAGGATATGGATGTCATCGAACTGAATGAGGCATTCGCTGCCCAGGCTATTCCGGTGATTCGTGACCTGGACCTGCCGTTGGATCGCACGAACCCCAACGGTAGTGGCATCTCGCTGGGTCACCCCATCGGAGCGACGGGCTGTATCCTGACCGTGAAGGCTCTCTACGAACTGCGGCGCACCGGTGGCAAGTATGGACTGGTCACTATGTGCATTGGCGGTGGCCAGGGTATCGCCGCTATCTTCGAAGCTATGTAAGCCTCATAGTTAGAACACCACAGCAAGCATGCCACCCCTCCTCAATTGTCTTGAGGAGGGGTGGCATGCTTGCTATGTAAACAGGAAGCAGCGAAGAGCGAAGAACTCTGGCATCCGCAAGAAGCTCTCCTCCATCCAAGAATGGCCTGTAGCGGAATCTCTTGTGGATGTCAGGTGGAACCTTGTTACAGCAATCCTTGACTCTTCAAGAAATCGGTTGCCACCTGTGTCACACTCTGACCATCAAGAACCTTGGCCTGCAATTGCTGACTAACCTGTGTAGTCAGCTTGGGTGCTAGCGGATTGAGTGCTGTGGCGATGCCAGGGGCCTTTTGCAAAGTAGCGTCGCGCACGATAGGGGCAGGGTTGTAGGCTGGGAAAGCATTCTTGTCATCTTGCAAGAGAACGAAGTTGTCTTTAGCGATCAACGCTGCAGTCGTGTAGCAGATGTTGAGGTCTTGAGCACCTTTCATCACAGCTGGGAAGGTCAGACCCTCTTCGTTATAGGTCGTCACGCCCTTGAACGTGATGTTATAGGCTGATTTGACCACGTCAACACCGTATTGCTTACCATCTGGCGGTGTTGCTATTGTCAACGATGACGCTTTGGACGCCAGGTCTGAAATCTTCATCGCTCCCAGACTGCTGGCCTTACTCTGCGTTGTGCAGACACCATAGGTATCGTTGAGCGGGGACTTATCCAGCCAGGTGATATGATAGTTGGTCTCATAACCCTGCTTCACCGTCTGGTAGTCTTGATCTGGATTATTCGAGGAAGATTTGCCCAATTTTGCCAGACCGGTCGCAGTGAACTCTGGATAAAGGTCAATCTGCCCACTGGTAATGGCGCCAAACACCACTGCATTCGTACCCAAAGCACGCTTCTCGATGACATGGAAGCCGGCTTTTTTGAGCAAGAGGGAGTACATTTCAGTCAGCAATTGAGCTTCGGTATCCAGTTTGCCGCCAACAGTCAACGTAATGCTAGAGTTGGATGGCGTACTACTACTACTACCGGTCGTACCACCACTTGAACTGCTACCACATGCTGCTAATAAAAGCGGGATGAGTAAGAGCAGTACAAGGGATCGTCCTGCTAACGAGCGTAAAAGGGGTGTCATGCTTTTCTCCTTTGACTGTACAAACAAAATGAAACTGGACAATAATATAAACTCAAATGGTATTTATGTCTCACGCCTCTTTGACGACTTCGACAGCCTTCTGCACGCGCAAGCCAGCAGGCGTCAGGGCTTGTTGTAGCCAGCTAAGAGACAATTCTACCAGGAGAGCGAGCAGGGTAACAGGCAATGCACCTGCTAATAACTGGGTGGTATCGAACTCACGCAAGCCAAGATAGATGTATTCTCCGTAACCCCCGCCTCCAATAATGGCTGCGAGGGTTGCAGTGGCTACAATCTGTACTGCTGCGGTGCGTATACCGGCGGCAATGACGGGCAAAACCAGTGGTGTTTGAATACGTGATGTGATTTGCCATCGAGTCATGCCCATACCCCGAGCGGCATCGATCATGGCCGGGTCAATGCCGCGAATACCTGTGTAGGTGTTTAATAAGATAGGCGGAATACCCAAAATCGTCAGTGCTACGAGCGCCGGTAGAAAGCCGAAACCCAGAAAAGGATAGGCTGCGGCAAGAAAAGCCAGCACCGGAATAGCCCTCATCAAGCCGCTGAGGTTAATTGCTACGAATGAGGCCACGGGATTGCGAGCCACTAGGACGCCTACAACAATACCAATGACGAGCGCTAACACGATAGCTGCGGCGCAAATCTTGATATAGTCCAGGCTATGCCCTGCATAGTCATTGGAAGGATCGGCGATAAACTGGAACAGATTGTTCAATATCATGCGAGACCTCTCAATCCAAAGACTATGCAACAGATACTGCCGGGCGACCCCGATTGAGGCCAATCTGGAGGGCGAGCAAAAGCAGATCGGCGAGAATGGCAAGAAGACTTATTAAGATATCTCCTGCGATCACTTGATCGTTCTGGGTGTTTTCAATACCCAGGAAGATCAGGTCTCCCAGGCTACTTGTACCACATAAAGTCGCAAGCGTGGCGATGCCGATACTGGTGACCATAGCCACACGTACCCCTGCGATAATCACTGGGAGAGCCAGGGGCAGAGTCACACGTAATAAGAGTTGCCAGCGATTCATCCCCATGGCACGTCCCACTTCCAGAAGTAAAGGATCAATGCCATTGATGCCGGCAGCAGTGTTGCGGATAAGGGCGAGCTGTGCATAAAGAATGAGCGGAATGATGATGGTCGTGATGCTCAAGCCAGTTGCTGGTACAAGATAGCCTAATAATGCCAGTGCGGGAATGGTGTATAAGATATCGGCAACTCCAATAACCGGCACATAGAGCCAACGTTGGCGAGCTACCAGTATGCCCAAAGGGATAGCGATGATGATAGAGATAAGCATACTAATGCCCACAATGGTAAGGTGCTGTATCAGCAGGTTAGGAATACTGCTTGAATCGGTTAGATCATAGTTCGCTGGATCAAGCAGGTAACTCATACATTCCCTCCGTTTTTGCACCTACAAAAAATATTAGTCACTCACAATTGTATGCCACGATACTGGCTATTGCCATACAAATTAAGAACGTTTTTTCGTTCCTGTATGTATACGTCCTGAGCAATGGCTTAGCTCACACAGAAAGGGTAAGAAAGAGAACCCACATGTGTTCACCTTCTCCCTCTCCTTTGCGCTTCGGTTGATGCTTATTGGGTGACCATTACTGACCGCCCTTCATGCAATCGTTCTCATCTCTTTGTCACTTCTTCGGGACTGGTATCCGCACTCGCAGTCCTCGTCTTGGTGATCTCGCTATTAATAGTGGCAAGTGTGACATAGCCAATGGTGGTAGAGGTATCTTTATCGTGGACGGCAAGGGCGGGAGCATTGGTTTCGAGAAGCTTGAGCATGGCTTCCAGGAGGGTTGCATCGGCTGCACAGGTCGGCACAGCTCCCCAACCGTTCTGTGCTTCTCCAGTCAGCGCGTCAGAGACGGGTAGATATTGAATCTGGCGTAGAATGCTATCACCACCGACCAGTTTGCGGACAAACTCACTGGCCGGACTCGCCAGCAGTTCTACGGGGGTACCAAGCTGGATCAGTTTGCCCTGATCGAGAACCGCCACCTGATCTCCCAACTTAAACGCCTCCTCGATATCATGCGATACAAACAGGATGGTTTTATGCACATCGTGCTGCACACGCAGCAGCTCATCCTGCATACGGGCGCGGGTGATTGCGTCGAGTGCGCCGAAAGGCTCATCCATTAGCAGGATGGCAGGGTCGGTCGCCAAGGCGCGTGCCAAACCCACTCGTTGCTGTTGCCCACCGGAGAGTTGGCGTGGAAAACGCGAGCGAAATTCGTCAGGAGGTAAGCCTACTAGATCAAGTAACTCGTCTACTCTTTGGGCCAGACGTTGCTTGGTCCAGCCGCCCGCAATTTCAGCGGTCACCCGTACATTTTCGGCAATGGTCATATGAGGAAAGAGGCCCACTTGTTGAATTACATAGCCAATGCGGCGGCGCAGAGCAATAGGATTCTCTGTGAGCACATTCTTGCCATCGATCACAATCTCACCAGACGTTGGCTCAATCAGGCGGTTGACCATGCGTAAGAGCGTCGTTTTGCCGGAGCCAGAGGTTCCCACCAGCATACAGGTGCTCCCCTCCGGTACTTCAAATGTGACTGCATCAACCGCCGATTTGCTGGCCCCTGCATACTGTTTGGTAATCTCATGGAACGCAATTTTTGCCATACTCGTGCTCCTTTACAGGATGCTTTCTCATTTTCTACCCATTATATGCAACATTTCTGGTGATTGCAAAACGGACCCCATGCATTTTTCTTATTGTCCGTTACAAAGTTTGCCTCATGCCTTGGAATATGTTATAGTAATCCCAATTGGCAGTAGTTAGCTAGGTGGTAGGGATGGTAGGTATACTATGAACAAAAAACGTATCCAACTTCAAGATCGATCTCTTATATCGACATATTTTGACCAGATAAAGCAAACACGTCAAAAACCTCTACGCCTAGTACCTCGTTGGCGTCATCCTCTTCTTGGTTACCTCTTCAGCGTTCCACTTGTTAGTCTTAGCACAGGTATTCTTTTACTGGAGTCGCTTTTCCTGCCCAATCTCTCCTCCCGTGGCCCCGTTCTCTCTCTGGCAATCGTCCTGGTCGGGCTCATCTGGGGTATAGGCCCGGCCATCTTGGCTGTCTTCTTAAGTACTCTCTCGCTGGACTACTTTCTTCTTCCTGCCCCGAATCAATTCAATCTCAGCACCTGGAAAGGCCTGTTACAGATTCTCCCCTTCATGCTTGCTGGGCTGTTGATCGCCATTATTGCCGGGCAACGTGAAGCGGCCCGGCGGCGTGCCTTGTCTGCTGAGTACGAGAAGCAAGAACACGCTAGCCTGCTTGAAGCGGTCTTTGACTCAATGGCCGATGCCGTGATTGTCTACGACGGTAAAGGGGATGTCTTACAGGCCAATGCCGCTGGCAAACAAATTCTGCGTCTCCTGGTTCGACCTCATGACCTCAATAGCAGCTTACATGAACGCGGCTCTCACGTAAATATACGCGATGAAAACGGTCACCCTCTATCTGAAGAGCAATGGCCCCACTTGCGGATACTACAAGGCGAGTTGCTATCTGGTATAGATGCCATGGATGTCATTGTCAACACACTGAGTGGGCAGGATATCCAACTGAGTGTAACGGGTTCGCCCATAAGGGACCGTGATGGTAAACCGATGGGAGCTGTCTGTATCGTCCGTGAAGTGACAGAGCGACGGCAGCTAGAACGGCGCACCCAGGAAACACTACATCGCATGGACGACTTTTTGGGCATAGCCAGCCATGAACTTCGTACCCCTTTGACCAGCGTCAAAGGTAGTATCCAGTTGGCATACATGAAGTTAGCAAAACTCCTCCCTCAATGCTCAACCCTTGGCTCGGATTTAACGAAAGGATTAGAGTTCATCGAACTACTCCTCCAGCGTGCTGATCGCCAGTCCGAACTGCTTAATCGTCTCATCAACGATCTGCTAGATGTCTCACGCATTCAAGCGGGTAAATTAGAGCTCCACCTCGCTCCTTGCGATCTCGTCACAATTGTGCATGATATTGTGCAAGAACAGCGTCAGGTGGCTTCTTCACGCTCAATTGACTTGCATCTGCCCAGCGAACCCGTATCAGTCTTCGCGGATGTCGATCGTATCGGGCAGGTCGTCACTAACTATCTCACTAACGCCCTCAAGTTCTCCGGGCCTGATACGCTCATTGATGTTTCCCTACATATCGAAGGCGACAATGTCCGCGTATCTGTGCGCGACGAAGGACCTGGCCTATCCGAAGCAGAGCAGACGCGCATCTGGGAGCGCTTCTATCAGGCCAAAGACACCGATGTCAAGTACGGTTCAAGCGTTGGTTTGGGCATTGGCCTGCACATCTGCCAGTCCATCATCACCCGCCATCAGGGCAATGTCGGAGTGCAAAGCATCTCTGATCAGGGTTCCACCTTCTGGTTCACTTTACCCATCTCATCGAAGTAAATTCATAAGACCTGTGCCATGTTCACAAGTATAGACGTTTGTCCATTTTCTTGCTAAACTTATGTTTAGAGTATAATTCCGTGGCACATTAGTGTGCCACGCGAAACAAACTTTCTGAGAACGGTTTTAGACGAATGAATGCATAATAACTTCTATCATCCGTGCTCAAACTGGGAAGGCGGCAGGCATGGAAGACAACGACAATCTATCAACCTCAGAGTCTGAGACTCAAGGGAAAAGTCCCATCTCAGACCCTGTGACAGAACTGGCTACGCGCAAAATATCGCGCCGTTCCTTCATCAGCAAGGGAATCCTGGCTGGGGTAAGCACCACTGCTCTCAGTCCACTGCTCGTGTCCTGTGGTGGTGGATCAAGCGGCCCGGTCACCATACAATTTGCCGCGTATATAGACACAACCAACGAACAAACAGCAGAGATCAACAAATTCAATCAGATGTACGCAGGAAAAATTAAAGTTGACTATCTCCAACTTCCACCCGTAGCCACGGACCAGTATAGCAAGTTTGTTACTACATTCCAATTCCAAGCCTCCACTCCGGACGTCGTACAAATCGATGTGACCTGGCCTGCTCCATTTGCCGCTCCGAATTGGCTGGCTCCCATTGATCAGTACGTCACCCCTCAATATCTGAACCAGTTCTGGCCAAGCGCACGCAACATTGGCGAAATTAATGGCAAGCTCTACGGTATCCAACGCTTTATGGATATCGGCATGCTCTACTACCGTGTTGATTTGGTGCGCAAGTACGGCGGCAGAGTTCCCAGTACCCGAGACCAACTGCAGGCCATAGCTCAGGAGATCATGATCGGCGAAGCAGCTAAGGGCATCAGCTACGGCTACTTAATGCCAGGCAAGAAGATCGAAGCAATCGTTGATGAGTGGCTCGAATTGATCTGGGGTGTTGGCGGCAACATCGGCACACCCGGAAATCTGGTAGTCAACGGCCAGGACCAGGTCGCCGCACTGCAATACATGTATGATCTCATCTATACCCTGAAACTTGCACCACAGGGCACGGATACCTATGCCCCCAACGACATCCTGGCAATTTTCACCAATGGTGAGGCCCCATTTATGCGTAACTGGGTCTTCGCCTATGCCATCGCGAATGATCCCACCCGCTCAAAAGTAGTAGGCAAGGTCGGTATAGCCCCAACGCTAGCCGTGCCGGGGAGAACTGGTCATGGCTGCACAGGCGGTTGGGTTCTAGCTATCAATGCCTTCTCTCAGCATAAAGATGAAGCCTGGACATTCATCGACTACATGTTAAGCAAGAACACCCAGACTTCGTTGTCTTTGAATACAGGGCTTATCTCGAGCCGCCCCGATGTCGTCAACGACCCGGTAGTACAGGCAAAACTTCCATACTTCAAGCAATTATCGACCATCCTTGATAGCGGCTTCAATCGACCGAAGCTCAAGTCCTATAATCAGTTCACAACGCTTGTGCAGGCTGCCATTAACGGTGCGCTTGGCAAACAGAGTTCACCAGTCGATGCGCTGAATAGTATCCAACCCCAGGTGAACTCGCTGGCATGAGCACAATGAAAGAGAAGTGGAAAGGAATAGCTGATGGGGACCGTTCACATGCCCACCAACGAAAGAAGGCAACATGTTCAGCAACCTCCGTTCCGGCAGAAGAAGCAGCGTAGTCTTGCTCAAAGAGAAGAACGCCTCGCCTGGTTGATGCTCTCACCAATCTTCGTGGCTTTGCTGACGATGGGTGTCTATCCGTCTGTGAGTGTCATCTGGCTTTCCTTGCAGCAAGGCGGCTTTTTCGGCCTGGATATGACATGGGCTGGCTTTTCCAATTACATACGACTCGTACATGACCCCCTGTTCTGGAATGCTCTTAAGTTCACATTCTGGTTCTGTATGATTACCGTCAGTGGACAGATGATCCTCGGCACAGCCTTAGCATTATTTGCCAACCGCAAGTTTCCCGGCTCCTTGCTTGTGCGTGCCGCGATTCTCTGCCCTTGGGCAATTCCAACGGCTACAAATTCCGTCATCTGGGCCTATATCTTCAATGATCAATATGGACTCGTCAACAGTCTGCTAGAACACCTCGGTCTCATGAGCACGGCCCATCCCATCAACTGGCTCGGCTCAGGACAATTGGCCACACTACTGATCTACATCCTCGCGATCTGGAAAGCCAACGCTCTGGTCGCACTGCTTGTCCTGGCTGGACTACATACCATCCCGCTTGAAGTCAACGAAGCCGTACGTGTTGATGGCGCAACAGCATGGCAATCCTTCTGGTATGTCACCCTACCATTCTTGCGTCCCACGCTGACCATAGCACTCATCCTCCAGACTATCGAGGCCTGGCAAGCCTTTGACCTGATTAGTGCGTTCACCAATGGTGCTCCTGGCAATGCGACACAAAATCTCGGCCTGTACATCTACGTACAGATTCAGCAGTTTGGCGACTTCGCTTATGGTTCTACCATCTCCGTAGTTATTATGATCATCACTTTCGTTTTCATCGTCCTCTACCTACGAGCACTCTATCGTCCCGGAGTCAAATGAAGAAGGAGAAAAAACAATGGTCAATTTTTTACGCAGAGGGGCAATGAGAGCAGATACACCTGAGCCACCACAAACTCTGCTCAAACGCATCACAGCCCATGCCTGGCTATACATGCTCCTGGGGGTCGTTCTCATCGTGCAGTTCTCCCCCCTGGCGTGGGCACTCCTCACCTCCTTCATGAGTTCTAAGGAGACAACAACCATCCCTGCCACGCTTATACCTCTCCACCCGACACTCGACAGCTATATTGCTACCGTGAAGGGAGATATTGGCCGTTACTATAACAACAGCACTCTCGCATCCTTGGTGGCAACAATCATCACCATGATACTGGCCACCCTCGCTGCCTACGCCTTCGCACGGCTGCACTTCCGTTTCAAGACGCCGCTCCTGCTCTTCATGCTCTCGCTCTCGCTCTTTCCTCCCATCGCTCAGGTGGTGCCGGTCTACCAGATTTTGCAAAAGCTGCACTTGATCGGCTCCCTCGCCGCACTCATCCTCCCCTACTCGATCATGGGCCTACCACTAGCGGTCCTCGTCCTTATCGCCATCTTCCAAGATATCCCTCTCGATCTCGAAGAAGCAGCGGCAGTCGATGGCCTGACACGCTGGGAAGCGTTTGTACGCATCATCGTACCTGTCACATTGCCCGGCCTTTTCACAGCTGCCGTGATCATCTTTGTCGGAGACTGGAACGAATATCTGTTCGCTCTGAACTATACAACCCCTAATACCTCCACCCTACCAGTCGGCTTAGTAACCATTAGCCAGACAGAATTTGTCACCCACTTCGACCAGTTGGCCGCCGCAACCATCATTTCTGTCATCCCCCTCATCGTGCGCATCATAATGATGGAGCGACGTATCATCTCCGGCCTAACCATTGGAGTCTTCAAAAGGTGAGAGACTCAGTGTGTGTTAGAGCTTGAGATGGAAGCTTCTTCGCGGGAATAGATAGAGGTTATTGTATGTTGTAAGTCTTGAGAGTCTGTTGTTGGCAGGTGGTAAGTGTAATGAACATGGTAAGCAGGCCCTCCGTACATGTTATATGATCGAAAGGAAGATTCCTAATGACGGATGGACTACCGGTTCAAAATACTGGAAAATTGGCGTTTCACTTGCAACTGGCGCAAAGCTTGCAGTTGCACATCACCTCTACGCAGGCAACAAGTGCGCATATTATCATAGAAGGTCACGACATCAGTGCGCTACTCGATTATCTCTATGACAACCGAGAACTGATTTATGACGCAACACACGATCAGGAGCTGCGCCGCTTAGAAGCAAGGGAAGCGTCCGATGATGCCACTAATGCGAGGTTGAAGACGTTGGAGATTGAACGTATTTTCTATGCTGATGATGGAACGGAGCGCACAAGAATTCAAACTGTTGAAAGAGTCTCCCAACAGGCTCATGAGTAAGAGGGAACATGCTCCCCCTTACTCGTGCTAGAGAAGATGTCTCACACCTTAGCAAGTACTACTAAAGAGGGGAAAGAACGAGAATTCCCCTTAAAAATTTGAGATGATTTATGTCAACGCTGCAACATACTTTGCAGACCTTCGGACTCAAGCTGATGATTCACCAGTGCGCGATACTGTTCCACCTGGGAATTCGTCTGATCACTGGACCAGCCCAGTTCGCGTGCCATCAGGGCAGCTACCTCAGAGGCGATGCCCACGCCGCGGGCTCCATCCTCCAGGATGAGGCGTGTACGTCGGGCTAACACATCTTCGAGCGTCATCGCCATCTCGGCACGGCAGGCATATACAACTTCAGCACGCAGGTAGGGCAGATCGGGTATGAGACGCTCACGCAAACTCTTATCCTCGTCAATCAGGTCGAGAACAGCACTGGCATGACTGCCGAAGTTAAACTCGAGATGCTCCACGACCTCCGGTGCCAAACCAAGCTGACGGCTACGCGCCTCGATCTCCTGCTTCGCATCACGCCAACCGATCGCACCAGTCAGCAGCAAATTCCGGGTGGAATGGGAGATGGGCATGCCATCACGTTTGGCGATGACATCGATGGTGTCCTGGGCCATGCGTCGGTAGGTCGTCAGCTTGCCGCCCACAATCGTGATCATGCCGTTGGTTTCCTGCAATACCACATGGGTGCGCGAGAGATCAGCGGCTCGTGCTCCCCGTGATTTGACTAATGGCCGGTAGCCCGCATAGACACTGAGGATATCATTGTGGGTCAGATTAGCCTCCACGTATTCGTTCACATGCTTCAAGAGATAGGCGATATCGTCTGGGTTGGCCTGCGGGTCGTCCAGATCGCCTGTGCCGGTATCGGTTGTGCCGATGATGGCACGCGACCCCCAGGGGACGACGTACAAGATGCGTCCATCCGCTGTCTCGGGCAAGACCACAGCACTCGTACTGATTTGCACACGCTCACGTGCCACCACCAGATGAATGCCCTTGCTCGGTTCGACCGTCGCCTTCGACTCGTCACCTGTCAAGGCTGCCACCTGCTCGGCGAAGACCCCTGTCGCATTGATGATGTGGCGAGCCGAGACAGTCAACTCCTGATTAGTCAGCACATCGCGTACCACGGCACCATTGAGCTTACCCTGGGCACCGCGGGTAAAGCCGGTAACCTCGGTATAGTTGGTCACCACCGCTCCGAACTGTGCTGCGGTACGCAACACGGTGACTGTGAGTTGAGCATCATTGGTCTGCGCGTCATAGTACAGGAATGATTTTTTGAGCCCGGTGCTTCGCAGTTTCGGGGCAAGCCGCAACGTCTCCTGAGCACTGATGCTTTTATGACGCCCGATGTTGAGCCATCCAGCCATCAAGTCATACATCCATAGCCCAATATCGAGTGCGAAGCCCAGGCCAAAATCGGTGGATGGCCTGATGGGCAAGCCGCCAGGCCATCGCATATTCTTATAGACCGGGAGCACAAAGGGCTGTGGCCGCACCAGGAACGGCGCGTGGCGTACCATCAGTCCGCGCTCGACCAGGGCTTCCTGGATCATCATAAAGTCAAATTGGGGAAGGTAACGAATCCCGCCGTGGGCGAGCTTGGTGGATTTACTGCTGGTTCCGCTAGCAAAATCGACTTTTTCAACGAGTGCGACACGATAGCCGCGTGTCGCGGCATCCAGGGCTACGCCAGCCCCAGTGATTCCGCCCCCGATCACCAGCACATCAAATTGGTCCTGTGCCAAACGTTCCAAATTCGCAGTTCGTGCAGTGGCAGCTAAAGGTTCCATAGCTCTTCTCCTTGCCAATTTCATACGTCGCTATTGACTTGTATCAGATGTTGTACATTGCTAGCATTATACGACACGCAGACCAGTATACTCTAGTTTGCTGGTCACCATGGGGGCGATTCATTTTTTTGCACTGGGCGCGAGGTGACGAACATGGCTGGGGCAAGCCCAGCCACTACTATACGACGCGTAGGCGCTCGTGGCCGTCTAGAGTAGTGGCTGGGCTTGCCCCAGCCATGCAAAAAATGACGCGCACCCAGTTACCATCTAGAACACCGACCTCTGCACTCCCGCTTTTTCTGCTTACCCTTCTTCCATCTGCACCAATCACGGCAAAATCAACGATTTTCCCGTCATATCCTTTGGTTGCGGAATACCCATAACCTGCAAAATTGTAGGTGACACGTCCGCTAAAATCCCATCGGTTCTCAGCTTTGCCTGCGCCAGTTGCGGTACTACCAAATACAGTGGTACCGGAAAGGTTGTATGAGCTGTGAAAGGTTTGCCTGTATCATACTCGATCAGTTTTTCGGCGTTACCATGATCGGCGGTAATCAACAAACCTCCTCCGGCAGCCAGTGCTGCTTCGACAACACGCCCAACACCTGTATCAACGGCCTCAACCGCTTTGATCACAGCCGGGATCACGCCTGTATGACCAACCATATCCGCGTTAGCGTAGTTCATGATCACCAAATCATATTGGCCGCCACGAATGCGCTCAACTGCGGTATCGGTGATGCCCGCAGCACTCATCTCAGGTTGCAGGTCATACGTGGGTACTTTCGGAGATGGCACCAGATAGCGGTCTTCACCATCATAGGGAGTCTCACGTCGCCCGTTGATAAAATAGGTAACATGGGCGTATTTCTCGGTCTCAGCAGTGTGAAACTGGCGCAAACCAGCGTTGGCGATAACGCGTGCCAAGGGCATCTCTACCTCGTCGGCACGGTAGGCCACATCAGCATCGAGCCCTTCCTCGTAAGCCGTCATCATTACAAACGCTAGCTCGTCCAGCCGTGGCCCTCGATTAAATTTGCCTTCAGCCTGGGGCGGCAATTCCTTCATCACAAATGCCTTGGTGAGTTGGCGGGCGCGGTCAGGTCGGAAGTTGTAGTGAATCACGGCATCGCCAGCCTTCACCACGCCAACGGGATGATCATCTTCCATGACAACCGTGGGCAGGATAAACTCGTCGGTGACACCCTTATCGTAGGACTGCTGAATCGCCGCTAAGGCTGAATTGGCCCGTAACCCTTCTCCACGAGTCATAGCAAAATAGGTTATACCCGTGCGGTCCCAGCGATTGTCACGGTCCATGGCATAGTAACGTCCACTCACCGTTGCTACTTTCGCTGCATGCGCTCCACCAATCTCGCTGGCACGTGCCTGAAGGTGCTGCATAAACTCTATACCACCGGTAGGCGATGAATCACGGCCATCCGTGAAAGCGTGGACGTAGACCTTCTCAATATCGTGCATCTGAGCCAAACGCAGCAAGGCTTCCAAGTGCGTTTCGTGGGCATGAACACCACCATTGCCAAGCAAGCCGCAGATATGCAACTGCGATGCATTTTTGCTGACATGGTCTATGGCTTTGAGCAGCGCAGGATTGGAGAAGAAGGAACCATCACGTATGGACTCGCTGACACGCGTATAGTCTTGCAAAACCCGTTTTCCAGCACCTATATTCTGATGTCCTACTTCAGAGTTGCCCATCTGGCCTTCAGGTAAGCCGACAGCCTCTCCCGAAGTCCTCACCGCCGTATGGGGCCATTCGCGTGCCAGCTTGTCAATGTTGGTCGTGCGTGCCAGAGCAATGGCATTGCCCTCTGTGCGAGGGTTGATACCCCAGCCGTCCATAACAATTAAAACAAAAGGGCGTGGTCGCCGTGAGGGTGTTGCACTCATTTATAACTCCCCTAAGTCTGAAGTTTAGCTTAAATGCTTAACAAGGCAAGGCAAGCAGCCACACGCTCTCTGTTTGCTACAACAGCTCGTATATCCTGCTTACCAAGCGCGTGCAAGCACATTACCCTAAACATCAAGAACACATAAGCGTACCAAAATCTCTACTGTCACGCATTGGCAGAAAAGGTTGGGATATTATAGAAGGCACTGAACCCGGCGTACTGTGCCACCTCTTTCCCAAGCTCATCCTCGATTTCGAGTAAGCGATTATACTTTGCAATGCGTTCACTTCGTGCGGGTGCCCCTGTTTTGATCTGCCCAGCATTGGTGGCAACCACAAGGTCCGCAATCGTGGTATCCTCAGTCTCGCCAGAGCGATGGGAAACGACCGCCGTAAATGCAGCACGTTTGGCCATCTCAATGGCCGCCATGGTCTCCGTTAACGTCCCGATCTGATTGAGTTTGATGAGAATTGAGTTAGCCGAATGCTCCTTAATTCCCCGCTTGAGACGCTCGGTGTTGGTTACAAAGAGATCGTCTCCCATGATCTGTATTCGGTTACCCAGACGTTTGGACAAGAGCGCGAAGCCCTCCCAGTCATCTTCGGACAGGCCATCTTCGATGGAGATGATCGGGTACTCATTCAGCCATTGTTCGTAGAGGTCAACCATTTCACTGGAGGTGAGAGTGCGGCCTTCACGTGCCAACACATATTTGCCATTATCAAACAACTCGCTGGCGGCTGGGTCCATACCCAGGAAGATATCCTTACCTGGTTTGTAGCCCGCGGCCTCGATAGCCGAGATAATGACCTCTAACGCTTCCCGATTGGAACTGAGCGAGGGAGCAAAGCCTCCTTCATCCCCTACATTCGTATTGAGCTTTTTGTCATGCAAGACCTTTTTCAGGCTCTGATACACCTCCGAACCCATACGCAAGGCATCATGAAAGGTGGAGGCTCCAACCGGCAAGACCATGTATTCCTGCATATCGGTGGAGTTGGCGGCATGCTTACCACCGTTCAAAATATTCATCATAGGCACAGGCAGTGTATTTGCTGAAACCCCACCGATGTAGCGATACAGCGATTGCCCACTAGCATTGGCGGCTGCCTTTGACGCAGCCAGCGAGACGCCAAGAATAGCGTTGGCCCCTAATTTGCCTTTGTTGGCCGTTCCATCCAATTCGATCATTAGGCGATCGATCAGGGTCTGCTCGGCGGCATCACGTCCAACAAGTGCCTTGCGAATAGTGTCATTGACATTCTGAACAGCGTTTAGTACGCCTTTACCGCCATAGCGTTTCTTGTCTCCATCGCGTAGTTCGACGGCTTCATGTACACCGGTTGAAGCACCAGAGGGCACGCCAGCTACACCATACGCTCCTCCCCTCAACAGTACAGCCACTTCAATAGTGGGACTGCTACGTGAGTCGAGGATTTCTCTCGCTTGTAGATCTTCGATGATGGTCGACCTTTGGCTCTTTAACATGCGCTTCTCCTCTCAAAGGTCTCCATATCATAGTTATTTGCTCCACATGATATGGTGACCTTGTTCTATAACTGGCTCAGCACGGGTTATGATCTCATGCATGAAGGGTGACACCTGCTATGATGACACAGCAGGATGATATTTTGATCATCCCTTGTCCTGCAGGGCAGCCACGCCTGGTAGGACGCGCCCTTCGAGGAATTCAAGAGAGGCACCACCACCTGTTGAGACGTGGGACATCTTGTCGGCTGCCCCTGCCTGCTCAACCGCTGCCGCCGAATCACCGCCACCAACGATCGTGGTTGCGCCAGCTTGGGTACGCTCTGCCAGTGCCTCTACAATCGCATCGGTTCCCTTAGCAAAGGCGGGCCATTCTGCTACTCCCAGCGTGCCATTAAAGACGACGGTCTGTACGTCTGAGAGGGCTTGCCGGAAAGCGTCAATGGTTTTGGGGCCAACGTCCATAATACGCCAACCAGGCTCAACCTGATTGCTATCGACGACCTTAGTGTTCGCAGCAGCATCAAAGCGATCAGCCACGACAACATCAATGGGTAGAAGCAGTTCCAAATTTCGTTGACGCGCTTTGGCAAGGAGATTGTGAGCCGTATCAACATTGCCTTCCTCAAAGAGCGAATCGCCAATTTCGTAGCCTTCCGCCTTAAGGAACGTATTGGCCATGCCTCCCCCGATGAGGAGCTTATCAACCATGCTGATAAGTCGCTCTAAGACCGTGATCTTGTCAGAGACTTTTGCGCCACCCACGATAGATGCAAAGGGACGCTTCGGATTTTCCAAAGCGGATCCCAGGTAGTTGATCTCTTTCTCCATCAAGAAGCCAGAAACGCCTGGAAGAGAGTGGGTAACACCTTCCGTTGAGGCATGGGCACGGTGGGCAGAGCCGAAGGCATCATTCACGTATATTTCACCGAGGGAGCCAAGCTGTTTAGAGAACGCGGGATCGTTCTTCTCCTCTTCCTTATGGAAGCGTAAGTTCTCCAGCAGGAGTACCTCCCCTGGCTGTAGTGCTTTTGCTTGCGCCTCGACTTGAGGACCAACACAATCTGGTGCCATTTGTACCGGCCTGCCCAGGAGTGTACTCAGACGTTGTGCTGCTGGAGCCAAGCTATATTTCTCGTTCACCGCTCCCTTTGGTCGCCCTAGGTGCGACATGAGGATCACAGCCGCTCCGTTATCCAGTAAGTACTGTATGGTGGGAAGCGATGCGCGTATACGCGTATCATCCGTAATATGACGTTCTGCGTCTAATGGCACGTTAAAATCCACGCGCACAAGCACACGCTTTCCCCTGACATCGACATCGCGAACTGTTTTCTTATCCATAACAACTTGTCCTTGCTACATCCAGGTTACTACAAGAGGCATCTCTAGAAACCTTTTTCCGCGAGGAAATAGGCGAGATCGGCAACACGTGAGGAATAGCCCCATTCGTTGTCATACCACGCGATAACCTTGACCATGTTCCCTCCAACGACCATGGTCGAAAGACCATCGATGATCGAGGAGTGTGGATCACCCCGGAAATCCGAAGAAACGAGCGGTTCTTCTGTATATTCAAGGATGCCCTTCAGAGGACCAGCAGCAGCCTGTTTGTACGCATCATTCACAGCTTCCTTCGTCACTTCCCTGCGCACAGTGGCTACGAAATCAACAACGGAGACGGTGATGGTCGGTACGCGCAGTGACATGCCATCAAAGCGTCCCTTGAGTTCAGGAATGACCAGTGCCAGCGCACGAGCAGCACCTGTAGTGGTAGGAATGATGTTTGTGCCAGCACTGCGAGCGCGCCGCAGGTCCTTGTGAACCTGGTCAAGAATGCGTTGGTCGTTGGTGTACGAGTGGATGGTGTTCATCAGGCCTCTTTCAATACCAAAAGCATCGTTGAGTACCTTCGCGGCAGGAGCCAGACAGTTGGTAGTACAGGAAGCGTTGGAAATAATGTTATGCACACGTGGATCATACATATCATCGTTGACTCCAAGCACAAGGGTAATGTCTTCACCCTTAGCAGGAGCAGAGATAATGACCTTCTTGGCACCACCTTTCAGATGGGCTGCCGCCTTATTGGCATCCGTAAAGAGACCGGTAGACTCAATGACAAGTGCTACACCTAAATCGCCCCAGGGAATTTGTGCCGGATCGCGTTGTGAGATGACTTTGACGCTGTGCCCATTGACGATGAGAGAATCGGGAGTTGTTTCAACTTCGCCTGGAAAGCGACCATAGGTGGAGTCATATTTTAAGAGATGGGCATTCGTCTGCGTATCAGTCAGATCATTCACAGCAACGACTTCGAGATCACGCGGATGGCGCTCCATTATGGCTTTGAGCGATTGGCGACCGATGCGTCCGAAACCGTTAATGCCTACACGAGTTGCCATAGAAAAAATCCTCCTTGTTTTACTGTCATTTTCCGTATTTGGAAAGCCGCTTCAAAGACGCTACTCCTTCTTGTCGACGTACTCACTTCTTGTTGAAGTGTCACGCCGGTATCTCCGAGGAGCATAACTGACCACAAGGCTATATCCAAGCAGTAGTTCATGCGTGTTCGCCATACCATGTTACCCAATAAGATGTTACCCACTATGGCAGGTTTCACCTCTCGTACTTATCGTATAACATAGTTACAAGGCGAGAACTTTTCGTATCGGTCTACCTTGAAAAACGATAACATCTCCTTTTCTAATCAGACTCTTTCATTTTGATGGCGAGCGACGATATCGTCAACGACCTGTGGTAGTATCTCAGGATCGTCCACGATAAGCTCAGGCGGAAGTAGCTTACTCTCATGAAGACGTTGGCGAGTAAGGGGGGTGCTGACGGCTACTACAGTCATGCCAGCCGCCAGAGCTGCCTTCACCCCAGCAGGTGAATCTTCAATCACCAAGCATTCTGTTGGTAGCACCCCTAGAGTCTCTGCTACCAAATGATAGATCTCTGGGTCAGACTTACCTTGTCCGACATCATCTCGCGAGGCTATGAAGTCAAATGCATCGGCCAGGTCCACGGCCTTCAGCACACGCTCCACCTGATGGCGATACGACATCGTCGCTAAAGCTGTACGGCAACCCAAACGTCGAAGCTCATGCAGCAGCTCAATGTTATGCAGCCACCGTTGCTTCACCAACAAATGCGGGTCATCGAGCATTGCCTCGTAGATGCGATTCCGCACTCCTACATAGGCTAGCCAGGGTTCACTGACACCAAACTCCACCATGCGTGCGCGAGCGGCTGCCTCTAATCCGAAACGCTCTAGCAACGCCGTCGCCACCTCGTGGCGCGACAGGCCAACCACATCCTTAAATGCCTCAATAACCTCCTCCTCATTCAGTTCAGGGCGCAGTTCAACGGCAGCTCGCGCATAGGAGAGAGCTTTGAGTTCCTCGGTCTCCACCAGCGTCCCATCTAGATCGAAAATTGCTGCACGAATCATGGGAATATCTCCTGGTCTCTTCTACTCAGCATGACATTAATTGACGAAGCGTCACGCTAGTATCTCTGAAGAGTGTAGCTGACTACCAGCAAAGAAGGCAGTACCCAAAAGGAGTAATTCCTGGGTGATTTTTATCGCCACAAAACCTCCCATACTACCCATTCATAGCAAATCCGCGAACAAGTAGGAGTGCGAAGGGCTGCTAGCCCTTCGCACTCCTACTTGTTTCCGATCATTCTTTAACTGCATTCCATATTACACATTCCTTAAGAGATCGCTACTCCCAGTTGCTCCTCCTTCTGGTCAGCAGCTGGATGATCAGCATCTAGCCGTCCTCTATACTCATGATAGTCAGGCGAGAAACGCTGATAGGGATCCAAAAGCAAGGGTGAGGCGATCATGAAATCGGCTGATGATCGATTACATGCGACGGGCACATTCCACACCACGGCAATCCGTAAGAGAGCCCGTACATCCGAATCGTGTGGCTGTGAGGTGAGCGGATCCCAGAAGAAGACCAGCAAATCGATCTCCCCTGTTGCAATCTTGGCTCCAATTTGCTGATCTCCGCCCAATGGGTCACTTTGCAGCTTGTTTATTTCGACCCCAAGTTCCTGCTCCAAGAGCTTACCTGTCGTACCTGTCGCATAGAGTTCGTGCTGAATCAGCAACTGTTTATTAAAGCGTGCCCATTCGAGCAAGTCTTGCTTTTTATCATCATGCGCCACGAGGGCGATTTTCTTTGTTGTGTTCATTGTTTACCTCCTAATTTCTGCTTCCTGCTCCTCATACACTGAATGGGTTCATCAAGCAGTGAGCAGATATATAGTTAATAGTGCCGTGTTATTACCACAGGTGGTGAAAGTAGAGTGACATCAGATATTGATAGCTCTCCACCGTCACACGCCACTAATAATCAGTACTATCGTGCATTATCCTGCACTGGTGAGATTATAACACCATTTTTACGCAATGTCAAGTAGTAACGTGCAATTTCAAATACAAACGCGCAAACTAACAAGTAACACTTGACGAACATGGCTGGGGCCAGCCCTTGGGGTGAAGCCTGACTTTGTATCACAAGTTTGATCGACAACTGGTGATAGAATCAAAGAGGAAGTTGTCAGCGAGAAAGGAAAGCTGTGATGATACCACCATCGACACTGTTGTCGCCACTGCTGTGGGCAGAGGCCACCTTTGGCTCGGTGCAGTTGGGCGATCCACGGCGCAATCGTCGTGCCGTGGCCATTGCGCACGCGATGGCGACAGAGACGGGAGCCTCGTTGCCCAAGCAACTGCATGATGGAGCCGCCTTGGAAGCCACGTACCGGTTTTTGCACTCGGGACAGGTCAGCTACGAAGACCTGATCCGACCACATGTGGAGGCGACGCGGCAGGACTGTCGTGAGCACAAAGCGGTGCTGCTGATCCAAGATACGAGCCGCCCGTGGATTACCAGCAGCATCCCAAGACCCGGGGGCTGGGACCCATTGGCAATGGCTCCCACCATGGGTTTTTGCTGCAAACGGTGCTGGCCGTCGTGCCTCAGAGCCGTCAGGTGCTCGGCATTGCCCACCAGGAACCCTTTTTGCGCCAGCCTGCTCCCGCCAAAGAAACCAGACAGCAGCGTCTGCAGCGTGAACGCGAATCGCAAGTGTGGGAACGCAGTGTCCAGGCCCTGGGATCGCCGCCTGAAGGGGTGCGCTGGGTGCATATTGGAGACCGCTACAGCGATATCTTTTCGTTCCTGCGCCTGTGCCGGGAACGGCACTGCGACGCGCGTGATCCGTGCGGCCCAGGATCGCTGTGTCGACCTGTTGGTGGAGCAAGCTGAGAGGCCCGTGCCCGCCCGTTCGCATCATGCAGAGCATCCCAGTCCAGCCGCCCAGCATCTCTTTGAGGTGGTGGAAAGCTGGCCTGCTCAAGCCAGTTCGACAGTGGAAATCGACGCCAGCCAGAAGCGCAAGGCTCGCACGGCCAAGGTCTTGCTCTCGTGGCAGCCACTGCGCGTGTTGCCGCCGCGCAGCCAGGAGAGCCACGGTTGGCATCCCTTGGTGGTGTGGGTCATTCACGTCTGGGAGCCCGAGCCTCCTGAAGGGGCGGAAGCCCTCGAATGGGTCTTGCTCAGTTCGGTTCCCACCCAGACCTTTGAGGACGCGCAGGAGCGGGTCGACTGGTATCGTGCGCGCTGGATGGTCGAAGATTTTCATCAAGGACTCAAAACGGGATGCCAGATCGAGCAGCGTCACCTGCAGGATTATGAGGGGTTGCGCACGCTCTTGGGGTTACTGGCTCCCATGGCGGTCCGTTTGATGCAAGTGCGAGCCGCCTCCAGACAAGATCCCGAGCAACCAGCAAGCCAGGTTTTGCCATCCGACGTCGTGGCGGTCGTGGCTCATTTGGATCATCGGCCTGCCGAGACGATGACGGTCCAGCAGTGTTGGCATGCCATTGCCCGCTCTGGCGGCTATCTGGGCCGCAAAAGCGATGGTCCCCCCAGGGTGGAAAACCCTGTGGCGAGGATGGCTGCATATCCAAACACTGCTCGAAGGCGTTCATCTTGCACCTTTGCTTTCTCGATTAAACTTGTGATACAAAGTCAGCACCAAGGCCCGGTGTACCTCATCTCGATTCTGGAGAACTACTCCCGCGCTGTGCTGGCCAGCAAGATTTCCCCGGCTCAGAACCAATGGGACTACCTCGAAGTCCTGTTTGCCGCGTTTTCTACTGCGGGCGTACCCAAGGCGATCGTCAGTGACGGTGGAGGGATTTTCTACTGCAATCAGGCCATGGCTGTGTATCAAGCGCTTGGGATTGAAAAAGAGCGAATTGCCAAAAAACAGGCGTAGCAGAATTACATAGAAACAATGTTGTATGTTATGTGGAATTTGGAAAATTCCTTACATAACTTGCATTATGTGGACTTGACGCTCGATTCCTATGATCTTTTTAAGAGCAACGAGTGGCAATTCCACATAATCAATATCGTCAGACGTATGGCCGACTTTCATTTCCATCAAGCCGCGAGCTGGGAGGAAATGGAGCACATTCATCGAAAATGGGTACGAGACTACAATAGCCAGAGGCACTGGGCGCATGAGCAGCGCACAGATGGCTGGCACAAGGGAACGATGGTTCCAGAGGCCACCCTCAACCGCATCTTGTTCGCCACCCGCTACACGCGCTATCTCGATCAGCATGGATTTATCAGGTTCCAGGACTGGCATTTGTATGGTGAACGGGGCCTCGCGCATCAGCCGGTGACTGTGTGGGTGTATGAGGGAACACTGAAGCTAGAGTACCAAGCAGTCACCCTTTCGAAATATCGTGTTGAGCTACAGGACGATCGCCGACATATTAAGGGCGTGAGTCATCCGCGCATCGCTGAAACGCCATTTCGATCTCCGCAATTGACGCTCTTCGATTTGGGGCCAGATGAGTGGATTTTGTACTGGAAAGCCCCGCCGTCTGCATTTCGTCAGCGGAAACGATCAGGTCCAGAGGTGACACAACTCACCCTCTTTGAGATGCCAGTTCAAGAGAAAGCCGCAGGAGCAGAAATGTTGCCCTCGTTTCTCCGTCTCGTGGCCCCATCTCAACCAAAGAATGAGGAATGAACATGGAAGCAGTTTTTCTCAGGAGAGAGGTACGATGACCGAATCGATCGAATGGGATCATGTGGCACCGTTCTACGATACCTACACGCAAGCTACCTTTGACATCCCGTTCTTTCTGCAAGAAACGACAAAGAGTTCTGGGGAGGTCCTGGAACTGATGGCAGGGACCGGGCGCGTCTCTCTTCCACTTGTGCAAGCTGATGTCCATCTGACCTGTGTAGATAACGCCCCAGAGATGCTTGCACGTCTGCAACAAAAGCTTGCGCGAGAACATCTTTCTGCACAGGTGCATGAGATGGATGTCCGTCACCTGACCTTAAATAAACAGTTTGACTTGGTTATCCTGCCCTTCCATTCTTTTGCCGAGCTCATCTCAGCCACTGACCAGAAACAAGCTCTGGCCAGCATCTCTGACCACCTCGCTTCTGGAGGACGCTGCATCTGTACCCTGCATACCCCCCCCAGCGACTCCGTTCTCTCGATGGACACCTTCGATTAGTCGGGACCTATCCTGATGAAGAGCGCCAAACAACACTGCTCTTCTGGAGCATCTCAGCCTATGACCCGCTAACCAAACAGCCAAACCACTCAAATGGTCCTACACCGTTGAGAAACTGGAACACAAGCTCACAATGAATTGCTAAGTGGCTGCTTTGACTTTGACCGGTTTCGACAACATAAGGAATGGGCTCTTGGTTCAAACAGACCTTCGTTCTTTGGCTTCTGCAGGGCAGTAGGTTCACAAGCGGTTAGTCAATGCTTCTGTTGGCGTTCCTGGTCAATTTTATTCCTGGCGTTAATAGTTGCTCCTCCTGTTGCTTCTGGAGCGTGGTGGCAACCGTCGCCAGAAGCGTGTTCATCGTAAATGGTTTCAGGATATACCCATCTGCGCCTGCTTGCTCCGCCATATCGGGGGCCTCGCGGTGGGCGGACATGAGCAGAACAGGGATGTGGCAGAGTGCTTCCTGCTGTTTGATCTGCTGACAGATCTCTCGGCCATCGCTGCCAGACATCCAGATATCCAGGAGGAGCAGGTCTGGAGCCTGCTCGTGCATCAGTGGGATCACCCGTGTCCCATCACAGATCGTCGTCACGACGTATCCATCCGTTTCCAGCACCATTTGGACGGCATCGACAATGTCTGGTACATCATCAGCCACCAGTATTCTTGCTTCCATCGGATCTCCTCTCTTGGCCATGGACCATTCTGGCCCTCTCATTTTCCGTCAGATACGCGTCTTCTTCCGCTCGTTCCCCTTCGCTATTGACACGACGGAATTGCTTCGGAAGGGTGACAAAGAAGATCGCTCCTTTGCCCTCCTGGCTCTCGACCCAGATTCTCCCCTGGTGGTGCTTGACGATCTCTGCCGCGATGTAGAGTCCGAGGCCGAGGCCCGGATAGGTCTCCTCCACTGAGCGAGAGACACGATAGAAGCGTTCGAACAGGTGTTTGTGCTTGTCTGGAGCAATGCCTCGACCAAAATCCTGGACACTGAGGGTGACCTCGTTACTCTCCTCGCTCTGCTCTGCTATCTTCACCACAATGGTCGTGCCGATGGGGGAATATTTGATCGCATTGGAGAGCAGATTGGTCACGAGCCGTCCGATGCCTTCCGGGTCTACGTCGATCAGGCACTTTTCATTCGCCTCGATCACGATGGTCTGTGTCAGTGTCATGCGCTGAAGTGTCTCGACACTCTCTCGCACGAGCGCCACCAGATCCACCGTGATACGGCGCATATTCCATTGTCCGGCTTCCATCTGTGTGATATCAAGCAGTTCTTGAACCAGGGAGATGAGTTTATCAATCTGCCTATCCATTTTGGTCAGGAGCTGGACCGCGTGCTCATCTCCTGTCTGTGCGAAGCGATGGAGTAAGAGCTCGGCATAGGCCTTCAAACTGGTCAGTGGGGTTTTGAGTTCGTGGCTGGCGATTCCGATAAAGGCATCATCTTTTTGCTTCTCACGGGCCTTGCGCTCTGTGATATCCTCACAGGCCAGGAGAATCAAGCTGGTCTCCTGCTCACGCAGGAGGATACGACGCGCATTCACGAGCAAGATTTTGCGACCGATCACTGGGAAGCTTTGCTCGACTTCAAACCCGTGAAAATAGTGGTTCGTCGGCAGGATGTCCTTCAACAAAGACAGCAACGCTGGCAGGTTCCACTCTCCATTGCCCAGTTCAAAGAGGAGGCGCTGTTCTGTGCGCTCAGGCGTGGTCTGGAAAAACTGATAGAAGGCTCTGTTGGCCTGGCTGATCCGCAGATCGGTAGCCAACACGAGCAGCGGCTCTCGAACCGTCTCAACAACGGCTTCTGCGTAATCACGCGCCGCCTGCAGTTGCGCGTTGCGCACCCGCAGTTCTTGATTGGTCATGCTGAGTTCTTCATTGATCAACTGGAGTTCTTCTTTCGAGGTCTCCAATTCTTCATTGATACTCTGCAATTCCTCGTTGCTCGAACGGATCTCTTCACTGGTGACCTGGAGTTCCTGGTTGACCTCTTCGAGTTCCTCTACCAGCAGGATGGTCTCTGCCCGCAGGGTCGCTCGTTCTTGTTCGAGCTGGTGAATCCGTTCGTCTTTGCTGCTCTGGTCCGCTTGGTCTAATGACGTGAAGATCGCTGATCCCGCGCCTTTCGACAGATGTGCCGGAAGATGTGCAGGGGGGGTCTCTCTCAAGAGCACGAGCAAGAGGCCCTCAGTGATGAGGAGGGAGGGCTGCAGTGGGGTGACCTCAATGGCAACCATCCTCACTCCCCCATTCTCATGCATCTGCAGACCTTCTTTTTTCACCGCATGCCCGCACCTTCTGGCCTGAGCAATGGTGGTACGTAACTCGAGGAGCAGGTCAGGATGCGCCATTTTCAGCAGGTGGCAGCTGGGCTGTCCTGATGCGGGTGCCAGGTACGGGCTGGTTGGTCCACGCAGGTAGACGATCTCCATCGCGTGATCGATGACCACGCATGTGGGGAGATAGCGTGTGAGGAGCATCTGATCGATCAGTTTTCCGAGGTCGGTGTGCCTGGAGTGTTCGTTAGGGGAGTGATCTTCGTTGAGGAGATCTTCACGCTCGCGCCCTGGTCGCTTCTCTCTTCCATAGTTCCGAATGGCAAGATTCAGGTCCGGCCGCGTGCGCAGCGTTTTTTTCGTATAGAGTTTGTGTTTCTCGTTGAGCGGCGTAAAGAGATGAGGAGCGTTTCCCACCGTTTCGGAGGCGCCCAGCAGGAGGATGCCGTCAGTGGTGAGTGCATAATGGAAGAGCGAGAGGATCTTCTTCTGCAGCGGTGATCCCAGGTAGATCAGGACGTTGCGACAACTGATCAGGTCGAGTCGGCTAAAGGGAGGATCTCTGCTGATGTTATGATGCGCAAACACGCACCGCTCACGAATGGCCTTGTGAATTTGATAGCCCCCATTCACATGCCTAAAGAAGCGCTCTCGCCGCGCCTCAGAGACACCGGCCAGCGCCTGCTCTGGGTAGAAGCCTGCCCTGGCTTTCTCAAGCGCTTCGCGATCCAAATCAGTGGCGAAGAGGAAGAGGGGATACTGAGAGGCCCTCTCCCCCAAAAATTCCAGCAGACAGATGGCCAGCGAGTAGACTTCCTCCCCGGTGGAACAGCCCATCACCCAGATTCTGATCGGGTCGCCAGGGACTTTCTGCTGCAGCATGCGAGGGAAGACCGTACGGGAGACTTCTCGGAAGGTCTCCGGGTCGCGAAAAAAGTTGGTGACATGGATCAGTATCTCCTGGGCGAGGGCCTCGACTTCAACCGGGTGGTCCCTCAGATAGGCCAGATAGGTCGCCACACTTTCGCTCTGCTGGTCCAGGATGCGGCGCAGGAGCCGACGCTTGATCGTGGCTGATTTATAGCCAGTAAAATCAATGCCAGTCACCTGCAGTAAAAGCTGGAGGATGTGGTACAGTTCCTCTTCTCCTCCTGCAAAGAGGTCTACTGCTGCCCTCGTGGGTGACCGATCCCCTGCAAAGCGCGTTGCGAGACGCGTCAGTTCGCGCGCAATCCCTTCAGGCGCCAGCTCAACATCGACGCACCCGGCCAGCAGAGCACTCTGTGGCATGCTAGGATATTTTGCGGAAGAGAGCGCCTGGGCAAAGGTCATCCCCCCGTGGTCTTTGATCGCCTGGAGTCCTTTGGTGCCATCCGTGCCCATGCCTGAAAGAATGACGCCAATGGCATAGATGGTTTGATCCTCTGCGAGTGAAGACAAGAAGAGGTCAATCGTATAGAGATGGGGGGGGTGGCCGCCGGTTCCAGCCCGCGAGTGGAGCTTGAAAACGCGCCTTTCAAGAGTGAGGGTGGTATTCGGGGGAATAATGTAGACGTGGTCAGGCTGCAAGACGACGTGCTCTGCGATCTCGCTGACAGGCATCACGGTGGCCTGGGAAAGCAGGGCAGGTAAGGTGCTGACATGAATGGGATCGAGATGCTGGAGAATGACATAGGCCATACCCAGGTTCGTGGGCAGAGAGCGGATCAGATCCCTGATCGCTTCCAGTCCACCAGCGGAGGCACCAATCCCGACAATAGGAAAGGCATGCTGTTCAGATGCAGCGGCTTCATGCGTGTTCATCTCTTGCCTTCTTTTCTTCAAGAAAGCGCGTGGCGTTTAGGAGGTAGAAACTCACCCTGCCATCCCTCACCTCACGAGCCAAACAATTTACACAACCACAAGCGCGGAGAAACAGACGCAATAGGGCTCTGTTTCGTAGACATATCCTACACACATGATGCACATGTGGAGAAAAATGAGCCAGGGTTATTATACCGCAGAACACTGGAAATGTACAGGAATTAGGAAAAAAAGACTAAAAGATGTACACGCGCAAGAGGTGATGTATCGTATTATGCTCGTATGTACTTCTTGTGTAATATTTTCAGAAATGTGAGGAGAAAGAGGTGGAGCAAGAAAGAAGGTGAGGGGTATGGAGAAGGGCGAGCATGATGAGCAGGTGGCATCCACTCCTGATGATGATTCCACCGTGTCTCTTGGAAGCGCTTTCGCAGACACAATGACCCCTCTCATGGTGCCAATGGTGACTTCGATGATGGGCGTGATGATGGGAGGATGGACGCGACGCAGATGGCAGGGCGACCAGGGCGAGAGCCTGAAGAAGAGCGTGAGCACCTCGATGATGAGTTCTTGTCGTGGGTGGTTCATGAAGTCCAGACATCGTTGACCTTCATCCTGTTCAATGCACAAATCCTCCAGGACTAGGCGAAATCACAGACCACCTCTCTGAATCCAGGACAAGCCAGAGAACAACATCTCGACTAGCAGCTCGTCCTGCTGGACAAGGCGTTCATCATACAGACCGGGTCAGGTCCACCAGGGTGGACGTCTGTGGCTAGAGAACCAACCAGGGCTGGGCAGGATGTGGTACGTTGCGTTGTCACTGGCATCATCACTCGTCCGAATCAGGCAGATATAAGACGAGAGAGGGCGCGGGCTCTTCAGCACCATCCTCCTGCTCAACACACAACGCCTGCAGATGTGGAGAGGACACATCTAAAGGTGAGCAGTCCATGCGCAGAGAAACGGCAGATGCTTCTTTTCCCTGCTTCTTCTCTTCCAACTTTTCTGTTCCCATCAGACTCCAACTCCCAAACCCTGAGACGGAACGAACTTGCGGTGGCTTGTACTAAGTACAGGATTCCACAAATGTATTCATATACAATTCTAGGCCTGAGGCCGATTGAAAACCTCGAAGCTCGGAAAGAACTTGTGATGCGCTGTACTCAGTCTATCTTGTCAGGACAAGCGGAGTGGGCCGCCAGGTTCGAGTGCCAATATGTGTGAAGAGAGCTCTGACCAAGTATGCTTTAAGAGACGAGGGCAGGTTTCTGGGCTGTAGAACGTTGAAGGGTGAAGATAAATGTACTCCCTTCATCGGGCATACCTGTACTTTCTACCCAGATACGCCCACCCATGGCTTCGACGAGTTGTTTACTGATATAGAGTCCTAAGCCAGCTCCACGCGCAGGACTATTCATGTCGCGTTCCAGTCGCACAAAGCGTTCAAAGAGACGCTCTTGTTCTGCCAGAGGAATACCCAAACCATAATCACGCACACGAAGGGTGACCTCTTCTTCATTCATATCTACCGCAATCTCAATATCACTGCCTGCGGGTGAATATTTCAGAGCGTTGCTCAACAGGTTTAGAAGGATCTGGCGCAAGCGTATCTTATCGGCTACGACAAAGAGATCGGCGGGAATAGCCGCCTGAATAGTACGTTGTTCACGACGAGCCCCTGCTTCGATAATCTCCAGTACATGCTGCACAGATTCGCTCAGCGAGATTACGTTCAAGGTCATAGTCTTGACGTCAACCTGCACACGGCTCGCATCGGTGATATTACCGACCATGAGGGCCAGTTCTTCACAACCACGGCTCGCCTTGGCAAGGAAGTTGTCAAGCATAGAAGCTTCCATGGTTGAGTGATAGGAAGCAAGAAGTTCCAGGTAGCCTTGTACTGCCGTTAGTGGTGTACGTAGTTCATGAGAGGTAGTCGTGATAAATTCATCTTTCAACCGGTCTAACTCTTTCTGACGTTCATAGGCGGCACGCAGTGCGAGGGTCATGCGAACATTTTCCAGGGCTGCAACACACTGCGTAGCGAACATCCCCAACACTCGCTGCTCTTCACGTGAGAAATGATGAGGGCGTGAATATGTCAGTATCAGCAGACCGAGATGTTGGTCACCGCTATTAAGCGGCAACCAGACGAAAGGGAAAGACGATGCCTGCGGCAAACAGGGGGGTATACCCTTTGAGGTTCCCTGCCATATCTGTGAACTATCTCCTTCATAAAACCAGGGAAGCCAATCCTCTTCTTGAGAAGGAGTCAGAACATCTTGTTGAACTAATCGTGGGCCTGTTCCTATAAAAGCGAAGCGGCGTAAGCGTTTCTCTTTCTCTTCATAGAGCCAGATAGAAGCATCGCATGAGACAGCGTCAGCAGCAATTCTGGCATAAGCCATAGGTGCCTGATCCATAGTCTCAAAGTCATGAATAGGTACAGCATTCGTACTATAGAGTTTGTCAAGAATAGTGACGTGCTGATTGACCTGAGCATACAGACATGCAGTTTGCAATACTGAAGAGAAACGAGTGAACAGCAAATGGAGAGCCTCAAAATCTGGGCCAGCATATTGTTGATGATCTCCTCGTTCACCCAAAACCAACATGCCAATCATTTTCCCCTGAAAACGCACGGGAGCCAGCAGAGGGTCCCGACTGTCGAGAGGGCCTGTGGTAGCAAGATAGCGAGATAAGCCTCTAGGTAGTTCCTCATCTGGTCTGATAGCCTCGCTCAGTAAGAGTGGACGCGGAGCTGAGGCAACAGGTCGAACAATCACCGCGTTCCCTGTTATCCAGCTAGGGCCAGTTTGGACAGCTTCCGCAGAAGCTGTATACTGTGACAGGCGTTGTACTAATCGACAACGTGCTTCATCATGAGAGTTCTCCCCCTCCACGAGAGGAGGACAAGGGTGATAGTAGCCAGTATCTTCATCCAAAACAAATAAGCAGACCTCTTGTGTTTCAAAGAGATTGACCGCCGCCAGCGTAATCAATTGTGAGGCTTTATTAAGGTCAAATGTCTCGTTCGCCAGCGCATCAGGTTGTTCAATCAGGCGTTGATAATGCAGCATTTCGGTGAAAAAGAGTCGGTCGGTTATGCTTTTTGCCAGTATCCATACACACGGAGCCAACACGCCCATTGCTACAAGGCCAAAGATAACCCAAGCAAAAGGCTGATGAGCAAAAAGGAGCGAACCGCAAATAAAAACACCATAGCCCAATATAACTAAACCAACACTACCTATGAGCCATGCCACAGAGCGGCGAATGTACATATCAAAAACAAGCACTTGATAGCGCAGAATAGTGTAGCCAAGTGCCAGAGGCAAGAAACCTAACGTAATTGTGGTTACTTGACCATCAACCGAATACTCTGGGAAGCCTAATAGCAAGGGTAATAGTGTCAATAGCAAGAGGGGCACAAAGGCGAGAATAACTCCAGAGACAAAAAAACGCTGTTGCTGTCGCTGGCGTAATGATGAAATTCGGCGGTATGAAGCAATAATGGTTATAAGGATGCCTATTAGAGCTAATACATAATAGCTGCTATCAACAGTATCTAGCCAATCTGGAACCTGTGAAGGCGACAAATAGCGAAGAATAGAGTACAACTCTGCTATGATACTCAGGAAAATCAAAGTAGCGACATACCCACGCAATAACAAAGTAGAATAATACTGCTGACCCGATTGAAGTTCACCTCCTGAAACCACATGAGATGAAGAACCGAATGAGAAATAATTCTTGGGAAAGAGCAGCAGTAGCAACGCAAACAAAGACAGTGATAGCACTCCACTGATACTTCCAACTACTGAGAGTAACGAGTCATTTGAAGCAGCACCCGTTTCTACAGCGAACGTTATCATCATAGTGCAAGAAAAACAAAAGAGGAACAAGGCCACGCGCCGATTACGGGCGTAGAGCCAGACCAGTGTCCCTACGGCCAAAAACAGTAGAGCAGCTAGAGCAGAGAAGCCAAAACGTAGCCAGAGGGTAAAGAGAGAGGACGAGTCAACAATCTGTTGCGGAAAGAAACGCAGCCCATCTACAGTTAATAGTAGACAATAGACTAGCAGGGCTAGCAATACAGTCAGTAGACGCCCAATCCTGGTACGTGCCCAATAGGCATACCTCATATAGATTCCTCCCTAACTCCCGCCACATACCCGTCGAAGATGAGTTATGTGAAGCCCAACAGAAGGCGCAACAATGGATCGATAGACTGTCGAGCTTCAATCTCCTGCAAACGGTCGCGGGCGCGTTCGCGGTACAACAGACAAATACCCCAGGTCGTTGTTATGCCCTCATGAAGAGCTTTCAGGTGCTCCTGTCTCTCTTCATCGGCTGACAGTGCTTGTTTCTGAAGGGTATTCTCGCTCTGTGCAGCTAACACTACAGGTAGTGTTTTTTTACCCCGTTCGAGATCACTTTTGCCACTCGTCACAGTGGACGACATAGACCCCTGCAATAAATAATACAAGTCATGGCTATCGTTGTCAAGTTGATGAGCAATACCGAGCAATTTTCCCATCTCTGCAAACTGTTCGCAAAGGTCTTCATCTGCACCTGCACATAACGCGCCTAGTCGGCAGGCAAGGCTCATGAGCGATCCCGCTTTGGCTGTTACCATAGCTATACATTCATCATGGGTAAAGTCCTGGACAGGTCTCTGCTCTGCCAGAATATCCCAATGCTGTCCCGCAACGGTGATGAGAGAGAACTCTTGAAGCATTTCGAGTAAACGCAGAATATTTTGAGAAGCAATACCTTGTCGTGCTACAGAGAGAATGGTTCGCTGAGCCAGCATCAAAAGAGCTGTCGAGACATTCAGAACACGCGCCTGCCCCAAAGTTTGCACAGTAGTCGTTTGATCCCCATCTATAATATCGTCAAGCAGATCGATAGCACAAACAAGGCATTCAACTGCTACAGCTATACTGCTGGCATAGAGAGGGTTAATGTCGGGAGAAATATTCTGTGCTATCGATAGTGTTAGTAGTGACCAAGCACCAGCAGGAAGTTCTAAGAAAGATGAACTAGGTTCCGTATGGAATTGACGGGATTGAGAGAGCAATTTGCCCTCCCCTTCTAATGCCCGTATAACATCAATATGCAGCAAAGGATGCAAATCTTCTAAAAGAAGCTGAAGCCGATCAATAAGCAATTGCTGTTGATCGGCTATTAGCTTAAGAAACTGAGCATCATTATCCATTGGAGAAGTCATAATGCATCTCTCAAAACCCCATGGTCAATTTCTCCACCAGCTAAGTGAAGGCTCCAATTCCTGCTCCATCGCCAAGTGTGGTACCAGTCGGGCTACAATGCGAGCCACTCGTGGTGAAAAGCCTTCACGCATAATGACGGTGTCGGGGTCGGTAGCTAGCTCTTTACGAAGTGTTTCGTCGTTGGAAACACGGTGAACGAAGTCCTGGATTTGCTGTTCTTCCATGTGGGAAAAGATACCTTTCTCTGGTCTAGTCGAGTACACACGTACTCTCAGATTCCTGTCTTGTGTAAATTAATCACGGTGAAAATGGCTACAACGAGGAAATGCACCTAAGAGGGTATGACTATTAGAAGAAAATCTAGGGCTGGCACTATAATTTGCAGTACATGTACGAGCGTCTATTTCTATTTTACACAAGACAGTCAAAAAAGGCAAGAATTTATATGCTATTTTTGGGTTTTCTCATAATTCTTAATAGCAACATGAGCAAAACGGGGATAATATAAAGAAAAAGGCTAATGGGTCAAAAATGCCATTAGCCTTTCTTCTACATCAGAAGCGTATTATTGACCACCAGCAGCAGCTTCAGCATCGACATGGATGGTTTCGCCAACACTTTGTTCGATGGCACTCAGTTCAGCGGCAGAACCCTGAATACGTGGCCCTTTGAACCAGTAGCGCACGCTGACGAACCACCAGATGGTCAGGAGAACGAGCGCACCGAGCACTATAACACCAGTGTAATTGAACACAGGTAAGGCAAAAGAGTTATATGTTGGAAGCATAAACACGATTGCGATGAAGATTACCCATAATACGGCAATGATGCCTATGGGTCTGCTCCAACTCCCCAAATGCCAGGGGCCACGTTGGAAGTCCTTAGCAAACAGGCGCAACAAGATGGGCAAGACATATGAAATGTACAGGCAAATTGTTGCTATGCCCGTAATAGCCACGTATGCGGGATAGTTGAACAGTGTAGGAATGCCAAGAATAAAGGCTGCAGTTGCAGACAAGATAATGGCATTGCGTGGAGTACGTCCCCTATCTAGCCTATGCCAGACATCCGGGAAAGGTGTGGCACCATCGCGTGAAAAGGCGTAGATCATGCGGGAATTGGTGGTGATAGAGGACATGCCACAGAAGAACTGAGCACCTACGGCTACTGCAAAGAAGAGCGTTCCCAGTAGATAGCCAAGACGGCTCTCCAGGATGTAGAGTACAGGATGGATAAAGCTACCAGCCGCAACCATGTCAGGAACTGCCGCAAGTAAACCCATCAGTAGGGCATAGCCCGCAAAAAAGGATACGACGACAGACATGACCACTCCCCACGGTGCTCGTGTTGCAGCACCTACAGTCTCTTCGGTCAAGTGTGCAGAAGCATCATAACCAGTATAGGTGTACTGTGCCAGCAGCAAGCCTAGAAGAAATACATACCACTCTGGGAATGGATTAGAGGCAGGAATACCAGGAGTATTGGCGGGAATACCTGTAGCGTTGAACTTGGGATCAACACCGAAGACAGTAGAAGCAGAATTTAATCCTACTATGGCATGTTTAACAGGAGCAGTAAAGTCTACCCCAGATGCCCCACCAAATTGCAGCCCAATTAAGGCTGCGATGACCACTCCACCGGCAATCAAGCAAACGCCGACGATGTGCCACCCAACACTCACATCATTCAAGAATGCAACAATGCGAACACCAAAGATATTCAGCAATGCGTGCAGGGTCAGAACAATGGCATAAATCAACAGGGTAGTCCGCTGTGTAGGAGCATCAATACCCAGAAGAAGGCTAGCCAGATTTGCAGGAACTGCTGGAATCCAGGCATGCAGCAAAACATCAATAGAAACGGCAGCACCATAGTCAATACCAGCGGTTACAGCTACCTGACCAATCAGGTTAAACCAGCCAGTGTACCAGCCCCAACCTGCGCCACCAAGTTTAGAGGCCCAGTAATAGAGGCCACCCGCAGTCGGATAGGCAGAAGCAAGCTCAGCCATACCGAGAGCTACAATTACAACGAAGATGGTTACCAGAGGCCAACCAATGGAGGCAGCCGCAAAACCAGACGTGGTCGGAATCAAGTAGAAAAGGGTCAAACAACCACTGAGGACGGAGATAATAGTAAAGGAGATAGCAAAATTGGAGAAGCCGCCCATCGCACGGAATAACTCCTGTGCATATCCCATAGTATGCAAACGTTGCATATCCTGGGCGATCAGTTCTTCTCTCGTGGTACGTCTAGATGATGCCAAGAGACACCTCCCAAGTACTGCTTTACAGTACTTCAAAATCATGGATGAGGGTTAAATATACTCAAAACACATACATCATCAGCCATGATGCATATACGCAGATGAAAACCATTCTTTGCTTGTGTGCGGAGTAATGTGTTTCTTGCCGCACGGAAAGCCTCACCTCCTTGTCAACGAGATAATCAGGCCACCATGCTATCATCCGCTCCAAAAAAGGTTATATTGCACCACTTTGCTTCTTTATAGAAGAGCATAACACGCCTGAGATAAGCCCGTCAAGAAGAGGTAGGGTAGAGTCACCACATATCCATTGACGAACGCCGCTATTCTCTGTACAATCGAAGAACAAAACTGGAGAGGGAGGTACGGAAGAGCTTGTGCAAAAGCACGATTTTGATGATCCAGATATTCACTTGCCAGCAGGCGTTGATACATTAGGGGTACTATCAAGTACATATCCGGTTGTGGAACAGGGTGAGTTGGTATGGATTGACAGGGAACGAGTAGAGCATCTAGTTGATCAATGGACCAAGCAGAGTGAGACAGGCAAGATAACACCGCCAGCATGGTATGATGCCTACCACTTTTTTGATGGAACTGAGCGCACAGCCAACTGGATACTGGTTCTCGATGCACTCAACTTCTGCTTTTGGGCAGAAAAAGGCCAACCACGCTGGACAGTTGAGTATCACGGCACAACGCTCAATGGCTATCTAGCAGAAGCAGCCGCCCTGACACGAGCGGTCGAGGAGCAGCTACCACTATGGGATGCACAGTATCTGAGCACAATGAGCGAGAACGACTTAACACACATTTTTCGTGGGCAAGAGTGTATTCCGCTTTTGGAGCAAAGGCTGTACAATGTACGTGAGGTTGGTCGTGTCTTGCTGGAACGCTATGATGGTCAATTTGTACATGCCATTGAGCAGACAGGATATAATGCAGTACAGCTGGCCTTGTTACTGGCACGAGAATTCTCGTCGTTTCACGACGTGGCCCTCTATCGTGGAAGAGAAGTACGTTTCTTGAAGCGGGCGCAAATATGCGTAGCAGATCTCTATGGCGCATTTGGTGGCAAAAGCTGGGGAGCGTTGACCGATATGGATCGCCTGACGGCCTTTGCTGATTATAAACTGCCACAGGTATTACGTCATGTTGGCGTGCTCGAATACGCACCTGCCCTGGCAACGATGGTTGATAATCAGGAATTGATTGAGGCGGGCACTGAGGAGGAAGTGGAGATACGAGCGGCTACGGTATGGGCGTGTGAGTTGCTACGGCAGGAGATGGCAGCGCGAGGTTCTCTATTGACGGCGGCAGAAATCGACCTGCGCCTGTGGCTTCTGGGTCAACATACCCACGATATGAAGCCTTACCATCGCACACGCACGATATTCTATTAATGCATAAGAAAGAGAAGAGGGTACAATGTAGTGCGTCCTTCCCAATACAGACAAAAAGCTATGCAATTACAAACCTTATTAGCCGCGCTGGAAGAAGGCGCAATTTCTGACGTCCCTACCGATCTAGACATCGAAATAGCCTCATTGGCATATGATTCACGCCATGTGCAAGCACATAGCTTATTTATTGCTGTGCCAGGAACGCACACCGATGGACGTAATTTCCTAGGTGATGCAGCCCAACGAGGTGCTGTGGCTGCTTTAGGTGAAGCACTCCCACCAGAAATAACACGCTCTTTACCTTTCCCTTATATAGAAGTACGCGATGTGCGAGTAGCACTGGCCAATCTATCCTGTGCTTTTTATGGCTATCCTGCTCAGCAGCTATGCACCATTGGAGTAACAGGTACAGATGGCAAGACCACAACGAGCAATTTGATTGGTGCTATCCTGGAAGCGGCAGGACGCAAAACAGGCCTAATGACGACAGCCAATTTTAGAATCTCCGGTCAGGAGTGGGAGAATACCACTCGCCAAAGCACGCTGGAGGCATTAGAGGTGCAACAGTTCCTACGACGTATAGTTAACGAAGGAGCGACCCATGCCGTTATTGAGGCAACCTCGCATGGCCTGGAACTGCAACGAGTACGTGGCTGCGCTTTTGATGTAGGGGTTGTGACCAATATTACACATGAACACCTCGATTTTCACAAGACGCTTGAAAATTACCGACGAGCCAAAGCACGCCTCTTTGAGATGCTTGATCCCGTTAGAAACAAAGGACTAGGAGTGTATCCTATCGCTATTCTTAATCGTGATGATTACAGTTACCAAATATTGAAACTGTACTGCCGGGTGCCTGTGCTTGACTATGGTATGGACTCTCCTGCCTCAATACGGGCAGTAGATGTCCAATTACACGCCCAAAGTACACGCTTTCACGTCATCTTGCCGGATGCAGAAATGGATGTGGAAACACAACTGGTAGGACGTTTCAATGTCAGCAACTGTCTGGCTGCTATTGCAACAGCGTTTAGCCAAGGAGTAAAGCCTGGAGATATCGTCGAGGGACTGGCTAGAGTAAAAGGCGTTACCGGAAGAATGGAGAGTATCCAAGAGGGGCAACCTTTTACGGTGATCGTCGATTACGCGCATACGCCTGACAGCCTGGAAAAAGTTCTGGCAACGTTGCGGCTATTGACAGCAGGCAAATTGATAGTTGTTTTTGGTTCCGCAGGTGAACGAGATATACAGAAACGTCCTATTATGGGCCGTATTGCGGCACAAATGACGGATTTTTTCGTTATTACAGATGAGGACCCTCGTGAGGAGGAGCGCGAACATATTTTGCAGGAGATTGCGGCAGGGGCAGAAGCAACAGGCAAGCAGCAGGGACACGATTTCCTGTGTATTGCTGACCGTCGGCAGGCCATTGCAACTGCCTTTGCGCATGCTCAGGCTGGAGATACCATTCTCCTGGCAGGTAAAGGCCACGAACAAAGTATTTTTATGGGAAGAGAGAAAATACCCTGGGATGATCGTCGCGTAGCGCGTGAAGAATTAAGGAATTTATAGGCGACTGTCCAGTACGTTACTGCTAGTGCTTATGCCACGTTTCAACATGTGAAACGTTCAGGCTGTCTTATCGTCTTTGGGAGTATATATGGTACCACAATGGTTAATGGTTCCGTTCGCATTATGCTTAACATTTATTACCTGTGCAGCAATCAGCTGGCTACTCTGCCTTGCTGCCAGAAAACTGTTTCCCTGGTTCCGCAGTGGTGAATTCAAACCTGGTATGCATCGCTCGGATCTGCGTACCGACCTGCCTGCCAGTGGACGAGAAATCAAGACCATAGAGCTACCATTGGTAGGTGGGCCTGCGCTGATCCTGGCTCTGCTCTTGACAGGAATTACAGTGGGATTCCTGCTGAAATTTACCATCAATCAATGGATACTCCTGCTGATAGGGTTGGGGACGACAGTAGGCTATGGCGTGGTCGGCTTCATTGATGACTGGCATAAAGTGTTTAGCAAAGAAGGATTATCAGAACGCCAAAAATTTAATGGTTTGCTCGGCGTCTCCATCGTCGCAGCCCTCTTGTACTTCTTCCTCTTAGGCGCGGGACGACAAGCCTATTCTCCTTATATGGACCTGCCTATCCTCCACCCTCTCCTCTGTCCTTTAGCACATAGCAATCCCTCAACCTGTCAAACAGTCGGCAGTCATCCTGTGCCATTCATCTTTCAGCCCTGGCAACCCGCTTACTATATATGGCTGGTGATGCTGGTCCTGATTACCAGTATCATTGGCACACTGACGTCGCTCTCGGTCGATTTTAGCGATGGCCTGGATGGACTAGCCGGTGGCTTAGTCTTTAGCGCATCACTGGCCTTCGGCATCATTATTACAGGCAACCTCAGCCGTCCAGAAGGAATGGTTTTAGAGATAATGTCCTTACTGACGGCGGGTAGCGTACTGGGCTACCTACCGTGGAACTGGCCGTCATCGTGGGCAGCACGTCGTGGAACGGCAAAGCGACTCGCCAAGATTTATATGGGTGATAGTGGAGCACTGGGATTAGGCGGCGTTCTGGCCATGATCGCCATTTTCTCACGCCAGGAGGTTCTCCTACTGATGATCGGTGGAGCATTTGTACTGGAAGGTCTCTCCGCCTTAATTCAGGGCAGAGTCCTCACTCGCCGCTTATTCCGCCGCCAGTTGCTGATGTTGCGCTTTGCCTCAAGTGATCATAAGAATGTACCGCATACCGAATTTCCCCTGCCATTTCTGGCAACCCCCTTACACCATCACTTCGATCTGATCGGTTGGGATCGCCGTCGGCTCGTCTATGGTGCATGGGCCCTGGGTGCCTGTTTTGCAACCCTGGGTGTGATGGTTGGTCTGGCTCCGGAGACATGGGAACGCTACCTGGGACGTATTCTTGTCCTGATTCTGGCATGGCTCGTGTGGTCAAGTGGGTCATGGACGCGCCGTTACTTCGTCGGGAAGTATCCGGCTGAGCGTACTCGCCGCCGCCGCTTGGCACTCTTTTATGGCTTCCCCTACCAGTTGATGGGCATACGCCTCTATCATCGAGTGGAAATTATCGAGGCCAGCGAAGATGTCATCGAGACACCTGCTGAAGAACTGGCACTGTGGCAACGTATGAACATTTTTGATGCACGTGCTATGTTGGGTCTGTATTGTTATCGCGCAGGCTACTTCCCTGCTGCCCTGGTCCAATGGACACGCATTCCGGCGAGCAACCGGGCCTTCCGTCCAGAGATTGAACGGCTATTAAATGAGGTTGAGAATCGTCTGGCAGTGGAGAAGCAGGAAACTCAACCCATGAGGCGTGATCAAATTATGCATCAAGTGCCGCTCATCTCTGGCAATCTACCACCAGCCGACCTTCCTAATCCGCATGAACCTATTCGCAGTGAGGAAACAATGGATGGGCAAGGAACCTGGACTACCTCTTCATCCAATTTCGATGTTGATGATAGTGATGACGAGGAACGACAGGCGACGTCACCCCTACGCAGTGATGCCGTCAGCCTCCCAGTACCCAAGGGTACTGCCAGCAGCAACGGTCATGTGAATACATATACATCAGCTACCCCGCAAGGCAGTTGGTTTATGCGCTTATTGCGCCTTGCTCCACATAAAGAAGCGTAGAGAACATAGATTCTCATTGTAGCAACTTATATAGCCACTCGAGAGGGTTGTACACAAGCAATCCTCTCTTCTTTTCTTTTGAATGTTCACATTCAGTGAAAAAATCGGTATAAACACCTATTGACTCTGGCACGTCTCTTCTGTATTCTCTTTCAGAAGCGCACTTATCTTTCTAGATAGGTTTATTTCTCTACTCATCCCTATAGAAAGGAGCATTTTTAAGAAAAATGGTAACAAAAACTGCTCGAAACCTCTTTACATCAACTATTGTGTATGTTATAACCTTCTTAACATTGGCTTAACAATTCTATATGTTTCGTCAGGTTTAACTATTCTTAACCATGGCGCAACCTCTTAGCGTAACTTTCTTATATGCGTAAGCACACTTCTAAGGAAAGTTTTCTATTATCTTAGTGAAGGGGAAAACTAAGATGCATTTCTGCTTTATTGTTGAAGAGCAATACAAGCGTGACTCTATGCCACTTGTTGTAGCTAAGCAGCTCTACGAATGGGGACATACCATTGATGTCCTGGAGCCACAAGCAATGGTGACCTGTTTATGTGAGATGTCGAAACAGCCATACGATGCCTATGTATTGAAGACTGTATCTAATGGCCCCGGACAGAGTCTTTTAGAAGCTGCTGAAGCGATAGGTATTCCAACCATCAATAACTCACGAGCCATTCACTTAGTGCGTGATAAAGCTATTGCAACCACATTTGCATATGAGCATGGTATTCCTGTACCATGGACGTACTTTGTTGCCCATCCGCGCCTTCTCACGAACATTCCGCAAGAATATTATCCGCTTGTGGTAAAGCCCACCAATGGGAGTTCTGGACGGGACATCTATCGGGTGAATAGTCCTGAAGCCCTGAACACATTAGAGATAGGCAAAGCTGACCAGAATTTTTTCCTGGCTCAAAGCTATGTAGAGAACCGCGGGTTCGATATCAAACTGTACGTGATTGGAAAGGAGGTGTATTCCGTTGCCAAGAAATCGCCGCTCCACCCTGAACTAGAGGTGGATAAGCATATGGTACCGATTACGCTAGAGTTGCATAAGCTGGCATTGCGAGTCGGCGAAGTTTTTGGCCTGGACATCTACGGGCTAGACGTGGTAGAAACGGAAAGCGGTTGGGTGGTAGTCGATATAAATGATTTTCCGAGCTTTGGGCTGGTGCCGCGAGCGGTCACACTCGTCTCAAGCTATATCCTGCACATCACCCAACATCCCGAACTACAACGTCGTCCTCTGATGCTTGATATGGTTCGGCAGCGCATCACTGCTTCTCAGGCTCTCTCGTAAGAAGGAACTGCTGCATAACTCCGTAGCCGCATGATGGCCATCATGCGGCTACGGAGTTATGCAGCAGAACTCTTCCCTGTCTTGCTCTGATATGTTAGGATGTACCTGGAATTTTAATGTATCCTTAACGAATATTTAACAGAACACACTCAAACCGTGAAGTTCGCAACAGTTTTTTGGTCTCTTTACAGGTATACTTAGTGCATAATACAAAGACAGCTTATCAGGATGCCTGTTACCCTCTTGCAGTGCAACACGGCAGATTTACCTGACTGTCCTACTCATATAGGAAGAGATAATATGCGTTTTTGCTTTATTGTTGAAGAGCAATATCGAAGAGAGCCGATGCCCCTGGTCATTGCCGATCAACTGCTACAATGGGGGCATACAGTCGATGTCCTGGAACCGCAATCGATGGTTGTCTGTTTGTCCGACCTGTTAGAGCATGGCTACGACGCTTATGTGCTGAAAACACTCTCCGATGGGCCAGGACTGAGCATTCTGGAAGCGGCAGAAGCGGTAGGCATTCCCACGATCAATCGCTCACGAGCTATCCGCCTTGTACGCGATAAGGCAGTGGCAGCGGCGTTTGCACGAGCACATGGCATGCCTATTCCCCCTACCTACTTCGTGGCTCACCCACGCCTGCTGAAACAGATTCCCCTTGAAGACTACCCTATTGTTGTTAAGCCAAGCAACGGGAGTTCGTGTCGCGGCATTTATCGTATTAATAGTCCCGAAGAACTGACCGCATTGGAAATAGCAGAGGAAAACGATAGCTTTTTCCTGGCCCAACGCTATGCAGAGAATACCGGATTTGACATTAAGCTCTACGTCACAGGACAAGAGGTGTTCGCAGTTGCCAAAAAATCGCCCTTGCACCCAGATGTGGACGAGCACTTGATGCCTCTTACACCTGCATTGCGTAAGCTAGCCCTGGACGTTGGCAAAATCTTTGGACTCGACATTTATGGCTTAGATGTCGTGGAAACACCTCAAGGACTCGCCGTTATCGATATCAACGACTTTCCTAGCTTCGGCGGTGTACCACGAGCGGTGGCACGAGTCTCAGAATATATTCTGCACGCGGCGAAACGCGCCGAAATGGAGCGCACAGCTCGTTTGCGGCGCAACTTACGCCGACGCACTGCAACCATCGAGAAACATGCACAACGCACTACAGCCGTCAACGGCTTGCAATCTGCTATCTGAGATATATAGACAAAGAAGGATAGATTTAATGGACATTTGTTTCATCATGGATAATCCCGAAACCCCCCGGCATCCAGTGATCGCTGTAGCCCTACAGCAACTGAGCCAACGGTATACCGTGCGTTTACTCGATGTACGCACATTGACAGGAGCAGAGGCTATTGCCCAGGAAGAGCGACATCCATTGGCGGCTCTCTACCTGCTCAAATCACATGCGCCACAAGCATTGGAGGTGGCACACTATCTGGAGCAGCGTGGGGCAGTCGTGGTAAATAGCTGGGATTCATCACGCGCCTGCCAGGATCGCATACTGATGACAGAGCGTATGAAAGAGGCCAATCTCCCCTGGCCGCAGACCCGGAGTTTCTCTTCACTGGCAGAGCTCATGTCTCAACAAGAGGTACTCGCAAGGCTCTCATTCCCCCTGATTATTAAAAGTTATTATAGCCACCGGGGCGACCTGGTAGATAAAGTCGACACTGTTGAGCAACTCCAAGCCCTGATGGACCAATGGAGCCACGAACCTATCGTGCTGCAAGAATTTGCCGCCGGTGACGGTTGGGATATTAAGCTCTGGATTATCGATCAACAGATCTTCGCGGCTCGTCGGCGTACGCCACTAGAAGCCAATGCTCCCAAAGAGGATTTTCCCATTAGCGATGAAGAGCTACCGGATGAATGGCGGCGCATTACCTTGGAGATAGGGCGCGTCTTCAACTTGCGCCTCTATGGCGTTGATTTACTGATTACTGAGCGGGGGCCAATGATTGTTGACGTCAATTCATTTCCAGGTTTTCGTGGCGTTCCGGGGGCTGATACTGCTCTGATATCCCTGGTCGAACGTATGGTACAAGAAAGGTAAGCCAGCATCATGAACACCGCCAATACCGATACGAACGTATCCATTCTCGAACTTCCTGCACTCCTGACACGGCTCTTCGAGCGGGCTGAACGGCCATTGTTGTCTGAATCGGAGGGGCAAACAGGGTTGTTTATACGCTACCTGCGTCGCAAACCGGCACGCGGGCTGGCGGTAATCTATATGGTGGACGAGATACGGCCCACAGGGAGTCGCACAAAGACACAGGGCAAGCATGTGAGTCGCTCAGTGAGTTTAACGCTCGACGAAAAAGCGCTCAATGGAGCGGCTATACGTTTTAATGCAAGCCAAGTAGAGCAGGCAACACTTGAGGTCTTGCCATCCGGTGTGCTCCAAACCGCAGAACTGGGATTGGCAGTCCAGGCATTTCCCGCCGATAATGCTTTACCCGCTCTGGCAGCAAGCTGCGATACATCCCCACAAAGCTCGCTCTGGCTAGCATTGCAGGAAGCGGCACAGACACAATTAGGTAGTGCGGAGTGGCACTTGATCGCAGCAGAAGCTGAGCCGGTGCGCTATAAGCCAGGTAGTCGCTGTGTTATGCGTTACAAACTAGTGTTAGCAAATAATACTACGTCCGAGCAACGCGATCTGACCATCTTCGGCAAAGTGTATGCTGATGCCGCACAAGCACGCGCAGTGCAGGCATTACAGCAGCAACTGTATGATGAACAAATCCGTATGCAGCAGGCATGGCCGCTCTTACCTCGCCCTCTGGGCATGCTTGATGCTTTCGGCTTAACTTTCAATGAGGCGGTACAGCCAGCCCCATCGCAGCAAGCAGGGCAAGGATTGCGCACAGGCATACGTGCATTGGAACCACATATAGAGCGAGGGCGCGGCGGCGAGTTTCTACGAGCCATCCTACCAGAAACGGAGTTACGGTTAACAGCAGAAGCTCTGGCCGGCTTACATACAAGCACGGTACATCCAGGAGAGAAATCTTTACGTACAGGAGCAAAAGAGGCCAAACGCGCCCGTGAACGTGCAGCATTGATCGCCTCTCGCAATGTTGGGCAGGCAGAAGAGGTGCAGCAGTTGGCTCGGCAGTTGGCCCAAAGGCTAGAGACACTCCAGCCAGATACGTATCGACCGGCACACGGTGGCTTTAAAGCTAGTCAACTACTTTTCCATAGTGGCCGCGTTTTTGTAGTAGACTTTGACGGTTTCTGCCTAGCTGACCCGGCACTAGACGTAGGTTACTTTTTAGCATATCTCAGGCCCAGCGGACTCTGGTATGGGCTCCAAGGTATGCGGCAATGGTTTGAGGAGGCGGCAGAGATCTTCAAGAGTAGCTATCGGCAGGCTATGCTTGAACGAGGAGTCAGTGCCACAGAGATTGATGGAATTATACAACGTGCCAAATTGTATGAAGCGGCACTGTTGTTCAAAATTGCAACTCGTCGTGCGAACCGCTTAAATAGTCCGCGACCCAAAGAATTGTCAGCAATGATGCGAGAGATTGCTCAGTGTCTGACATAAAGTGAGGCAAAGACCATGGTCCGCTTTCTCTTTCGAAATCTGAAAGGCTACCGCTTCCTGATGGTACTGGCTGTTGCCATGACCTTTGCGCAGGTGGAAGCTGATATCCTAGTTGCCCTTCCCTTGAAATTCATTATCGATAAGATTGTTAAAAATACGGACCCTGACATTGCTTTTCTGTCAGGCATTATCAGTTTCTTCGATCATATTGGCACAACCGAACACCTGCACCAAGGAAAAGGGTATACACTGTTAGGTGTCATTCTTTTCTCAGTTTCCATGCTGATCGTGCTGAGCGTGCTGAGTGCTCTCTTAGTCTATATTCAACTCTTTCTGGCATCCTTTATTGCCCAAAATCTGACTGCCAGACTGCGCAAACAGCTTTTTGGGCACCTCGAACGCTTGTCACTGGACTGGCATGGCAAACAGAAGAAAGGTGATCTCGTCCAACGCATCACCACCAACATCGCCGACATTGAGAAACTCGTCAACGACGGTGTCGTCGAGTCCCTGGCCAGCGTTTTCATCTTGGGCAGTGTCATCACGGTTATGGCCTATATGAACTGGCAATTTACCATACTCTCCATTGCCATTGCCCCGGCACTCTTTGTGGTCGTCCTGGGCTATACTAGGGGTATCAAGTCAGCCAGTAAAAAAGCCTCGAAAGCTGCCGGGCAAGTGGCAGGAGTGGCAACTGAAGACATTGGAGCCATTACGGTCCTCAAGGCTTTTCGGCTTGAGGAACGCGAAGATCTGCGCTTTCGCGACTACGTCGGGAGAAATCAAGTCGCAGCTCTGCGGGCGGGCAGTTTACAGGCCCAATTCACCCCTCTGGTAGCCATTCTTCTAGCCGTCGGTACTGGTATTATCTTCGGTGTCGGTGCCTATGTCGCTGGCGGCAATACCTTCACCTTCCTGTTCCTTACCATCCCAAAGAACACTCTTACCGTGGGCACCCTGACGGTTTTCCTGGCCTACCTAGCCAAACTGTACCAACCCATGCGCGATTTTGCCAAACTGACCAATCTTTACACCAGTGCCTCTTCAGGTGCCGAGCGGATACAAGAGGTCCTCGATGAAGCACCAGAGGTGCTCGATCCCATAGGTCCTTATACCGGCCCGGAGAAATTTCGCGGTGATATCACCTTTGAAAATGTCTCCTTTAGCTATATGAAAGATACGGCTCCTGTCCTGAAAGGTATAAATCTTTCTATTCCCACAGGCCGCAAAGTCGCTCTGGTTGGCTTGTCCGGTGGTGGTAAAACGACGCTGGTCAAGCTCATTCCGCGCTTCTATGAAATTCAACAGGGTACGGTGAAGATTGATGGGTATGATAATCGGGCCATACCCTTGGCCACCTTGCGTCAAAATGTGAGTCATGTCTTGCAAGAGTCGGTGCTCTTTGAGGGAACCATCCGGGAAAATATTGCGCTGGGACGGCCAGGAGCGACTTTTAGTGAGATCGTGGAGGCCGCCAAGAAAGCTAGCATTCATGAGACGATTGGTATGCTCCCAGATGGCTACAATACGCTGGTGCGTGAGCAGGGCAAGAATTTCTCCGGAGGTCAACGTCAACGCCTGGCCATTGCCCGTGCCATTCTGCGCGATGCGCCTATTCTGATCCTGGACGAGCCAACGGCCAGTCTGGATGTGGAAGCGGAATCGGAAGTGATGCATGCCCTCGATAAGCTCGTGGTCGGGCGCACGGTCCTGATGATCTCTCATCGTTTGAGTACCCTTGGGAACGTCGATGAGATTCTCGTGCTGAAGGATGGACGGATCGTTGAGCAAGGGAGCTTCCAGGACCTGAAACGCAAGGGCGGAGTGTTTGCTGGTCTCTTGCAGGAGCAAAACCGTTACAATCTGGAGCGTTCCGAGAGCAAATCGATCTTGCGCTCAGCATTTACCACACCGCCGCAATATCAGGAAGCATTGCATGTGCCATTCTCGCCTGCGTCTCAGGCACAAAGGGCAGCTCCTATGCTCCAGGTACAAGGGCTATCCTCAGTTCCATCAGGAGTATCTACCTCTCGGACAGAGAATTACGTGCCGAACGGTAGACTCCAGCCGGAACAAAGGCTCAGAGCAACTCAGGCAGTTTCCTTAGGGGAGGCAAGGATTCTCGTCGAGATAGATGGCAAAGTGATCGGCGAATGCCTCCTCAATAAGCCTACCCTGACGGTAGGACGTCTTCCAGAAAATGATGTGCAGGTTCCCTCGCAACGCGTCTCGCGTCTGCACGCGAGAATCCGTTGGGAGAACAGCACATGGTTGATTGAGGATGCGGTGAGCGTGAATGGGCTCGTCTATCAAGGGCATCGCGTTGAACGCTTGGCGTTAAGCGATGGAGATAGAGTCTATCTCGCACCAACCGCAGTACTTCACTATAAAGCTGCATCTGTCTAAATATTAGGGGAGAGGTAGGAGTCTAGCTCTCTTGCCAGGGGGAACAGGAGAAGCAAGTCAGAAATGCTTACCTTCTCCCGCCATCTTTTCCTACTTATTCCCTCAATTAGGGAGGAAATATGCTACTATTCAAATTTCTCTATCGTAATCTCAAGGGATATCGTTTCCTGGTTGTGCTGGCAATCTTGGTCACGATTACCCAGGTTGGCAGCGACATTTGTGCCGCTCTACCCCTCAAGTTCATTCCCAGTAAAGTGAACAATCCGGGCAATGATCCAGCCTGTACCTATCCATTTCTGGACAGAGTACTCACACTTTTTGACACTTCCCGACTGGACCCATCGCTCACACCACCAAATGGCGGGCAAGATCTCCCGCCCCCTCCATCGCCATGTCCGGCTTCATCGGGGAACACAAGCAGTATCACTAAGCCACCGGTTTATCAGCATAGCGTGATAGGCGTCATCGTCTTTTCAGTCCTTATGCTAATCGTATTTGGCTTATTGAGTGCTGGACTAGCCTACCTCGACTTGTTCATTGCTAGTTTCATCGCGCAAAACCTGACAGCCAGATTGCGTGGCCAGCTCTTTGAACACTTGCAACGCCTATCTCTGGACTGGCATGGCAAGCAGAAGAAAGGGGACCTGGTACAGCGCGTAACAGGCAACATTGCTGATATCGAAAAACTTGTTACGGATGGAATGGTAGACCTGCTGGCTGCCATCCTGACCATAATCGGTGTAGCAGCCATTATGTGGACGATCAGCTCACAATATACTCTGATTTCGTTGGCCATTACACCAGCCCTGTTTTTGCTTGTATTAAGCTATACGAAGAGCATCAAGGCAGCGGCGAGAAAAGCAGCCAAGGCAGGTGGACAGGTGGCAGATGTAGCGACCGAGGATATCAACGCCTTGACAGTCATTCGTGCCTTTACGCTTGAGGAGCGCGAGAACGTACGCTTTCAACGCTACGTGGGTAAACATCGCGAGGCCGGACTGCTCGCTGGTGGGCTGCAAGCACAATTTGCGCCACTGGTCAACATTCTCTTGGTGCTGGGCACATCGATCATCGTGGGCATTGGCGGCTATGTGGCAGCAGGTAACTCCTTCAATAGTGGCTTTTTTACGGTAGCAGCAGGTAGCATTGATATCGGCACCTTGATCGCTTTCCTCTTTTACCTAAAGATGCTCTACCAGCCCTTTCGCGACATTGCAAAGTTGACCAATCTCGCCAGTGCCGCTGGCTCCGGTGCTGAACGCATCCAGGAGGTACTGGATCAGGCGCCGGAAGTGCGTGAGAACCAGACACCGTACTATGGCCCACCAAAGCTGAAGGGCGAGATCACCTTCGAGAACGTCATCTTTGGCTATGTACCAGAACGGCCCATCCTTCAGGGTATCAACCTACACATTCCAGCCAATCGCAAAGTGGCTCTCGTCGGTCTATCGGGCGGTGGTAAAACAACACTGGTCAAGCTCATTCCGCGCTTTTATGAGATTCAGCAAGGTGCTGTGAAAATCGATGGCGTGGATAATCGCATGTATCCTCTCAATGTTCTGCGTCAGAACGTGAGTATGGTCTTACAGGACTCAGTCCTCTTTGAGGGTACTATTCGCGAAAACATCGAGATCGGGCGACCAGGGGCAAGGATAGATGAGGTCGTTGATGCCGCGAAAAAGGCACAAATTCACGACACCATTATGAAATTGCCAGATGGGTATGAGACCTTGGTACGTGAGCAGGGTAAGAACTTCTCTGGTGGACAACGCCAACGCCTCGCCATTGCTCGTGCTATCCTCCGTGACGCGCCTATCCTCGTCTTGGACGAACCAACAGCATCACTGGACGTTGAGGCAGAAGCCGAAGTGATGCATGCCTTGGATAAGCTGGTGGTCGGACGGACTGTATTGATGATCTCCCATCGTCTCAGCACGCTGGGTAACGTCGATGACATTATTGTCCTTAAGGATGGACAAATTGCTGAGCGAGGTAGCTATAAAGAGTTGAAACGCCAAGGTGGCATCTTCGCAGGACTGCTGGAAGAACAGAATCGCTACAATGTTGAGCGTGCTGGCGACAAGTCCATTATCCGTTCGGCATTTGCACCCTCACCAGATTTCTACCAACAACGCCCAGTACCGCCAACTCCACAAGTGCCACCCACCCCTATGGCATATCCTAACAGGCAGGCAGTACCAAATATACAGGGAGCAAAGCTCTTTAATATGCCACCTACGACACCTGGAGGAGAAAACGGTCGCAACGGAGTTCAACAGCCACCAGCCAACGTGGCACGGGCCGTCAACTCACCGCCGCAAAAAGCACGAGTGTTGATTGAACTCGAAGGCAAGATCATTGGCGAGCGGGCCTTGAACAAACCGATACTGACCGTCGGTCGTTTGCCAAGCAATGATATCCCCGTAGCCAATCAACGGGTCTCACGCCTGCACGCCAAGATACGCTCCGAGAATGGCTCATGGATAATCGAGGATGCAGAGAGCGTCAATGGGCTTGTCTACCAGGGTACACGCGTTGAGCGACTCGTACTCTCTCATGGAGATAGGATACAGATTGCACCAAAAGCAGTGTTACACTATCAAACAGTGTAGTATGCCTCCGCAAAAAGCCCTCAGCCCCTTGCAATATGCAAAGGGCTGAGGGCTTTTTGGACGGCTATAGAAGCGGCTTATACACCCTTCGCATCGTAGCGCACGATGCGCAGAATAGGTCTACCACCTACGCTGGGCAATGGAAGGAAAACGCGATGCGTTGCCTCATCAATAGCCACAGTATGGTTGCTACCACCACCTAAGAAGTAGTCACCGATTTTGCTCACATGCCGTCCACTTTCATCGAACAATGAAATGCCAGTAGCACAGGCAACGTAGAGCACATGCAAGGAGTGATCTATACGCAGAATATCAGCTTTGAAGAGCAGAGGCAAAAGTGTACTATCTGCCTTCATGGTATTCATATCAATACGCACAAGATTCTGTGAATCAATGCAGGCAATAAACCCTACACGCTGCTGCACATCCAAAACGAAGCCATGAGGATTGACACAAGCGTCAGGTAGCTTTATACGTGAGATCACAGTACCAGTAAAAGGGTCAGCCTCGGCCAGAAATGATGGAGGCGTCACAATAGGATTAGCATCATCCTGATTCGGTAAAGGTAGTGTCACCACAAAAACGTGACCAGTAAAAGGATCGAACTGCACATGCCCAACATCATCGCCAAATTTTTTCACACCAACATCAATGCCCAGTTGAATCTTTCTGAGGAATTTATTATTTACCGCATCAATCACAGCCACGTTCTGGTTTTTCGGATCAATGTTGGCGGTTTTATTAGGATCGACCGGTGTGCCTGGATCCGAGACAAAGAGCAGATGATCGGCCTGATCGTAGTCCATGGCATCAGGACTATCAAACTTGTCAAGCTGGATAGGGGTTTTAGCAAAGGTATGCTCATCAACGGCATAAACAATAGCATCGGTGGCATCTCCGATGAAGACCTTTCCAAGATCAGGAGCTGCGATAACACCTGCTCCCTGCGGAATGTTGAGCAGCTTCACGACCTTATTCTGTCGTAGATCAAAGACAACGACATTACCATCTGTCTGACTATCTTTATCCGGATCGAAATTATGATCGATAGCATGTTGTTTGTCTGGGTTTACGCCTGAATGAACAATGAAGAGAAGATGGGTTTGCGGATCAATGGCCTGGAAATCGAAATGATCAAAGCGTGCTGCCAGACCAGGAACTACTGGATTCTGACTGGTACGATTCGCGTCATGAAACGCGAAGACGCTTGGTAGGGGAATATCCTCTACCGTCTGTAATCGGTGCAAGGTAATAGGTGTAGACAGTTGCACAACAAAGCGAAAGAGCATAAATCCCAGTAAGGCAAAGCTAATCACCCCCATGACCCACCAGCCAATATTACCCAGAGCAAGCTTCTTAGATTCCGGTGATGTTGTAGCACTTGCAGCCATCAGTTTTTCTCCTTGTATCTTATATTCTTTGAGGTTGCATATTCTTGTGAGTGTAGTATAAAGCACTTGGAGGATTTTGCCTATGAGGTATTTCATAAGATAGGTAGTAATATCTATAGATTTCGTTTTCGGTCAGTAGTACGTGACTTTCTTGTAGAATATTACGAGGAGCCGATTTTTGAGAACAGTATTCAGTGCAAAGATATGGCTATACTGGATATGGACTTGTAGAGCTGTTAGCAAAGAGTGTTATGGTTAAGGATGATTATGAGGATTGTCTCTTTACTCGCCAGCGCAACAGAGATGGTTGCGGCATTAGGCTGCCTGGATCAACTGGTAGGCCGCTCACATGAGTGCGATTATCCGCCGGAAGTTCAGTCGTTACCAATAGTGAGCAGAGTGCAGATTAATACAGAAGTCAGCAGTGCCGAGATCGATGCACAGGTTAAGCAGCTTGCACGGGAGAAAACCGAGCCAGTCGATCCGGCCCTGAAAGCGTTGAGCATTTATGCTATCGATGTGCAGCAGCTTGAGGCCCTGCAACCCGATGTTATTTTCACGCAGACACAATGCGAAGTATGTGCTGTGAGCGAACACGATGTAATGCAAGCAGTCGCCCAATTGACAAGACTTCAGCCGCATATCGTTTCACTCGCCCCCTATCGACTTGGAGATGTATGGCAAGATGTGCTGCGAGTGGGACAAGTTCTTAACCGTAGCAAAAGAGCAGAAATACTAATTAATGGCTATAAGAAGACGCTGGAATTCCTGCAAAATACAACCATGCAGTTAGGCACGAGGCCACGTGTAACGGTATTGGAATGGCTTGACCCGTTAATGGCGGCAGGAAACTGGACGCCTGAACTGGTACACTATGCTGGAGGAGAAAACGTTTTTGGGCAGGTTGGCTCCCACTCACCGTGGCTGAGTTGGGAAGAGTTGCATGCAGCAGATCCTGATGTGCTAGTGTTGTCGCCATGCGGTTTTACGCTGGAACGCACCTTGAAGGATGTACCAATTTTGCAGCGACATCCGCTCTGGCAATCGCTCCACGCAGTACAGAATGGGCGAGTGTATGCCATAGATGGTAATCAGTATCTCAACCGCTCTGGGCCACGTCTAGTGGAGTCGGCAGAGTTGCTGGCCAGAGTTATCTGGGATAGAGAGGTAGAAATAGCGGTGGATGAGCAGGCATGGATGCAGGTAAAGTTATAGCCATATAGTCCAATGAGGTAGGGATACTGCATATCCCTACCTCATCCTGTTGGCATAGGCAAAATAGCTATTATTCGTGTCCGTGAGCTGAGCCACGGGTGCGGGGGGCCATAGCCCAGAAAAGCAGGGCAATTAAGACGAAGAACACCACGAGGAGTAGGCCCATTAACAAGTCGATGAAGTCTGAGAGATTGAGCTGGAAGATAGCAGCCGTAGCAAAAACCAGCAACAACAGGATGCCCAGCACAGGCAAAGCCAGTATTACATTGAAGCGTGAATCGGGATTAGCTGCGCCTGGGGCATGCACCATATAGTCTATATCTGTATCAAGCGGTTCCATGAAAAATAAACGCCCTTTCTCTAATTTCAGATGCAGGCATCATTTACATCTCTTCGCCTGCATAGTACGCTGTGCGACAGCTTTGGTGTGAGCAGAGCAAGCGAACATACTTTCGTTCAGCCCACTGTCGGCAGGCGTCGTCGCTGAAGGCGGTATTGGTATCCCGTCTTCAGGCATTACTATTATAGCCCCTGTTTACCTCTAACGCAACCGTCTTATTTCCCTAAAAAAAAACGGCCCGAACGGCCTATATGACGGACATCTGCGAAGCAGACCAATTCCTGGGAGTCGCATGGGAAGAGGACGACTGTTCAAGCACAGTAGTAATGGTTGGCAGAGGTAGAGAACGAAACTTGTTGAGATAGCGGCGCAACTCAAAGACGTTCAATTGATACATTGCACCATCAAGGGTAGCCGCTATATCACCTTCGGCAATTGCACTACACAGATCGCCAAGGGTTGGGGTACGGTCAGCCATGAGACAACCTCCCTACAAAATAACTGTGACTCGCTCGTGTCAATTCAAGAAGACCTTTAAGAGTCTTTACTGCTCACACGGCAAAAGGTGCGGGTCAGTTTCATTCTATGACACCGTGAAGTACACAGAAAAACTAATGCTTCTTCCTAATATATTCATCGGCAAAAATACGCCGATTATACACCCTCCTCTTTATCGCCGTTTGTTGTACCATCATTGCCCAACAAACCTTGTATAGCTTCAATATACATCATTTGGCGGACAAGGTCAACATGCTTGACGACATCTTTGATGGCCGGAATGAGAATCTGCTTGCTATCACTTGCAGAATCGATGATGTAAACGTCGTTGCTACCTGTCGGCATGATATCGACGATCTTACCGAGGTAGTGTTCTTCCAGAGTGTAGACCTGCAAGCCAATAATGTCATGTTGATAATAAGAGTCGGGCGGTAGTTTGGCAAGCTGGTTTATGGGAATGCTGATCTCGAAGTTACGCATGGCTTCAGCAGTTTGGGTATCGTGGATATCCGCTAGTTTCAAAACGAGCATGTCGCCTTTGGATGGGCGTGTGTTGAGGATGCGATGCTGTATGTGAGTAGGACCGAGGTAGACTACCTCAAGCTCAGCAAAGCGGTCAGGGATATCGGAGAGCGAACGGACTTTCAGTTCACCATGTATACCAAAAGGGGCTACCACTTTACCGATAGTAGCCCATTCTGTTTCGTTTTGCTGCGCCACGGAGCAAATCCTCTACAAAATCTCTAGTGAAGTATGACGACCTTCGCGGGCCCCACCGGCCCGTAGCAGGGTACGCATGGCTCTGGCAACACGTCCCTGACGGCCAATAACTTTGCCATAATCATCCGCTGCAACATGCAATTCCAGCACCAAAGCATTGCGATCATTACGCGCTTCGCGTACCTGGACGGCAGATGGATCATCAACCAGGGACTGAGCGATGTACTCAATCAGTTTACGCATATTCCACTCAACCCTTCTTGTGTAGCTATTCCTCAGCTTGAGCCACAGTAGCCTTCGCACTAGCTTTGGTCTGCTCGAAGCGATCCAGGATACCGGTGCGTTTGAGCAAGCTCGTCACGGATTCGGTTGGCTGTGCACCATTTTTGAGCCAGCCAATGGCCTTCTCTTCATCAATGTGAATGGCGGAAGGCTCAACTCGTGGGTTGTACCACCCGATGTTCTCGATGATGCGTCCATCGCGAGGAGAACGCGCATCGGCGACGACGACACGATAGCTAGGGGCTTTTTTCATTCCTGTACGTTTTAGACGAATTTTGACTGCCATTTTTTGTTATTCTCACCTCTTCCCCATATATTGGGGCCTGTATGTATTGCAAAGCGATGTGTTAACACACATGACGTAGCATTATGAACACCTGTATTAGGGCCTCCATAGAATAGCATGCCATATGTGAAATGTCAATCTCATTGAGCCCTATGGGTGCGTTTCACTTTTTTGCATCAAATCTGCGAGACATGGGAGGGGCGGCATTGATGACGCCAGTCAACAAACGAACGGACTGGCGTCATCAATGCCGCCCCTCCCATCCTTCTTGAATCCGTGCAAAACAATGAAACGCACCCGAGCCCTATCCTCCCACGCGATGCAGCTTCACAAAATTCGTGCGTGCCTGACTGGCTACAGGTAGACCACCCATGATCACAACGTGTTCGCCGCGCCGGATAAGCTGATCATCTTGCAAGCGCTGGTCAACAACGGCGATCAGATCTTCCGTGGATCCCTGCATCGATATACTATGCGACCAAACGCCCCACCAGAGAGCCAGTTGATGGTAGACGCGTTCAGAAGGCGTATAGGCCAGGATAGGGACGCGGGGACGATCCTTTGAGATCAGGTGGGCCGAATATCCCGTACGAGTGAACACGACGACAGCCTGGACGCTGGCCTCTTCGGAGAGCGCACGCGCGGCATGGCTAACGGCGTGGGACTGGGTGAGACGATTGGATTTTGGTTGGCGGGTCGTAAGGTCGCTCGTCTCAGTTTCGAGGGCAATGCGAGCCATCATTTGTACAGCTTCGATGGGATAGTCACCAGAAGCGGTCTCGGCACTGAGCATAACAGCATCAGTCCCGTCTAAAATAGCATTGGCAACGTCACTAGCCTCAGCTCGAGTCGGACGGGGATGAGTGATCATGGACTCGAGCATCTGAGTTGCTGTAATCACTGGCAAGCCCAGATCGTTACATTTGGCGATGATATGCTTCTGGATCAATGGCACCTTCTCTGGAGCCATCTCGACGCCGAGATCACCGCGAGCCACCATCACGCCATCGACTACATCGAGTATCTGGTCGAGATGCGCGACGGCTTCTGGTTTCTCCAGTTTGGCAATAAGCGGTAGAGTCTTCGCCTGTTCTTTCTCACCTTTTTCCACTTGAAATTGCCGAATTAGATATTTGGCCTCGAGCACATCCTCCGGTTGGCGTACAAAACTCAGTGCCACATAATCCACATCGTGCATGACGCCGAATCTCAGATCTTCACGATCTTTCTCTGTTAGGGCAGGTGCGCTCACAGCTACGCCAGGCAAGTTGATGCCTTTGTGCTCTTTGAGCATGCCTCCATGTACAACCTCACACTGTACATCTGTTTCATTACTATTAAGCACACGCAATTCCAGGAGACCATCATCCAGGAGAATACGGTCACCAACCTTTACATCTTGTGGTAAAGGTGTGTAGGTGGTAGCAATAGTCTGAGCATTACCAACAACAGGACGGGTAGTAATTGTGATCTCAGCCCCATCGTCCAACTTCACTGGTTGGCCGCCTTCCAATTCCCCCGTGCGAATTTTGGGACCTTGCAGGTCTTGAAGAATAGCGATGGGCCAGCCCAGGCGTGCAGAGATAGCGCGAATACGATCAATGGCGATAGCGTGATCGCTATGCGTCCCGTGCGAGAAGTTCAGACGTGCCACATTCATACCTGCTCGCATGAGCTGTTCTAGCCGTTCTTCGCTGTTGGTAGCCGGCCCGATAGTACAAACAATCTTAGTGCGTCGCATAGTGTACCCTCTCTAAAATAAAAAGTAGTAACTCGCCTATCTAATTATAGCAAATATAGGTGTAGCAAATATAGGTGCAAGAGGGAGTAGCTATACACATGTCTCTGTCCTATGCTATACTGTCCCCGTAGAGTTATTCAGTGGTGCGGCGGATAACGGTGAGGTTATCTGCCGCTTGTTTGCGCAATGAAGCATACGTAAGCAGGCTGTAGCACAGTCTATGTGTATACATGGAGAGAAAGCGACATGACCATTTCAGAGCACAGAGCTATTCCTGTTCCTCAAGTGGAACCCCGAACCCCCATTCCCGCACAAAATTTGCGTATTCCTGGCCCAACACCGGTACCGCCTGCCATCCTGGCAGAGATGGCACGCCCAATGATTAATCATCGCGGTCCAGAGTTTGCCGCAATTATGCGCCGTGTAACTGCTCGTCTGCAATATTTCTTTCAGACAGCTTCACCAGTTCTTACTTATCCCGCTTCTGGTACAGGTGGGCAGGAATCGGCTATCGTCAACCTTTTTTCGCCGGGCGACCATGTAGTTGTGATCACCATTGGCTCCTTCGGCAATCGCTTAGCAAAGATCGCTGATATCTATGGATTACAGGTGACACGCATTGAATTCCCATGGGGAGAGGCTGCACTTCCTGACGTTGTTGAGGAGCGTCTCAAGACATTGGCACCCTATAAGGGCGTACTCACGACCCATAATGAGACCTCTACAGGCGTCATGAATGATATACAGACGCTGACCAGATTGGTGCGCCGCCTCAATCCAGAGGCACTGGTTGTGATAGATGCTGTCAGTTCGCTCGGTTGTGTGCCATTAGAGATGGATCCGTGGGATATTGATGTGGTCATTACCGGTTCGCAAAAGGGCTGGATGGTACCACCAGGACTCATGATGATTGCTGCCAGCCCGCGTGCATGGGAGGCCAATAAGACAGCTAAGCTGCCACGGTTTTACTTCGATTGGGCCAATTCACGTAAAAAACTGGAACTTGGTCAGCATCCCACTACACCCCCTGTCTCCATCTTCTACGCACTAGATCTGGCTCTGGAAATGATGCTGGCTGAGGGACGTGAGGCCATTTTTGCACGCCACCAGCGCATAGGAGAATACGTGCGCTGGCGTGCCAAAGAGATGGGCTTAGGTTTGCTGGCCGATCATGAATATGCCTCAAATACGGTGACAGCCATATTGTCACCCGAAGGGATCAACACCAGGGCTCTACTGAAGAAGTTGCGCGAAGAAGATCATGTGGTTCTTGGCGGAGGGCAGGAGCATCTGGAGGGCAAAATTTTCCGCGTGGGCCACCTGGGTTTCTTCCAGGGGGTCGAACTGGTTGAGGCGATGGATAAAGTGGAGATGCGCCTGCACGAATTCGGGTTTTCCGGTTAGAGAGGAAGAGGAATTATGGCAGAGGCATTACGTGAGGGGAGAGCAACCATCAAGATACTGATTACCGATCGCATTGCACGCGAAGGTATTGAGCTTTTACGCACACAATTACCTGATGCGCAGATCGACGAGCGTCCAGGCATGAAGCCGGAACAACTACGAGCCATTATCGGCGAGTATATGGCACTGATTGTGCGTAGCGAGACCCAGGTTACAAGTGACATACTAGCGGCAGCTTCCCAACTCAAAATTGTAGGGCGAGCCGGTGTTGGCGTAGACAACATTGATATAGAGGCTGCTACCCGCCAGGGTATCATGGTGGTCAATTCGCCAACAGGCAATATTATAGCGGCGGCAGAGCATACCGTCGCGATGTTGATGGCCTTGGCGCGGCAGATTCCTCCGGCCAATAGCAGCATGAAGGCTGGGAAATGGGAAAAAAGCCGCTTTGTGGGCGTTGAGGTACGCAACAAAGTTCTGGGTATTATTGGTCTGGGAAAGGTGGGAACTGAGGTTGCTCGACGGGCGCGGGGGTTAGAGATGCAAGTCATTGCCTTTGATCCCTATGTTAGCCCAGAAGCAGCACGTAAGCTCGATGTGACCATGCTGAGTATGGAAGAAGTGCTGCAACGAGCCGATTTTGTGACGCTACACACCTCGCTGACCAGTGGCCCCCATGGCACACGCGGCCTGATTGGCGCACACGAGCTTTCCTTGCTCAAGCCAGGAGCACGCTTGATCAACTGTGCGCGTGGCAGTTTGATCGATGAAAAAGCATTGCTGAATGCCCTCAACGAACGCCGTCTAGCCGGGGCAGCCCTCGATGTGTTCAGCCAAGAGCCAATAGGGGATAACGCGGTATTGAAACAACTGCTGGCCCACGAACACATTATTGCCACACCACATCTAGGAGCTTCGACCGAAGAAGCACAGGTGGGCGTGGCAACGGATGTAGCAGAGCAGATTGTAGCCGTGCTACGTGGCGGTTTCCCGCGAGCAGCTGTCAACGCGCCATTGATTTTACCGGAGACATTGAAGACTTTGCAGCCCTATATGCGACTGGTAGAACAGATCGGACGATTGTATACCCAGTTGCAGCCGGGGCCGCTCAGTAAAGTTGAGTTGTCCTGTAGCGGTGATATTGCCAACTATGATCTGCGTCCTTTGCAGGCAGCCTTAGTCAAGGGCCTGTTGGAGTCGGTTTCTGATGTCCATGTGAACATGATCAATGCACCATTACTGGCAAAGCAGTGGGGCTTGGAGATTGCTGAGCAGAAAAGCACATCTTCGCCGGAATTTGCCAATATGGTCACAGTACGCATGTTAGGTGCTAATGGGCATGCATCGTCCTTTGCAGGTAAGCCAGGGTCGGGTGACGAGCGGGTCTCGGCTCTCAGTGGTACGGTGATGCATGGAGAGCCACGCATCGTACAGGTTGGTCGTTACTGGACAGAATTTGTGCCGGAAGGGTATATTCTGTTCTGCCGCAATCCTGATAAGCCAGGGATGATAGGCCGAGTCGGCACAGTGCTAGGCAAGGCTCATGTCAACATCCGTCATATGGATGTAGGGCCAATTGTACGCGCACCACGCGCACGCGACCCATACCAAGTACCCGATACAGCCTTGATGATTGTTTCAGTGGATGAGCCAATTCCTGAATGGGCACTTGAGGAGATCGGGGCGGCAGGCGATATCTTTGGTCTGACCCTGGTAAAATTGTAACACATCGTAAAAAATGTAGGAGGCGCAATGAATTGCGCTCCCTACAGAACGCTTGATCGATCGACAGCTACACCTGCAGCAAGTCAGAATCGCTTTGCTCACCACCTTCATGGGCTACATCAATAGCTGCCTCGCGCCAACGATGCTTACGGCGGCCAATCACGTACCTGATAGAGCAGTACAGAACAAGTAACAGAGCCACGACGAGGAACGTGGGGACAGTATCCTGTTTCATCAAGTGGAGAGCAATGGGCCAGTGTGGACCGAGCATAGCACCAACCTGAATCATAACGATGCACCAGAGCATTGAGCCAATGAGGGCGGCGGTAAAGAAACGGCCAAAGGGCATATGCGCGATCCCGCCAAGAAAACAGGCAAAAGGACGTACATAGGGAGTCATGCGTGATAGAAAGATCATCCACACACCGGATTTATGAAACCAGCGTTCCGTCGTATGTATCTTCCTTTCATCAATACGAAAGAAAGCTACCAACCGGAGAAACATCCGCCTGCCACCATGTGCGCCAATGACATAGGCTGAACACGCACCAGCAATGCTGCCGAGAATAGCAGCCAGGATAAGTAGCCAGATATTGAGATGACCAAGTGAGGCCAAGGCACCTGTAAACAACAGGAGTAGATTATTGGTAATTGGCACACCGGAACTCTCTAATAGCAGATCTAGCGCTACTATGAGATAGATTATAAGCGGGCTTGCGTGCAGAATAAAGTCTATAATAAATTGCACTGGTCTACTCTCAGATGGTTTCTATTATCCAGTATTGGCTGCGCCTACGGTTTTATATCCCTTAAGCTATAATATTAGACGATTGGGAGGCTGGGAGGTAGCGCAGATAAGCCCATCTGGCAGCATTTTGCCCAATATTACCTATAATTACTGTAGACCTATGAGTTATAATAGCTAAAAGATTATAATTTCTATTAGGATAGACGATACACAATTTCTTAGCTATCTGCATCTGCAAGCAGGTCAGATAGCCTTATGCAAAAATATGAGAGAAAGAAGAATAAGCATCAATGACAATGGTTGCTCCAAAACCGATGAAAAAGAAAAGGCCGACCTCCCTCAAGCCAAAAAGAAGTCAGGCTGGATTTGCCTTTCTCGTGCTATTGATCGTGAATATATTAAACTATGCCGACCGTTATGTCTTATCAGCAGTCCTACCAGGCATTAAACATGACTTCAACATGACCAACTTCCAAGGAGGTTTGCTGATTTCGTCATTTCTGGTAGTATATGCGATAGCAACGCTACCGTTAGGTGTATGGGCAGATAGGGGTATCCGCAAAAACATCATAGCCTTATGTGTAGGCATCTGGAGTGTAGCGACAGCATTAGCTGGTTTCACTCAGAACCTGCTTCAGTTGTTTTTTATGCGCTCCATCCTGGGCATTGGTGAGGCCGGCTATGCTCCAGCCTCGCTTTCATTGCTAGGTGACTTCTTTTCTAAGGCCAAACGCGGGCGTGTCCTCTCATACTGGTCGATTGGCACATTGATAGGTGCGGCGATCGGCGTTGCGCTGGGTGGACGTGTAGCTGATACGCTAGGCTGGCGTTGGGCCTTCTACATCGTCGGTATTCCTGGCTTAATTGCCGCTTTTCTCGCATGGCGTATCCACGAACCGCGTCGTGGTGCTTTTGAGAACGAGACGGAAGACATCGATGAAATAGATAGCAACCAGGAACATGGCAAAATCGGTAAAGATTTCTGGGGAACGGCCCAGAAGCTCTTAGGTATTCCTACCTACTTAGTCCTGGTGGGTGCGCTGATCTTTAGCTTCTTCACCATCGGTGGCACATCTTTCTGGCTGACCACCTACCTTTTCACAGACTTTGGCCTCTCTCTCACCAAAGCAGGCTCCATCTCTGGCATAGTCCTGGTCAGTAGTGGTCTGCTCGGGACGGTGGGCGGTGGCTGGCTGGCTGATTTTATGCAGCGACGACGACCAGAGGGACGCCTGCTAACCTGTATGCTCGGCTTTCTGCTGGGTGCGCCGATGGTACTACTGGCCCTCTCCATCCACACACTGCCCCTGTTCATTGCGGTCTTTATCGTCGCATGCATTTCCTTGAATTTCTGCACGGGGCCACTCAATGCAGTTATTCAAGATGTGGTTGCTCCCAATATGCGAGCTACAGCCATTGGACTGGCTCTCTTGCTGGCCCATCTGCTTGGTGATGCGGCAGCACCCACCATTGTCGGTCTGATCTCCGACAACACTTCGCTCGGTACCGCCTTACAGTTAACGGCACCACTCTTTCTTTTCCTGGCAGGTCTCGCTTGTCTGCTTGGCTTGAAAACAGTGGCACGCGATATGCAGCGGATGCAGCAGCAGATGCGGAAGCAAAAGATAGCTTCGTAACCCGCTTGCAAAAAAGGACTCCTATCATCGATGATAGGAGTCCTTTTTTGCAAGCGGGTTAGGGGATTCGAACCCCCGGTCTCAACTTTGGGAAAGTCGCATGTTACCACTACACTAAACCCGCACGATACACGGTTGACTGACAAGAACGATTATAAATGATCAGCACATAAAAGTCAAGCATGATGACAGCCCCTCCATGATGACCGCCCCTCCTCATGATGACCGCAAGGGTCATCACTACTATACACGCATACCCCGGCCTGCGGAGCCCTCGTCTATAGTAGTGATGACCCTTGCGGTCATCATACTTCGCAAAGTCAACATCATCCACAGATCAAAAGAAGAGTTGGCGTTCTCAGGATGAAACTAACTCTTCTTTTTGGCTCTTTCTTTCTGAGCCTTATAGAATGACTTTGGCTTGGGACGACGATCAGTATCAACATAGGCAGCAAGAGTGGAATCTTCGCGGGCCATAACTTCAGATTCGTCACGTTCACTGAGCAACTCTTGCAAGTCGTTATAGATATTGTAGTTGTCGATGGTCTCCGACATTTTGAGCATATGGCGTAACACACTAATCTGGGTAATATTCGTTTTGTCATCCTTCGCTGCCTCGGCTTTATGAAGCAGCTTCTCTACGAGTTCCATCGTATCGTCATGTGCGCCAATGCCTTCGAGGCGTTCATGTACAACTAACAATTGCTGATACAGGTTCATGTGTCTCTCCTTCTGAGTGTGAGCTAAGGTGACTCCACCCCCAAAGGGTATGGTAACATAGCTATCGTAACCCGTCAAATTGACTATGACCAATATCAGATCATATTTACTTTTCCGGCAGAGCCAGAGCAAACGTAGCACCCTCGCCAGCAATACCTGTACTTTCTATCCATATGCAACCTCCCATTGCCTCAACAAGTTGACGACAGAGATACAACCCTAATCCCGCACCACGTTGAAGGTTATTTATGGCACTATCCAGGCGCACAAATTTAGTGAAAAGGCGTTGCTGATCTTCCTGGATGATACCTAGTCCCCAATCCCGAACGGCAATAACGGCATAGCAATTCGCAGAAACTAGGCATGGTTGGTGGTGAGCTAAGGATAGGCGTTTTTGCAGTTTCGCACGTTCGACATATTCGGCAGTTATGGCTATTTTAGAGGACGGTGGCGTATATTTGAGCGCATTACTGACGAGATTGAGCAAAACTTGACGCAAGCGTAGCTCATCAGCCCAGACAACAAGATCGCCGGAAACATTTACCTCGACCGTTCGCTTTTCACGGACCAGAATCGGCCCCAGAATTTCCAGGATGAGCTGGACAGCTTTGTTCACCTGAACACTATTGAAATTGAGTGAAACACGATCTTGATCGATACGACTGGTATCCATAACATTACCGAGTAAGAGTACCAGTTCTTCACAGGCACGGCGTGCATTGATCAGAAAACGTCTTTTGGACTCATCATCAAGAGTCGGGCCAAAGCTCTCAAGCAATTCCAGATATCCCTGTACGGCAGTCAGAGGAGTACGTAGTTCGTGCGAAGCTACCATAAGAAAGTGATTCTTCATGCGCTCAGATTCTTGCGCTCGCCTGAGAGCATCGCGCAATTCAGTATTCAAGCGTGCATTAGTGATGGCAATGCCAGCCTGTACGCCAATCTCTTTGAGCATTTCCAGGTGTCGTTGGCTATAAGCATGCGGCTTATAGCTCTGTGCCGAAAGAAAGCCTACCAGTTCATCACCATAATGAATGGGAGCGAAAAGATACGATTGTGAAGGCTTCTGTTCGCCAATTAAATCTGCATCTGCTACACCGTCACGCACATAGTTTTCGTATTCTTCAGTAGTAGAAAACAAGTACCCTATACCCTTTTCAAAAAGAAATTTATGCATCCGAGAAGATATACTGGAGTATTCGATGGCTGGGTAAAGTACGCCCTCATCGATGAGATAGTCCATCACCATTTTACGCGTGGCGCGAAAATAACGAGTAACGAAGAAGGCATCTACAGGCATGACACGGCACACCTGCTCATAGATGGTTTGATAGACGGCCTGCAGGTCGTGCTGCGATTCGGGTAAGGAGAGGACACGCCCAATTTCAATAAGGGCCGCACGTTCTTCACTGCTCCGGCGCACTTCCTCAATATAGTGCAGTATTTCCTGCTGATGTAGTGCCTGATCTTTAACTGGTGTATTGTGGGTATTTTCAGGACGATCAGGAGTAGCATCTTTCAATCGTTCATCCTCACAGTATTTTTCTTCGCTTGCTATTATAACACAGCCTTTTCTTCAAAGAAAACTTTTCTTAAGAAACTCTACGTATTACTTACTCAATTGGTTCAGCTAAAACCAGATTAGTGTAAAAAGTACTGCCGCCATTAAAATCTGCCAACTCGTCGGAGGTTGTCCAGTTGATATTTCGTTGATCGGAACTGAAGCGAGGCCACCAGACGGTAGTGGTGGCCAGCACACTGGGACGTACATCTTCAGTAACATCGGCTACCAGCAGGCACTCACCTCGCTCGTTGCTCACACGCACCAGTTGACCATGGGCAATGCCACGCGGAGCGGCATCTTGTGGGTGAATACGCAGAATAGGCGCACCCTCTTTAGCACGCAGGTATTTCTGATTGCCAAATGTGGAACTGACAAAGTGATGAGCAGCTGGACAGAGCAAAGGCAAGCGCATATCAGTGGCAGCTTGGGTAGCCCCGACCACTTTCGACTCTACTTCGGGCTGCCAGTTGGGAACAGGATCATAGCCCTTCGCTGCTGCCTGAGCCGAATAAAATTCAACTTTGCCGGAAGGCGTGGGAAAGATACCATCAGCAAAAGGTATCCGTTGCTTGTCGGGAATAGACAAAGGAATCGAACCTTCCGCTTGCAAACGTTCGAGAGTAATCTCGCCCAGCAGAGGATTCGTGCGTGCAGTCGCGGTAAGGACCCCACGAATAACCTCATTAGCATCCTCTTGTAGCCAGGGCTCGTCAAAGCCCATACTGGCGGCAAGAGTGCGCATAACATCCCAGTTGCTGCGTGCCTCTCCTTGTGGCGCGATAGCAGGCATATTATAATGTAACGAAAGATGGCCATAGGGTTTATGCAGGTCTACATGTTCAAGCTGACTGGTAGCGGGCAAGAGAATATCAGCGTAACGAGCCGTATCAGTCTCGAACAGGTCATGCACAACCGTAAACAGATCGTCGCGCTGCAATCCTTGGACAATCTTGCCCGCATTGGGTGTAGAGGCAACTGGATTGGCATTGTAGACGTAGAGCGAATAGATCGGCGGATCAGCTTCACCGGTAAGAATGGCCCCTAAGCGATTCATATTTAGGGTGCGAGGTGCAGGTGGACAGCTCGCTTCAAGCTCATGCTTTACGGCGTCAGTATCCCATTTCAGCCAATCGCTGGTGCTGTACATCAGGCCACCACCGGGAAGACCATACTGACCGGTCAGGGCAGGCAAACAGGCCAGAGTACGCACAGTTTGCCCGCCGTTGGTATGACGATTGATACCATCGGTAACCCGCAAGAGGGCCGGAGTCAACGTGGCATAGGTGCGTGCCAAGGTAATGACCGTCTCTTCAGACAAACCCGTAATCACAGCAGCCCGTTCAGGAGGAAACTGCATAATACGATCAAAAAGCTGCTCCCAGCCAGCCGTATGTGCCGCAATCCAGTCCGGTCGATGCAAATCCTCCTGCACTATGACATACATCATACTCAGAGCCAGAGCAGCATCTGTACCAGGAAGAGGTTGAATATGCTGATCAGCAGAACGGGCCGTCAGGGTACGAATAGGATCAATGACAATAACACGAGTACCATTGCGCTGCGCCTGCCGCAGAAAGGGCATGATATGCGGAGCGGTGCTAGCCGGATTACTCCCCCAGATGAGCACAAGCTTGCTTTGCAGCAGCATTTCCGGCGAAGGGGCAAGGCGACCGCCAATAGTCAGTTGTACGGCCTCTTCAGCGGCATGACCACAAATCGCACGCTCCAGCCGACAAGCTCCCAGCCGATGCCAGAAACGATTATCGGTCACAGAGCCATTGACAAGGCCCAGCGTGCCCGCATAGCTATAGGGCAAAATACATTGTGCGCCATCTTCTGCAATGATACGCTGCCACTGGCTTGTAATCTCGGCAATCGCCTCATCCCACGAAATACGCTCAAACTGGCCGGAGCCTTTCGGGCCAGTACGTCGCAGTGGATAAAGCAACCGCTCAGGATGATATACGCGTTCCAGGTAGCGGTTCACCTTAGCGCACAGCCAGCCGCGTGTCACCGGATGATCTGCACGTCCCCGCACACTGACCGCTCGCCCCTGCTCATCCACCTGCGTCTCCAGAGCGCAGCAATCAGGGCAATCATGCGGACACGATCCATAAACAGTACGCAAATGTTTAGACACTGAAGTAGAGATTGATGCAGAAATGTGCAGTGACATGAGTGATCCCTTCGTAAGACTATGTACTTATTGCTATGAGTCTACGTTCTATTATAAAGCATATCAATGGAAGGTGCCTGGGTAGTGTTGGTTGAAATGCACGGCTGTGCATGTTACTATAAAGCAGCGTTTTTTCACGTTCTTTGTGTCAATAAAATTTGTAGAAGGGTATTCTGTATGGGTGCCCGAAGGTTAAGCAGATGAAACACAAAATTATCCTCGATTGTGATCCCGGCCATGACGATGCCATCGCTATTTTGTTGGCTGCCCATCATCCCGACATTGAACTGCTTGCTATTACTACCGTTGCAGGCAATCAATCGGTGGATAAGACAACGGCCAATGCGCTGAAAGTCTGTTCGCTGGCGGGTATTCGCGATGTACCGGTAGCGAAGGGCGCGGATCGTCCACTGGTGCGTCCGGCGCAGCACGCCGCTAACATTCACGGTGAGTCGGGCATGGATGGCCCCAACGTTCCCGAACCAGACATTGAGCCTGTCGCGCAGCACGCTGTTGATTTACTGATCGAACAACTGCTGAACTCGGACGGCGATATCACGCTTGTTCCCACCGGGCCACTCACTAATATCGCCTCGGCTATAGGCCGCGAGCCGACTATTTTGCCCAAGATTGCGGCTATTTCTCTGATGGGCGGAGCGATAGGGCTGGGGAACCGCAGCCCTGCCGCTGAGTTTAATATATGGGCTGATCCTGAAGCTGCCGCGATTGTATTTAACTGTGGCCGACCAATCACTATGTCTCCTTTGGAGGTGACGCATCAAGCCCTAGCCACTGAAGAGGTATTAGGGCGTTTGCGTGCCGCCAATCGCCCGGTCGCGAACTTCGTAGCCGATCTACTCGTCTTCTACGGAAGTACGTACCGTGACATCTTCGGTTTTCCGGCCCCGCCGGTACACGATCCATGTGCGGTAGCAGCCGTAATCGACCCTGACATACTGCATGCCCATACTATCCGCGTCGAGATCGAAACCAAAGGCGAATGGACAGCGGGAAGAACGGTGTGTGATCCCTATGGCACGCTGGGCAAAGAACCCAATGTACGCGTAGGCTACGCGCTAGAGGTAGAGCGTTTCTGGGAGATGTTGATTGGTACTATTTTGACGTACTAGGAGATGCTTCACAGGAAGCCGTAAAAAAGCAAAAACAGCTATTGACAAGTCGTAAAGCGTCCGCTATACTGACGGTACGCAACGACGTGGTGACCGTAGCTCAATCGGCAGAGCTCTGGATTGTGGCTCCAGCGGTTGTGGGTTCAAGCCCCATCGGTCACCCTTTTTGTTTTTCTTCCTCGCTCACTTACCTACAACACCTGTATATATCCAGGGTGAATATGATTGTTTGCAACAGAGCTAGCTCTATGATATGCTACATTCTTGAGAAGGGAAGCCCTCAAGAGCATAATGGCGGCAGACTATGCAGCTAGAAGAATACTTTGACTTCTTCGAGAAGAACGATATCAGAATCAAGGGGACGAGAATCGGCATTGAGACAGTCCTCTACGATTTTATTCACCGGTTACGTTCTCCTGAAGAGATTGCTAATACCTACCCTTCACTGAGTTTGGAACAGGTCTATGCAACCATCCTCTATTATCTTCATAAGAAAGAAGCTGTCTCAACATATCTGGCCAACTGGTTGGAGTGGAGCAGAGAGATGCGAAGGCAGCAGGCGGCCAATCCTTCGCCTGAAATACAACGACTTCGTAGGATAAAAGCAGAAAGATTGGCCTCAGGGGCAACATGAGTATTCATTATTTGATGGATGAAAATGTTGGCCCTCTTTATAAACGGCAACTACTAAACAAAAGTTCGGAGACCTGTGTGTATGCTGTGGGGAACCAGGGTGTCCACCTAGAGAGACACTTGATCCAGACATTTTGTTTTGGTGCGAAGAAAATGCCTGTATCCTGATCACAAACAACCAGGCATCTATGCCTCCTCATTTAGCCGCACACTTGGCGCAAGGACATCATGTTCCAGGCATACTCATCCTTAATGAGCGGATGAGTGGAGGAGAAACGATAGAGGAGTTGCTCCTGATAGCAGAAGAAGGTATTCCAAGTGCTTATCGGAACTGCATTACATACTTACTGGTGACCTGACCCCAACCGCTGGTGACCGGTCACCATTGCTCCACAGCTTTACATGCTCCATCAGGTAGACTCCAGCGAACTCAACGATAAGACTCGTGGCTTGAATGATGACGCTCATTTTCCGGTTAGGGTAGCGAACGGGAACGCTTTTCCCTCCACCCCCTACACGGCGCGAGGGTGGGGATGACCGAATAGTTGCCAATACCGCCTGAGCCTGGCTGGAGAGGCCCAAGCGCTGACAGAAAAGGGCAATGCCCTCTGAAGTCAACATCGTGATCCTCCATATATAAAAGGATACTAGGCAGTATCAGATGCATAAGGTCTACATACTCTTTCTCATTAGATCTCTTAAAAACGGAAAGGGAAGAGATGCGCGTTGAACTTCCGGCAAAGGTATTGGGAGAAAATCTCTTGAATAACTCTAACCTTTTCTTGAAAGGCTGGGAAGGAGTGTAGACCAAGGGCCAGGTGACGAAGCATAAGAATAGATGGAATTAGCTCACTCAGTTCGATGTCCTCGTTTGAGAGATGCTGAAGCATCTCTCTCGGTGACCAGATGTATGAATTAAAAACCTCATGCACTTTTTAGTAAGTGTCATGACACATTTCTATGTACATAAAAAAATGCTTCTTCCTCGCTTGTGTCGTTCAGTACCTTCTCCATCGGCTTCACAAGGTCATTCTCTATCCAGTATTGACAAAAGAAGAGCAATGTGGTATCCTATTAATAAAGGGTTTTGTTTGGACAAACATCTATTTTGCCCAAACAAAAAGAAGAATGCTGGAGGCAAGTAGCAATGTTAGTACAGCAAGTGACATCCGGCGACCGCGACTGTTTCGTGGGAACTGTAACACTGTCCTTTCTTAAACGGGTAATGGAACACTCTTTCCCGTTCAAAGAGCATGTAATGCCCCCATTGGAAAAAGAGGAAAAAGCGATCGATGAGATTGCCCAATTGATTGTAGATCGCTTGACTAGTGACCAAACATGGTGGATGGGAGGATTATCTTTTGCAATCTATCCATCTCCATCTTTTCAACCGCTTTCATTAGGACAGTATGAGAGTGAGAACTCTGGTAAGTGGGGAATGTTGTACCTTTCAGACACTGGATCAGAAATATGGGTGCCGCTTGATGGCTATCAACGCATGTTAGGTATGCTTAAAGCACTCTCGATGCTGTCAGGCAAGAAGCGCCTGGCACTCGCGGAGGATATGCTTCCTGTGATTCTGCTTCCTTCCCCTACATATGCAGATTGCCAAGAGATGCTTCTGCGGATGCATAAGTCTGCTCGTACCATAGACCGAGGAGAAGCAATTCGAACGACCGTTAATGATGACTACGCGATGTATGCACGTTGGTTGATGGGAGAAGATAAAGAGCGTCGGGGAGTCGTTCCCAAGGACCTGGTTAATTGGAAGTCCAACACACTCACCAATAGGTTATGTAAGTTCACCACCCTCAGTGTTCTCTATGACTCCGTGCGGATGCTTGATCAGGCGCTTGGACACAATCCCGTTGCCAGCTCACCGGAAAAAGCTCAGCGATACAATGAGATTGCTGACTTGTGGAATCTACTTTTAAAAGGATTTACGCATTTTCACGAAGCGGTATATGGTACTCCCGAACGTTTACCATCGCTTCGCGAACGGTTTCTCTGTTTAAAGCCTACTGGACAGCTCATCGTTGTAGCTGTAATAGCGTTAGCTCTGCGGCTACGAAAAGAACTATCGTTAGAGGAGGTCGTGGAGCGATTAAACAAGATTCCCTGGCGGATTGATGATCCCCTCTGGCGAAATATCGTCTTGGTTGAAGGACGGGTAAATGGGACAGGACAGGCTATTACGCTTACCTCTCGTCTCGTTGCTTATCTGATTGGTCTCCCATTGAGTGATGCTGAAGTTCAGGCACTAGAACAAGGTTACCGCAAAGGGAAGCGTGAGGAAAATATCTCCTTGCCAGGTCCGCTTTTCCCTTCGTGGGGTCAATAGTAGGATAGGGCGTTACTCTGCCGTAGTAAGGAGGCCATATGCAGCAAGAGCCGCTGCCACCATCGCCGCCGCAAGCCATGCAGTGGGCACTTCTGATCATCACGACAGTACTGACAGTCGCCGTGATTATTGTCCCGGTACTCATTTTTTACCTCACCAGAAGTCTCTTGGGCTTTATCCCCTCTGCAGGATTACTGCCTCTTGGGTATATGTGGACTTGCATCGTCAGGCACCTGTTTCCCAAGGACCCGAGGGAATATGAATTGGCGACGAAAAGGATAGAGCATGCTGTTCCCACCTCTCTGCACAAAGGTCCGGGGTCTAAGTGAAAGTACAAGAAGGAGTAAAGATGACTCGCGTTGATGATGTTTCACGTTTGAAGCCCATCGATGCGTACTGCTTCCTGGCCAATGCTAGCGCTTTTAGGCAAAGCACGGGAGAGTCGTATATCTGGCCACTACCATTGAGAGTGTGCCGGGCGAAGCCCGTAGAAAGTTGTGAGATGTACATGGGAAAGAAAAGACGTAGGAGTAAGCGGACACAAGACGTTTGGGACGGTGCGGTTCAGGAACTTTGGAAACGCATTCAAGACACGGGCAGGAATGATCCATGCTGGTGCGATTCGGGCGAAAAGTACAAGCGTTGTCATATGAATCGATCTCAAGAAGAACCTCTGCGTACCTATGAATACATAAAGGTCATACGGAAATTTTTTGATAAAGGGTATTGTCTTCATCCAAAAGCTGGTCCTGCCAGTTGTGTTGGGCCCATCGTGAGAGCGCACACTGTATCCAGAAGTGGCAGTTTGAACCATATCGCCAGAGATGGACACGTCTACACCTTTTCGTCGGCACAAAACCTCTCGAATGGAGATCTCATCGCTCCCCGCCTCGTTGGGATTAGGCATGCTTCGACGTTTACCGGCTTTTGCAAGCGGCATGATAACATTACGTTTGAACCGATCGAGCGCTATCCATTTCTTAGTACACCGCAGCACACCTTCCTTCTTGGATACCGCGCTCTCTGCCACAAGCTCTTCTTGAAAAAGGCCAATGTCGAGTGGATTTTCCCTTACCAACGGCGACATCTTGACCGGGGGAAATCGGTCGAGGAACAGATGATGATCCAATACCAGATACACCATCTGGAATGGGGAAATACCCTTGGATTGAATGATCTTATCCATTACAAATCGGCGTACGACAAGGCTTTGCTGGCTGAAGATTTCTCGAACGTTTCCTACTATGTCATCCGATTGAGCAACACGCCTGATTTTCTGTGTAGTGCCCCGCATATGCCTGACATCGACTTTGAGGGTAATGTATTACAAGATATAACTGATACCTCGATCGTAGTCGATCACTTGACCTTTTCGCTGATCGCCACGAACAGTGGGGGAGCCATTGTTTTTAGCTGGCATGGGAAAAGTGATTCTGCCGAACAATTTGTGAATTCGCTTCACAACCTCTCCGATCACGCACTTCCTCATGCCATTGTTCGGTTTACATTCGAGTACTTCGAGAGCGTTTTTGCCTCTCCTAAGTGGTGGGAGGAATTGAATGACGCTGCACGGCAGCGGCTGCTTCAAAGGATGTGGGCAGGTCTGCCATCAACTGGGCGAACTCTTGACTGTCTCCTTGATGAAGGACTACGAGTTGTCAACTGGACAGTCGCATCTCGTGAAACAAATCTATCCCTGTAAGAGGAGGGTGGCTTGCAAAGCGTTGGAATTTATCTCCCGCCAGAATTGCAGGGGCTGTTCAGCCTCATGGCAAGTGCAAAAAGGGGGAAGAGATGGAATGGCTGCAAGTCTGCGCTCCTGGGCATGCTGATCAGTCGTGAACGTGGTACACAGCAGATGTTCCTCGGCATGCGAAGATGTTATCCTTGGCAAATCTATGGCCGCAATTTGAACTCCTGGCAAAACTATCCTTCCAACCGTCACAAATACACCTGATTTCCCCGAGATGTACGGAGTTAGAATCCTGTCTTTCCGGTAAAACTATGCCAACAGGAGCGGCAAGACTTCAAGAAAAGTCACAGTAATCGCTCAGGTATGTTCCTCACAATGGAACTGCCTCTCTCAAGACACGCTCCCGGATACGTTCGCGCAGTCCTCGCTCTGTCACCACATCCACTTTGTGACCAAGCAAGTCCTGTAAGTCCATCAGGAGTCCACCAAGATCGAAGAGGCTACGGCCTGGCTCCAGATCGACCAACAGGTCGATATCGCTCTTGGAGTCGGCTTCGCCGCGTGCAACTGAGCCAAAAATACGTACATTGGAGGCTCCACGCATAGCTGCTATGCGAAGGATGTCCTCGCGTTTCTCCTGTAAAAGCTCGTTAAGAGGCATCGGCCTTCCTCCTTAGTTCTGTATTTTTGCTTATTATAACATGGTTTTCAAATCTTGAGGCTTTGCCTACTCCCGCATAATAATCTTCTACAAAGCTGAGGTTGTGCGGAGGGATTCAGTGGAATCGGTGGAGGAGAAATACCCTCAACCCCTCTTATGGGGTGCGTTTCATTTTTTTGCATGGCTGGGGCAAGCCCAGCCACTACTCGAGACGACCATGAGCGCCTCCGCGTCGTAGAGTAGTGGCTGGGCTTGCCCCAGCCATGTTCGCCACCTCGCGCTCAAGGCAAAAAAATGAAACGCACCCCCTCTTATGAGGGTCGTATCTGACCTCTTTTTGTGTTAAACTGGAAAAAATAGGTGTTCTATAGTGTTTTTCATCGTAACGAGAGGGTTTTGAATGCGCTATTTGCCGACAGGGACGGTCACCTTGCTCTTCACCGACATCGAGGGCTCCACGCAGCTTCTCCAACAGTTAGGCGAGCAATATGTCTCTGTTCTCGCAGAGTCCAGGAGCCTGCTACGCGCAGCATTCCAGCAGTGGAACGGCAACGAGGTTGATACACAAGGGGATGCCTTCTTCGTGGCCTTTACTCGTGCTACGGATGCAGTATCGGCAGCGGTGGCTGCACAGCGGAGCCTAGCTGCTCATGCTTGGCCAGCAAGTGGAACAGTACGGGTACGCATGGGACTGCACACGGGTGAGCCGTCCCTGGCTTCTGAAGGCTATGTGGGGATGGATGTCCATCATGCGGCGCGTATCATGAGTGCTGGGCATGGTGGACAGGTACTGGTTTCCCAGATAACGCACGATCTTGTCGAACAGCACCTGCCCGACGGGGTGAGCATTCGCGATATGGGTGAGCGTCGCCTCAAGGATTTACAGCGACCTACTCACCTTTTCCAGCTTGTCGTCGCGGGCCTACCAGCTGACTTTCCACCTCTCAAAGCCCTCGATGCCTACCCTAACAATCTCCCTGTGCAGCCCACGCCGCTCATTGGAAGGGGGAGGGAGATGATCACCATTGAACAGCTTTTACGCCGTGAAGATGTTCACCTGGTGACTCTGATAGGGCCCGGCGGCATAGGCAAGACCCGTTTGGCCTTGCAGGTAGCAGCGGACTTGAGCGACCTGTTCTCGGATGGCATCTATTTTGTGGATCTAGCTCCGGTAAGCGATTCAATGCTGGTAATTCCAAGCGTTGCTCAGGTTCTTGGGCTGCGAGAGGGAGAAAACATCTCCCCCCTAGAGCGTCTCAAAGAGGAACTGCGACAGAAGCAGATGTTATTGTTGCTCGACAATTTCGAGCAGGTGATCGATGCGGCGGCCCAGGTGGCCGACCTTCTCGCGTCTTGCTTACAACTCACCTCGGGGAGCGGACCTTCGCCACAAACTGGACTGTGGGACGAGGCATGGCAGCGGAGGACGCCCTGCAAAGCGAGAATGATCGTGAAGAGTAGTGATCACAATCGGCTTTATTCCTTCTTAAAATATCATCATTCTCCTTACCCTATATAGGCTTACTTATTATTGGCTTCAATGCAGGATACAATGCCTTATACGTCTCATACACCTGAGCGTAGACCCTTTCAGTCTCTGCTCGTGGCTCCGTCCGTTCCACCACATGCACCGTTACCTCACATGCCTGCTGTACCGAGGCATAAACCCCACCAGCAACGCTTGCTAAAAGAGCGGCCCCGAAAGCTGGGCCTTCAGTAGCATTGGTTGTCACCAACTCAACGCCGAGAACATCAGCGATGATCTGCCGCCAGAGCGGGCTTTTGGCACCTCCACCAGTCGTGCGTACCTGCTCAATAGGCAGTCCCTGTTCTTGAATGATGGTAAAGCAATCCTTCAGGCTGAAAGCAACACCTTCCAGTACAGCGCGAATGAGATGGCGACGGTCATGACTGGCAATGAGGCCGATCCAGCCACCGCGTGCATAAGCATCGAGGTGAGGAGTCCGTTCACCTTGAAGATAGGGCAAGAAGAGAAGGCCATCGCTACCTGCGGGTGCGGTCTCTGCCTCTTTCATGAGGAACTCATAGGCATCCAGACCTGTCCAGCGTTCAAGGGCGCGTTCCGGTAGGCCGATATTATCGCGCACCCAGCGCAGCGAAAGACCGGCCGCTTGGGTGACACCCATCAGATACCACGCGTGCGGAACCGCATGATTGAAGGTATGCACACGAGGAATGGGACCGGACATGTCCACGCGAGGAGCGTCAGCATATGCCAGCACAACACCACTGGTACCGATAGAGACAAGTGCCAGTCCAGGTTGCACTACACCGTTGCCCACCGCACCACAGGCGTTATCGGCACCTCCACCAGCCACAGGTGTTCCGGCAACCAGATCGGTGAGAGCGGCCACTTCGTCAGTAATGGTGCCACACACCGCATCGGCGGCGACAACAGGTGGAAGCAAAGAAGGCTCAAGATCAATAGCATTGAGCACTTCACGCGACCATACCCCTTGTTTCACATCTAAAAGACAGGTGCCAGCCGCATCGGAGATTTCCATAGCGATTGTACCGGTCAGGCGATAGCGAATGTAGTCTTTGGGCAACAACATGACAGAGGCGCGGTTAAATACAGCCGGTTCATTGTCGCGTATCCACAGCAGTTTGGGAGCCGAGAAACCGGTTAAAGCCGGATTGCTGACCAGTTCGATCAAGCGTGCTGCACCGACCTGTTCGGTCATCCAACGACACTGAGCATCGCTGCGCTGATCGGCCCAGATAATGCACGGACGCAAGACCTGATAGTCCTTATCCAGCAAAACCACACCGTGCATCTGACCAGACAGACCAATACCCTTGACATCCTGTGGCTGAATGTTGTGCCGTACTCCCCCCACAAGGCAGGTACGAATAGCCGTGATGGTAGCATTCCACCAATCAGCCGGGTCCTGTTCAGCCCAACCCGGCTGCGGGTGCATCAGCGGATATTCGATAAAGGCAGAAGCAAGAACGTGTCCATCCTCTGCCGAGAAAAGAGCCGCCTTGACGCCTGTTGTGCCGAGATCAATACCAAGCAGTGTGTGCATTGAACATACCTCTTCAAATACCTCCTAAGGAGGCTGGTAAAGAACGGGATGAATATGCTCATTATATGACATTGCTTTAGAGTTATGTATTAGAGAAAATTTCGTAAACTCTAAGCTCAGCAATTTTCATTGTGTATCTCTTCGTCGAAGTTGTACAATAAATTTGCATTCATCTATGGACGCCTTTACTGACAGTTAGCAGGGCGGCAGTATTTTCCTCGTAGCCTGTTCTATGCTAGCACTGTAAGTGATGCCGGAGCGGCTAGAAGCCTATTTTCAATGAAGAAAGGATTTCCTATGAGCAACAGCACCGTTCCAATCAAAGAGTTTCGCCTTGAACTCAGCGATCTTACCTACACCGGTCACGACCTAGTACGCCCCGAATCAGTACTTGCTCAGCCTGATGGCACGCTGTGGACATCGGATGGACGTGGTGGTGTAACCCGCATCAATCCTGATGGCTCGCAACAATTTATTGGTGGATTGGGCGGTAATGAACCAAATGGCTTGGCGATGACCGATGATGGCTCTCTTATTGTAGCTAATCTTGGTAGTAGTGTAGTTCAGAAGCTGCATCCCGATGGGCATGTCGAGGCTATATTGACAGAGGTTGATGGTGTCAAGATTACAACGCCGAACTTTGTATTCCTCGATAGCCGTAATCGGCTCTGGATTTCTGTAATGACACGAGAACATCACTGGTGGCCTGCAGCAGCTAAATCACGACCGGATGGTTACATAGTCCTGATAGACGAAAAGGAACCTCGCATCGTTGCCGATGGTATCTATCTAACGAACGAAGTTCGCCTCGATGCACGGGAAGAGTATCTATATGCGGTAGAAACAATGATGAATCATATGATTCGTTTCCGCGTACAGCCGGATGGTAGCCTAACCGATAAAGAAGTATTTGGCCCAAACAATCTGGGTGCAGGAGCAGCTATAGATGGCTTCGCCTTTGATGCTGATGGCAACTTATGGGTAACGCTTGTACTCCGCAACGGTTTGGGCGTCATCACTCCCGACGGTGATCATCACGTCGTCATTGAAGACCCACGCGAGGACGCTCTCAAAAGCTTGGAGGAGAAAATCGCCAATGGTACGGCAAAGCCAAGCGATATGGCAATGACTGCTGGTCCCAACCTGCAATTTATCACAAGCCTGGCCTTTGGCGGCTCAGATCTGCGTACAGCTTATCTTGGTTCCCTGGCAATGAACAGGCTCCCAACCTTCCAATCACCGGTGGCTGGCTTACCTATGCGCCATTGGAAATAGAGAGACAGAGTGACCGATCACTCTGTCTTTGTACAAAAATGATCTTCGAAATCATGCTCCCTAGCTTTTCTGTAACATTCTCATGTATACTCCTCTATATAGTTCATCATAGTTCATCGTTTCAGCTGCATACCCACTTCTCATATTGTTATGGGAAACGAGGGGAAAGGGACTCACCGATCCACAGGCTCTTTCATCACTTTCATCGGCAAAACCTTTGGCCCCGTGATGGCCGTTACCACCACCATCGTTGTCAGCATTGGCTATATCATTGCCATGGCCTCGGTCATCAATATCTCCGGCGGCTGGGTGCAGATCATTCTGCAAAACTACTTTGCTATCAATGTACCATGGCAAATTGGGCATCATTGTCATCGCACTCATCTACGCCTTCATCCTCAGTCGTAGAGACCCAACGCTGGGAGATCGCGTCGGCTCGATTGTGGCAGATCGGGAGTAGAGTTGAGGCTGGCATAAGACGCGAGGATTACTCCTCACAAGATACAAGAGAGCAACGAATCACCGTCCTTACCCTCATTTAAAAGACAAGGGTGAGGCCAGTAGTTCGTTGCTCTCTTGTATCTGTTTATGCCTGGAGCTTCCCACGCTCAACAAGAAACTTGAGGAACTCCCAGTGGCGCATGACACCTACGCGATCGCTTCCCCCCGTTTGGTACCACTGCCTGAGCCTTACCAGAGAATCAATCTCCTTCTGAGTAAATCCGTCCTCAGCCAGCTTCTCCACTTCTACGACAACACATTGAGCAGAACTTTCTGCGCCATAAGAGTGCATATTCATAAGTGACCCCTTTCATCTCTGTTTGCAAGAACCTTGCACAAACCACCACACGGATTGTGTCGTATATATAATTCCCATCGCAAAGCATCTTCCCTTCGCTCTATCCATGTCACCTTTGACTTACATATATATTGTAATCGATTACAAGCAATTTGTCAAGGGGTATTGAAAAGTAATGGGTGCGGTTCACTTTTTGCAGGGATCCCTGCAAAAAGTGAACCGCACCCGCGAATAATAAGGCGTGTTTGAGCAAATATCTTTAGCATCTCTTGCTTCATATTGAGAGCTTTAGATAGAGTAGGCATAAAGAATAGTAAAATCGATTACAAATAAAGATACCCTTATTAAAGGCATGGGCTTCAGAAGCCTCTTGATGTTACATATGGAGCGGCCGTCATACTCACCCTACCTTTGCACTACACCTTTCTAAATATGATATACTCTAATAGGAATTGCTATCAGTAAAGCTCTGATGTCTTGTGTCCGTAGCATTGTTTTTTGATAGAACACCAGCGGCCACCAATTATGCGCATGTGGAGGGGCTATGGCCTCTGTCTACTCGCATAATTCCTGACCCCTCCTGGAGTGGAAATGATGAAACCCTTTGATTCTGCACCTGATGCAAACATGACGACAACGACTGATGTGCCGTCAACACCGTCCTCTGCCGATGTCGCTCCTCCTGTAGGTGTCACTCCACCGCAAGTTTTAGCCCGAGATGCGGCTAATGGACGACGCGGAGCGGCCTGGCGACTTTTATACTGGATCATGGAAGATGATCCGCGTGCTATTGTTGCCATCTCCTCACTTGAGGATGACCGTCTGGCCCAGCATTTGCTGAATTTCATTGCTGTTGGCACATGGGCCGACAAGCCCTTTGTGATTCCACGGCCCCTGCGCTCTCCGCATGCCCGTACACGTCTGCGCACACTCTTCTTACCGGGAGCCGGCATCGAGTCTATGCGCTCAGAACGTGTTCTGCTGGCTGCTATGAATGATAAGCGGCCCGCCGTTCGTGAAACAGCAGCGCATATCCTGGGTATTTTCGGCAGTCCAGCTGCCACCCCTAAACTCATTGAGGCACTGCAAGACCCCGTCCCCAGTGTTAAAATGCAAGCCATCAAAGCTCTGGGACGTGTAGGCGATCCAGAAGCCGTACCAGCTCTGCTCAATGCGCTCCGTGGTGCCGATGAGCAGATGGGCAGCCAGATTTTTATTTCCCTGGTACGCTTGGGGCACGACGCCGTGCCTGGGCTTATCGAAGCCAGCAAGAGTAATTCGCCCTGGATGCGCTGGCATTGCATTCGGGCATTAGGCGAGATTGGCGATTACCGTGACCTGTCCGTGTTAACCAGTGCCTTGAGTGATCCCGACCATTCCATTGCCTGGATGGCTGCCAAAGGCTTAGTCCGCTTTGGCAGACCTAGTATCGCGCCTGTCTTACAGCTGCTCATTACCACCCCCATGACACGCTGGCTGGTCGAAACAGCCTCCTATGTCTTCTATACCCAGTATCAACGCGACAATAAACTCAAACCATACCTGGAACCGGTAGTACAAAGCATGCGTGGTGTTGCCTATCAAGTCGGCACCGTCAATGCTGCACAAAAAGCCCTTTCCCAATTGACTGCCGATGGTCTAATAGAAGGGTAAAAATTTGTAGCAGAGAGGTACAGGCTAATGTGTTCGCTGAGCGCATTGGCCTGTACTCTTGGGCTGTCTCCGGGCGGGATGCTTTCCCCTTCACACCTGAGCTTTGGGGAAGGGAGCAAACCTTTTCTTGAGTCTGGCATAGAGCGGGCCGAAGCTGACAGATCTCAAAAACCAGAATGCACCTCCTGCGAACAACACAAGGAACGGCTCAATAGAAGAGCGAAAACGCATGTCACTATAGAAAACCATGTTCTGCACAATCGTTAAGGCTATGAGCAGATAGACGACTAACAGGTGTTTCCAGCGTTTCCTGGTGATGAAAAACCCGAAAGCCGCAAAAGAAAAGATGAAAATTGACATAGTGGTAATCATATCTATGACGATTTGCGATGATGGCCGATGAGGGTACTCTTCAATAGGCAGACCATGTGAATAGGTATATGGTATCCACATATTTCTTAAGTGAAGGCCCAGGAGGGAGAGCGTAGCAGGTATATGTCTACTCATCCAGGAGAAGGCGTGCTTGGTATCTGCTCTGTCATTCGCTGGAGTGTAATTTGGCATATCATGGTTGACTGAACCTGCCGGAAGCCTCCACATTCCACGTACTATTGGATCGCCGTACACAACATTATCATTGTATGCTCCTAAAAGGACTTCGCCCATCCCTGTTGAGACGAGAACGAATGAATGCGTTACACGGTAATTCCGATAGGTCCAGGGGGCAATGATTATGAGCGTGATGCATGTGATGATCAGCACATCTTTGACAACAATTTTCCAGGAGATGATGTGAGTAAGTACGACAAGGACAGCCCATACATAGACAAGACCGAGCAAAAAAATGCCATTTGGGCGTGTCAACGCTGCCAACCCGATCAATATACCACAGAGGATGACCCATCCTGGCCGTACTATCTGTAGTTGTTGACGCCAGAAAGTGGGCGAAAATTTCTTTTTCTCAGACCCCTTCCCTAAGAATGGGCTATGCTGGAGCCGATAAAGTGAATACGTGAACGCTGTCAGGCAAAAAGTGTACAAAGATTCACTATAGAGCCATCCATCATAGATGAACAGCCCCGTGTAAATTGCTGCTACTATGCCAGTAAGCAGTGCAACCCTTCTGCCAAAGAGGTCCTTTGCCAGGAGATAGACAAGTACACATGTTATTGAACCAAGAAAACAGTAAAAGAGCCGCGCATAAAACTCCTGTTGACCTGCGAAAAAATATATGATGGCTATGATAAATGGCCACAGTGGAGGGCGACTTACCGTTGAGTATAATGGATCAAGACAATAGCAGTGATCATTAACAATATGCCTGGCGATAGTATCATATAGAGCGGCGTCAAATAGTGGCTGGTAGTCAGCCGCCACTGTTACATTATAGACAATGCGTACAAGCAAAGCCAGGAAAAAAACGCTTATGATCGGTATATATGCTTTCAGCATTTTCATACAAATCTATTGATCCTTTCGCTTCCATACATCTCTTTCATGAGGTCTTTCGCCATTTGGAGGCCACTCTAAAAATGTTGGTGTTACCTACCCCAAAACCCCCGATGCATAGCGTGGGTGTATCTCCCTGCCCTGCTCAAAACGCTCGTAGGCAAAAGGCAGCATATCGTCAGGCTTCCTACCAGTCAAGATAAACTGTGCCATCCATTGCCCTACTATAGGCGAGAGCTTGAAGCCGTGTCCGCTGAAACCAACTGTACAATACAAGCCCTCACAAGTACGTAGTTGATCAAGAATAGGATGATAGTCAGGGGTATCGTCATAGATCCCGGCCCAGCCACCACGAGGTACAGCACGAGAGAGCGCAGGCATGGTTTGTCCAGCCAGAATACGGAATTGTGTAATTTCTTCCTCAGATAGTCCTTGTGCATAATGATCGGGATCACTTGCCGCTAGCACATCCTCAGTCGAGCCAACCAGGGTCACTCTCCCCAAATCTGGCCGCAAATAAATATTCCGTGTTATATCCAGCCCCACCGCATGATAGCCCTGCCGTCCACCAAAATCTTGAGGACGCCGCAAAGCCAGCATTGGATGGCGCGTGGGCGTGATAGGCAAAGCAATACCCACGCCCTGTGCCAGGCGACCACTCCACACATTCGCAGCTAGCACCACGATAGGAGCGCGGATATCTCCATCAACGGTACGGACACCTGTCACATGGCCATTCTGCTGTAAAATATGCGTCACAGTCGTCCCTTCACGTATCGTTGCTCCATAAGCACGAGCACGTTGGGCAAAACAATATGTGGTTGCCATAGGGTCGGCAACACCTGCATCGGGTTCATAGCACGCCAGCGTCACACCTTCTCCGCTATAGCCTGGAGCCACATCAGACAGCTCCTCAGCAGCAATAACATGTGTATTGACACCTTGCTTTTGCTGCAAACCAACATTGGCCCGCAAAGGCTCCACTCCTGTCTCATTCGTCATTACTACCATGCCGGTTGTCACAAAGCCACAATCTCCCCCTACCATCTCATCAAAGTGCTGGAAAACGGCAAGACTCTGCTTTGCCATACGAATGGTGAAATCATTGGAGTAGTGCTGGCGCACAATCGCTCCCGACCGCCCTGTCGTGCCATTACAAAGGGCTTGTCGCTCCAATAAAAGGATGCGCCTACCACCCTGCTTCGCTAGATGATACGCAATGCTGGCCCCCATCACACCGCCACCTATGATAAGAATATCGGTTGTTTCGGTCATGGTTGTGATCTCCAATAAGAGTCTACATCCTTTAAGGTGATTGTAGGGGCGCAATTCATTGCGCCCAAGAAGGTCGAAAGACCGTCCAAGTGGAATAATTCCAAGTATCTCTATGTTATCACCTATAAGCATTCTAACAAAAGATTAGCTGCAAAGAGAAGTACGCTAGGATAGCAAACTCAACTTTCCCTTGACAAGTAAAAAATGAGCGTGTTAATCTTTTGTTAGTAACTAGGAAAGTCAAGGACCCATAGCTCTGCGCTAGGGGCATGCGAAACGGCTAGCGCATCGCAAGCTCTTGACTAGAGGCCACATCTCATTATGCGGCTTGCCGCAGAGTTGCATGTGGAGCAGCGATACGGGCTCGCGAAAGAGGGAAACCCAGGCTCACGTGCTAGGGGAGTACTGAAAAGCATGTTGGAATGCTATACCTGTCCCCCAGACAGGATGCCCTAGTTCCAACCACTGCCTGCCATGCCGAAGCAGACGGTCGAGAGACCTATGCCTGTATTGCCGTCTCGAAGGGTATTATCACCCGTGCCTTGACACGGTGGGCCGTAATCGGCCAACAGTTTCGCCCCTTTTAGCAGAAGGGGCTCCCCGCGAGGGGAGAGCACAGAAAAGAGAGAACCCGCCTCTGCTCAATTCTTTCGCAGAGTCAGGGCCAGCCGTAAGGCTCGGAGCTAGCGGCGGCTTTCTTTTCCTCCCCATAGCTGAAGCTAGGGGTCTCTAAGAAAGGTTCTGATGACACTGGGAAAGGTGGTCAACAATTTTGAAAGGTAAGCAGCTATGGGTGAAGCGTCCCGTCAGATAATGCGGCAGGCGCGACGGCAGGTGCCAGAGTGGACTCCAACACAGGTGCGGGAAGCTCTGGCCGAGCAACATGAGGCCGAACGTGACCAACAAGATATCGTTCTTGTAGATGTCCGCGAAAAGAATGAGTGGAACGAAGGGTACATCCCTGGTGCAGTTCATGTTCCGCGTGGTTTCCTCGAATTACAGATAGAGGAAGCCGTTCCCGATAAATCAAAAACAGTCGTCCTTTACTGTGCCGGTGGAGTACGCTCGCTCATGGCGGGCAAAACTTTGCAGGAAATGGGCTACGGTAAAGCTATATCTATGTCTGGTGGCTTCGGCGGCTGGAAGGGCCAGGGCTATGCTTTTGTACAGCCACGCACCCTGAACGAGGCCCAGGCTAAACGCTATAGCCGTCATCTGCTTGTCCCCGAAGTAGGCGAGCAAGGCCAGATCAAACTGCTCGATTCGCGTGTACTCTTAATTGGTGCTGGCGGTCTCGGTTCACCAGCAGCCTATTATCTGGCAGCTGCTGGCGTTGGTACCCTTGGCATTATCGACGCCGATATAGTCGATGAAAGTAACCTCCAACGCCAGATTTTGCACAACACGAAACGTATCGGCCAGTACAAGGCTGAGTCAGCACGTGAAACTATCGAGGCTCTCAACCCGGATGTCAAGGTCGTCACATATATTGAACGTCTGGACGAAAGTAACGTAGCTCGTATCATCGCTGACTATGACGTTATCGTCGATGGCACCGATAATTTCCCAACGCGCTACCTGCTCAACGATGCCGCACTGATGGCCAATAAACCGGTCGTACACGGCAGTGTCTTCCGTTTTGAGGGTCAGCTGACCGTCTTCAAACCCTATGAAGGGCCGTGCTATCGCTGTCTCTATCCAGAGCCACCTCCCATGGCCTTGGCTCCCAGTTGTGCCGAAGCCGGTGTACTGGGTGTACTCCCCGGCGTAATTGGCCTCTTGCAAGCCGTCGAGACCATCAAGCTCTTGCTCGACATCGGTGAGCCGCTCGTCGGTCGCCTGATGACCTATGATGCGTTGGCTGGTGAGTTCAGTGAACTACGCCTCTTCCGCGATCCACACTGCCCGGCCTGCGGTGAAAACGGTCATCCCCAAGACCTGCCCACCTACGCCGATGTGTGCGCCATGCCGGCTTAAGAATGTATATGTAAGGGCGCAATTCATTGCGCCCTTCATTAAACAAGGAGCTTTAAACAGTTCCCAAAATGATGTGAAAAAGTCATCTTATGTGTTCACCGTGAATACATCGGGCGTAGCGTACCCGGATAGTCGGTAGACTGCACTGCCGTTAATCCCTCCAATCGCGGATTGCAGAGAGTG